>Ga0335073_10013080_pt1 | contig 11632 bp, 9 predicted proteins | sample Lox_Sample_22_FD_207093 | JGI IMG/M metagenome (GOLD analysis project Ga0335073, IMG submission 207093) | Soil microbial communities from Loxahatchee National Wildlife Refuge, Florida, United States - Lox_Sample_2.2 | ecosystem: Environmental > Terrestrial > Soil > Wetlands | place: USA: Florida... | reverse complement strand
CCCGTGTTCAATCCATCGCCCTCAATGAAGTTTCCCCAGCCCTTACTGCCATAGGACAGGTTGAAGCCGCCGCTCGCCGATCCAAATGAGCCATAGGAGGCATAGATAGCGCCGGTCGGAGTGGTAATCCCTTGTCCGGAGCGCGTAGTGGCAACGATGATGAGACTGGTTTTGTCGCCATACTCGGCCGGAGGCGCGCCGGAGATAACTTCAAGGGACTGTACGGCATTGGTGGGAAGCTGGTTGGAGAAGACTTTGCTCTGCTGGTCGGTAATCGATTGCCCGTCGACGCTGAAAGAGTTCGACGCGTGGTCGCCGAGGCCGTGAAACAGGCCGTTGGAATCGGCGGCTACGCCGGGAGTGGACAGCGTGACCAGCGAACTCAGCGACGACGACTCGCTCTCCAGCGGAATCGTCTGAAACAGGCCGCGGTCCACGTCGACGTGAAATGTTGGGTCGTCTTCAATCAGATCCTCGCCCGTGACCTGAACGGTCTCTGCCGCCGTGCCGACCGCCAGTTTCACCGGCACCGTGACCGGCACGCCCGAGCGCACGTCGACATCCCGCACAAAGGAGCTAAAGCCGGATCCGGATACAGTCAGGTGGTAGGGATTGAACGGCACGTTCGCGAAGGTGAAGTTACCGGTGCCGTCAGTCCTGACGGTTCTCTCAAATTCGCTGACCGGGTTTTGTATGGTGACCACTGCGCCCCTGACCACGGCTCCGGTTGGGTCGGTTACTGTACCCGTCACGGTTCCGGATCCAGCCTGAGCGACAGCTGAGGGAAGGCTGCAAAGAAGGAAAATGATTGCACTGCAAATGCAAAAAATGGCGACACGCTGATACGTGCGCATAAACGACCTCCGTTTTGAATAGAAAATTCCTGGGGTGAACTTCCGTCTTAGGCGCAAACAGCAGGGACAGGCGGAGGCCGATTGGCCAGCTTCAGAACGAAGCGCTGACGGGGAAGGGGATCGAACTTTTCACAGCTGAACCTCGCAATCGGACGCGAGGCCAGCAGGATCGTCACGATAACGGCGACCTCGACTACCTGATGGGCCGTGAAGCACAGGGCACAATCGTGATTGAGCTGCCCGTTGGCGTGGGTGTGGGTCACCGACACAATGCCGGTGGTGAGCAGAAGGGCGATACAGAGAATTCCCAGGATGGATACCCAGGAAAGCCATGTCCCGCGCTTTGCCATCACGAAACGCATGTGTGTAAAGACTATAGCCGGAAAGGCACCTGGCCGCAAAACCGGCGTGCGTCGGCGTGCGGCTGAGTGCGTTCCACTTAAAATTCAATTTTTCCCTGAAACGCAATCATGCGAGGAGAACTGTCGCCTCCCAATCCAACACCCAGGAGTCCGGTTGGAGGTGAGATCGTGCTTTCGAGAGTTCCGAATCTGGCTGGGACTGACCCTCTGGGCACGCCCGCTTCGACCTCGCTCGGCAGGGCGAAGTTGGGATGGTTGAAGGCATTAAACATCTGGACGTCGAAACGGAAACTGACGCCCTCTTTGACTGGAAAAGTTCTGGTGACGTAGAGGTCCGAGTCTGTGTAATGCGGACCGCGCACAGAGTTGCGTCCAGAGTCACCGAATTGGCAGTGAGCCGGGGAGTCTCCGCCGACACACGCGCCGTTGGCTGGATCAACCACGGAGACGAATGCATCCGGATTGAGCCATTGCTTTGTCCCTGCCACTGCCACGCCCGCGACGGGGCTCTTGCGGTAGACCGGAACGCCGGGCACCCGGTTTGCATAAGCGGGCGCGTTGAACTGATTGGTGCTGGCTCCGTTCGCCTGGAACACGCCATTGCCGTTGGCGATGTAGGGTTGGCTCAGGACACTGAATGGCAGCCCGGAGTGCAGAATGGCCGTAGCCGAGACAGACCAGCCGCCGAGCATCTGCCTGAGGAGCCGATGACCGGAGTGAAATGGAATCTGGTACAGGCCATATGCCGAGAGATTGTGGCGAACATCGTAGTCACAGCTGGCATATTGCCGCCGAAGCTCTCCTGGCAGCGGTGACATCAGCCCCTGCGTCGAAAACGCGAGCAGTCCTCCGTTCGATACCTCGTCGAGGCAATGGCTGAATGTGTAGTTGGCGCGCAGCGTGAGCCCATGCCAGCGTTGCGTGTACGCGGTCTGCAGCCCGGCATAGTTGCTGCTGGCGTCGGTGCGAAACTCATTCACGTTGCCAAACCGCTGATCGAGCGGCCGTTCAAACGGGAACGGCGCAAAACAGCCGCTACACACGGTCTGATATCCGTTCAGCTGCTCCTGATACGGCTCGTGCAAGCCTCGCGTCCCGACGAAATCGGCGTGGAGATCGCCCTGAGAGCCTATCTCCTGCTCTACGCCGAGGTTGTATTGGTAGTAGTACGGCGTCTTCAGCGTCCCGCTCGGAAAGGTGTTGAGGCTGACCGCCAGGGGACAGGTGGGCGCATCCGGCTGAATCCCCGCGCAGGGCGAGGCTCCCGAACGAAAGGTCGACTGGAAGGCGCGGTCTGCATTGGCAGCACCATCAACGGCACTGTCGGTCACGCCGGGTGCGATGGCGAGTCCTCCAACCTGACCACCCAGGCCGCCGACAAAGGTCGGATCATTCGGCGCGTTCATCGCCGCGAGATCGGCAATCTGCATTGGGATGATGTCATTGAAAACTCCGAAGCCGCCGTGAATCGCCGTCGACGGGAGCAACTGGCGGGCAAACGAAGCGCGAGGCTGGTGGACAAACAGCGGCGTTGCGGGAAAGAGATCGTGGACGTTACCGAGGATCGTTTGATTCAGCGGAGTGTTCGTGTCATGACCTGCATCGAGAAAGGAACCGGCGGTGCGCGCAAAGAGATCCTTTGCACTGGTGACATTGGTATTCCAGGTGAGCCGCATGCCAAAGGTGAGTGTCGTTTTCGGTGCGGGCTTGTATGTGTCCATGGCGTAGAACTCGAGGTTGCCGGCTGACACCCTCTCCTTCAGCGATACGGGAAAGCTCTGGCTCGCCGTGTAGGCGGCGCCATAAGTGAACTGAGCGAGGTCGTTGTAAGTGACCGTGGGCACCGTGCCTTCACCCAGATCGTAGTTGCTCACATCGAGGCGTCGCGTGTTGATGCCGAACTTCCATGTGTGTTTCTCGCGGGTCCAGATCAGGTTGTCGTTGATCTGCCACTGGGTAACCTTACGTCCCTGTGGGTAGGTATTGTCGTTGCCGCCGATCGCCGTGAAGGGGACGGCATCGCTCCCGGAAGCAAGCACAATAGGAAGAGAGTCCAGCACCTGTGAGTAATTGTTTGGCTCGAAGATGCTCGAATACCAGCTGGCTCCGGGATTGAACTGGTTGACGAGCCTGGAGCTGAAGACGCGGGTATAGCCTGCGACGAGAGTGCGCTGCGGCTGCGGAGAATAGGAATTGAAGAGCGGATTCACCGGATCGGTGTATGCGGCCTGCAGCCCCGTGTCCTGCTGGAAGCGGTACCAGACGCTGTTATTGGCATTGATGGTGTGGTCGATTTTGACCACGATCAGGTCTTCGCTGTCGCTGTTATTCAGTGAAGCCTGGCGCTGACTCGCGCAGCCGTCACCGGCGGTGCCGATCGGGCAGCCAACAACTGGAACCGGAGAACCGCCCGGAGACGGCAACAGCGAGAACATCTTCCGGTAGAACGGAATCTCCTCCGGCTGGGCGGGTAAGGCAGCGCCGGCGATCGGGTCCAGGCCCCCCACAGCGAGTTGCGAGAGGACAAATTGCTGGTAGGCCGGAGTGGGTAGTGTGATCTGGGAGACGAGGGGCAAAGCGATCCGGAGACCCTCGTAATGCCCGAAGAAAAACAACCGGTCTCTTCGAATGGGTCCGCCGACACTAACGCCAAATTCGTTGACCGTGGAGCGGGGCTTCTTGGCGATGCTGTCTGAAGTATCGTTTGCGTGGAGAAAATAGTCTTCTGCGTTGAAGAGCGAACCATTCCATATCTCATACGCGTCGCCGTGAAAGACGTTGGTCCCCGATTTCGTGAAGTAGTTCACCTGCGATGCGCCATAGCGACCCTCATCCACAGAAAAGGAATTCGTATTGACCGTCGCTTCCTGCACTGCATCAAGCCCAATGACGAGGTTCGTCGACAGGCCGATGTTCAGACCAAGCCAGGGGTCATTCGTGTCATACCCGTCCAGAATGTAGCCGTTGGACGTGGCGGGGAGCCCGTTGAATTCCACGTTGCCGTACCCACCAGGCGCCTTGGCATCGTTCGAAGAGCCTGCGGTATTCATCAGCGCGCCCTGCGCGAACTGCGCAAGATAAGTCAGATCCTGCCCTGGATTGGGGAGCCTTTCGATTGTCTTTGACTCGAGAGTGGTTGAGGTGTTTGGGTTTTCAAGGCTCAGAAGTCCGATCTGCGCATTGACCTTGACAGTCTGCGTGCCGGCCGCTGGCGACAATTTGAAATTCACTGTGATCGTCTCGCCAACGACGGCTGTCGTGGGCTCTGACTGGACCAATCCGAATCCGGCTGCCTCAACGGTGAGGCGGTACCTGCCAGGATTCACCTGCGCAAAGAGATAACGCCCCTCCGAGCTGCTTCTCGTGGTTCGAATCGCGCCGCTGTCAACATCTGTGGCCGTGACGTTAGCCGCCGGAATCACAGCTCCCGTCGCATCGCTGACGGTTCCGGTAAGGGCGCTGCTCGTCATACTCTGCCCCGCAGAAGGTGGGCTGTTAACCGTAGTTAATGCGAGGACAATCGCGAGGCCCAGGGCGGTTCGGATTCGCATTCGAGACTGGTCTCCGGAATTTGAGAGATACGGGGCCGGTTGCGTCAGGGACAACCGTTCAACTGGCTGGAAATTAAACGCTGGCCAGGTGGCTGTATTTAGGCTTACCTAAAATATTAGGCTAGCCTAAAATAATAGTGGAGTCAAATTACCGGCTCATCAGGTCAGACTGTGGAGTTCCTCGTCAGGTGAACAACAATACCGAATCGGTCGACAACTACCTTAAGGCGATTCTCGCCCTCAGCGGACCAGAGGAGCGCGCCGTTTCGAGTACTGCCCTCGCCCAGCGATTGAACGTGGCGCCGGCATCTGTGACCAATATGCTGCAAAAGCTTGCTGCCGCTGCGAAGCCTTACGTGGAATACGAAAAGCACCGCGGAGTGCGGCTGGCCCCCGAAGGAAAGCGCCGCGCTCTGGAGATCCTGCGTCATCATCGGCTGATCGAGACCTTTCTCTACGAGATTCTCGATTACCCGATCGAAGAGGTTCACGAAGAAGCCGAACGGCTGGAGCATTTCATCTCCGAGCGTTTTGAAGAGCGCATCGCCGCAAAGCTCGGCCACCCGAAGTTCGATCCGCACGGACATTGCATTCCAGCAATGGATGGGAGAATGCCCAGACAGTCGTCCATTCCTTTGTCGAGCCTGGACCGCGACGGGAGATTTGTCGTGGACAGTGTCTCCGATCGGGACTCGCATCTTCTGAAGCGGCTCAAAGCCTCCGGGATCGCCCCGGACGCCCGTGTCCAGGTTGTCCGGCGCCCGCCGGGCGAATTCACTCTGCGTGCCAGTGGTAGCACGCGCGTGCTGATCCTGCCTCGCAATCTTGCGGACGCGGTCCGCATCCGCTTAGGAGACTGATTCTCGCTGTCTCATCTTCGCCCCGAGCTGCCGTGGACTTTCTTCTTTGTACGGTGTTGCCGGATAAAAGCCACACGCCCAGCCTCCTCGATGCCCCCGAATCGGTACCGAGAAGTCGGCCAGTGTGGATGGATCCTCCCCTGTGTGAAGTTTCATGCTTCAACAGCAAGGCGCATTCGCTGATTCGCTGATCGGACTTTTCGCAGTTTGGACCCTCTGGCAAACCCAGGTTCGATAAGGGTTCGATAACGGCTCCCGAGGGAGTCAAAACGGATGATTTGAGGCCAACTTTCACGGCGATAACACGGGTTCAAATCCCGTCGGGGAAGTCGACAAAACAAACAGCTTGCGGAGATCTAGCTGTTTGCTGCGCAGTCTCTCCCCGTCTGGAGAATCTCCTCGATGAACTTGTTTGGGCGTGAATCTTCGCGCGCCGAGGACCGCTTTGAGGCGTGGCTGAAACAGAAGCATCTGGAGCGGGTGCTCTCGGGCCAAACGGAGCCGGCCGGCCCGTGCCCGGATGAGGCATTCCTGCGGGATCTGAGTCGTCGGTCGAAATCGATTTCGTTAAGCGATCCGCGGATTGACCACGCGGCAAATTGCCCCAATTGCATGAATCGCTTGCAGGTGGTGCGCGAGAACCTTTGCTCAGAGAGGAAGAGATTGGCGTTAGGCCTGTCTGCTGTGTGCCTATTTGTGGTTTGTGGGTTGATTGGATGGTTTGGATATCAAAACCATCATCGGCAGATGGTCGCCACGGCTATGCCGGTATCGAAAACCGTCGATTTGTGGAACACGGGTACCTACCGCGGCGAGCAACCCAGCCCATTACAGTCCGTCGTGTTACCGTCCGCGCCGGTGCGCCTGACGATCGTGCTCCCCGATTCAGGTCCCCTGCGGAGTACCTTGTGGCTGTCACCCGCGGTCAGAGCGGAAATCGTGTGGTGGCGGAGGGAATTGCATCTGCCAGCTCTAACAGCGGACAGGAGAAGGTCTCTGTAGAACTCGACTTGCGCAGCGCCAAGGCGGGCGCATACTTCCTGTCCACCACACCCGAGCAGGATCAGGCGGCGTACTACTATCCCCTCCAGATCAAATAGTCTTCAGAGCTCCGCCGAACACCGATTTCCGTCGATGCGTGGTTGCCATATTGGCAACGGCTGAGATTGGATCGCCAAGGATTGCTGAACACTCGGTACTAATCAACCTCTGGATCAGAGCATTGGCGATTTGTTTTCAGCGATGAGGGAAAGGTCAGCTTGCGAATGACAACTCAGACGGCAGGAGAGACAGCCAGCGAATGAGCCGTATCGGGTTTTTCGCGCGGCGGCAGGAGACGCGTGGAGTTCAGAATAAAGGTCAGCTCCGACGCAACGTGGATGAACGCCGCCAGCAGCGGGTTGAGATACCCGGCCGCAGCTAACCCGATGCCGATGGTATCGACAATCAGGGTGCCGTAGAAATTCTGCAGAATGATCCTCCGGCAGCTGCGGGCCACACGAACGGTCTGGACAAACTTCTCCAGGTCGTTGCCGATGAGAACCACGTCGGCGCTCTCGCGGGCAACATCGGTTCCCGCGCCCATGGCCACGCCGACGGTCGCTTCGGCGAGCGCTGGCGCGTCGTTGATGCCGTCACCCAGCATGGCTACGACGCGGCCGGTGCGAACCTGCTCGGCGATGAGGTGGGTCTTTTGCTCCGGCAGAAGCTCAGCGTGAACCTCACGGATGCCGAGCTGGCTGGCGACTGCGCGGGCGGTTGGAGCGGTGTCTCCGGTGAGGAGGACGATGTCGATGTTCATCGCCTGGAGGGCCTGAATCGCAGAAGCCGCGCTGGGACGCAGTTGATCCGCCACGACAATGGAGCCAAGATACCGCCCACCGCGCGCAACGAAGATCTCTGTCCCGTCGGAGACCGGGGCGCGCTGGGGAAGCGCGATGGCCAGCTCTTCGAGGAGTTGGCGATTGCCGACGATCGTCTCCTCTCCGGCCAGCCGGGCCAGCACACCACGGCCGATGCGGTACTGGAAATGTTCAGGATGGGAAAGCGAGACCCCCCGTTGCACGGCCAGCTGGACGATGGAGCGGCCGAGCGGATGCTCCGAAGTACTCTCGGCGCCGGCGGCCGCCTCAAGAAGCGTGCTCTCTCCGGTGCCCGGCGCAGCGCGAACTTCTGTGACGGAAGGCAAGCCGAAGGTGAGGGTTCCGGTCTTATCGAGAAAAACGGTTTGCAGCTGACCCAGGGCTTCGAGATAGATTCCACCCTTGATGATGGAGCCCTGGCGCGCGGCACGACCGATGGCGCCGAGGATGGCGAGCGGAGTACCGGCGGCGATGCCGCAGGCTCCGGCGACGATGATGACGGAGATGGTGGAGCGCAGATTGTGGGTGATGAGGAACGTGAGCACGGCCGCGCCCAAAGCGAAGTAGACGAGATAGCCGGCGAGGCGGTCCGCCATCTTCTGGATGGGCGCGCGAGAATGTTCCGCCTTCTCGACGGCCTCAATGATCCTGCCAAAGGTGGTTTCTCTGCCCAGCAACTCGGCGCGAACCTTGAGGCTGCCGGCCTGGTTGAAGGTGCCGGCGTAGACTGCGCTGCCCGCGGACTTCTCGCTGGGCATCGGCTCTCCGGTAATGGCCGCCTGTTCCACAAAGGAGTGCCCGCCGATCACTTCGCCGTCAACGGGAATCCGGCTGCCAGGGCGAATGACGACGATCTCCCCAGGCAGGATGGTCCGCGTGGGGACGTCGACGATCTGGCCGTCGCGCAGCACGCTGGCGGTCTGGGGCAGGAAATCGAGCATGTCCTGAATGGCACGGCGTCCTCGGCCGACAGTGAGGCCCTCGAGAACCTCCGCTGCCAGGACAAACGCGGTGATGACCAGAGCGGTAAAGAATTCACCGATGGCCAGCGCGGAGAGCAGAGCGATGGTCATGGAGAGCTCCATGGTCATGCGGCGCTCGACGATGTTCTCAATGGCTTCTTTGAAGATGGGGAAGCCGCCGATGAGGGTGGCTCCGAGGCCGATCACGCTGACTTTGTGGAATGGCTCCCACCAGTGAAACCACACAGCGACGGCGGCGAGAGCGACGAAAGCTACGCGGAGAAGGTCGAGGAGCTCGAAGCCATGCTGGTGATCGTGCTCATGCTCATCATGAGTGCCTGGCTCCGAGCTGGATGGCGTGACATGAATTCCGGTCTCAGTCGCCTGGGCCAGGTCCGGGCGAGTCTCCCTACGTGTTGCGACGGCCATACCGCCTCCAAACTGCTAGTTGAAATATCTGCGGACCACGGAGATCAATTCGTTCGCGGCCTCGAGTTGCGAAGGATGGGTCTTTGCGGCGGGGTTGAGGACATGGAAGCGCAGGTGGCCTTCGATCAGCTCAGCCATGAGCCCGTTGAGCGCGCCGCGACAGGACGCGACGAGCTGGAGAATGTCTTCGCAGTCACTCTCTCCCTCCAGTGCGCGCTCGATGGCCTCTACCTGGCCCCTGATGCGGCGGACTCGAGTGAGGGTCTTCTTCTTATTTTTGGTGGTGTGGGACAACTGGTTTCTCCCAGGAGTTAGTATACTCCCCTATACTATAAACAGAACGGAGCAAACTATGCTGGAAACCAGGCGGCGAGTGATCGGCCAGATGATCGTATGCCAGGGATGCTGCTGCGGAGCAACCCACAAAGACCGTCCGGCGGTGCCAGCCGACTGGCTCAAGGAGGAGTGGCGCAGGCGCGGACTGCTGAAGCGTTTCCAGCTTACGGTTAGCGGCTGCGTGGGTCCCTGCGACGTTCCCAATGTCGTGGTTGTGCATGCGGAGACAGGCTCGCAGTGGCTGGGCAATATTACCGAGTTCGAGCAGTACCGGGAACTGATGGAATGGGCTGCGCGCTCAGTGGATGCCGGACATCTGTTGGAATTGCCACGCACTTTCAGCGAACATCGGATGGAACCGTGGAAGTGAACCTGACCATGCGCAGCAAACGCCTGCGCGCCTGGCGTGCGGTCTCTTTCGTTGTTTCCAGGGATAATGCCCCAGCAGACGCATGATTTATGCAGGCCCTGTCAGATAGATACCGATAAACGGGTTTCTGTCCAGCCGATCCGGGGACGGCCGTTGGCTCTGGGAAGCTAAAGCCAGCCGGCTCTCAGTCCTTATCCGATTGCAGTCTGGGATCCTCGTAGAATAAGAATGTGGGCTGCGTGGAGCAGCAGCCAATCCGGGCTGCGCGGAGACCGCCACACGCTCTACATCACCGTTTCGACCAGCATCTGTCGCCTGGATACTATCAGGATAGCGGGTGAAATGCCGCTCTAACTCCGGCAGCGCGGCCAGTCGTTTGACGCATTACGCATGCCTGGGAACGCAAGCAGCGCAGATGCCATGAAGGACAAGCTCGTGGCTGACGACGCGGAAACCGCGCGGCAGCCTGGGTTTGATTGCGGGAACGCATCCCTCGAGTTCGTATACCTTTCGACAGTCGTTGCAGAGGAAGTGATGGTGGTGCGCCTTTCCGGAGAGCTCGTATCGAGCGGATTCGCCGGGCAGCTGAACCGTCACCAGCCATCCCTCTTCAGCCATCGTTTTCAGGTTGCGATAGACAGTTGCGATGCTGAGATCGTCTACGCTGCGCTTTGCATAGGAGAGTACTTCGTCAGGAGAGAGCGGGCGATCCGTCTCGACAAAGGCTGCGCGAATCGCATCCTTTTGCCGCGTATTTCTTGTCGCGATCGGGGTGCGGGATTTCATTACGATCGTTCCTTTCGTCTTGGGAACGGCGGAGGCCGGACCGGTTCAATGGGAATCACGAGCAGTGAGCGTTCGCGCAGCTCAGGCTGTACAACCGATTCCCTGGCGAATTCAGAGGAGCGCGGCAGAGCCGCGGTGGCAGAAACGGCTGCGGTATGCGCGGTGAAACACCAAACACAGAAAGAATGATTGAATGCGTGCGACGGTGGGTGACTGTGGCCGGCCTCAACCGCCATGAAAAGAGTCAGCAGAAAACACAGAACCGCCGCGACCACCTTTTCGGGCTGGCGAGTTGACCCTTTCATGTAGCGATGCTACCGATCTCCTGTTATTGGCGCAAGAAGATGGAGTAGCAGCTTGCCTGGCAGACGGTATCGCGGGCAGAGAGCTCGCGGCCTCTCACGCATGCGCGTGCGTGGGCGAGACAGACGATCCGCACAGGTTTCGATTCGTCACCGGGATGTGGAATCCAAAGAGCGACATCCGGGACGGATATTTCTGCGCAAGATTGGCTTCAGCCAGACAGGCAAAAGCATGCCGCTTGCTTGATTGTCTTTCGTCTTTCATGGGTGGGGACGAGGGGCGTGGGGTACACAGTCGGCACAGGTGCCGTAAAGGAAAATCTCATGCCCGGTCGCCCGGAAGCCCTTTGGAAGCTTCGGCGCTACCGGCGCCATGCATCCCCCAAGGTCAAAAACTTTGCCACAGGTATTGCAATGGAAGTGATCATGATGAGCCTTGCCCGCAACCTCGTAGCGGGTTGTCTCACCGGGAATCTCTACCGGCTGCAGCCATTTCTCTTCCACGAGATTCTGAATGTTTCGATAGACTGTGGCGATTCCGAGGCTGCGATGATGAAGCCGGGCGGCTTCCAGAGCCTCGTCCGGAGACAACGGCCGATTTGTATCGAGGAATGCCTCACGAATCGCCGCCTTTTGTTTTGTATTGCGCCTCTCCATCGCTGACAATAATAGATTCTCAATTAAATTCGGGCGAAGTCAATGGCAGACCAGAACGGTGACTTCAGCAGCGTGGTTCATCGACACGTTCCGGCGTCAGTTCAACTGGCTTGCGATCGAACGGGATCGCAGTGGGCAGGAGAGACCGGGATGACGTCCTCACAGCGGGAGGGGCAGCTCTGGCCGCGGACCCGGGCAGCGCAGGATCGACAGAAACTGTGGTTGACGAGGTGAGCGCTGACCAGCAGAAGACCGCCAGTGACGGTGATCGCAGCCTCGTCATCCCGCGGCGGCAGAATGG
>Ga0335073_10013079_pt1 | contig 11632 bp, 4 predicted proteins | sample Lox_Sample_22_FD_207093 | JGI IMG/M metagenome (GOLD analysis project Ga0335073, IMG submission 207093) | Soil microbial communities from Loxahatchee National Wildlife Refuge, Florida, United States - Lox_Sample_2.2 | ecosystem: Environmental > Terrestrial > Soil > Wetlands | place: USA: Florida... | reverse complement strand
TGACGAGCGAAGACTTCAGATAGACTGGATCTTGTGTTTTCATAGTTGATAAATTACAGGTCATTGCCATTCCTTATTCGCAAACAAATTTGTAATCTCCGGATTGGATTTCCACCACGCAACTGTTCGCCTCGCGACGGAGTGTTCGCACCCCTGGCGCGCAGTTGATGTCCCGACCGCTTTCAGTGATTCTGCTTTCCGGTTTCGCCGGCATGAAAACAGTCGCCGTCGTGTTCGCGGGAATCGTGACATCCAGCAGCAATCGTTTCCCTTCCTTCTTCCAATACGTAGCAATGGGGCCGTGAATGGAATCGTAAGTCGTTTTCGCCCAGGTCAGGCCCTGGCCAATGACCGGTTTGATCAAAATTGTCTTGTAACCGGGACTCGCCGGACGGATGCCGCCTACGCCGGCGAACAGGAATTCACCGCAGGACCCGAGCGAATAATGGTTGAAGGAGTTCATGCTGGGGTCTTCAAACCCTTTGTCAGGCGTCCAGCCATCCCAGCGCTCCCAGATGGTCGTCGCACCGTGTTCCACTGGAAACAACCAGGATGGATAAGTACCCTGCAACAGCAGACGATAGGCAGCCCCGCTCTCGCCTGCCTGCTCCAGGACCGGCAACAAAAGGCCCACGCCGAGAAAGCCCGTGGAAAGATGCCATCCCCTACCCTTGATGTTGTCCACAAGAGATTGCGCGGCTTTGGCCCGGAGGTCATCGGGCAACAGGTCAAACCCGAGGGCCAACACGTATGCAGTTTGCGTATCGCCTTCGACGCGGCCATCGGCACTGACGTAGTGTTTGATAAAGGCGGCTTTGATATCGCGAAACAATTTTTCGTATTTGGCGGCGTCCTTGCTGCGACCGAGTGCGGCGCAGGACCTGGCCACCAGATGGGTCGAATTGGCGAAATACGCCGTGCCGATCAAATCCTTGGGCGTGTCCGCATTGACGGAGAGCCAATCGCCGTAATCGTTGCCGCGGTCCCGGTCGCGAATGAGGCCGTCGCTGTGTCGGCGAAGGTATTCCACCCATTGGATCATTGCCGGCAGATGGCGCTCGAGGATGCGCTGGTCGCCGTAAATGTTGTAAATCGTCCACGGACAGACAACTCCCGCGTCGCCCCAACCGGGTGCGCCCGGACGGCCCGGCGAGTCGTCCGGACTGACGTCACTGAAGGCCCCGTCCGGCGATTGGGCGTCGTCCACATCCACCAGCCATTTGCTGAAGAACGCCGCAACATCCGCGTTGTCGGCGGCGGTCCGGACGAAAACCTCGGCATCGCCCATCCAACCCAGGCGCTCGTCGCGTTGCGGACAGTCCGTGGGAACGCTGAAATAGTTGCCGCGCTGACTCCATTGGATGTTCGACTCAAGCTGATTGACGCGCGGATCGGAGCAGGTGAAATCGCCCGCGCGCGGTGTGTCCGCTCCAATCACAATCCCGGTCACGGCGTCCGGCCCGGGATCAGTGGTTAGGCCGGTAACTTCGACATAACGAAACCCGTGGTACGTGAAGCACGGCTGCCAGATCTCGGTGCCGGTGGCCTTGCAAAAGTAATGATCAGCCGCCTTCGCGCCGCGAAGGTTCCTGGTGTAAAGGGTGCCGTCCGGATTGAGCATCTCGCCATATCGCAAAGTGACTTCAGTGACGGCGGGCGCGGAGACCTTGAGCCGCGCCACACCCACCATGTTTTGACCCAAATCGTAAATCCAGTGGCCGGACTGTGGTTCAGTAACTTTCTTTGGCTGCAACTCACAAAGTTCACGCACTGGCGGCATGACTTGAGAGCAAAGCAGAACCGAAGGCTCATGACGCACTTGAACCGGCGCCCATCCGGTTTCGTCCAAGTTTGGTTCATCCCAGCCTTTGATTTCCCGACGCGCATCGTAGTCTTCACCCATCATTATATCCGAAGAAAGTATTGGACTGGCATGCGATTTCCAGGACGCGTCAGTGACGATTGTTTTTGTGCTGCCGTCGGCGAAGGTCACTTCAAGTTGAACGCGCAACGCGGGTACCTTGCCGTATAACTGGTAGCCGCCGTTGCCAATGTGGCCGCTATACCAACCGTCTGCCAGAATAGCCGCCATCGTGTTGTCGCCCGGGTGGACCAGGGCCGTCACGTCATACGCCTGGTAACGAACCCGCTTATTGTAATCGGTCCAGTCTGGAGCAAATGCATGATCTCCGACGCGATGTCCATTGAGATGAACCTCGTAGAGCCCCATGGCGGTGGCATAGACGACGGCACGCCGCACAGGCTGCGCCAGTTCGAAATCCTTTCGCAGATAAGGCAGGTCCGTCGGCACCGGGGGGATTGACAAAGGTTGGCCTTCGCCAACTTCCACGGAGTTGGATTGACCGTTCAATTCGTAATCCACAAAAAGTCTCTTAACATGGCCATAAGCAGGATCTCCGCCTAACGTGCTATTGTCTGCGCGCACCGCAAGCCGATTGTCTTCGACCAGACGAACCAAAGTGGTGGTCACATCCTTTGACCCGCTGCCATCGTCAGCCTCGTAAAGTGCATGGCGAATCACCAGGCGGCCGGCCGAGTGGGTGGTGGGTGTGCTTGCACTGATCCAGTTAGCGGTCCAATCGCCGGGTTTGAACAAACCTGTTTCCCATCGGGCGATCGGACTCCAATCACTGCGACCCGTCTGGTCCCAAATCCGCGCCTTCCAAAAGCAGTCTTCGCGTGAAACCAGCGGCCGGCCCTGGTAGGCGATTTGCGTGGTTTGATCCGACCGCACTTTCCCTGTGTTCCACAAATCGCCCTTGTCCTCATCCAGCAGTTTTGGAGATGACGCGACCAGAATTTGATAAGCAGCCTGCCGTTCGCCTCGTCGGTTGGACTTAAGTATCCAACTCAGACGCGGGCTGGTCGTGCCGATGCCCATTGGATTCGCAAGGTATTCGCAATGAAGCCGGGTGATGCTCACGGCGCTGGCATTTGCCTCAGCGAAAACTTTTGGAATGGGAACAAGAACCATCGCAGCCAGGAAGATGATCACGACGATGGGGGTGAATATAGTCCGGTTCATGCTGGTCTGATCGTTTTTCGTTATGGGATCGGCATCGGGTTAGCTGAACTGTCTCAATCCAGCAAGTGTGGACGTTCGGCGTGAATTTTAAGGATGAATTCACCAAACATGGTGTTCGCCCAGGCAAACCATGAGCGGGTAAAGATGGCCGGGTTGTCCTTATCGAACGATTCGTGCATGAATCCCGTGCCGGCGCTCGTGCGTTGCAGCGTTTCCAGACAATTGCGGATTTCATCCTCATTCGCGCTGGTCATGCCTCGCATGATCACTCCCAGCGGCCAAATCATGTTCAAGCCGCTGTGCGGTCCGCCCAAGCCTTCCGCCGCCCGGCCTTTGAAATAATACGGGTTGCGAGCCGAAAGCGCCCAGCGCCGCGTGGCCTGATAGAATGGGTTGTCGAGTTTCACCGGACCAAGATAAGGCAACGAAAGCAGGTCAGGCACGTTCGCGTCGTCCATGCAATTGCGGCTTCCATAACCGTCTATTTCGTAGGCGTATCCTGCGCCGGCGCCCGGAAGTTGAACGACAGCATGTTCACGCAACGCCCGTTCCACTTCATCCGCCAGCTTCAAACATTGTGTTGCCGATGCATGGTCGCGATGGATGTCATCCAGCATTTCCGCCGCCTGACACAAGCTGGTAACCGCGAAGAAATTGGACGGAACGAGCAGCGGGAAAATCGTCGCGTCATCGCTGGGCCGAAACATGGAAAAAATCAGGCCCACGGGCCGGGCCGGATTGCCGTAGCCATTCAACATCAGCGTGTCCGAAGGTGTGGTTCCACGGCGTTGGAAATGGTAAGGGCCCGGTCCCTCTTTGCGTTGCTGTTCTCGGAATGTTTTCAGCGTCAGCAACACCGCTTCGCGCCACGTTGCATCGAACGGCGACGTGTCTCCGGTTGTTTTCCAGTAACCGTGCGCCAGGCGGATGGGATAACAGAGCGAGTCCACCTCCCATTTGCGTTCATGAACACCGGGTTTCATCTCCGTCAAATCGGTTTTCCATGGGCTGATCTTGTCGGGGTCCTTGTAGAAGGCGTTGGCGTAGGGGTCCAGCAGAATGCACCGTGCCTGTCGGTTAATAACGCCGGCGATCAATTGCTGCAAAGCCGCGTCCTCTTTCATCAGCAGCAGATAAGGCCAGATCTGCGCCGAACTGTCCCGCAACCACATCGCGTCAATGTCGCCGGTGATGACATAAGTGTCGGGCTTGCCGTTGACGATTTGAAAATCCACCGTCGTGTCGAGGGTGTTCGGAAAACAGTTTCCGAACATCCATGCCAGTTCCTGGTTGCCGATGGAGGACTGGATTTTCCGGATCGTTTTTTCGACGGCATCGCTCCTGAATTTCCGCTTCGCCTCGGGAATTCGCACCGCCGGGAAGGTTGAATCCCTTGCCCAAGTCACGGAACCGAGCAGCAGGCCCGTCGTGAGCCAGGAGCCGGTTTGGATGAATTCTCTTCGGTTCATAAAATTAAAATTGCACCGATAATTCCCGGGGTTGCGCCTGGTTTTGAAAACGAATCCAAAGCAAATGCTCCGGGGCGGAGTAATCGTAGGTGCTCAAATTCTCCCCGCCCAAAGTCACCGCGCGTGGACGTTGCGGCGATTCCAAAAGCACAATCGCCGGAGTCTCCCCAACTCCTTCCACAGTGAAACTGATTTGATCAGGAGATTGCTCCTTGAGCAACGCCTTGCAGGCTGAGGCGAACAAATGGGGTTGACCGGTCCGCGCCAAATCGAGGTCGAGCAAAAACCATCGCGAACCGGGATTGATGGTGATGTGTCCTTGCACCCGCAATTCAGAATCGAAGAGATTGACGAAATGTCCGCGCAGTTCGCGCGTTTCTGTGCCCATGGACGGGTCCAGTCCCGCGGCGATGACGTAAGGACCGCGACGGAGCAGGAGATTATTCGTTTCGCGCCACTTGAGGCCGATTTTTTCGGCGGCGAGCCGGGCGGTGTCAACCACCTGCGCCGCGCCTTGCGCACTCGTGGAAAATTCAACCGGCCGTTTCCGCAGCCAGATCAACCCACCCTGCCCAAGCCGCATGAATTTTCCGGCCCGAACCGATTCGTCGAGTCCGAGCTGTTTGAACAGCTGCTGTCGGGGTGTGGCGTAGTGATTGCCGTTGCTGTTCCACCACTCGTGAACCTGGAGGTACGGATCGGCATCGGCGTCGCAAAAGACCAGCACCCCGCCATGTCGCACCCAATCCGCCAGCGGCGGATGAACATCGGGCGACAACGGCTTTTGTCCGTCGTAGCTCAGAAACAAAATGCGGAAGCCGTCCAGATGATGCGGGATGGTGACGTTCTCCAGTTGAACCGGCGTGACGGCGAGACCGCGCATGAGCAGCGGCATCGCCAAGCCATAAAAATTCCCCAGCCACGGATCGCTCGGCGTCGGCTGGCCGCGCTCAAACATGAGCGAATCGCTGACGAGTACGCCAATGCCGGCCGTTCCACAATCCCATTCCACCCGCGGTTGGTTCATGTCATTGAGCGCATTGAAGACCGTTTGCAATTCCGTCGCGTAGGCCGGTGGGATCGGCTGGCGGTCTTCCGGTTTGGCGGAGCGCGGATAGCGTCCGCCGAAAACCCGTTCGGGCCAGGGCGCGACTTCGAATTTTGAAACTTCCGGCTGAAAGAGCGAGGCCGTCAGCGTGGATTCCCAGTTGCCACGGTAATCGGTCCAGTCGTGAGCGGGATTGTCCTCCACCGGATCATTCAGAAAGCAGATGGAACGGCCCGTGCCACGGACGAGACTTTGCATCGCACCGTATTCGAGAAAAGCGGTTTCAAACGTCCGCGATCCCACCTCGCCAGCATAGCGAATGGGTGACCGCGCGGTGCCGGTCCAGACCTGGGCAATGTAACCATCGCAACCGTTGATGCGGGCCAGGCTCGATTCCGGGCTGACGATGCACCAGAGGGCGTAGTTGGGCAGACTGTGTGTAGCCACGTAGCAACGAACGTGGCGGCCCGTCCGCTGGTTGTAAGCCTGCACGTAATCGAAGACCTGTTGCAGGGCGCGGCGGTAGAGAAAGTATTTTAACCTGCCGGCGCGCCAACGGGCGTCCACGGAACTGTCCGGCGGCTGCCAGTCGTCGTGATAAAAACTTTTCCACTCGCGCTTGAAACCTTCGGAATAACCGGCGCGGTCCCAAAATTCCGGTTCCTCCAGATCAATCGCCTCGGCGCCGGCATCCAGGGCGCGTTGTACGCCGACACAAAGGAATTTGCCGTAGTTCGTGCCAGGACAGTAGTAATAGACATCGCCGCCGTGGCTGATTTTGTTGCCGTCGCGATCGGTCTGGGCCTCGTCCTCGTGGTTGATGCCGTCGAATCGGCCGTAGAGATAGTCCTGATACTCTCCCCACGCCACGCCGGTCATGACATGAATGCGATAGCCGTGCGAGCGCCAGGTTCCGATGCGCGCGGGCAAATTGGTGTCAATGCCATAAACGATGGCGACGTCTGAGCGCAAATCACTTCGCGGACTCCACGACTTGCCCGTTTGAAAACAAGTGCGTTCGAGAATCTGATTCGTGTCCAGCGCAAACGGCGAGGAAATGTCCGCAGCGGAAGACGCTGCGATGAAAACGCTCAAAACGAATTGCGCCGCAAAAATATCGGTCATTTTCACGGCGCGCTGATGCGATAGAATTTTTGCGGCGAATTGGTTGTATCAATGTCAATAAATTCGTATTGGCCAGGATTCGCTTCCGGCGCCGCGCCGATGTTTATCCAATTTGTCAAATTGGTCGAACTCCACACACTGTAAGTCGCATTTGAACTGCCCGAAAAATTCAGATTAAAATCGGAGGTTGCTTCATCCAAGAATTCGCCGGTGAATTGCGGCGCGGCCGGAAGTCCAATGTTGACCGTGACTTGCGCCGTGCCGGAATTGAACATTCCGTCGTCCGCAAGAAAATTAAAGCCCGCATCAGGACTGCCGGTTTCCCCCGGCGCTGGCGCGAAGATGACGTGTCCGCCAGCATCGCTAACCAAAGTGCCGGTCGTGTTGATCAGCGGTCCGCGCGTGCCATCGGAATTTTCATAAAGGGCGCCGGACAACGGCAACGACTCAATTCGAAAATTGAGGGGAACATCATCAGGGCTGAAAGCAGGCAGCGCGATCAGCAGGTCATGGTTGACGTAACCTGAAACAACGACGTTGCTCGCCACTGGCGGCTGGTTGCCGATGGCCAGACTGAAATTCACTCCGCCGGAAATCGCGGCCACGTTGGTCAGTCCCGTCGGAAAGGTGGTTTGCCCCTGGCTGTTATCGCCCCAACCCGTTACGGTGCCGTTGGCTTGCAGCGCGAGATTGAACGCATTGCCGCTGGCGACAGTGGACAGATTTGTTGCGCTGGCCGGAACATTCGCCTGACCGTTGGCGTTGTCGCCCCAGACCACCACGGTTCCTGCCGCGCCGCCGATGCCATAAGTCGCCGCCAAATTTTCGTTCGCGCTCATAATTTCCCACGAAGTCAACGCGCGATTGTAGATTTGAATTTCCGCGATGTCGCCGTTGAACATATACAGATTGGGCGCCATGGCGCCGATTTGAACCGGGAAATCACCGCGTGCTTCGGGCGACAACCCGCTTTGCAAAGCGACAATCACGCCATCCACGTAAAGCCTGATGACGTCGCCGACGCGCACATACATGACGATGTGTGGATTACCGTCCGACACATTGCCGCCGTAAAGACTAAAATCCGAACCGCCAGCGCCGCCAGCGCCGAGTCCCGCGCCCAATTGACTGCCGTTGATGCACAACGCCCAATCCGTCGTCACGCCGGGCTGCTCGGCACCGAGCAAGCCGGTGTTTAGATAAAAATAATCTGATGAATTACCCGGCGTCGAAGTTTTGAAAACCATTGCCAACGTGAAACTGCCGGCGGCAGAAACCGGACTGTCCGCCGCGCTCACGGTCAAAAATTGGTTGCCGGAAAAGCGAACTGTTTTGTGTCCATTGATGACGCCGGAATATAACGCCGGTTGATTCCCGGGAACGGGTTGCGCCGCGCTTTTGCCAGCGATGATGTCCATCCAATTGCTGACGCTTGAACCATTGCTGCCGGCCAGGGAATCCGCCGTCCAGCGGCAGGCTGGAATCGGATTGCTCGAAGTGAGACCGTTTGCCTTGAGCGCCAAGCTGTGATACTGGCCAGCGGCCACGGCGATTATATGGTCCAATCCGGCGGGAACATTCGTCTGGCCATAAGTGTCATATCCCCATGCGGTCACAGTTCCATCGGCCTTCAACGCCAGAGCATGACCGTAACCTGCCGCGATGCCTACCACATTCGTCAAGCCGGCGGGCAAATTGGTTTGCCCATAAGTATCATCGCCCCACGCCGTGACGGTCTGGTTTGCATTAAGCGCGAGATTAAAATAACCGCCCGCTGCGACAGCCGTGACGTTAGTCAAGCCGGACGGAATATTCGTCTGGCCGAAAGAATTATCGCCCCACGCAGTCACCGTGCCATTGGCCAGCAACGCCAGACTATGTTTGATACCGGCGGCCACGGCGACGACATTGGTCAAACCAGCGGGCACATTCGTCTGGCCAAAACCATTGTATCCCCAAGCCGCCACCTTGCCGTCGCTGCCCAATTCCAATCCGTGGTAAGAACCGCTGGCGACGCCCACCACATTCGTCAAGCCCGTCGGCGTGTTGGTTTCACCATTCGGACCGCTGCCCCAGACTTTCAAATGTCCGCCGGTGGTGAAAATCCGGTCGGCGCCGCACGCCACACCCAGTAAATTGCTTGCCACGATCCGGCAATGATAAGTCTGCCGCGCGCTCAAACCGCGAATGACGGCGCTGACGTTCGTGGTCGCGCTGCCGGGATTGATAATCGTTGTTGTGGAGCCGTAATTGCTGTTGGTTCCCCATTCAAACCACGCGACGGCGTTGTTAGCGTTGCCGGTCACTGTTCCTTGAATCATGGCGTTGGTCGGCGTGATGCCGACGACCGGACGGGTCAAGGCCATTGGCGAAGCAAAGATGCCATTAGCCATCAGAAATAAATGGTCGGCGCGAACAAATACAAATTCGTTTGTGTTAAAAGAATTGGCGATAGTCCGCATGTCCGACGGCCCCAGGCTCCAAACCGTGGCTTGCGCGGCGATGAAAATTGGCACGGTGCCGTTCCAACCAGCGGCGGCGGCAGTGATGGCGGAAATCATCTGATTGGTAGTAGAAGCGTAAGTTGGCGTCAGCTTGATAGTCCGCAGACCAAGGTTCACGGCGCTGTAAGTTCCGCTTTGATCTGTCAAACCCAGCAGCGTCGGACAATTTGTGGCATAAGTTTGGGCGATGCCGCTGTTCACGGAATCCCAGACCGTGACGACGCGAAGTCCGCTGCGTTGCAGATAAGGCGCGGAAGCTTTGGCGAATGCCGCCAAATTGGCCGCGCTCCAGTTTTCGGCGTGCGTGTAGCCCGCGCCGTTCGGGCCGGAAATCAGACAGTCGTTCGTCGTGACCGTGCCCCAATAATAACTGAGCAGTCCCGGATCCAAATCCACTGACAACGCCTCGCTCGTCCAACTGATGGGCACACTGCCGCGCGCGGGGCCCGACCAATCCATTTTCATCACATGCTGCATGTATTGCACGTTGTCGCCGTCGCTCAAAATCAACGCCACATAAACTTTATTTTGCAATGGCGGCGTGGGCGGAATGTCGGGAATGTTGATTGTCCGGGGCACGCCACTGAACACCGAGCCGTTGCGGTAAAAATCGCTGGCCAGCACGGGAATTCCGTATTGAGCAATCCAGCTCAAACCATTGCCCTCATTTGGCCACCAACCCATATAAACACCGTTGTTCGCGGTCATGTTGGTGAGAAATTTGCCGAGCAAAGCTGCGTCCTGGGCGTTTCCGGGATCGAGCCAGACCACGGCAGATTTTACAGCGACCAGATAATCGCGCAGGCAACCATCCACATTGGTTTCCATGCCCGCGATGATGCGGTGCGTGCAGAGCGGCCAGTAATTGGTGTAGAGATAACCATAAAGTGCGTATTTGTCCGAAAAATGAAACGAGCGCAGATCGTCAACTATTGGTAGATTGTATGGCGCATTGGTCAACGTTGCCAGCAAGCTGGGATCGCAGATCAATTCATTGTTCACGCCGGCCATCGTGGTCGCCAGATTCAGCGTGTCAGGTTGGTTGGTGTCTGTGACTACCAGTCCAGTAAAATTTGTCCGGTATTTGAGTATGAGATTGTAGCCGTTGGTCAAGTTGTATGACAGGTTGTGCAGTTTGAGCCAGGTGTATTCACCTTCCCCATCCCCGCTGGTCAGGCAGATGACCTGTGGTCGCGTCCTGTTGACAATCCCCTGCATGGACGAGAACAAATCAATCTCCGGATTGCTGGCGGCACTGGTATCAATCGCATCCAGGATCGGAGCTGGCGTCGCAAAACTCGGCAGGAACTGATTGGTTGGCCAATTGATTCCCTGCGCGTGAACCACTGCCGCACAGGACGCCAGCATCGAAATTATAATTCGTGTCTTCATTGCGTCTCGGTCGCCATCAAATTTGAATAGCTGGATAAAGATTTATTACCGTCGGCGCAATAATCGCGCACACCGATCATACCGCTGGAAAAGTGCCTGTCTTCCACGTCAATGACCGGTTGTTTGGCATCGCCAATGAAAATTCGGAAGTGAGATTTCTGCGCTTCAATCTTCAAATGGTAAACTTGATTTGCGGCGAACGTCTCCGGCACGTTGGTGATTGAGTGCCAGGAGTTGCTGGCGTAACCGAATTCCAACCTGGAATTTTCCGCATTGATGCCGACGTAGTAACCGCAATAGGCATCCGCACCGATGTCCGGTTTGCACACGCGGAAAATCAAGCCGGCATTACCAACCGGCCCTACGGAAACGTCGCCTTCGTATGTAAAATTGGTAAACGCCGACGCCATTTCCACCGCCTTTGCGCCGTTCGCGGAAGCGGGAACTGTGCTCAAGACGCCGTTGCGCGCCGACCAGTTTCCGCCGAAGGTCGTCCAGCGCTGGCACCACGTCGGATCGAAATTTTCCGAGAACGAGCCGCAAGTCGGCGACGGCGTTCCCAAAAATGGAAACCAACTGATTCGCATGTGCTGCGAGCCGAATGGAACGAGCGTGACGTTCATCAGCGGATTGATTGAAGCCACCGGACTGACTGGCGGCTCGAACGCATGCGTGCCGCGCCAGCCAATCGTCCAATCCGGCACTTGCCGCGCCTTGCCAAGCAACGCCACGGATGGCTGCGCCGGATCCAATGGATTCGTCGGGCTGGAATTATAATTGGTGAATGTCAGCGACGCGCCGGGATTAGACGGATTTAATTGCAGCGCGTAGTTCCACGGTGTCGTGGAATGGATTTCAAATTCGTCAAAGCCCAGTCCGAGCGGACCGGGCGTGCGGACCGTCCAGTCCTCGCCAATCTTCAATGAATAAACGAGTGGCCCACGATTGATGGCTACCGCGCGGCTCGGCCCGGCAAAAGTTTGAATGGGCATCGGCAAATGGATTGTCACCGAATCGCCGTTTTTCCAGGCGCGCAGAATTCGAAGAA
>Ga0335073_10013078_pt1 | contig 11633 bp, 10 predicted proteins | sample Lox_Sample_22_FD_207093 | JGI IMG/M metagenome (GOLD analysis project Ga0335073, IMG submission 207093) | Soil microbial communities from Loxahatchee National Wildlife Refuge, Florida, United States - Lox_Sample_2.2 | ecosystem: Environmental > Terrestrial > Soil > Wetlands | place: USA... | reverse complement strand
CCATTCGCGAACCCATCGCTCGTGCAGTCCTGTCTTACGCGCGAGGTCTTCGCTGGTGAGATCGCCGGCCTTGTTTAGGGCGCGATAAAGCCCCATCCGATCGCCAAGATAGATCATGCCGGAAGTAAGGGCGCCGCCGAGCAAGCCGAAAATCTGCTCCGCGGTATTTCGGGCTTTTTCGATATCGATCGGCTTATTGCTATCCATGGCTGCCTCCGTAGTGCGCCCCCGGATTCCACTTTGCGAATCCTCGCGACCAAGTCAACCCAACCATTATGGGAGTCCCGCTCAAATTTGCCCTCATCGTGCGGAGTGCATAGCGTTTTAATTATGCTGCACGCTTTTACCCGCTTCTTCCTGGTGTTCGCAGTCTGCATGACGGCTACCGGCTGCTTCTCCTGCAGCTACTCGACGCAACATCCTGCGAGCGCGCCCGCCCCGGTCGTCGTGCAACCGGCGCCGGCGCCAGTGATAGTGCAACCTCAGTAAGCGATTTGTTCGTCGCAATTCCGATGCGCTGAGATTTGCGGCTGACCAAATCGACGGCCTCGGTCTTTGCATCCTTGACTCGGTATTTGTAGCGTAGCGCTGCCATGAGCGCCGCTGCCAAACCGATTCCGGCCGCCGCCGCGCATGACGCCCACGACTTTTCCTCGACGCGCAAATGGATCATTGCGTTCTCGGTCATGCTGGGCACCGTGCTCGAGGTGCTCGATAGCTCGATCGTCAACGTATCGCTGCCGCACATGCAGGGCAGCTTCTCGGCGAGCGTCGATGAAATCGCGTGGGTCGTAACCTCGTACCTCGTCGCCGCCGGTATCATGATCCCGCTCACCGGATGGATCGCCGAGCGCTTCGGGCGCAAGCGCTATTTCATCTTCTCGATTGCGATGTTCGTAATCTCGTCCGCGCTATGCGGCGTCGCGCAGTCGCTCAATCAGATCGTTTTTTTTCGCCTGATGCAGGGGGCGGCGGGCGCTGCGATGATGCCGCTGTCGCAGGCGATCCTGATGGAGACCTTCCCGCCACGCGAGCAGGCGATGGCGATGGCGGTGTGGGGCATCGGCATGATGGTCGCGCCGATCATGGGCCCTACCATTGGCGGATGGATCACTGACGCATGGAGCTGGCGCTGGAACTTTTACATCAACGTGCCGATCGGCTCGCTCGCGATGTTCATGGTGTTCCGGTTCGTCGACGATCCCTCGTACATGCGCGAGCGCCGCAAGGGTAAGATCGATTTCATCGGTATCGCGTGCCTGTTCATCACGCTCGGCGTCGGCGAGATCGTGCTCGATCGCGGCGAGCGCGCGGACTGGTTCCACAGCTCCTGGGTCGTGTATTGCACGGCGATCGCGATCATCTCGCTGGTGGTGCTGATCTGGCATGAGTTGCGAATCGAGGATCCGGTCATCGACCTCAGCATCCTCGAAAAAGCCAGTTTTACCTTGCCGGTGACGCTCGTCATCTTTTTAACGTTCACGCTTTATGGCACCGCGATCCTGAACCCGATCTTCCTGCAGGAGGTGCTTGGCTACACGGCCTCGAAAGCTGGATTGGTCATGGCGCCACGCGGCTTCGGCACGATGTTCGCCATGATCATCTTGGGCATTCTCGCGCGCCATGGCCTCGACACGCGGCCCCTGGTCGGAATCGGTTTCATCCTCGTCGGATTCGCGATGTGGGAGATGGCGGGGCTCAACCTCGCCTCGGATTCGTTCAGGATTATCTGGCCGATGGTCATCCAGGGCGTGGGCACCGGCCTCGTGTTCCCGAGCCTCTCGGCCGCCGCGCTCGGCTCGATGGAAAAATACAAGATGCAGCGCGCGGCGTCGCTCTATTCCGTCACGCGCAACTTGGGCGCCGCGATCGGAACGTCATACCTGACGACGCTGCTGATCCATCGCCAGCAGGTGCAGCAGAGCTATCTAGTCGAGCACGTGTCGGTCTTTTCGCTGCCGCACATGAGGATGCCGGGCGCGGCGATGAGCCTGGCCCAGCAGTTCGCGATGGGCGAGCGGCACGGGATGGCGATGCTCTACGGCCTCGTCCAGCGCCAGGCGATGATGCTGTCATTCAACGACATCTACCGGATGCTGGCCGTCCTGATGGCGCTGATGGTGCCGACCTTTCTCTTCCTGAAGCGCGACATCCGCAACCTCCCCGTCGACGCGCACTGATGTTCCAGGGCGGTCCACAAGAACATCACCAAGCTCTCGGGATGACGGAACTCTTGCGCTCGGGATGACGGTCTTGTCTTTTTGACTGACTGAAAAAAACAGTGGGGTGGGCGTCCCTGCCCGCCACTGATTGCGCGGCTTCCGCGCCACCTTTCGTCAGTATCGACGCCGCCCCATCTCACGCACCGTCGGGCGGAAACATCATCTTGCCGGCGTGGAACTCGCGCGCGACGAAATCGATGAAGCCGTGACGCACGGGCCATTCGAGGCGGCTGTCGCGCCAGTGGATTTTGCCGTCCGGGCCTTCGAGCTCCGACGCAATGCTCGTCATGTGCGACATCTGCTCGCGCATCCGCTTGAGGTCGGCTTCGACCGCCGGGACCGCGCGCATCCGCTTCATCCACTTGAGCAGGCCGGGGAACTGCGCAAGATCGATCGCCATTGCACGCACGGTCGGCACGTGGCAGACCGCCGCGATATCCGCGATGCTGAGCGCGCCGCAGAAAAACTCGCGAGTGCCGAGCTCGTGCTCGAGCTGGCCCAGCAGGCTCTCGTATTCTTCCTTCGCGAGCGTGCGCATCTTCCATGATTCGGGAGCGTCGGCCCGCAGCGTCCCGATGAAGTAGCCGTAAGCGACCGCATCGAACGCGCGATCGCACAAGTCCTCGATCGAGCGCATCCGCGCCCGCTCGTAAGGATCGGAAGGATGAAGCGGCGGCTTCGGATGCGTCTCCTCGATGTACTCGCAGATGATCGTCGAATCGACGATGGTGCGGCCGTCGTCGAGGACCAGCACCGGGACCTCGGCGCGGATGCTCGCATCGCGCAGGTCCTCCTTGCGATCGAGCGAGTAGCATCGCTCGACTGGCTCATACGCGACGCCCTTGTAGTCGAGTGCGATCCGAACCTTGCGCGCGTAGGGACTGGTGGTGAAGGTGAACAGCTTCATCGGCATGCCCTCCGCCGCAGATAGTCGCGCAATCGCGCCGGTCTTACAAATCACGCGCAAATGTCGATAACCGTCGCGCTCCCCCGATGCAGTTCGACGCCGCGATGTCATAAGATAAGGACGAGGGCGCGGTCGCGCGCGATTCCGGGGAGGTCACGACGCGGTGAACAATCAGGCCACGATGCAGGTGAAACTAATCGACTTTGCGAGCGCGCCGCTCGAAAAGCTCTACGCCGCGTTCCGCACCTGCTATTCATCCGACACGCCAATCGAGATCTGGCAGAAGATCGAGAGCGAAAAAATCAGCCGCGAAAAAATCCGCGAATTCATCGGCGAGCGGCTCAAAACCGGCCACGCCTCGCCGCTCGAGCAGATCGTGTTCTGGTTCGCGATCGCCAACGTCTCGCGCTCGCTGTCGCATCAGTTCGTGCGTCATCGCATCGGGATCAGCTTCGAGCAGCAGAGCCAGCGCTACGTGAAATTCAAAGAGGACAAGCTCGCGTTCGTGCTTCCCAATTCGTGGACGCGCGCCGGTCTCGATAACGAATTCGACGAGCTGCTGTCACGCACGTCGGAGCTCTACGCGAAGGCGCTCAAGGCCGGCATCCCAGCGGAGGACGCGCGCTTCGTGCTGCCCAACGCCGCGCCGACGAACTTCCACGTAATGGTGAACTTTGCCGAGATGCTGCACATCTGCGATCTGCGTCTGTGTTTGCGCGCGCAATGGGAAATCCGGCGCATGGTCGCGTTGATGCGCACCGAGATCAGACGCAAGCTGCCCGAGATCGCTATCTTCCTGCAGCCCAAGTGCGGCGAAAATCGCATGGGCTACTGCGACGAGTCGCTCGACGACTGGCAGAAGTGCCCGCTCGGCAAGGCGCGCCCGCACAAGTCGAGCCTGTTCGAGCTCTACGAGCGCTACGGTTCGCGCAAGGCTCAGGCGCTCAGCGAAGCCGACTACCGCGCCGTCGAGGAAAAGGAAATTCTCTGAAAGCCGCGAGACAGAGCTTGGCGAACGAAGTCAAAACGCCCACGCTCGAAGATGCGATCGCGAGTTTCAATCGCGGTGATTATTTCGGCGCGGCTGAGAGGTTCGAGGTTATCGGGCGCGATACCGAGCCTGAGCTGAAGACCATGATCGATGCGTTTAACCGGATCGCCGCGGCGCTCCATCTGCGCTTCGAGCGCGGCGGACGACAGGCCGCGATCAACTTGTTGTCACAAGCGATGCTCACGCTCGACGACCTGCGGCCCGAGCACGCCGGTCTCGATATCGAGCGGCTGTGGAACGAGCTGCAGGCCTACGCCGACGAAGTTCGCGCGACGCCGCGCACGGAGCACACCGGGCTCAAGCATCGCACGCGCCTCTTTCTCGAAAAGCGCCGCGCGCCGAAAATAAATCCGAAGACCAATCGCAAAGACTGACCTGCCGGAGGGGACCATGAACGTCCGGATCCGAAACGCCACAGACAAGGACATCCCCTTCATCGGATGGGCGCAATTTGCCGCGGCGCGCGGCCACGTAAAGCGAGGCGTGTGGGATGTTATGTGCGCGCGCGACGATCGCGACTGCCTCGCATGGTTGACGCGGATGGCCGCGACTGAAGAGCCGCTCTCGTGGACGCGATGGTCTAACTTCATCATCGCCGAAGTCGATGGACACGCGGCTGCGGCGCTTGAGGGCTACGATCCAAAAGTCGCCACCATGAAGTACCTTATCACCGCGATCGATCAGGCTTCGCGCGAAATGGGTTGGGGCGGCGAGATCGACGCGATCAACGCCCGCTTCATGCCGCTCGAGTCGTGCATGCATGATTACGAAGAGGGCGCGTGGATCGTCGAGAACGTCGCCTGCGATCCGAAGTTCCGCCGCAAGGGCCTGGTGAACATGCTGCTCGAAGAGATCTTCAAGCGTGGCCGCGAGCAGAAATTGCGCGTCGCTCAGCTCTCGGTGTTTATCGGCAATACGCCGGCGATCACCGCCTATCAGAAACAGGGCTTTCGCATCGCGGATGAAAAGCGCAGCCCCGAATTCGAAAAAGCAATCGGCTGCCCCGGCCAATACAAGATGCTCCGCGAGCTCTGAGCGCTCTAAGTCGTGAACCGTCAACTAAATGTTACCGTCCCCTCCCTGACTCTGAAATCCCCTCTCTCTGACCAGGGAGAGGGATTCTTAAGCGCTATGAGTAGCTGATGGATGTAACCAGGGGATTTGTCGCCGAGGGCCTGACGCGCGCGCGCTACGTCACCAACGAGCGGGTCACGATGGCGATCTTTCTCGCGCTGGTGCTCGAAAAGCCGCTGCTCATCGAAGGGCCTGCGGGCGCGGGCAAAACTGAAATCGCCAAGGTGCTCGCCGGGACGCTCTCGACTGATCTCATCCGTCTGCAATGCTACGAAGGCCTCGACGAAGCGCGCGCGCTCTACGAATGGAACTATCAGAAACAGCTTTTGCGCCTGCAAGCCGACGAGGACGAGGGCAAAAAGTGGGAGCAGGTGTCCGAGCACATTTTTTCGCGCGACTACCTCCTCGAGCGGCCGCTGCTCAAGGCGATTACCGCGCCGCGCACCGTCGTTCTGCTCATCGATGAAATCGACAAGGCCGACGAGGAGTTCGAGGCGTTTCTGCTCGAGCTGCTCTCGGACTTCCAGGTGAGCATCCCCGAGCTCGGCACGTTGAAGGCGCGCGAGCGTCCTGTAGTTGTGCTCACCTCGAATCGCGCGCGCGAGCTGTCGGAGGCGCTGCGCCGCCGATGCCTTCATCTGTTCATCGACTTTCCGGGGATTGAGCAGGAGCGCCGCATCATCGAGCTCAAGGTGCCGGATCTCGACGCGCGCCTGGCGGCGGAAGCGGCGCGATTCGTCGGCGCGATCCGCAAGCTTGGTCTGCATAAGCCGCCGTCGATCGCGGAGACACTCGACTGGGCGCGAGCGCTCGCCAAACTCGGCGTCAACGAGCTCGATGCGGAAGCTATTCGCAGCGCGCTGAGCGTCCTGCTCAAGCATGAAGACGATCGCGCCAAGGTCGAATCGAAAGCGTCGTCGCTCGCCACGCGATCGCGATGACAACGCTGCGTGACCGCCTCATCACGTTTATCGACGAACTGCGGCGCGCCGATATCCGGATTTCCGTCGCTGAGTCGATCGATGCCATGAACGCGGTGGTTGCCGCGGGGCTCGAACGTATCGCGATGCGCGAGGCGCTCGCCGCATCGCTTATAAAGGATGAGGCCGACCGCGCGACGTTCGATTCGGCCTTCGACAACTACTTCGGCGCGCCGCCTCGTGAACGCGGGACACATCCCGACCAGAGCGGCCAAACGGTATCCGCGGCAAGTGGCCGCGGCCGCCCCGGCGAGAATCCCGTGTCAGTCGAGCCGCAGGCAAAGCCTCGTCCCGAAGACGGAAAATCGCGCGGGAAACACGAGGCAGAATCCAAACCAGGCAGCGACGAAGCAGCGCGCGAGGAGGGCGCGGGCGAAGGCGAGACGTCGCAGCAGAACGAGCACGCAGAGCAGGGCGTCGAGGCCCGCGAGGATCGTCACGAGGATTCGGGAATCGAGGCGGATCGCGCAGCACAGATGCGCGCACTCGAGCGGATGCCGTTCGAGCGCTACACCGTTGTCGAATACGAGGCCGCGCGCGAAGCGCTCGCGCCGCTGGTGCGCCGTTTCAGGATTCGCCTTGGACGCCGCTTGCGCACCGCGCGCGGCGGACGCATTGATCTGCGCCGCACGATTCGCGCGGCAACCCAGCGCGGCGGCCTTCTCATCGATCTGAAGCATCGCGCGCGCCGCCCGCGCCACGTCGATCTGGTGATCCTCGCCGACGTCTCGGGTTCGGTCCGCTATGCCGCCGAGCTGCTGCTCGAGCTGACAGCTGGAGCGCGTGGATGCTTTCATCGCGTGCGGAGTTTCGTGTTTGTCGATCATCTGTGCGAAGCGACGTTCGAGTCGGGACATCTGCTGATGGAGCCCGCACCCGATCTCTATGCGCGCTCCGATTTCGGCCGCGTGCTGGTCGAGCTCTGGGATCGCCGCGCAGGATTGCTGACGCGTTCGACACTGGTCGTGATCATGGGCGATGCACGCAACAACCGCCGCCCCGCGCGCGCCGACGTGCTCGCCGAAATCGCCCGCAGCTGCCGCGGCGTAGTGTGGCTGAATCCCGAAGACCTCGCCCGCTGGGGCACCGGCGACAGCGCCATCAATCAATACGCGCGCGCAGTGGACAAGCTGATCCCAGTCCGCAACCTCCGCGAACTCCAGAAAGCGCTGCTCCGCGTCGCATAACCAATAGTCACTTACACTCACTCTGAAAGTTACGCGCCTGGTTCCCCTTCCCGTGCGGGAAGGGGTTAGGTCGATTTCTGAATCTCGATCTGAAGTCTCATCAGGATCACGTGCATCCCGATTAGTGGTGCGAGCGGCTGTTGACGAAGAGCATCGGTCGAGCGCGGGGCGAGAGTTATCTCGCCCCGCGGGTTCATCAGACAGGCTGCTTAGAACAAGGTAATGGAAACCGGAAACGTCTCAGACGCTTGCTGGCCGCAAGCATTGACCGTTGCCGTGATGAGAGCATTCTGGTTCAGATGCTGCGGCGTGAAAGTGAAGCCGTCACTCTTATCCGTGTGGTCGAAATCAGGGTACCAGCAGGTCATGACGCCACCCCGATCGAACGGGTTGGTGCAAGTGGCGTCGCCGTCGCCGTTGCTTACGTAGGTAAAGTCATAGGAGCTATAGGTCAGGGTGATCGTTCCAGTGCTGCACGGAGTCGGCTGCAGCGCGGTCACGGTGAGCACCGCATTCTTGCCCAACCTGAGTGACGTCACCGGACGATTTGTCGAGTTGTTCCATCCCCATCCGCCGGAACCGTCAAGTCCGTTAGGACCCTGGGGCGGTGCATCGATGCACAGGCTTCCGCTGCAAGAGCTCCAGCTTTCCAGTGGACCCCCGAGAATTGAAAGAACCTGAGCGGAAGCTCTGCCGGAGCTGAATCCCAGCACGGCGATCACTAATCCGGTGGCCACGATGTTGCGTAATTTGGCGTAGGTCTTCAACTGTCTCCTCCTCAGTCAGTTTTGCGCGTTGATTCGCAGTAATGGTCTTATTGGCACATCATAAATCTCAATCGCAAATATTAACGTAGCGTTGATAGTTCTAGCGGAAGGATAGCCAATGTCAAGTTTCGCCTCGATATCTGGCGATAACTAAAACGTCTCTATAATAAACAAAGCTTATTTAGATTATCTTAAGAGGCAATGTTTAAGGCGGGAGCGAGTGCGACACTTCAGGACGTTTGAAGACCCCAAAGAAGCATTGAAGTTAGCGACGCATGTCTTAAGACCAACAGAAAGATGAACAAAGTGCAGTGGAGAAGAAGGTGAGGCAACGCTGCATCCGCACCGCTTAGCGGTCTCTGCCAGCGTGTGGCTTCCGCTCCGAGGCGTCAGACGCGGCCGAGGCTATTTCAATCGGCGCCGAAGAATAAAAAACTAGAAGTCGAAGATTTCGCGCATCTTGTTCATTAGCCAGCGGCGCGCGCCGCCGCCACCGTTCTCGCCGCTGGCAGCCGCCATCGCTTCGAGGCGCTGCGTCATGCGGGTCGCGATGATTTCGCTCATCTGCTCGGCGGCTTCGGGATGCGCTTTGAACAGGCGCGTGAAGCCTTCGCGATCGATCTCGATCACCTCGACGTCGGTCTTGGCGCGATTGGTCGCGTTGCGCGGCTGGCCGGTCATGAGCGCCGCTTCGCCCACGAACGAGGGCGGACCAAGAGTGTTGACGAGGCGCATCGAGGCGTCATCAGCACGCACCAGCACTTCGACCACGCCGCGGCGAATGATGTAGAACGAATCGCCTTCATCGCCTTGGCGGACGATCGTTTCGCCTGCGCCAAACTCGCGCACCTGCACGGTCGGCAACAGCACCTTGATTTCATCCTCGGTGAGATCGCGCAGGAAATCGACCCGGCGGAGCTCCGCGATCAGGCGCGCATCGTCACGCGTAATCTTGGCCGATTGATGCTCACGCATTTCGATCGTGCGCATCGGAAAGGGAATTTCAATTGAATGGCGGCGCAGCGCGTACCACAGGCTGGACACGACGTGGTCGCGCACAGTCTCCTGCGGCCCATAGTCGTCGAGCCAATACTTGATGCGATAAATGATCGCCGACTCGCCAAACTCCCACGCCAGCACCTCGGGCGGCGGATCCCTCAGGATATGCGGCGAGTTGTGCAGAAGGCGCGCCGTCACTTCGCGTACGCGATTCGGCGCGACATCGTAGCTGATGCCGATCGAGACTTCGTCGCTGATTGCTCCCTCGCCGTAACTGACGAGCACGTCTTTTCCGATGACGGAGTTCGGAACTTCGAGGCGCTGGTTGCCGCGCGTGATAATCGTCGTCGCGCGCCATCCGATTCCGCGCACGCGGCCGAGATAATTGCCGGTGCGAACCCAGTCGCCCGGCTCAAACGGGCGCTGCACTTGCAGCGTGAGGCCGCTGAAAATGTTGCTCATCGTCTCCTGCAGCGCGAGACCGATAACCGCGGCGAAGACCGTTGTGGCGGTGAAAATCTGCGTCGGCTTTACACCGAAGTCGGTGTACGCGACGACCATCAGCACCGTGCCCCACAGCACGAGCATGATCAGGTCGCGGAAGATGGTCGAGAAATGCGCCTTGCGCCGGCGCATCAGGGCGTCGATTCCTTCGAGCCCGAGCCTGATGAGACCGAAGGCGAGCGTGGCAACCGACGCGGTGCCGACTTTCTGCGCGGTGGTCGGATTCACTATCAGGTGCGTGGCGATACTCAGCGAGAAGCTGCCTGCCAGCAGCATGAACGTCATCGTGCTCAGCGAGCGGCGCCGGCTGCGAACCGCAACCGCGCACGCCGTCAGCAGCAAAACAAAAACAATTTCGATTCCGATCGAGACGCGGAGCGGCAAGTCTCCGAAACCGAGAAATTTCTCCAGCGCTGAAGGCACGATGCTTTATCCGATAGTGTCCGCGATTTGGCTAAGCAATTTTTGCGCGTCGAAATATTCAGCGGCGATTTCGCGTGCGGCGCGCGCATGGCGCGCATAGTCCGAGTTGATTTTCTTGATGGCTTCGACCGCCTCGGTGGAATCGTCAAAGCCGAGCAGACCTGCGCCTTCGGGCACGAATTTCTCGAAGCCCGTGCGCTGCGTTACGACGGGGCGTCCCGCCGCGAGATAGCAAACCGTGCGATCGCTGAACCATCCCGTGCGCGGCCGCACATAAATGTCCTTGGCGACCGTGAACTCGCCGCGCGACGAGCTGATGAAGTTGCGATAGGTATCGATATCGAGCGACATCGGCACGACCGGCGAGAAGCTGAAGCCGCCGGCCAGCGCCGTTTCATAGTCGGGACCCGAGTTGAGATCGGTTGCGAGCTCGATCGGCTGGCCGGCGCGTTTGGCAACGTCGAGCATCTTGCAGAAGTTCACGTGCTTGGACCAGTAGTAGGTCTGTCCCGCGATTTCCATATCGCTGCCGTTGTTGCGCCAGGTACCGACGGTGGTGAACTTAGCGGGCTCCGCCGGACCAATGCCCGGATGCCATTCATCGAGCAGCACCGGCGGCCGCGTGCCATGCCAATCGATTCCCGCGGCCGGCAGCACGCAATCGGCCGCGCCGATATTCTGCGCGTACGTGAAGAAGAGCTGGTGCTGGCGCGCGAACTGGATCGCGGTCGGAATTTTGCGCTTGAGCTCGAGCTGGAACACCCCGGGATCGCTCTCGAGATAAACCAGGCAGCGGCTCTTCTCGTGCTCCTCGCGCGGCTCGGTCGCGCCGCACAGGTTGATGACGGCGTCGGCCTCGCGCAGAAGCTCGAAGCACTTCTCGCGCGGCATCCCGACGTACTCTTCACGATATGAATTCAGGAACGACCATCGACCGGCGAAGCCATAGCGGCTTAGCACCGCGTCGAGCCGGCGGAGATTGTTAGTCGGATCGTTGACCAGCGACATCGCGTCGGGATCGTAAACGTGACCGCGATGGTCCTCGACGTAGTAAACGTCGAAGCCGAGCTGACGGAAGCCAATTAAATGATGCAGCAGTTGCCACACGACGCCCGCGAACGGGTAGCGTGCAGCGAGATGGAGAACAACTAATTTTCCCTTTGCCGTTCCTTTCACCGTGGGAGAAATATTACTTGGCCGATTTGCAAAATAATATGCGCCGTCACGGCGTTGTGGCTATCCGTTCGAGGTCGGGGCGCAGGCGCAAAAGCGACTCGCGGCGCTGGCTGATATGCGCCTCGTCGGCCTCACCGAGCTGGCCCAGGAACAGATTGCGATCGGGCAGGAACAGCACGGCGCGGTAGGGGAAGCCGGGCCGAATCACCGGCCAGGCGCGCGCGGCGATCACGCCTTCGATCGCGGCCTCGGCGATCGATTCGCGCACGATTCCATCGAATTCGTACTTGACGACCGCGGCGGCGCGGAGCCGCGCCGTACGCTGCGCGGCGGGAACGCCCTG
>Ga0335073_10013077_pt1 | contig 11634 bp, 12 predicted proteins | sample Lox_Sample_22_FD_207093 | JGI IMG/M metagenome (GOLD analysis project Ga0335073, IMG submission 207093) | Soil microbial communities from Loxahatchee National Wildlife Refuge, Florida, United States - Lox_Sample_2.2 | ecosystem: Environmental > Terrestrial > Soil > Wetlands | place: USA... | reverse complement strand
CTCTCATCGATCACCGCGAAGTACTCGCCGACGGGTGCCGGCGTCTACCCCGCCTCCAAGGCGGCACTGGAGTCACTGACTAGAATCGCGGCGGTGGAGTTCGGACCGCTCGGCATCCGCTGCAACGCGGTGGGGCCCGGCATCATCCCGACAGAGGCCACGCTGGCGCACTACGGAGACGAGCCCACCAGGCGGCGGCGCGGGCGGGCGCTGCCCGCGGGGCGGTACGGCGAGCCTGACGACATCGCCGACGTGGTCGCCTTCCTCTGCGCGCCGGACTCGCGCTACGTCACCGGCCAGGTGATCTACGTGGACGGCGGGTACACCGCGGCGGGAGCGAGCTTCTTCCGCCTGGCCCGCGACGCGGGCGCCCGATGAGTGCCGGCCGGGCGCTGCGCCTGCTGGCACTCACCGGGGGACACCGGGTCGATCTCGACGCCTTCACCGGGATGCTCGCGGACATCTGCGCCGAGCGCGGCTGGGTGTTCGCGCACGCCGTGCAGCCGGCCGCGCAGGACTGGCTCGGCCGGGAGCAGCACGGTGTCTTCGACGCCATCGTCTGCCATGACCTGCCCGGCCTGGCGCTGCGGCGCGGTACGGCACCGCAGCCCGTCCCGCCGGCCCCCGGGGTGGCCAAGCGGCTGGCCGAGCTGCTTGAGGCAGGCCAGGGCTTCGTGTTCCTGCACCACGCGCTGGCCGGCTGGCCCGCCTGGCCGGGGTGGGCGGAAGTGCTCGGCGGCCGCTACCACTACGCGCCCGCCGAGCTGCGCGGCCAGCCCTGGCCAGATTCCGGTTTCCGCTACGCCCGGTACACCGCGCGGGTGACCGATCACGGTCACCCGGTCTGCGCCGGCCTCCAGGACTTCACGCTGACCGACGAGCTGTACTGCTGCCCGGTCTTCACCAGCGACGTCGTACCGCTGCTGCGCGCGGACGCACCCGACGGGCCGTTCCGTGAGACGTACCACGAGGTGCTCGGCACGCCGCGGGACGGACCGCCATGGCAGCACCCGGCGGCAAGCGACCTGATCGGCTGGGCCAAGGCCGCCGGGCGCAGCCCGGTCGTCTACCTACAGCCCGGTGACGGGCCTGGCACCTTCGGCCACCCGGGCTACCGTCGGCTGCTTGCCAACGCCGTGGAGTGGGTGTCATCCGCGGACGCCCGCGGCTGGGCGGCCGAGCACAGCACGCAGGTCAGCACGTAATCCGCCGCCAACCAGCCAACAGGACCAGCCAACAGGAGGAAACAGCCAATGGACTTGCAGTTGACCGGGCGCAAGGCAATCGTCACCGGCGCCAGCCGTGGCATCGGCCGTGCCATCGCCGTCGAGCTGGCCCGCGAGGGCTGCGACCTCGCCCTGTGCGCCCGCGGCGCCGAGCCGCTCGAAGCGCTGGCGCAGGAGCTGCGGCAGACGGGTGCCACGGTATGGACCCAGGCAGTGGACGTGGCCGACGAGCAGGCCGTGGCTGGATTCGTCGAGGGCGCGGCCGGGCAGCTGTCCGGGCTGGACATCGTGGTATCCAACGTGTCGGCGGGCGCGCTGAAGGGCTCCGAGCAATGGCGGCTCAGCTTCCAGGCCGACCTGCTGGCGTTCGTCAGGATCGCCGAGGCGGCCGTGCCGTACCTCGAGCGGTCGGCCGCCGCCGCGATCGTGGCCGTCGGGACGACGTCGGCGTTCGACACCCTGCCCCCGACGTCCGCGAACTCCTACGCCGCGGTCAAGGCCGCCGTGCTGCAGCACGCGTCGGGGCTCGGCCACGCGCTGGCACCCAAGGGCATCCGGGTCAACACCGTCTCACCCGGGCCGATCGACTTTCCAGGCGGTGCCTGGGACCGGCTGCACGAGGCCCGCCCTGAGTTCTACGAGTCGATCAGGGCCCGCATCCCTGTCGGGCGCCTGGGCCGCGCGGAGGAGGTCGCGCGCGCGGTCGCGTTCCTCGCCAGCCCGGCCGCCAGCTTCTGCAACGCGGTGAACCTGGTCGTTGACGGCGGCTTCGTCAGCCGCGTGCAGTTTTAGGTGGGCGGCCCGGCCGGCCGGCTGGACGCCGTCCTCGTCTGCGGCGGCCGATGGCATGACTTCGACTTCGCCAGGCGCCAGCTGCTTGGCCTGCTCGGTGCGGACGAACAGGTGCGCACCAGGGTCTTCGAGGACTACGGCAGGACGGACGCGCTCGACCGGGCAGACCTCATGGTCAGCTACACCTGCGACGTGCGGCCCACGCCGGAGCAGCAGGACGCCCTGGCGCGGTTCGTCGCCCGTGGCGGGCGGTGGCTGGCACTGCACGGCACGAACTCGGCGATCGACCCGCCGGACGGGCCAGGCGCCTACCGCACCCCCCGCGTGCTCGGCAAGGTCGCGGAACTGCTCGGCGGCCAGTTCATCGCCCACCCGCCCATCGAGCCGTACACCGTGCACGTCACGGCGCCCGGGCACCCGCTGGTGGCCGGCCTGCGGCCGTTTGAAGTGCGCGACGAACTGTACGTCTGTGAGCTGCACCCGCCGCTTGAGTTGCTGCTGCACGCGCGCTTTTCCGGCGAGTGCCGCGGCTTCGAAGAGGGGCACGTGACCGACGACGCGCCCCGTCCCGTGCTGTACCTGAAGCGCTCGGGCCTGGGCACCGTCTGCTACTTCACACTCGGCCACTGCCGCGGCCGGTTCGACGTGCAGGACCTGGGCGTGGCCGACCTCGGCCGCGCGGACCTCGGCAGCTGGGCGGTGCCCGAGTTCGCCACGGTGCTCCAGAGGTGCCTGCGATGGGCCGTCACCGGCGCGTTCACGGCGGCACAGTAACTAGTATCAGTCTCTACTTACTGCTTAAATAGGTGCAGCAGAAAAGGAGCGCGCGTGCCGGCCGAACACATCCCGCTGACAACGCGGGTCGTCACCTTGGCGTCTCGTCCCGACGGGCGCCCGACGGCGGCCGACTTCGTACTGGCGGAGGTGCCGGCCGGCGAGCCTGGTCCCGGGCAGCTGCTCGTGCGCAACGCCTACATGAGCGTCGACCCGTCGATGCGCGGGCGGATGCAGCCGACGGAGAAGCACTACACGACCAACTTCACCATCGGTGGACCGCTGGACGGGTCGGCCGTCGGCCGGGTTATCGCCAGCAGGGCCCTCGGGTTCACGGTCGGCGACTTCGTAAGGCACCGGCTCGGCTGGCGCGACTACGCGGTGGTCGACGCCGCCGCCGCCACCAGGGTCGATCCGGCGCTCGCGCCGCTGCCCGCCTGGCTCGGCGTGCTCGGCCAGACCGGCTTCACCGCCTACGCGGGACTGCGCAGGATCGGCGAGCTGCGCCAAGACGACACGGTGTTCGTGTCGGCGGCGGCCGGCGCGGTCGGCAGCGCGGCGGGCCAGTTCGCCAGGCTGCTCGGCGCCGCGCGGGTGATAGGCAGCGCCGGCGGTCCAGACAAGGCCCGCCTCCTGGTCGACGAGCTGGGATTCGACGCGGGGATCGACTACCGTGCCGGACTCGCGGCAGGCCTCGCGGCGGCGGCGCCCGACGGCATCGACCTGTACTTCGACAACGTCGGCGGCGATCACCTGGTCGCCGCCCTGTACGCGCTCAGGCTGCACGGCCGGGTCGCGCTGTGCGGGATGATCTCCACGATGGAGGACGCCTCGTCGGCACCGGGGGTACAGCACCTGATTCAGGCGGTGCTCAAGCGCCTGGTCATCCGAGGCTTCATCGTGCGCGATCATGAGGACCTCCGCCCCGAGTTCGAAAAGCAGGTCGCGGGCTGGCTGCGGTCCGGCGAGCTTGTGTCGCGGCAGACCGTGGCCGACGGCCTGGAGAACGCCGTCGGCGCCTTCATCGGCCTGCTCGGCGGTGCCAACGTGGGCAAGATGCTCGTCCGGCTGTCCGACGACGACGACGCGCGGACGCCACGGTGACCCCGGTCGAGGCCGCCCTGTTCAGCTCGCTCGACCCGCCGCGGCTGGCCGGCGCCCGCTGCGCGCGGTGCGGCACGGTGACCTTCCCGGCGCAGGCTGGGTGCGCGAGATGCGCGGGAACCGACCTGGCTACCGTGGCGCTGCCTGACCGCGGCGCCCTGTGGACCTGGACGGTGCAGGCGTTCGAGCCCAAGGCACCCTACCGCGCACCCGAGTCCGGCTTCACGCCGTACGGCGTGGGCTACGTGGATCTCGGTGACGTGATCGTGGAGGCGCGGCTAGTCGGCGATCCCGCCACGTTCGAGATCGGCATGCCGATGCGGCTCACGCTGCTGCCGCTGTGGCCTGGACCCGACGGCTCGGCCGTCGTCAGCTACGCCTTCCAGCCCGCCGGCCAGCCCGCCGGCCAGCCCGCCGGAGAAGACGGTGCCAGTAAAGACAGAACCGGAGAAGGCGGATGAACGGCAACCGCGCCGCGGTCAGCGTGATCGGCGTAGGCATGCATCCGTTCGGCCGACATGACCCCGCGTTGACCGGCATGGCGATGGGCGCGACCGCGAGCCGGCGCGCCCTGGCCGACGCCGGGGTGAGCTGGGCCGACATCGGCTACGCGGTGGGCGGGAGCAATGTCTCTGGCAAGCCGGACAGCCTGGTCGGCGTGCTCGGCCTCACCGGGGTCCCGTTCGTCAACGTGCGCAACGGGTGCGCCACCGGCGGCGTCGCGCTCGCCACGGCCGCCAACGCGATCCGGGCGGGCGAGACCGACCTGGCGCTCGTGGTCGGGTTCGACAAGCACGAGCGCGGCGCCTTCGCGGCCAGCCCGGCGGACTACGGACACGGTGACTGGTACGGCGAGACCGGCCTGATGGTAACGACGCAGTTCTTCGCCATGAAGGACCGCAGGTACCTGCACGCGCACGGCCTGACGGACCGGCTGCTCGCGCGCGTCGCGGCGAAGGCGTTCCGTTGCGGCGAGCTCAACCCCGACGCCTGGCGGCGCAAGGCGCTCAGCGAGGATGAGATCATGCGGGCCCGGATGATCAACCCGCCGCTCACCCAGTACATGCTCTGCTCGCCGAGCGAGGGCGCCGCCGCGGTGGTGCTCGCCCGCGGTGACCGCGCCGCCGACCTGTGCGAGCGGCCTGTCCGGCTCGCGGCGGTGGCCAAGCGCACCAGGCGATTCGGATCGTTCGAGGTGTTCGCGCCGTGGCTGCCGCCGCAGGCAGGCGACAGCGCGAGCGTGGACGCGGCCCGTGCCGCCTTGGCCGCCGCCGGCGTGTCCCCCGCGGACGTGCGGGTCGCCCAGTTGCAGGACACCGACGCGGGCGCCGAGATCTACCACATGGCGGAGACCGGCCTCTGCGCGGACGGCGAGCAGCAGGAGCTGATCGACAGGGACGAGACGGCTCCGGACGGCCGGCTACCGATCAACACCGACGGCGGCTGCCTGGCCAACGGAGAGCCGGTGGGCGCGTCCGGGCTGCGGCAGGTCATCGACATCGTGCTGCAACTGCAGGGGCGGGCCGGCGCCCGCCAGGTGCCAGGGCGGCCGCGGGTCGGCTTCACGCATGTCTACGGCGCGCCTGGCATCAGCGCGTGCACGGTCCTGACGACGTAACGGGAGCTTGCGATGACCGAACCCGACATGGCTGACTGGCGGGCGCGGGCGCGGGATTGGCTGGCCTCGGCGCTGCCCGCGCGATCCCGGCAACCGGACGGCCCCGCGGACTACGCGGTGTTCCAGAATCTCATCGAGGAGAACGAGCGCGACTTGCTCGGCAAGGTACGCGCCTACCGAGGGCAGCGGTACGACGCCGGGTACGGTGCGATCGCGCTGCCCGCCGAGCTGGGCGGCGGCGGCCTGTCGCCGCGGTACGCCGTGGCCTTCACAGAAGAAGAGCAGGCCTTCGCGGCGCCGCCGTCGACCGAGCTGATCAGCGTCACGGCGGGCCTGGCGGGCCCGACCATCGCGACCTTCGGCACCATGCGGCAGCGGGCGGTGTACGCCACGGCCTTCCTGCGCTGCGACCTGCTGTGCTGCCAGCTGTTCAGCGAGCCGGGCGCCGGATCTGACCTGGCGGCGGTGTCGACGAGCGCCGTGCGGGTGCCCGCGGGCGAGGCGGCGGCCCCAGGCGGCGACGCGGACGGAGTATGGCTGCTTGACGGGCAGAAGGTCTGGTCGTCTGGCGCCCGCTTCGCCGACTACGGCCTGCTGCTCGCGCGGACCGACCGTGACGTCGCCAAGCAGGCCGGGCTGACGATGTTCCTGATCCCCATGGACGCGCCAGGCGTGGAGGTACGACCGATCAGGCAGATGAGCGGCGCCTCGTCGTTCAACGAGGTCTTCCTGTCCGGCGTGCGGGTGGGCGACGACATGCGGGTCGGCCCGGTCGGCGAGGGATGGAGGGTCGCCAACGCCACGCTCGGCTTCGAGCGCACCGCAAGCGGCCAGGGGCAGCGCCGCAAGGGCGGCACCTTCGAGGACCTGCTCCGGCTGGCCACACGGCTCGGCAAGTCGGGCGACCCGGTCGTCAGGCAGCAGCTGGCCGACGTCTACGTGCGGACCCAGCTGCGGTCCGCCACGACCGCGCGCGTCGCGCGGGCGACCGCGGCGGGCGAACCGCCGGGGCCGGCCGCGTCCATCGGGAAGCTGGTCGCCTCGGCTAACCTCACGCGCGTCGGGGAGGTGGCCAGCTCCCTGCTTGGCGCGCGGATCGCCGCGGACAGCGGGGAGCCTGACGGCTTCGCCTGGTCCGAGCACGTGCTCGGCGCGCCGGGCTACCGGCTCGCGGGCGGTACCGACGAGATCCAGCGCAACATCATCGGCGAGCGCGTACTCGGCCTGCCGCGAGAGCCGCGGGCGGACAAGGGCGCGCCCCGCCAGGAGCGGCAGCCTGGCTGACGCTACTGCGCGCAGTAGCCGCCGTCGATGGGCAGCGTGTGGCCGGTGATCCAGCGTGCCTCGTCGGACGCCAGGAAGGCGACGACGGCGGCGACGTCCTCGGCCAGCACGAGGCCCGGCATGGGGTTGTAGTTCTCCAGCGCGGCGCGCATGGCGGCCGGGTCGGGCGCGGTCTGCGTGAACCGCTCCACCAGCGGGGTCCACACCACGGTGGGCGCGACCGCGTTGACCCTGATGTTGGCGGCGGCGTACTCCATCGCGGTGCTGCGGGTGAGGCCGACCACCCCGGCCTTGGCGAAGGTGTACGGCGAGATGTTGAGCTGCCCGGTGAGGCCCGCGGTCGAGGAGGTGTTGACGATGCTGCCGCCGCCGGTGGCGAGCATGGCGGCGATGCAGTACTTCATGACGTGGAAGAAGCCGTCGCCGTCAACGGCGCGGATCCTGCGCCACTCGTCTTCGGGCATCTCGTGCAGCGGCACCTGCAGGCCGACGATGCCCGCGTTATTGAATACGACGTCGATGCGGCCGTAGTGCTCGACCGCCGCCGCGACCGCCGCCTCGACCGACGCCGGGTCAGCGGTGTCGACGGTGACGGCGAAGCCATCGGGCAGCGTGGCCGCGACGCGGCGGGCGCCGTCCGCGTCGATGTCGGCCACGACGACCGCGGCGCCCTCGCGGGCGAAGCGGATCGCGGCGGCCTCGCCCAGGCCGGACGCGCCGCCGGTCACGAAGGCGACCTTGCCCTCGAACCGCATCCGCGCGGCGGATTCGGTGTGCTGTGGCTCAGCCATGATCGCGCCGTCCTTTCTGATCACGGGTGTCTCGATCGTTATTTGACAAGTGATGCAGTTAGTCGGGATCGCGATCGGGATCGGGGTCGGGGTCGGCAAGCCACCGGTCAAGCAGGTGGTGGAAGTGCCTGATCTTGCTTTCCTGGTAGACACCAAAGGAGACGCCGCGCTTGCGCGTCGCGCGCAGTCCCTTCTGCACGGCCTCAAGGTTGTACTCGTCCTGGTCGAAGACCCGCGCCAGCGAGCCGAGCTCCTCGACGGCGGTCAGCCAGGGCTCGTCGGGACCGAGGCGGCGCTCGGCGGCAGGCGGCGGCCGCTCGCCCTGAAAGGGAGACAGCAGCAGCACGTCCATCAGGCAGCTCTGGTGATCATCGCCGTTGGGGCGGAAGCGGTAGGTGATCTGGTTGAAGCCGCCCCATGGGTGCATGTTCGGGAACACGGTCATGTAGTAGCTGTCGACGAGCTCGGCGTCGGCGAGCGAGTTCACGTACGCCTCGTCAAGCACGGAGCGCAGCGAGCGGCGGGCCGCCTCGGCCAGGGTCTTGCGCGCGGTGCTCCCCTCCGGCACCTCGAGCACCGGCGGGTCGTCCATCCGCTGGTCGATCTGGCTGTTCAGCCGCTGCTGCTCGTCCGGCGCCCAGGACAGGTACGGGCTCGGCACGCCGCGGGCCGAGATGGCACGCGACACGTTCCCGAACACGTCGTACTGGCTGTTAGCGTCGCCGAAGCCCGGCAGCAGCTGGGGATGGGTGGTGATGACGTGGAAGGACTCCATGAACGCCTCCTGCGCGACCTTCCAGTTCACCTTGAGCACCTTTGACAGGTGCACCCGGGTGTACCGGTCCTCGAGCGGCCAGCGCTCGAAGAAGGCAGGCAGCTCGCCGAGGAAGTCAGCCAGCGGCTCGCAGTCCTGGTCCATGGTGATGAAGACGAACCCGCCCCAGGTCCCCACCCGCACCTCGGGCAGCTGGAAGTCGCCGGGACGTACCTGCGGGAAGTCCCACGCGCTCGGGACGCGCTTCAGGTTTCCGCCAAGCGACCAGCAGAAGCCGTGGAACGCGCACAGCAGCTCATCGACGTGGCCGCGCCCGTCGCGCAGCGTCCTGCCACGGTGCAGGCACGCGTTGTAGTAGGCCTTGATGCCCTCCGGGCCAGGTGCAACCCGGACCAGCAGTATCGACCTGTCGCAGATGTCGTAGACCTCGGTGTCGCCGACTTCCGCGAGTACCTCCTCGCGGCACGCGAACTGCCACACCCGGCTCCAGAGCCTGGCCTTCTCCAGCTCGTGGAAGTCCCTGGAGAGGTAGCGGTCGACCGGGATGTCCTGCTGACCGAAGTAACCAGGCGCGTCCCGCCGCATCGAGTCAGGTACCTGCTTGCTGTCGAGGTCGAGCAGGTCCTGGTAGCTTGGGCCGTTTCCGCGGAACCCGGCAGGCGTGGCCCGGTCCTCCTGTGCTGTCACGAGAACGTCTCCTCGGTTTCGAATCGCCGGCTCCGCGCTGACGCCCCGCCCGGTTCGCGCCCGCCGCTCTCGATCCAGCGGCACAGCTCGGGGTCGGCCACGCGAAGCTCGCCGCCCACCCAGCGCCCGCTGCGGTCGAACCGGCCCTGCCGCCCCAGCTTGTCCGTAACCAAGACGGGTCCGATGTCGTCTTCGGCCCACTCGTACACGGCACCGCTCAGCGCGTGCTGAATCCTGCGCACGGCGCTCATCACCTCCGGGGGGACGAAACAAACGGCGGCAAACGACTGGCCGCCGGTACATAACTGTAGACGGTATCTAGTTTGGTTTCCAGGCTGGCTTACCAGTCCAGCAGGACGGCCAGGCGCTCGCGGTGCACCCGCGCGTCGCCGAGCAACTGCTCGTCGGCCCGAGCGCGCCTGAAGTACAGGTGCGCGTCATGCTCCCAGGTGAACCCGATGCCGCCGTGAACTTGCACGTTCTCCGTGGCGACCGTGGTGAACGCCTCGGCGCACCAGATCTTCGCGACCGCCGCCGCCTCGGCGAGGCGCCCGGGTTCCTGCCAGGGTTCCTGCCGCGGTTCCTGCCCCGGTTCCTGGCAGGCGAGCACCGCGCGGTCCACGGCGGAGCGCCCCATCTCGACGAGCACGAGCAGGTCGGCGAGCTTGTGCTTGACGGCCTGGAAGCTGCCGATCGGGCGGCCGAACTGATGGCGGATCTTGGCGTACCCGACCGCCATGTCCAGGCAGGCCGCCGCACCGCCGACCTGCTCGGCCGCGAGGACGACCAGGGCCACGTCAAGCGCCTCGGCCACCACGCCGGCCCCCGTGCCACCGCTGGTGAGCGGGATGGCGGCCGCGCCGTCGAAGCTGACGCCGGCCTGCGCGCGCGTCGGGTCCAAGGTGGTCAGCGGCCGGCGCGTGACGCCCTCGCTGTCGCCTGCCACCAGGAACAGGTCGCAGCCTGACGGCGTGCTCGCCGCGACGACCAGGTGCGCGGCGCATCCACCGTAGAGCACGAAGTCGGCCTGCCCGCGCAGCTGCCAGGTGGCCTCGCCAGCCGCGACCAGCTCAGCCGCGCCCGTCTCAGCCGCGACCGTCTCCGCCTTGACCGGCACGCGCTCGGGCCGCCAGCACCCGTCGGCGTCGGTGCCGACGAACGCGGCGAGCTCGCGGCCGGCACAGAGCCTGGCCAGCACCCCGGTCCCGTCCGGCGGGCAGCGGGCAAGCACCTGGCCGGCCAGGACCGTCGAAGGCAGGAACGGCACCGGCAGCAGCGAGCGCCCCAACTCCTCCGCGACGACGACCAACTCGGCCAGGCCCCCGCCGGCGCCGCCACGGTCCTCTGGAATGCCGAGGCCTGCCAGGCCCATGTCGGCGCCGAGCAGCCGCCAGGCCGTCTCGTCGTAACCGGCGCCGCCCGGCTCTGCGTCTAGCAGGCGGCGGGCGGCGGCGATGCCACCCGAGCCGGCTGCGAGATCACGGACCGCGGCGCGCAGCGCGGCGAGTTCGGCGCCGCGCTCGGCGTCCTGTTGCGAAGCGGTCACGTCTGGCCGGCAACAAGCCGCTCTTCGCGCTTCTCGTCTTCCGCGCGGGTCAGGCCGAGCATGAGGATCAGCTCCTGGTGCAGCTGCATCCAGACCGTGTGGTAGGAGTCCATGAGCGGCGACGCGAGCCAGGCATGCTCCCCGTCGTCGAACTTGTCGAGCGCCTGCTGCAGCCGGGGCCGGTAGCTTGCCAGCCGCGGCTCGATCAACGCCATCCGGCGCAGGATCGGGCCGACGGCGGAGTGAACCTCATCGAGCATGTCGCGCACCTGGTCGTCGTACGCGCCGTCGCTGTGGTCGTTGGGCGCGCCGTCCTTGCGGGTCTGCCAGGCGGAGCAAACGTCCCGCAGCCGGCGGTTGACCGGCAGGAAGCCGTCGAAGAGCTTGTCGAGGTCTTGCTCTTCCCTGCCGCCAGGCGGCAGGCGCAGCAGCCCGGCGACGACGGCCGTGCCCTCGGGCGTCGGCATCGTGATCGGCCCCTTCACCATGGCCAGGCCCCGCTCGGCCAGCCGCGACGTCGCCTCGTCCGGTGCGCCTCGCGCCATGCCCCGGATGACCAGCGAGATAAGCGCGTGCTGAACTGGGTCGTTCTGAGAGGTTGTGTCTGGCGCGGCCATAGGGTTCATCTTTAACCTTCCTAGGGTTAGCGTCAAGAAACTGTGGCGAGCAGAAACGGCCAGTGGAGACATCAGGCGGCCAGGCTGTCGCGTTGGGCCGCGCCTTAAGTCGATGCTTTAGGTCGGCGCACATACCGAAGTCAAACTCAAGTTGTGGCACACCTGGGTCAGCCGCTTGTCACGGTGATCGTGACCGGCGGCCTGGACAGCTCGGACGGGTCGACGAACAGCCTGGCCCGGCGGGCCGCCGCCGCGGCCAGGTTGACCACCGCCCCGGCATCCTCGTCCGTCGCGCGCGCACGCGCCACGGGCAACTGACGGAAGAAGCTTCCCACCGCGGCGCTGGCCGTCACGCCGCTCGAGCCCGGTGCGGTCCCCGCCTGCCAGACAAGGATGGACGTGTTAGCCCGCCACCGCGCC
>Ga0335073_10013076_pt1 | contig 11635 bp, 9 predicted proteins | sample Lox_Sample_22_FD_207093 | JGI IMG/M metagenome (GOLD analysis project Ga0335073, IMG submission 207093) | Soil microbial communities from Loxahatchee National Wildlife Refuge, Florida, United States - Lox_Sample_2.2 | ecosystem: Environmental > Terrestrial > Soil > Wetlands | place: USA: Florida... | reverse complement strand
TGTACTGGCGCGATCAGACCCGCGACGCGATCAAGACCCTGACCGGCTCTGGCTCGCTGACGCCGCTCGGAGAGCGGTTCGTCAGTGAAATGGGCCAGGCGGTCTGCCCGTAGCCGGGGCCCGGGGAGCGGCCCGCGCCGCAGGCCACGCCGGCTGGCCTGGCCACCGGCTAAACTCTCCTATATCATCATTAACCGAAGATGGTTGGATGGGTTGTTAGGGGGCAAGCGCCGATGGCTTCGGGGCGCGACGAACGGCCATATTTTTTTCTCAGCTACGCTCGGACCCCCAAGCGCGATCCAGGAGATAGAGAAGACCCAGACCGCTGGGTTTACAAGCTGTACAGGGACTTGTGCGGTGTCATTTTACAACTGACCGATGCCCGGCCCGAGGAAGCCGGGTTCATGGACCGGGAGAACAGGCTTGGCACCGAGTGGTCCCCCGAGCTTGTTAATGCCCTCCAGAAATGCCGCGTTTTTGTCCCGCTATATTCGCGCCGCTACTTTCAGAGCGGCTATTGCGGTAGGGAATGGTTTGCTTTCGCGCGCCGTGAGGTGACGAACAAGGCCCGCGGGGGCGAGGTCGTAAGCGCCATCGTCCCGGCCCTGTGGACCAGGATGAGCAGGGACATTCTCCCCAACGTCGCGCAGTCTGTTCAGTTCGACCATGCTGTCCTGGGCGAGCGCTACTGTGCCGAGGGCTTCTATGGGATCATGAAGCTGCAGAATTACCGCGCCGACTATCAACGGGCCGTGCACAGGCTGGCGGAACGCATTGTTGACATTGGCGACGCCAGTGCCGCCTATCCCGATGACGACACCGCTGGCGAGCGCAGGCCGCCGGAATTCGAATCGCTGCCGAGCGCCTTCGGCCCCGACAGCGCGACACGTATGGCCGACGGCCAGTTGCATATCTCGGTGCTGGCCCACGACGTTTCCACGCTTCCGCCGGGCCGGGTCAACGATTACTACGGCGAGACGGCCCATACCTGGAGCCCGTACCGGCCTGACTACCCGCAGCCCCTCGCCGATTACGCCGTGGACCTGGCCACGAAGTGCCTCGACTGCAAGCCACTGGTCGGATCTTTCCCGGCGGGCGGATCCGCCGGCAGCGGCAACGGGTATTCGATGCCGCCCAGCTTGTGCCTGGTGGATGCGTGGGTGAGTATGTCTGACGTTTACCGCGAGCAGCTCAAGCGCCTGAACGAGATCGAAGAGTCCTGGGTAAGCGTGCTCATTCCCTGGAATAACAAGGACCGGGATCTGAGCACCGCCGGCCAAGATCTCCGCAGCAAACTTCAGGAACATCTGGGCCGCAAGCTGGCGAGCGTTCCGAGGCGCTGCGAGATGGCCGCTAATGGAATTCCAACTCTCCAGGATTTCAGTCAGATCCTGCCCGAGATGACCCTGACCATGCTGAAGAGGTTCCGCAAGGCAGCTCCTGCCCACCCGCCACCGGGACCTGTCATTGAGCGGCCACGGCTGAGGCGAGCCGACCCCGAGGACTGATGGAGATTCCCGATGAGCGAGTCCGGCGAGCCCGGCCAGGGACAGATCGTTACCTTCTATTCCTATAAGGGGGGCACCGGCCGCACGATGGCGATGGCCAACGTGGCCTGGATTCTCGCCAGCAACGGTAAGCGTGTCCTGGCCGTCGACTGGGACCTGGAGTCCCCGGGCCTGCACAAGTTTTTCCATCCATTCCTTGACTCCTCGACGGTCGAGGCGACCCCCGGGGTCATCGAGATTATCAATGATTACCAGTCGGCCGCGCTGAATCCCGCGCCGCGCGATGACGGCTGGCACGTGGAATATGCTCAGGTCCAGCGGCATGCTGTCTCGCTTGAATGGGTGTTCCCGGACGAGGGCAGGCTCGACTTCCTTTCCGCGGGCCGCCAGAACCGCGACTATTCAGCCGCGGTCTGCTCGCTTGACTGGGACAACTTTTATGACCGGCTCGGCGGCGGCCGGTTCTTCCGCGCGATGCGGGAGGACATGAAGCAGAATTACGACTACGTGCTGATAGACAGCCGGACCGGCCTCTCCGACGTGGCTGACATCTGCACGATCGAGCTGCCCGACGTCCTGACGGTCTGCTTCACGCTCAGCGACCAGAGCATCGAAGGGGCCGCCAGCGTGGCCCGCCAGATCAGCCGCCGGTACCGGGACCGGAACATCCGGGTGCTGCCCGTGCCGATGCGCATCGAGGATGGCGAGAAGGAGAAGCTCGACGTCGGCCGGGCCCTGGCCCGGATGCGGTTCGAGGGCTTCCCCGCCGGGCTGACCCAGGAGGGATCGGCGCTGTACTGGGCGTCGGTCGAGGTGCCGTACAAGCCCTTCTACGCCTTCGAGGAAACGCTGGCGACGTTCGGGGACGATCCTGGCTCGCCAGCGTCGCTGCTCGCCGCGTTCGAGCGGATCACCGATTCGGTGACCGACGGCCGGGTCACGGCCATGCGGGCGATACCGGAGGAGCTCCGGCTGCAGTACAAGGAGGCCTTCACCCGGCGCCAGCCGACCGCGCTCACGCCGGTCTACCTGAGCTACGCCCCCGAGGACCGCATGTGGGCCGACTGGATCGAGGCCGTACTCACCCGGGCGAATTTCCGCGTCATACCGCGCAGCACCGTGGCCCCGGTCGCCGCCGACCTCGACGCGCGCGACCACGCCCAGTCCGAGCGGGAACTGCAGAGCGCTCCCCGGGCCATCACGGTTCTGTCATCCGCCTACCTGCACTCGCCGCAAGCCCGGTCGGTCTGGAAAGCGCTGTCGGCGGCTGATGCGGCCGGCATGCACCGCCAGCTCGTGCCGGTCCGGGTCAGTGACGTGCGGATCACCGAGCCGTTCACCGATCACCCCATGGTCGACCTGGCCCGGCTGGACGCCGCCCAGGCCACCGCGAGGCTGCTGTGGGCCCTCGACCGGCCCGCGTCGGCCGCCGGGAACACGGCGATACCGGCCGGGCAGCCGCGATTTCCCGGCGCGATCCCGCCGATCTGGAACGTGCCGGCCCGGAACGCCGACTTCACCGGCCGCGGCGCGATGCTGGAGAAGCTGCGCGACAAGCTGGCCGGCGGCGGCGTCGCGGTCGTGGTCGCCATGGCCCTGTACGGGCTGGGCGGCGTGGGCAAGACCCAGCTCGCCCTGGAATACGCGCACCGGTTCATGGCCGACTACGACCTGGTCTGGTGGGTGCCCTCGGAGCGGGCCGAGGAGATCAGCCTGGCCCTGGCCGAGCTGGCCAGGAAGATGGGCCTGCAGGTCGGCGACAACGTGGCCGAGGCGGCCGAGGCCGCCCTGGAGGAACTGCGCCGCGACACCACACCCCACTGGCTGCTCGTATTCGACAACGCCGACGACCCCAAGCAGCTTGAACCGTACCTGCCCACGGGCGCCGGCCACGTCCTCATCACCTCGCGCAACCAGGGATGGAGCCACGCCGCCGAACCGCTCGAGGTAGACGTCTTCACCCGGGACGAAAGCGTCGCGCATCTGCTGCGCCACGTGCCTGAGCTGGACCCGGCCGACGCGGAGCGGGTGGCCGACGCCCTGGGTCACCTGCCGCTGGCGGTCGAGCAGGCCAGCGCCTGGCTGGAGCAGACGGGCATGCCGGCCCGGGCTTACGTCGAGCAGCTGACGACAGAATCCACCCGGATACTCGCGCTGAACCAGCCGCCGGACTACCCGATGCCGGTGGTGGCGACGTGGAACCTTTCCTTCGACCAGCTGCGGTCGCCGGCGGCCGTGCGGCTGCTGCAGATCCTGGCGTTCTGCTCCCCCGGCCCGATCTCCATGGACCTGCTCTACAGCGACGAGATGAACGAGTCGCTGCTGCCCTTCGACCAGACGCTGAGCGAGAAGCTCATGCTGGGCCGGGTAATCCGGGACGTCAGCCGGTTTGCCCTGGTCAAGGTGGACCAGGGCAGCAACTCGCTGCAGATCCACCGGCTCGTGCAGGCCGTGATCCGCTCCCAGATGACCGATGAGGAGCAGGAGGAAGCCCGGCACGAGGTACACAAGATCCTGGTCGGCGCGCGGCCGCGCCAGGGGGAGACCGACGACCCGGCGAACTGGTCCACCTATGACATCATCTGGCCGCACCTGGGGCCGTCCCAGGCCGAGGAGTGCAACGACTCCCGTACCCGTCAGCTGCTCATCGACTCGGTGCGCTACCAGTGGAAGCACGGCGAGTTCGAGTCGGCGCTGAACCAGGCCAACCGGCTGCAGGAGCTGTGGACCAGTCAGCTCGGCCCGGACCACCAGCAGACACTGCACCTGCAGTTCCAGGTGGCCAACGTGCTGCGATCCCTTGGCCGCTTCAGCGAGGCCCGTGACCTGGACACGTACGTCCTCGAGCGGCAGCGGGCGGTGCTGGGGGCCGACCACCCGTACGCCTTGATGACGGCCGGGGGGCTGGCCGCCGACCTGCGCGCGCTCGGCTACTTCCGGGAGGCCCTGGCCTCAGACCGGGCCACCTATGAAAGCTTCAAGGAGCAGTTTGGCGCGGACACCGAGCGGGCGCTGGCCGCGGCCCACAACCTGGCCAGCTCGCTGCGGCTGGTTGGTGACTACTTCGCGGCCCGCCGGATCGATCAGGAGACGCTCGACCGGCAGCGGGTCGTGCTTCCCCCCGAACATCCCAACACGCTCTTGTCCGCGGCCAGCCTGGCCCTGGACATGCGCGCGACGGGCGCCTTCCGCGAGTCGGTAGACCTGCTGCGTGACACCTGGGCCAGGTACCGGGCGGTGCTGGGCGAGAACATGCTCGAGACCCTGCGGACCGCGGCGAGCCTGGCGGTTTCGCTGCGCAAGGCCGGGGAGCAGGCCGAGGCGATGACGCTGGCCCAGGACACCTACGACCGGTACCGGCACCGCTACGGCGCCGCCTCGCCGGACGCGCAGTCCTGTGCGCTCAACCTGGCCTGCGACTACGCGGCGGTGGACAACATGCCCAGGGCCCTGGATCTGGTCACCGACGTCAAGGCCGCGCTGCAGGCCACCCTGGGCGGCGACCACCCGAACACGCAGGTGGCCGCCAACAACCTGGCCTGCTACCTGCGCGCCGACGGCCAGCTGCCCGAGGCGCTGCGACTGGCCGGGGAAACGATGCGCCAGATGCGCTACTGGCTCGGCGACCGGCACCCGCTGACCCTGTCGGCCGCGGTCAACCTGGCTAACTGCCTGGGCGACTGCGGGGATCTCGAGCAGGCCGAGGCGATGATGAGGGAGACGATCTCGCAGCTGTCCGAGGTGCTCACCGAGGATCATCCCGACACGCTGGTCTGCCGGGCGAACCTGGCCGTCACGCTGCGGGACGCCGGCCGGGACTCCGAAGCCCAGGAGCTCAGGGCGGCGGTCCTGGGTGACTTCAGCCGGGTCCTCGGGGCTGGTCACCCGGACGCCACGCAGCTGCGGAAATGGCAGCGGATCAACCGGGACCTGGAGCCGCAGCAGATCTGAGATCGTGCGCGGGCCGGCTGGCCGACAGCCAGCGCAGGATGTCGGGCAGCACGTCGAGCGCGCCGAAGTGAGCAGCGCCTGCCTGGACGACCACGGTCGCGCTCGGGATCCTGGCCGCCAGCCACCGGGCGTGACTAGCCGGTGAGAACACGTCACTCGCGCCGTGCCAGAGCACGACGGGAACGGTGACGGCGGCCGGATCGAATCCCCAGGGCGAGCAGAACGCCAGCACGTCATCGATCCAGCCGTAATCGGAGGTCCGTATGGCCTCCGCGTAGGACTCGATCAGCTTTGAGCGGATGCCCCGGTCGGCCACCACCCGCCGGTCCGGGTCCGGCAGTTCGACCTGGAGCCGGGCGATCAGGCTGGCCGGGTCGGCCCGGATCGCATCCGTGACCGCCTTGGTGTGGGCGGCGATGCCCGCATAGCCGTTCGACGCCGCGGTGAACTCCACGACGTTTGACCGGGCCATCCCGTCGAACCAGTCGAGGCCGTCGGCGGCGCGCGGGGCCAGCCCCACCAGCACCGCGGCCTTGGTCATCCGCTCGGGAAGCAGCGCGGCGCAGGCCAGGGAGTGCGGGCCGCCGCCTGACCGGCCGACGACGGCGAACTTCCGCAGGCCGTAGGCATCCGCGATGGTCCGCACGTCGGCCGCCACGTCCGCCACCCGCCGGCCCGCCATCCGGTCGGATCCCCCGTAACCCGGCCGGTCAAAGGAGATCAGCCGGACGCCCAGCCGGTGCAGGACGGCAGGCCGGGGGTGCGGGCCCAGCCGGCTTCCCGGAGTGCCGTGCAGGAGGAACACGGGTTTTCCGTCAGGGTCCCCGTACATCTGGGTGGAAATTCGTCTGCCGTCGGGCGCTCGTACCGTGCGCTTCAAGATCGTCCCTTGCCCCTTTGCGCCGCCGACACAGCCCAGCGGCCAACACCAGCATGCCACCGATTAGTTCAGCGCCGCCGCTGCGGTCAGTCCAGTTCGGCGGGCAGGCCGAAGCGGGCAAAGACCTCGGCGCCGGTAACCTGGCCGCCCGGGGGTGACTCCACCGCAGCGTCGGTCAGGAAGCCGACCACCGAGGAGATCCGGTCGCCGGCCACCTCCCGCAGGATGAGAACGGCGCGTAAGCGTGGGTGCGGAGCTGAGCTCGGTGGGCCTCGCCGAGCTCGCCGAACGCGCTCTCGTCGCCTCCCCGGGCCAGGCTGAGCAGCGCCGTCTCATCGGCGCCGGATCGCCGCGGAATGCTCATGGCTGCGGAACTGTGGTGCGGCGGTGGCGGAGTGCTTCCCCGACCGCGGCCCGGCCGCGCCGGGCGATCTCGGCCGCCGCTTGATCGCGGTTGGCTGTGGCAATCCTGGCCCGGTAGGCGTCGAACCGGGCCGCCCGGACGTCGTCGACCCGGGACGGCTGGGCCACCGTCAGCGGGCCGCCGGGCCGCTCGCGCAGGCCCGGCTGGCCATCTCGCACGCTCGCGAACAGCGCCTTGCCGTTCATGATGCGGACGTTACCCCGTGGCGCCGACAGTCCTGCCTCGCCGCGTGGCAGCCGGCCGGTGTCAGCTACTGGCCGACTCGGCCGCCTCCGGCTGCTCGACGAGTTCTCCCTCGATCATGATCTGGATCTCCTCGCTGACGACGATCCGGCCGTCCAGGACCATGCTGAAGCTCAGGCCGAAGTCCTTCCTGTTGATCTTGGTGGTAGCGCCGTAGGCGATCCGGTGTCCCATCATCTGGGGGTCGTTGAACTCTCCGTACTTCGTCACCTGCAGCGTCACCGGGCGGGTGTTGCCCTTGATGGTCAGGTCGCCGGTCAGCGCGTACTGGTCCGTCCCGGACGGCGCGATGCCGGTGCTCTTGAAAGTGATCACCGGGAACTTGTCCACCTCGAGGAAGTTGGACGAGCGGAGGTCGTTGTCCCGGACCCCGTTGTTGGTGCGGATGCTGGCCGTCGAGATGGTCGCCTCGACCGAGGCCGCCTCCGGGTGGTCAGGGTCAATGTCAGCAGTCGTGCTGACCTCGTCAAAGTAACCGCGCACGGTCATCATCCCCAGGTGCTTGGCGGAGAATTCGACCTGGGTGTGGTACGGGTCGAGTTGCCAGTTGCCCATCACGGGACTCCTTGTCTCGCGTCACCGGCCTGGAACGGCCTCCTGATTTGACCCTAACTGACCCGCGGCTGTTTCTGGAGGCTATCCTCCATATATGTTTCGGGTAACGTAGCCATGAGGCGGGATGGCCCGGACCGAGGTCCGGTCGACGCATGGGAGCAGCCATGACGATGAACGGCAAACTTGAGAAGGCGATCCTGGCCGGCGGCTGTTTCTGGGGAGTGCAGGACCTCATCCGCAAGCGTCCCGGCGTGATCTCGACGCGAGTCGGCTACACCGGCGGCGACGTCCCCAACGCGACCTACCGGAACCACGGCACCCACGCGGAAGCCATCGAGATCACCTTCGACCCGGAGCAGATCTCCTACCGGGACCTGCTCGAGTTCTTCTTCCAGATCCACGACCCGACAACGCGCAACCGGCAGGGAAACGACGTCGGGACCAGCTACCGGTCGGCCATCTTCTACACCAGCGAAGCGCAGAAGCAGACGGCCGAGGACACGATCGCCGATGTCGACGCCTCCGGCCTGTGGCCGGGCAAGGTCGTCACCGAGGTCGAGCCCGCGGGGCCGTTCTGGGAGGCCGAGCCCGAGCACCAGGACTACCTGGAGAAGTATCCGTACGGCTATACCTGCCACTACGTCCGGCCCGGCTGGAAACTGCCGCACCGCGCGGACCAAGTAGCTCACTGACGACCGGGCACCGGTAGGCCCGCAGGCGCCGCAGCGGCGGTAGAACGGGTGCATGCCCGAGCTTCCCGAAGTTGAGACGGCCCGCAGTCTGATCGCCGACCGTGCCCTGCACCGGCGCATCGTGGACGTCGACGATTCCGACAGTTACGTGGCGCGGCCGCATGCGCCCGGCGAGCTGCGGAGCGCGCTGACCGGACGCAGCCTGACCGCCGCGCACCGGCGCGGCAAGACGCTCTGGCTCGAGACCTCGCCAGTGAAGGAGGATGGGGAGGAGGGTGGGGGCGCGGTCGCGCCCGGAGGTCCGGAACTCGGCATCCACCTGGGCATGAGCGGGCGCATCGTGGTCACCGATGCGGACGGAACCGTGGCCGAGGGCGGCGATCCATACCGCTACGACACCGGGCCGGGCCGGGCCCGGTGGAGCCGCTTCACCCTCACGTTCGCGGATGGCGGCAGCCTGGTGCTCCGCGATCCGCGCCGCCTGGGGCGGGTCCGGCTCAACCCCGATATCGGCGGGCTCGGGCCGGATGCCACGCAGGTCACGCGGGCCCAGTTCCGCGCGCTGATCACCAAGGGGACGATCGCGGTCAAGGCGCGGCTGCTCGACCAGTCCAAGATCGCTGGCATCGGCAACCTGCTGGCCGATGAGATTCTCTGGCAGGCCCGGGTGTCACCCCAGGAGCGGGTCGACTGCCTCTCCGCCGCTCAGGTCAATCGCCTCTACCGCGCGCTGCGGTCGGTCCTGGAGGCCGCCCTGGCCGGGGGCGGCGCGCACATCGGCGACATGATCGCCGCCCGCCACCCGGGCGGCACCTGCCCGCGGGACGGCGCCCCGATGGTGCACGGAACGGTCGGCGGGCGCACCACCTGGTGGTGCTCGCGCGAGCAGAAGCCGTCGCCCTGTTCTGCGGGCTGACCGTCGCGCCCCCGGCTGGTGTTCAGGTGATCGCGCTGACCGGCACGCTGTGGGTAAAGAAGTAATCGCGCACGGCCTGGCCGGCGCCTTGCGCCCGCGGGCCCGAATTGCCCGGCCTGCACGTCCAGGCCACGCCCGGGTTGAAGGCAGTTGGATCGTCGAGATTATTGCCCCTGATCAGCACGCCGGGCAGCAGTGACCAGGCAACCAGCCCGACCTGGCGATCGGACAGGTAGCTGAGGAAGTACCGGACCAGCGCGGGCGCTTTATCCACGCAGGAACCGCCGGTCGTCTGGAACTCCCCCCACTCGTCGGCGACCACCGGCACGGTTCCGGTCAGGTCACCCCAGTTGGCTTCCCAGGCCTGGGGCGTGGACCAATAGGGTCCGGCGAAGTACGGGTGCACGGCGTAGGCCACGTTGCCGCCGGTCAGCCAGTGTCCGGGGAGTCCGGCCAGCGTCCTGGCCTTCTCAAGTCCCTCGGCCAGGACAACGTTACGCGCCCCCGTGGCCCTGACCACGTCGACCAGGGTCTGCATCCCCACGAAGCCGTGGCCCCCGTCCTGCCATATGTCCCAGTCCTGCGGATTGTCCGCGGGAACCGGGACGAGTGCTGGCTCATTGAACAGGTCGAACCACACCCCGGGGTCGGCCTTGTAGGTGGCCGCGATCAGCTGCCAGAACCGGGCCGTGACCGCGTTGGGCATCGCCTGGTTGGTCGTGCGCTCGTACTGGGCGGACAGGATGACGTTGAGCCCGAAGTCCTGGGCGGTCGCTACCGCCTCCTCGACCGCCGCCAGGTACTGCTTGTTGTAGGGCGAGGCGTCGAACAGGTCGGGCGGAGCGACCTGTATGCGGACGGTATTGCCGTGCCAGTACCGGGCTATCGCCTCGATCTGTTCCTCGTCCCAGGCGAAGCTGCTTTGCCATTTGGACGCGGCCAGCCCGATGATCGTGATGCCATACGGTACGAATGGCTTCCGGTCAGGCCCCAAGATAACGTTGCTCCGGACCGTGTATGCGCTGACGCCCGGGGGCGCGGCCGGTTTCTTGGCCGGGAGCCGCGTCGGGGCCACGGTCGGCAACGGAGACTGGCCCGCCTCGATGCCGCCGGGCGGGGAGCCGGGTGCGGAAGAAGGACTACTGCAGGCGGTCAGGGCCAGGGCGGCGCCAGTCAGGAGGGCAAGCAGGCAGGCAGTAGCACGCGCACCGCTTCCTTCTGGGCGCTTCCAGGAGTTCTTGCGCGAGCGCCGCCAGGCCTGAGCAATGTGCACGCTTTGCATGAAACTATTAGATTCCATGAACGACTAAGATCACGCCGCTGCTGTGAATAACGGTGTGAGCATCTCACAGGCTGATGGGGAAATGCTGTGAGAGTGCAGCGATTTACCCTGCGGTGGCGGGAGGCGGCGCCGTGCTGTCGCGTACCACCAGGGTGGTGGCCAGCTCCACGTGATGCGCCTGGGCCGCGGTGTCCGAGCCGTCGGCCCGGAGCATGCGGAACGCGGTCGCTGCCATGGCGGCCAGGGGCTGGCGGACCGTGGTGAGGGCCGGTGCCGCCCAGACCGCGACCGGCAGGTCGTCGAAGCCGACCACACTGACGTCGTCGGGCGCTCGCAGCCGGAATTCGGTGAGGGCCTGCAAGACGCCGAACGCCTGGGCGTCATTGCCGGCCACGATTCCGGTTGGCCGGCCGGCCAGGTCAAGCAGGTGCATGGCTTGCTGCCGGCCCCCGTCCACCGAGAACACGTCGCGGCGGATAAGCCCTTCGTCCACCGGCAGGCCGGCTTCGAGCATGGCCGCGCGGTAACCGTCCAGCCGCGCCCGGCTCGACCACAGACCCGCCGGCCCCCCGATGGCCGCGATGCGGCGGTGGCCAAGCTCGATGAGATGGCGGGTGGCGCTGAGACCGCCTTGCCAGTTGGTGGTGCCGACCGACCTGATGCCCGCCCCGGGCTCTTCCGCCGGGTCGATGACCACGACCGGGATGCCCGCCGCGGCTAGCTGCCGCAACTCGTCGCCGCGCGGCAGGTTCAGCACGCTGAGCGCGCCGTGGGTGCCCCGGACCGTGGCCAGTTCCAGCCAGCGGTCAAATTCGCTGGGCGAACTGACCGGGGTGACGACAACGCTGTGCCCCTCATCTGAGGCGGCCTGGACCGTGCCCTGGATGAGTTCCTCGGCCCACGGGCTGTTATGACGTGTCGCCGGCGGGCAGCCGCCATGGCCCAGGAGCAGGTCGACCACGCCGAAGCCCAGCCGGGAACCGGGCTGGTACCCGCGGCGCCGCAGCAGTTGGCCAATCCGTTCCCGGGTGGCCGACGAGACATCGGTCCGCCCGTTCAGCACCTTGGACACGGTCGACAGCGACACGCCGGCCTCGGCGGCGATGCTGGTCAGCGTGCTGGCGCTGGCATGCAAGGCCGCCCGTGACGGCATGGCTGGCTCCCGCGCTACGGCCTGGCTCGTC
>Ga0335073_10013074_pt1 | contig 11636 bp, 6 predicted proteins | sample Lox_Sample_22_FD_207093 | JGI IMG/M metagenome (GOLD analysis project Ga0335073, IMG submission 207093) | Soil microbial communities from Loxahatchee National Wildlife Refuge, Florida, United States - Lox_Sample_2.2 | ecosystem: Environmental > Terrestrial > Soil > Wetlands | place: USA: Florida... | reverse complement strand
TGCGCTCAACCTCGAACGGCCTGCCGATTCTGGTCTCGGCACTGGTCTCCGGCGACACCGCGCCTCCCAACTGGAACGCTGTCGGTCGGCTGTTCGCCAGGCTGCACGGCCTGCCCCGGCCCCCGTCGCTGCCCACGCACCCGGTCGGCGTCGCGCTGGCCGATCTGCTCGCCGAGCGCCTCGGGTCCCGAATGGCGAGCCTCCGGAAACTGAGGCCGGAGTTGCCTCGGCTGCCATCCAGGGCGGAGATGGCGGCCCGCATAACGGCCGACTCGCGAGCGGTAAGCCTGCTGCACCTGGACATCCGGCCATCAAACCTGATGCACCGAGGCGGTCGGATACTGGCGCTGATCGACTGGTCCAACGCGCTCATCGGTGACCGGAGGCTTGAGGTGGCCCGCATTTCCGAGTACGCCCAGGTCGGCGAGAACGAGATCGACGAAGCCGCCTTCCTCGCGGGCTACTGCGGCGCGGGCGGCGCGCTGACCGACGATACGCCAACCGATATCTTGTACCGGCTAGATCGTTGAATGGGGTTTTCGGAGAGGTCAGGGGGTTACGTGATCGTAGGCGATCAGGGACCGTTTGACAGGCGCGCCGATCAGCCAGTTGTGCCAGATGACCGCGTTCAGGGCGAGCAGTCGCTGGACGATGCGGGCCCACAGCCCGGCGAGGATGCGCCCGCCGTGGCGTTCGAGGCCGAGTTGGTTCTTCAGCGTCCAGATGATCGCCTCGACGCGCTGCCGCAGCCAGTTCGGGAAGTACCGGGGCTGCTTCTCGTCTTTGCGGGCCGGGCGGACCAGAGTCAGCTGCAGGTCGTCTCTGGTGAAGAACTCTTCGGTCTCCTCCCCGGACAGGCCCTTGTCCGTGACGACGGTGGTGCCCGGGGCCGGGCGGTTGGCCGGCTGGTCGCTGAGCATCTGCCGGGCGGCTTCCCGTTCGCCGTACAGCTTGGGGTTGGCCAGGCCGAACCCGGTGACCGTGCCGTCGCAGGTGCAGATCACGGTCAGCTTGCTGCCCCAGTACCAGCGGGAATGGCTCGGGCAGTACCCGTACCCGGCGTACCCGTACAGGCTGGAGCGGCGGGCGGTGATCACGGACTGCCCGCACGGGACCGGGGTCGCATCCATCAGCCGCAGCAGCTCAGCGGACGCGGGCGTCGCATCGGCCAGCCACCGCAGCGCGGCTTCCATCAACAGCGCCGCGGCCTTGAGCCGGGTGTTGTACTCCGGCTGGCGCAGCAGCCGCGGGAACAGGTGCCCGATCAGCTTCGGCGCGCTGCGCAGCCAGTGCCGCTCATCATCGAACCGCAGCAGCACCTGGGCCACTGCCAGGCAGACCAGCTCGGCATCGGTCACCTCCGGCCGCTGACCCGGCCCGCTCCGGGTGAAACCGCGCCCGGGGATGATGCGATCGGTCAGTTCCACATACAGTGCGATCAGAAGAGTGTCCAGGTCGGCGATCATGACGGGCTCCATAGTCCGGACGTGTGTGAACACGCCGATCTTGGGCACTCTTCGCCTACTCCGCAACCCGCATCCAATCCCCGATCAACGATCTAGACGCGGCGGTCATGCTGGCTCTTCTTTTCCTGGCCGTCGTTCCGAAGCCGGACCTTGCACCCGGTCAGGTGAAGCGGGTCGCATTGCTGGCTGAGCGGCTGGCAGGCAAATGGTGATCCCGCACGTAGTCCCCGACGATTGCCCGGGCCAGACGCTTTCGCGCCGCATGACCGCACCTCATCTCGTGGCGCTGGTCCGCGCCGGAGCCGTCTTGCGCGACGGTGTGCCGATCAAGCGCCCCGAAACGGCCGCGGCATGACCGTCATCGCGCTGCGGCCTGCCGGCCCGGCAGACACCGAGTTCTGCTACCAGCTACACAAGGCTGCCATGGGTGACTACATCACCGCGATCTGGAATTGGGACGAACGCGTCCAGCGTGACTTCCACGTCCGGGCCTTCAACCCCGGCCGCTGGCAGATCATCACCGTCGACGGCGAGGACGTCGGCATGCTCGACGTCGAACACCGCCCCGACGAAATCTACCTCGCCCGCATCGAAATCGACCCCGGTCATCAAGGCCATGGCATCGGCACCCAGCTGATCGGCGCACTCATCGACGAGGCTCGGCAGAAAGGCCAAGACCTGGTCCTCGACGTGCTTACCGTCAACCACCGCGCCCAGGCCCTCTACCAGAGGCTCGGCATGACCGAAGTGGCCAGGCACGGAGACAGCAACGTCAAGATCACTATGCGATCGGCCCGGGCGGGTCGGTAACGCCGTTCAAGTCGCCCTGCCCCGATCCCGCATCGCAGTCGCTCTAGCTGTAGCTAGGACCGCGCGGTGAACCCGCAGGCCCGGTGCAGTTCCTCGCGGCTGGCCAGCTTGACCCTCGCGCCGCGGCCGAGCGCGGCGGCCAGTTCCCGCTCCGCGGCCTCGATCCGCAGCCAGTCCTCGTAGCTGACCGGCTTGATCCCGCGGGCGGCCAGCAGCTTCTCGAACGCCGACGCGGCGCCGGCCGCCGCCTCCGGCACGGCCTCGGGGTAGCGCAGCAGCCCGGCCCGTGGCAGCGCGACGTCGTCCGGGCCGGGACCGCCGGCCAGGTCGGCGAGCAGCGCGCGCACGGTCTGCGCGGCGTCGGACTTGTTCGTCCCGATCACGCCGGTCGGGCCGCGCTTGAGCCAGCCCGCGACGTACTCGCCGGGCAGCGCGCTGCCGTCCGGCCCGAGCACCCGGCCCTCCGCGTTCGGCACGATCGACGAGCGCTCGTCGAACGGGACGCCGGGCAGCGGCACGCTCTGGTAGCCCACGCTGCGCAGCACCAGCTGCACCTCGAGTGTCTCGGTCTGGCCGGTGCCGGTGAAACGCCCGTTCTCGTCGAGCCTGGTGCGCTCGAGTGTCAGCGCCGATACCCGTTCCGGTCCGTGCATCTCTATCGGCCTCAGCCAGAACCGGACGGTCAGCCTGCGCGCGGCGCCCGACGGCCGGCGGGAAGCCCATTCCCTGATCACCGCGTAGTTGCCGCGCACGTGCCGGTCCTCGGCGGCCAGCCGCGCGCTCTCCCCGGTCGGGTCGAACGCGTCAAGGTCGGTCTCGGCGGGATCGACGACCACGTCCACCCCGGGCAGCTCGCCGAGCTCGCGCAGCTCCTTGGTGGTGAACTTGGCCTGGGCCGGGCCGCGCCGGCCGATCATGTGGACCTCGCGGACCTTGCTCGCCATCAGCGCGTCCAGCACGGGCTGTGACACGTCGGTCTCGCGCAGCTCCTCCGGGTCCCGGGACAGGATCCGGGCCACGTCCACCGCGACGTTGCCGACCCCGATCACCGCGACCGACTCGGCGTCCAGGGTGAACGCGCCCGGGTCGACGTCGGGGTGCCCGCAGTACCAGTTGACGAAGTCGGTGGCCGCGACGCTGCCGGCCAGGTCCTCGCCCGGGATGCCCAGGTGCCGGTCCCGCATCGCGCCGGTGGCGTAGACCACGGCGTCGTAGCTGGCCAGCAGGTCATCGCGGGTCACGTCGTCGCCGAGGTGCACGCCGCCGACGAACCGGACGCCGTCGTGCTCGAGCACCGTGCGCAGGTACTCGGCGATCGACTTGATCGACTTGTGGTCGGGCGCCACGCCGTACCTGACCAGCCCGTAGGGGGTCGGCAGCCGGTCGAGCACGTCGACCCTGATCGGCCGCGGCGGGTCGAGCGCGGCGGCCTGCTTGACCAGGGCTTCTGCGGTGTACAGGCCGGCCGGGCCGGAGCCGACCACAGCAACCTGGAGTGTTCTCATAACACTCGATTGTCGCTCACACGGGCTGCTGGTGTGTCAGCTCTGCGGTCAGCCGTGCGACGGCCTCGGTGATTGCCCTGGCCAGATGCTGCGGGGCGAGCCCGAAATCGTCCAGCAGCTCGCCGCGCTCGCCGTGCTCGAGGAACTCCTGCGGCAGCCCGAACGTCCGCGCCGGGGTGTCCACGTCGCGGTCGCGCAGCAGCCGGCACACGGCGTCGCCGAAGCCGCCGGCCCGCCCGTTGTCCTCCACGGTGACCACCAGCCGGTGCTCGCGCGCCGCGGCCACGAGGGCCTCGTCCAGCGGCTTGACCCAGCGCGGGTCGACGACCGTGACGCCGATGCCCTGGTCGGCCAGGCGCTCCGCGGCCGCGAGCCCGACCCCGGCCATGGGCCCGGCCCCGAGCAGCAGCACGTCACGCCCGGCGCCCGCGGCCGGCCGGGCCAGCAGGTCCATGCCGCCGAGCTTGCCGATCGCCTCGACCTCGGCGCCGACATTGCCCTTCGGGTAGCGCAGCACGGTCGGGCCGTCGCCGACCGCCACGGCCTCGGCCAGCAGCTCGGCGATCCGGGTCGCGTCCCGCGGCGCCGCGATCTTCAGCCCGGGCACCACCTGGAGGATCGAGCCGTCCCACATGCCGTGGTGGCTGGCGCCGTCCGGGCCGGTGACCCCGGCCCTGTCGAGCGCCACCGTCACCGGCAGCTTGTGCAGCGCCACATCCATCAGCAGCTGGTCGAACGCCCGGTTCAGGAACGTCGCGTAGACCGCGACCACCGGGTGCATGCCGCCCATGGCCAGCCCGGCCGCGCTGGTCATCGCGTGCTGCTCGGCGATGCCGACGTCGAACACCCGGTCCGGGTAGGCCTGCGCGAACGAGCCGAGCCCGGTCGGATGCAGCATCGCCGCGGTGATCGCGACCACGTCAGGGCGCTGCGCGCCGACGGCGACCATCGCGTCCCCGAACACCTGCGACCAGGTGCGCTTGGGCACCGCCGGGTTCGCCGCGAGGTGCGCGGGCGGGGCCGCGGGCACCTGGTGCAGGCAGTCCTCCTCGTTCTGCTCGGCCAGCGGGTAGCCGAACCCCTTCCTGGTGATCACGTGCACGATCACCGGGCTGCCGTAGCTGCCCGCCCGGCGCAGCGCGTGCTCGACCATCTGCTCGTCGTGGCCGTCGATGGGGCCGAGGTACTTCAGGCCGAGGTCCTCGAAGAGCACCTGCGGCTGCAGCACGTCCTTGATGCCCTTCTTGATCCCGTGCAGCGTGTCGTACAGCGGCGGGCCGACCAGCGGCGTGTGCGACAGCGTGGTCTTGATGTAGTCGAGCACGTGCTCGTAGCGCTGGGATACCCGCACCACGGCCAGGTGGTCGGCCAGGCCGCCGATCGTCGGCTGGTAGGAGCGGCCGTTGTCGTTGACGACGATGACGATCCGGCTGTCCTTGGCCACCGCGATGTTGTTCAGCGCCTCCCAGGCCATCCCGCCGGTCAGCGCGCCGTCGCCGATGATCGCGACCACGGTGCGGTCGGTCTCGCCGCGCAGCCGGTAGGCCTTGGCCAGGCCGTCGGCGTAGCACAGGCCGGTGGAGGCGTGCGAGTTCTCGACCAGGTCGTGCTCGGACTCGGCCCGGCTCGGGTACCCGGAAACGCCGCCGCGCTGGCGCAGCGTCCCGAACTCGGCGGCGCGCCCGGTGAGCAGCTTGTGCACGTACGCCTGGTGGCCGACGTCGAACACGATCTTGTCGACCGGCGAGTCGAACACCCGGTGCAGGGCGATGGTCAGCTCGACCACGCCCAGGTTCGGGCCAAGGTGGCCGCTGGTCCTGGACACCGTCTCGATCAGCACGTCACGAATCTCACCGGCCAGCCGGGGCAGCTCGGCCGGGCTGAGCGCCTTGAGGTCCCGCGGACTAGAGATGGTCTCCAGCAAGCTCACTGGCTCAGCTCCTCGGTGGTCGTCGGGCTGTCGGGCGGCCAGCCGGCCGGCCGGTCCCGGGAGCGCTCGGTCCGGGATTCCGCCGATTCTAGTTCGGCCCCGCGACTGCCCTCCGGCCAGCCCTGACGACCTCGTCAGGCAAACAGCCCGGTCGCCGCCCGCGACCTGCGGACTCAGTCACCGGCGGCCGGGCGCGGCGCCGGTTCGCCGGGCTCGCCGGTTTCCTGCGACCGGGGCAGGGTCTGGGCCCGGCCGGCCAGCAGCCCGGACCACAGGATCAGGCCGACTATCCCGAGCAGCACCAGCACCGGAACGGTCCAGCCGCCGGTGGCGGCGTGCAAGAAACCGACCGAGAGCGGCCCGGCCGCCGCGATCAGGTAGCCGCTGCCCTGGGCGAACCCGGACAGGGAGGCGGCCGTCGCCGGGTCCGGGGCCCGGGCCATCGTGAAGAAGATCCCCAGGCCCAGCGACGCGCCCTGGCCAAGGCCGAGCAGCAGGGTCCAGAAGGCCGCGCTGCCGGTCGGGGCGAGCAGCGTCCCGGCGAGGCCGGCGGCGGTGGCCACCGCCGTGACGATGACCAGCAGTCGCTGGTCACGCGCGCGGTGGGCCAGGACCGGCAGCAGCATCGCGGTAACCGCGTTACCCACGTTCATCAGGGCCAGCAGCCCGCCCGCGGCGGCCGGGCTCACGCCCCGGTCCTGGAACAGGGTGGGCAGCCAGGACAGCGAGCCGTAGTACACCATGCTCTGCAGGCCCATGAACGCGGCCACCTGCCACGCGAGCGCATGCCGGTACACGGCCACCCCGCCGACGCGCCCGGCGCGGCCCGGCGCGGGACGCGGCGGCCTGGTGCGGTACCGGATCTGCGGCAGCCACACCACGGCCGCCGCGGCCGCCGGCAGCGCCCACAGGCCCAGCGTGAGCTTGATCGGCCAGCCGGCGCCGCCCTGGGCGCCGCCCGCCGCGCGGAACACGGGCACGGCGATCAGCGACGCAACGACCGCGCCCGCGGCGAGCATCAGCAGGTAGACACCGATCAGCAGGCCGGCCTGCTCGGGGCGGCGGCGCTTGACCAGGCTGGGCAGCAGCACGTTCATCAGCGCGATCGCGCCGCCCGCCAGCACCGTGCCGGGCAGCAGCATCGCCCCGGGCAGGGCGCCGCGCAGCACCAGCCCGCCCGCCAGCAGCAGCAGCGCGGCCAGCAGCACCCGTTCCTCGCCGAACGCGCGGCTGAGCGGGCCGCCCAGGCCGGAGAACACCCCGAAGCACATCACCGGGACCGCCGCGAGCACGCTGATCTCGGCCGAGGACAGGTGCAGCGCGGAGGACAGGTCGGGGAAGACCGGCGGCAGGCTGGCGATCGCGGCGCGCAGGTTGAGTGCGAGCACCATGATGCCGGCCAGGAGCAGGGCCATGTCCCGGCGGCGGCGCAGCAGGGACGGCGGCCGCTGCCCGGCCCCGCCCGGGGTCCGGGCCATGCCTGAGGTGTCGGAGTGGCGCACCCAAAGACGCTACCGTTGCCACGTGAGGGGATCACAGTGACCGAAGAGCAGCCGGACCTGGCCGACCTGCGGCAGGGCCTCGACGAGGTGGATACCGGGATCGTGCGCCTGATCGCGCAGCGCCGCGAGCTGATCGCGGCGATAGCGCAGGTCAAGGAGCAGGGCACGGCCGCGATCCAGGACGCCGACCGGGAGCGGCGGGTGCTGGACGGCGTCGTGGCCGTGGCCGCCGACCTCGGGGTGTCCGCCAGCCTGGTGCGCACGATCTTCCGCGAGCTGATCAGCGACTCGGTCTCGCAGCAGGCCCGGCGCCTGAACGGCGACGGCGGCGGGCGGGCCCGGGTGGCCTTCCAGGGCGCGGCGCACGCCTACAGCCACGCCGCCGCCCAGAAGTACCTGGCGGGCCGCGGGCTGCTCGGAGACCTGACCGGGTTCCGCACGTTCCGGGAGGCGGTCGCCGCGCTGCTGGCCGGCGACGCCGACCTGGCCGTGCTGCCGATCGAGAACACCACCGCCGGCAGCATCAACGAGGTCTACGCGCTGCTGCGCGAGCACGAGCTGTTCATCGTCGGCGAGGAGACCTGGAAGGTCGACCACTGCCTGGCCGCCGCGCAGGACGTCCCGCTGTCCTCGCTGACGCAGATCCTGTCCCACCCGCAGGGCCTTGAGCAGTGCGCCCAGTTCCTGCAGTCGCTGCCGAACGCGGTGCCGACCACCTACTTCGACACCGCCGGCGCGATGCAGGCCGTCGCGGCGGGCGGCGACGCCAGCGTGGGCGCGATCGCCTCGCCGGAGGCCGCGGCCGCGTACGGGCTGGTCGTGCTGCGCCACGACATCTCGGACTCGCCGGACAACTACACCCGGTTCGTGGTGCTGTCCACCACGCCCGCCGCCACCGATGTGCGGATCCCGTGCAAGACCAGCCTGATCCTGGCCACCCGGCACGAGGAGGGGGCGCTGCTGCGGTGCCTGGAGGTGCTGTCAGGCAGCGGCCACTCGATGACCAAGCTGGAGTCCCGGCCGCGCCCTGGCCGGCCATGGGAGTACCTGTTCTTCCTCGACTTCGAGGGCAACGCCGCCGACCCCAGGACCGCTGCGGCGCTGGACGAGCTCCGGTCGGCGGCCCTGTATATCAAGGTTCTCGGCAGCTACCCGGCCAAGGCGCTGCGCCCCGAGGCCCGGCCGGGAGGCCTGCCAGGCCCGCAGGAGGCCGGGTCGCCGGCCGAGACGCTGGAGGCGGTGGCCGCGGTCGAGGCGCCCGCCGCCCGCCGGTCGCGCCACTACAAGCTGGTCGACCGGGCGGCCCGCCCGGCGGACACCGTCATCCGCGTCGGCGACGTGCTCGTCGGCGGTGACGGCTTCGTGGTGATGGCCGGGCCGTGCTCGGTGGAGAGCGCCGAGCAGATCGCCTCGTGCGCCAGGTTCGTCCGCGACCAGGGCGCGCACGTGCTGCGCGGCGGCGTGTTCAAGCCCCGGACCTCGCCGTACGCCTTCCAGGGCCTCGGCTGGGAGGGGCTGGAGCTCTTGGTCGCCGCCGGCCGCGAGGCCGGGCTGCCGGTGGTCACCGAGGTGATGGCGGTGGACCAGGTGCAGCGGATGGCGCAGGCGGCCGACATCCTGCAGGTCGGCGCCCGCAACATGCAGAACTTCGACCTGCTGCGCGAGCTCGGCAAGGTGGACCGTCCGGTGCTGCTCAAGCGCGGGCTGTCCAGCACGATCGAGGAATGGCTGGCCGCCGCCGAGTACGTGGTCGCCCAGGGTAACCAGCAGGTGATCCTGTGCGAGCGGGGCATCCGGACGTTCGAGAGCGCCACCCGCAACACCCTCGACCTGTCGGCGGTCGCCGTCGTCCGCGAGCGGTCCCACCTGCCGGTGATCGTGGACCCCAGCCATGGCACCGGCCAGCGCAGCTACGTGGCGCCGATGGCCTGGGCCGCGCGCGCGGCGGGCGCGCACGGCCTGCTCATCGAGGTCCACCCGGACCCGGACCGGGCGCTGTCGGACGCCGACCAGAGCCTGTCGTTCGACCAGTTCGCCGCGCTGATGGGGCGCCTGGCCGCGATACCCGCCCCGGCCAGCCCGGCCGCCGCGGCCGCCCGGTAACCGTTGCCGTCCCGCGGGCCGGGTCAGCCCCGGGCCAGCAGCGAGCGCAGCACGTACTGCATGATGCCGCCGTGCCGGTAGTACTCGGCCTCGCCGGGCGTGTCGATCCGCACCACCGCGCGGAACTCCCTGCCGTCGGCGACCACCGTGACCTCCCTGGGCACCGGACCGGAGTTGATCGCCTCGATCCCGGTCACGTCGAACACCTCGCGGCCGGTCAGCCCGAGCGACTCGGCCGACTCCCCCGGCCGGAACTGGAGCGGCAGCACGCCCATGCCGATCAGGTTGGACCGGTGGATCCGCTCGAACGACTCGACCAGCACGGCCCGCACGCCGAGCAGCGCGGTCCCCTTGGCCGCCCAGTCCCGTGACGAGCCGGAGCCGTACTCCTTGCCGGCCAGCACCAGCAGCGGGATGCCCGCCTCGAGATAAGCGCGGGACGCCTCGTAGATCGAGGTCTGGGTGCCCTCGGGCAGCTTGACCGTGACCCCGCCCTCGGTGCCGGGGGCCAGCTGGTTGCGCAGCCGGATGTTCCCGAACGTGCCGCGGATCATGACCTCGTGGTTGCCCCGCCGCGAGCCGTAGGAGTTGAAGTCGCGCCGCTGCACGCCGTGGGCGATCAGGTACTCCCCGGCCGGGCTCTCGGTCTTGATCGCTCCGGCCGGCGAGATGTGGTCGGTGGTCACCGAGTCGCCGAGCAGGGCCAGCACCCGCGCGCCGCGGATGTCGGTCACCGGCTCGGGCTCGGCGGGCATCCCGTCGAAGTAGGGGGGGCGGCGCACGTAGGTCGAGCCGGGATCCCAGGCGAACGTCTCGCCCGGCGGCACGTCGAGCTGCCGCCACCGGTCGTCCCCGGCGAACACGTCCGCGTAGTCGCGGGTGAACATCTCCGCGGCCACCGCGTTCTTGACGACGTCGGAGATCTCCTGAGGCGACGGCCACAGGTCCGCCAGGTACACCGGCTGGCCCGTCTTCCCGGTGCCGAGCGGCTCGCGGGACAGGTCGATGTCCATGGTGCCCGCCAGCGCGTACGCCACCACGAGCGGCGGCGAGGCCAGGTAGTTCATCTTCACGTCCGGGTTGATCCGGCCCTCGAAGTTCCGGTTGCCCGACAGCACCGAGACCACCGCGAGGTCGCTGGCGCTCACCGCCTCGCTGATCGCCTCGGGCAGCGGGCCCGAGTTGCCGATGCACGTGGTGCAGCCGTAGCCGACCAGGTTGAACCCGAGCTTGTCCAGGTACGGGGTGAGGCCGGCGCGCTCGTAGTAGTCCATGACGACCTTGGAGCCGGGCGCGAGGCTGGTCTTCACCCACGGCTTGCGCTCCAGCCCCGCCTCGACCGCCTTCTTCGCCAGCAGCGCCGCGCCGACCATGACCGACGGGTTGGAGGTGTTGGTGCACGAGGTGATCGCGGCGATCACCACCGACCCGTGGTCCACGGAGGTCTTGGTGCCGTCCTCGAGCGTCACCTGGGCCGGCGCGGACGGCCGGCCGGCCGCGTGCGCCGTGACCGGCGCGCTCTCGTCCTCGACCACGCCGTTCTCCGCGGTGAACGGGTCGGAGGCCGGGAACGTGCCGGCGATCTCCTCGTCCAGCGTGTCGAGCTCGACGTATGAGCCGAGCGCCTCGCGGAACGCGGTCTTGGCGTCGGTCAGCGCGACCCGGTCCTGCGGCCGCTTGGGGCCGGCCAGCGACGGCACGACCGTGGACAGGTCGAGCTCGAGCTCCTCGGAGTACCGGGCCGGGCGGCCCGGCTCGTGCCACAGCCCCTGCTCCTTGGCGTAGGCCTCGACGAGCGCGACCTGCTCGTCGCTGCGCCCGGTCAGCCGCAGGTAGCTGATGGTCTCCTCGTCGATCGGGAAGATCGCGCAGGTGGAGCCGAACTCCGGGCTCATGTTGCCGATCGTGGCCCGGTTGGCCACCGGAACGGCGGCCACGCCGTCGCCGTGGAACTCGACGAACTTGCCCACCACGCCGTGCTTGCGCAGCAGTTCGGTGATGGTCAGCACGAGGTCGGTGGCGGTGGCCCCGGACGGCAGCTCGCCGGCCAGCCGGAACCCGACCACCCGCGGGATCAGCATCGAGACCGGCTGGCCGAGCATGGCCGCCTCGGCCTCGATCCCGCCGACGCCCCAGCCGAGCACGCCGAGGCCGTTCTGCATGGTGGTGTGCGAGTCGGTGCCGAGGCAGGTATCGGGGTAGGCGGCCGTGGCGCCGCCCTCGGCCGGCTGCGCCATGACCACCCGGGCCAGGTGCTCGATGTTGACCTGGTGCACGATCCCGGTGCCCGGCGGCACCACCTTGAACTGGCTGAACGCCT
>Ga0335073_10013073_pt1 | contig 11637 bp, 9 predicted proteins | sample Lox_Sample_22_FD_207093 | JGI IMG/M metagenome (GOLD analysis project Ga0335073, IMG submission 207093) | Soil microbial communities from Loxahatchee National Wildlife Refuge, Florida, United States - Lox_Sample_2.2 | ecosystem: Environmental > Terrestrial > Soil > Wetlands | place: USA: Florida... | reverse complement strand
GCGCGCTGCACCGTCATCGAGGTGTCGGGGCTGCTGCGCGAGCTGATCCTCGAGGCGATGCGCGAGCCGGTCGAGTATCGCCTCGACGGCCGCACCACGCTCGTCATGGCGCTGCTGATCGAGGAGCTGCGGCGCGCCGAGACCGTGCCGCTGCGCATTCCGATGCCACGCGACCGGCGCCTGCTCGCGCTCTGCCGCGCGCTGCTCGACCGGCCGGAGTCCGACGACTCACTCGAGCGCTGGGCGGAGCGCGTCCATGCCAGCAGCCGCACGCTCAGCCGGCTGTTCCGGCACGAGACCGGCATGAGCTTCGTCGCGTGGCGCCAGCAGGTCCGGCTCGCCGAGGCGCTGTCGCGGCTGGCGCTCGGCCAGCCGGTCGGCGCCGTCGCGCGCGACCTCGGCTACGCCAGCGCGAGCGCCTTCTCGGCGATGTTCCGGCGCGCGCTCGGCGCGACACCGCGCCTCTATCTTCAGCGCGCCGGCCGCGTTACACCGGCGCCTTCATTCGAGGCAGCCTGAGGAAGAGCGCCATGCGAGGGGCCGGCATGTGGAGATTTGCGTTCGCGATGGTCGTCGGATGCGCAACGGCGGCCCGTGCCGCCGACTATCCCGAGCATCCGGTCCACCTGATCGTGCCGTTCGCCGCCGGCGGTCCGGCCGACATCTACGCGCGCTTCGTCGGCCAGCATCTGTCGCAGTCGCTCAAGCAGCCGTTCGTGGTCGACGACCGGCCGGGCGCGGGCTCGATCATCGGCACCGAGGCGGTCGCCAAGGCGGCGCCCGACGGCTACACGCTGCTCGTGATGTCGAACACCCACACGACCAACGAGTCGCTGGTCACCAAGAAGCCGTTCGTGCTGATGCGCGACTTCGTCCCGGTCGCGCCGATCAATTCCTCGGATCTCGTGATGGTCGTGCACCCGTCGGTGCCGGCGACCGACCTCAAGGCGTTCATCGCGCTCGCCAAGTCGAAGCCGGGCGGTCTGAACTACGCTTCGTCGGGTCCCGGCACGCCGTACCATCTCGCCGGCGAGCTCTTCAAGGCGATGTCGGGCACCGACATCATCCACGTGCCGTACAAGACGAGCTCGGGCGCGCGCAACGACGTGATCGCCGGCCAGGTGCAAATGATGTTCGACGCGGTCACGACGATGGCGCCCAACGTGCGGGCGGGCCAAGTGCGGGCGCTCGGCACGACCGGCCGCAAGCGCACCGCCATCCTGCCCGACGTGCCGACGATCGCCGAAGCCGGCGTGCCGGGCTACGAGGCGACGATCTGGATCGGCGTCATGGCGCCGGCCGGTACGCCCGCGGCGGTCGTCGAGACGCTCAACGCATCGATCGGCGCGATCGTCGACCGGCCCGACGTCCGCAAGGCGTGGGCCGAACAAGGCGCCGAGCCGATGAAGATGACGCCGACGGCGTTCGAGGCATTCCTGCGCGCCGACATCGCGAAATGGGCCGAGGTCGTCAAGCTCTCGGGCGCCAAGGTCGATTGAGCCGCGCCCTGGGCGGCGCAGCGGCCTACTTCATGCGGCCGCCCGGGCCGCCCTGGATGTATTCGCAGCCCGGCCGCTGGCTCGGCGGCGGATAGCCGGGCTGCGGGTCGCACGCGCCGACCAGCGGCGCGCGCTGGGTCGAGAACATCGCGTCCCGATCCGCTTCGCTGCACGACCACAGCACGCCCGGCACCAGCACGAGGCCGATGAGCAACACGACACGTTTCATGCGTTTCCGTCCCCCTCCGCCCCATTTCCCGCCCGCGGCTGCCGCATTTGCGCTCCGACGGCCGCGCGGAGCATGCGCGTCGCGCCCGCGCGGGGTCAATGTCTGAAGGCCGATCTCGGACGGGCGGTATCAGAACGCCGTGTAGCCGCCGTCGACCAACAGATCGGCGCCGGTCATGAAGCTCGACGCGTCGCTGGCGAGGAACAGCGCGGCGGCCGCGAGCTCTTCCGGCTTGCCGAGACGACCCAGCAGGTGCTTGGGCCCCATCGCGGTACGCGCCGCCTCCATGGTGCCGAAGCGCAGCGGCATCCGCCGCGTCTCGGTCGCGCCCGGCGACAGCGTGTTGACGCGGATGTTGTCGGGTGCGTGATCGATCGCCATCGCCTTGGCGAGGTTGATGAGCGCGCCCTTGGTGGCGCAGTAGACGGCGCGCGCCGGCGCGCCGACACGACCCATCTGGGAGGCGATGTGGATCACGCTGCCGCCGCCCGAGCGCGCGATCACGGGGATCGCCCACTTGCTCATCAGGAAGACGCCGCGCACGTTCACGGCGAACACGCGTTCCCAGTCGGCCGGCGTGCAGTCGACCACGGTCGCGGTCGGATCGTCGGTCGCCGCGCCGTTGACCAGGATGTGGAGCCCGCCGAACGCAGCCGCGGCGCGCTCGACCGCCGCGCGCGTATCGGTCTCCGAGGTCACGTCGCACGGAGCCGCGAGCGCGCCGTCGCCGCACGCCCCGGCGGTCGCCTGCGCCTTCTGGCCGTCGAGGTCGACGCAGGCGATGCGCGCGCCGGCGCGCGCGAAGGTCTCGGCGATCGCCCGGCCGATGCCGTCGCCGGCGCCGGTGACGATCGCCGCCTTGCCGGCCAATGAATAGATGTCTTGGGTCATGGCGATCTCCGTTGGGCGCCCGCATTGGCGGCCGCTCGGCAGCTTAGCCCATGGCCGCCGGGGGTTGGCAAACCGGCCCGACGCGCCCATGTGCCTCGTCTGGGGATGGCCGGCGCTGCCGATCGCGGGGCGCTCGCCTCCCCCGAGCAGCCGGTGAGGAACGCGCCCCAGCGTGGGGCGTTTCGGGCCGGGGCACGGAGGTGACACGAATGGCGCCACGAGATCCCAGGGCGTGGATGTGGGCCGAGGCCTGCGATTTTCTCGAGCGGGCCGACCGACTGCATCGGCAATTCTTCCAGCTCGAATCCGCGCAGGGACGGCGGCCGGCCTGGCAACCGCCGGTCGACGTTTTCGAGACCGAGCGCGAGCTCCAGATCCTGGTCGCGTTGCCGGGCGTCGAGCCCGACCACGTGCAGGTCGTGATCGACGGCAGCGCCCTCAACGTGGTCGGCGACCGCCAGGTGCCGTTGCGCGCCCGCGGCGCCGCGGTCCACCGCATCGAGATTCCCTACGGCCGGTTCGAGCGCCGCATCGAGCTGCCGGCAGGCCGCGCCTACGAGCTCGATCGGCGCGAGCTCGCCCATGGCTGCCTGCTCCTGACCCTGCGCAAGCTCGGGTGACCGCCATGACGATCCAACCCCACGACCTTCGGCCCAAACCGGACGAGACCGGCGCGAACCCCGCGAAGAGCGACACCGCGCGCGCCGGCGAGACGCTGCCCGCGCTGCCGGACGATGCGCTCATCATCGTTCCGACGCGCAACATGGTGCTGTTCCCGGGCCTCGTGCTGCCGGTGACGATCGGGCGCGAGCGGTCGATCGCGGCCGCACAGGAGGCCGTGCGTTCCGGCCATCCGATCGGCCTGTTGCTGCAGCGTGCGCCGGATATCGACGACCCGGCGCCGACCGACTTCCACCACATCGGCACGGTCGCGTCGGTCGTCCGCTACCTGACCGCGCCGGACGGCGCCCACCACATGATCTGCCAGGGCCAGCACCGGTTCCGTGTGCTCGAGTTCCTCGACGGCTGGCCGTTCCTGGTCGCGCGCGTCGAGCCGATCAGCGACGCCGAGGTGTTGAGCAAGGAGGTCGAGGCCCGTCTCGACCTGTTGCGCCAGCGCGCGCTCGAAGCGCTCCAGCTGCTGCCCAACGTGCCCCAGGAGCTCTCCGGCGCGATCCAGGGCATCCGGTCGGCCACCGCGCTCGCCGACCTGGTCGCCGGCTTCCTCGACATCACGCCGGTCGAGAAGCAGGGCGTCCTGGAAACGTTCGACGTGCAGAGCCGGCTCGACAAGGTGCTGGCGCTGCTCGCCCACCGCATCGAGGTGCTGCAGCTGTCGCGCAAGATCGGCGAGCAGACCCAGCAATCGCTCGACAACCGCCAGCGCGAGTACCTGCTGCGCGAGCAGCTGAAGACGATCCAGAAGGAGCTCGGCGAATCGGATTCGCAGTCCGAGGAGATCGCCGGGCTCGCCAAGGCGATCGAGAACGCGCACATGCCGCCCGAGGTCGAGGCCCAGGCGCGCAAGGAGCTCGGTCGGCTCGAGCGCATGGGCGAGAGCTCGGGCGAATCCGGCATGGTGCGCGCCTATCTCGATTGGCTGGTGGCGCTGCCCTGGTCGGTGACCAGCGCCGAGCCGATCGACATCGCGCGCGCCCGCGCGATCCTCGACGAGGATCATTTCGGCCTCGAGAAGATCAAGCGGCGCATCCTCGAGTTCCTCGCCGTGCGCAAGCTCAATCCGACCGGGCGCAGCCCGATCCTGTGCTTCGTCGGCCCGCCGGGCGTCGGCAAGACGTCGCTCGGCCAGTCGATCGCGCGCGCCACCGGACGCAAGTTCGTGCGCGCGAGCCTCGGCGGCGTGCACGACGAGGCCGAGATCCGCGGCCACCGCCGCACCTATATCGGCGCGCTCCCCGGCAACGTGATCCAGTCGATCCGCAAGGCCGGCACGCGCGACTGCGTCTTCATGCTCGACGAGGTCGACAAGCTCGGCGCCGGCGGCTTCCACGGCGACCCGTCGTCGGCGCTGCTCGAGGTGCTCGATCCCGAGCAGAATGGCAGCTTCCGCGACAACTACCTGGGCGTGCCGTTCGATTTGAGCCAGGTCATGTTCATCGCGACGGCCAACATGCTCGACACGATTCCGGGTCCGTTGCGCGATCGCATGGAGGTGATCGAGCTCTCCGGCTACACCGAGCGCGAGAAGCTGCAGATCGCACAACGCTACCTGGTGCGTCGCCAGCTCGAAGCCAACGGCCTCAAGCTCGAGCAGGCGGACATCACCGACGCCGCGCTCGCCCAGGTCATCGCGAGCTACACGCGCGAGTCCGGCGTGCGCAACCTCGAGCGCGAGATCGGCGCCGTGCTGCGGCGCGCGGCCATGCGGATCGCCGAGGGCGGTGCCCAGCACGTGCGGGTCGACGCGAACGACCTGACCGAGATCCTCGGCGCGCCGCGGTTCGAGAGCGAGGTCGCCATGCGGACCAGCGTTCCAGGTGTCGCGACCGGACTCGCCTGGACGCCGATGGGCGGCGACATCCTGTTCATCGAGGCGGCGCGCGTGTCGGGCAGCGGCCGGCTGATCCTGACCGGTCAACTCGGCGACGTCATGAAGGAGAGCGCGCAGGCGGCGCTCAGCCTGGTCAAGTCGAAGGCGCGCGCGCTCGGGCTCGAGGTCGCCGCGCTCGACAAGAGCGACATTCACGTCCATGTGCCGGCGGGCGCGGTTCCCAAGGACGGCCCGAGCGCGGGTGTGGCGATGTTCGTCGCGCTCGCGTCGCTCCTGACCGGCCGCAAGGTGCGCAGCGACACGGCGATGACCGGCGAGATCAGCCTGCGCGGTCTCGTGCTGCCGGTCGGCGGCATCAAGGAGAAGGTCGTCGCGGCGGTGCGCGCCGGCCTCAAGACCGTGCTGCTGCCGGCGCGCAACCGCAAGGATTTCGAGGAGATCCCGGCCGACGCGCGCGAGCGCATCGCGTTCGTCTGGCTCGAGCAGGTCGACGACGCGCTCGCCGCCGTGCTGACCGACCGCGACGACGCCGATCCGACGCGCGTGAGCCCACCGCATCCCGCGGCGGCCGCGCGCCAAGCCTAGCGGCGAAGCGGACAAGCGAATTTTTTGCCCGCGATGACCCCGAGTTAAGAGAAACGCTACGCGAACTGGGCTATACTCTTGCTCGGGAGGCACGCCGTCCGGGAACCAACCGGCGGTTGCTGGGTTATTGCCGGAACGCGAATCGGAGACTTGGATGGACGAGCTGGATCAGCTGGCCGAGCAGCCGAACCTGGACGTCAGGCGCGCAATCAACACGTTGTCGCTCGAGTTCAGCGTCGAAAACCGTAAAGGTTTCAAGAAGCTGCGGGAGAGTCTTCTGGAGGCGCTGCGCGCCGACCAGGAATTGCATGAATTGCAGATCAAAGTTCCAGGACATGCGAAGCTGCTCGACGTCGCGGTCGATCCGCCCGAAGCCACGGCGGGCGGCCTGCTTTACCGTGTCCACCTCGATTTCGCCGCCGGCGAGGTCGACCAGGCGCTGGTCTACGAGATCGTCGAGGGCGACCTCGAAGCCGAGAAGCTGGCCGCGCGTTAAGTCGCTGCGCGCGATCGGGTGACCGAGCCGAGCGGGCAGCGCGCCGTCGTCGCATTCCTCGCCACCGCCGCGTTCGCCGGCGCGGCGGTCGAGCGGATCACGACGCACATCAGCGAGTTGTTCCTGACCGGTGCGCGCGCCTACAAGCTGAAGCGCGCGGTGCGTTTCCCCTACGTCGATTTCACCACGGTCGAGCAGCGCCGCGCCGCCTGTCTCGCCGAGGTCGAGATCAATCGACGGACCGCGCCCGAGCTTTATCTCGGCGTGGCTCCCATCGTGCGCACGGCCGAGGGGTTGACGCTCGGCGCGCTCGACGCGGCGCCGCCCGATGCCGTCGACTGGGTCGTCGTGATGCGCCGGTTCGACGAGTCCCAGCTGTTCGATCGCATGGCGGCGCGCGGCGAGCTGACCGCCCCGCTGATCGATGCGCTGACCGACCGCATTGCGACGTTCCATCGCGCCGCCGCGCCGCGCCCCGGAGCGGGCGGCGCGCGCGCGTTGCGCGCGTTGCTCGACGCAAGCCTGGCCGAGCTCGGCGCCGTCGACGCCGCGGTGGCCGCGCCCGACCGCGTCGCGACCCTGGCGCAACGCGCCCGCGCCGCGCTCGATGGCGCCGCCGCGGTGCTCGATCGGCGCGCCGCGGCCGGCCGGGTGCGCCACTGCCACGGCGATCTCCATCTCAGCAATATCTGTTTGATCGACGGTCGGCCGACCTTGTTCGACGCCATCGAGTTCAGCGACGACATCGCCGTGATCGACGTGCTCTACGATCTCGCCTTCCTGGTGATGGACCTCTTGCATCGTCGCCTGCCCGAGCTCGCCAATCAGGTCGTCAACCGGTACCTCGAGCGGCTCGACGAGATCGACGGCCTGCCCGCCTTCGGCTTCCTGCTCGCGTTGCGGGCGATCGTGCGCGCCAAGATCGCGGCGACCCGCGCCACGGAGACGACGGGGAGCGCGCGCGCCGAGCAGTGTCGCGAGGCGGGCAGCCTGCTGACGCTGGCGCTCGATTGTCTGACCCCGGGCACCGCGCGCCTGGTGGCGCTCGGCGGGTTGTCCGGCACCGGCAAGACCAGTGTCGCGCGGCGGCTGGCGCCGGCGCTCGGCGGTCCGGTCGGCGCCGTGATCGTGCGCAGCGATGTCGTGCGCAAGCAGCTCGCCGGCGTTGCCGCCGAGGCGCGCCTCGACGAAGCGGCGTACGCTCCCGCCCGCACCGCGCAGGTCTACGATGCGATGCGCCACCGCGCCGCCCTGGCGCTGGGCGCGGGATTTTCGGTCGTGCTCGACGCCGTGCATGCGCGTCCCGAGGAGCGCGCCGCGGCGGCCGCGCTCGCCGCGCGGCTCGGCGTGGCGTTCCGCGGCGTATGGCTCGACGCCGATGTCGACCGGTTGGTGGCGCGCGTCGACGCGCGCGCCGACGATGCGTCGGACGCCACCGCCGCGATCGTGCATCGGCAGGTCGGCTACGCGACCGGGACGATCGAATGGGCGACCGTCGACGCGTCGGGCACGCTCGATGAGACCGCCGCCCGCGTGCGCGCCGCGCTCGGCTGACGGCGCCGGTCAGGCGAACGGATTGAGGCGCTTGATCCAGGCGGTACGGCGATGGCGCGCGAGCTCGCGGTCGCGCGCCTCGCGGTCGACCATCCAGTTGAGCTGCACCGAGCGCCGCGACTCGTTCGCCGGTAGATGTCCGTGGAACGAGCGCGCGCTGCGCTCGAACATCACCATGTTGCCGTCGATCGGCGGAATCTCGAGCACGTAGTCGGAAAGGTCGTCGGGGCCTCGCAGCAGGCGCAGCCGCCCGCCCTCATGGTCCCAGCGCAGATTGCAGTAGACCAGGAGCGTGATGATCTTGGTCTCGCTGTCGGTGTGGATCCCGCCGTCGCGCTCGCGGCCCATGCCGCGGATCGTCACCATGGTCGGCCGGCCGGCCAGCGATCGCCCGAACTTGGCCTCGACGGCGGCCTGCAGCTCGGGCGACTCGAGCGCCGCGACCAAGGCGCCGAACGCGGGGCCGAAGGACAGCTGGTCGACCGGGAAGCTGCCCGCCTTGTCGATCAGCGGGAAATCCTCGTAGACGCGCGCCCGCATGTCCTCGGCGATGAAACCGGGCACGTATACGAAGCTGAACGGATCGGTCACGTGCGCGGCGTCGCGCAACGCGTCGAGGCGGATCGGCAGGCGGGTCTCGGCCGCCTTCGGTTGGACCAGGGTCGACATGGCGCCGCATCCTAGCCGCCGTCGCCAAAACCCGCCGCAAAAACGTATGCAACGTCCGGGACGGCCCGGCCGTTGATTCAAATGCCGCGGAATGAATGTGCCTCATCCCTGCGGCCTTGACCACTCAACGGCCGGCGTCCCCCGCCGGCCGCTTTTTTCGTGACCCGCCAAGGGCCTGGGTCAGCGATGCCAGATCGCGAGGTGGCCGGCGTGGGTGGCGCCGTAGGCATCCGGGTGGAAGTGCCGGTCATAGAAATCGGTATCGAGATGATGCGCCTGCATCACCCACATGAGGTGCATGGCGTCGACCGAGGCGGGAAACCGGCCGTAGGTCTCGATGATGTAGCGGCAGATCGCTTTGGTGCAGGCGATGCCTTCGGCGCTGACTTGGACGGTGCCGGCCAGCGGCGCCTCGGCGGGCAGACGATGTGGAACCGGCGCACGGCCGGGCGTCGTGTCGGCCGGCGCGAGCACGGCATCGACCGCCGCGTCCATGGTCGCGAAATAGGGCGGACAATAGCTCTGGAAGACACCGTCGAGACCGACCGGATGGGCGAGCAGCGGCGCGTCGGGCGGCGCGACCATGCGGAAGCCGAGCGCCTGGAGCAGTTCGAAGGACAGGAAGCCGCAGTGCATCCAGCCGCCGATGCCGATCGCCTCGGTCGCCAGGAACATGTTCTGGCAGATCGCCGCCGGCTCGCTGAACGTGAAGTAGCACGCTTGGCGCTCGAGCACGGAGAGCGGCAGCGGTCGTTGCGGATCGAGGAAGCCGTTTCGCAGCCACGCGTCGGTGCCGGCCGGCCGGAAGCCGTGGCGATCGTCGACGATCGACATGCCGCGCGCGCCGTGGTCGACGAACCGCCCGAGCGCGCCGTCGACGAACTGGCTGATCAGCGAGATCAGCGAGCGGGTGACGTCGCACACCGGCACGAACAGCGTCGCGCCGGGCATGTTCGAATCCCACAGATTGTGCCCTGACAACGGCGGCACGCGGCGCGGGATGGCGAGCCGCCCCGGTTGCAGCGTGCGACGATGGTTCCGATAGAGCTCGAGGATGGTGGGGCGCGCCGCCGGCGAGTCGACGGCGCGCAGCGCGGCGGCTTCCGGCGCGTCGGGATCGATCACGTGTACGCCGGCGTCGTTGGTGAAGAACAACGCCGTGCGACGGCCGCCGGAGGTGCTGGGAAACGTGCGGCCGCCGTAGGGCAGGCGGGCGAGCAGCCGGCTGTGCTCCCACAGCGCGGTGCCCGAGAAGCCGACGCCGGCGGCGACCAGCAGCGCCTCCTCGAGCTCGTTCAGCGGCAGCGCCGCGTGCTGCGAGCGATGGCGAAACGGACCTTCGGTCATGTCGAAGCCCAGGCCGAAGCGCCGCGAGCGCCTGCCGTACAGCGCGTCGAACAGCGGGTACTCCCAGACGTGGCGGAGCAGGTCGGTCTCGGACACGGGCATCGCGGTCACCCCTCGAGCATGCGAGGGTCAGCATCGCGCGCGCCCGCATCGACCGCGAGAGCCACTTGGTCGAGCGGCACCGGACCATTTCCGGCGCCGCCGCGCGCTATTCGGCGGGGGTGAGCGCCAGCTGATCGCGCAAGGCCGGCCAGTCGAGCAGCGGCAGCGGCGGGCCGGGCTCGACGACCGGCACCGGCGACATGTCGAGCGGCGAGCGCAGCGCCGGCCACGCGCGCCCGTCCGCATCGGTGCGCTCGACGATCAGCCGCCGCGCCACGGTGTGCGGATGGGCGACGATCTCGCCGACCGTGCAGGTTTGTGGCGCGACCGCGGCCGTCGGCACCGGTTGGTTCCACGCCGTCTGGGTCAGCCATGCGGCGCCGTCCTGCATCGACAGGTCGATCGCCTGGCCGCGGCCGCTATGGTCGCGCTGCGTCAACGCCGCCAGGATGGCGAGCAGGGCGAATTGGCCGCCGCAGATGTCGGCCATCGAGATGCCGGCCTTGTAGGGCGTGCCGCCGCTGCGCGTGACGTCCATCAGCCCCGACATCGCCTGCACCACCGAGTCGAACGCCGGCCGCTCGGGATAGGCGGCGTCATGGCCGAACCCGGAGATCGCGCAATAGATCAGCCGCGGATTGAGCGCGCCCAGCCGTGCGACGTCGAAACCGAGCCGCGCCAGCGCACCTGGTTTCAGATTTTCGAGCAGCACGTCGGCGCCGCGCAGCAGGTCCGCCAGCGCCTGCTTGCCGCCGGGTGTCGCGAGATCGAGGGCAACGGCACGCTTGCCGCCGTTGGTCAGCAGGAAGAAATAGCCGAGGCCGTGGCGGCCCGGCGTCCAGACGCGCGTCGCCTCGCCGCCGGGCGGCTCGACGCGCACGATTTCGGCGCCGAGCCCGAGCAGGTGACGCGCCGCCAACGGCGCGGTGGTGTACTGGCCGATCTCGACCACACGGATGCCGGCGAGCGGCAGACGGTCCGGCGTGCGGCGCGGCGTGGCGGCCGATGGGCGCGCGGCCAGCTGGCCCGCGAGCGCCGCGCGGTCGGCGTCGCGCGCCGGAATGCGGTCCGGCGCGCGGCCGCGCCACAAACCGGCGCGGAACGGCGATCCCGGCACCCGCAGCGTGGCCGACGACGCCGGTATGGCGAGCCGTCGGACCATGCCGCGATGCGCCAGGTTGGGTTCGTCGGCCAGGTCGGCGACGCGCACGATCGGCCCGCACGGGATGTTCGCGGCGCCGACCGCCGCGATGCAGTCGGCGACGCTGTGGCGCTCGCTCCATGCCTCGATCAGCGCGTCGAGCTCGGGCCGGCGCGCGGTGCGGTCGCCGAGCGTGCGGTAGCGCGGATCGTCGAGCAGCTCGGGGCGCTCGATCACGGCGCACAGGCGGCGCCACTGCGGCTCCGAGGCGGTGCAGATCAACACCCAGCCGTCGGCCGCGCGATAGACGTTCCACGGGCCCAGCAGCGGATGCCAGTTGCCGACGCGGGTCGGCCGACTGCCGCCGAAATGCGCCGGCAGGAACGTCGTCAGCATGTTGACCGCGCAGTCGAACAGCGCGATGTCGATGCGCGGCGCAGGTGCCGGACGCCGCCCGCCGCGCAGCGTCGCGACCGCCGCAGCGGTGCCGTAGAGCGCCGCCGACAGCTCGACGACCGGTGCGCCGATCGCGGTCGGCGGGCCGTCGCCGGCGCCGGTGGTGTCCGTGATGCCGCACAAGGCCTGCAGCGCCGCATCCGACAGCGCCTGTCC
>Ga0335073_10013072_pt1 | contig 11637 bp, 11 predicted proteins | sample Lox_Sample_22_FD_207093 | JGI IMG/M metagenome (GOLD analysis project Ga0335073, IMG submission 207093) | Soil microbial communities from Loxahatchee National Wildlife Refuge, Florida, United States - Lox_Sample_2.2 | ecosystem: Environmental > Terrestrial > Soil > Wetlands | place: USA... | reverse complement strand
GCGGTTACGAGAGGGAGCTCACGAGCGCCCTCACCGGGGCCCTGGCCGCGGCCGGCATCGGCGCGCCGCTCGTCCTGGAGCTTCAATCCGAGATCGGCGCGCATGCGGTGCAGCGCGGCCTGAAGCCACTCGGAGAAATACGCAACATCGTGGCCGTCGCCTCCGGCAAGGGCGGCGTCGGCAAGTCCACCGTGGCCGTGAATCTGGCGCTCGCCTGGGCCGCCCAGGGCGCGCGGGTCGGCATCCTCGACGCCGACATCTACGGGCCGAGCCAGCCGCTCATGCTCGGGCTCGCCGGGCAGCGGCCGGTGAGCGCCGATGGCAAGCACCTCACGCCGCTCGCGGCCCACGGCCTCGTGGCCATGTCGCTCGGATTTCTGGTGGATGAAGAGCAGCCGATGGTCTGGCGCGGCCCGATGGTGACTCAGGCGCTCAGCCAGCTGCTGACCGAGACGCAGTGGGGCGCGCTCGATTACCTCGTGGTCGACATGCCGCCCGGCACCGGCGACATCCAGCTGACGCTCGCCCAGCGTGTGCCGGTCGCGGGGGCGGTCATCGTCACCACCCCGCAGGACATCTCGCTCGCCGACGCCCGCAAGGGTCTCAAAATGTTCGAGAAGGTCTCGGTTCCGGTGCTCGGCGTGGTCGAGAACATGAGCGTGCACGTCTGCGCGAACTGCGGCCATACGGAGCACATCTTCGGCGCCGGCGGCGGTGCGCGCATGGCGCAGCAGTACGGTGTCAAGCTGCTCGGCGAGTTGCCGCTCGATGCGCACATCCGCGAGGAGACCGACGGCGGCCGCCCGACGGTGGTGGCGGCGCCGGATTCCGCGCGCGCGCGCTGCTACCTCGAGATGGCGCGCCGCACCGCCGGGGCGCTCGCGCTGCGCGCGCGCGACCGCAGCAGCATGTTTCCGAAGATCGTCGTCGAGGAGAGCTGATGCACAGCGGCCGGCCGGAAGTCGCGAGCGTCCTCGAGACGCCGAATCGCTCCTCGGTGTACACCGGGATCCTCCCGTGCCAGAAGATCGCCGAGATGGTCGCCAGCGCCGAGATCGCCCCGGTCGGCATCCTCTGCGACATCCTGCCCGACCAGGTGCAGCCGGCCAGCATCGATCTGCGGCTCGGGGACTATGCCTACCCCATCGATGCCAGTTTCCTGCCCGGCGGGGGTGCGAAGGTGCTGGCGAAGATGGCCGAGCTCGACGCCGACTTCCAGAGCTTCCGGATGGATCTGCGCCAGGGGGCGGTGCTCGAGAAGGGCCGGGTGTACGTGGTGCCGCTGCTCGAGTCGATCCGCCTCAGGAGCGAAGTCGCCGCCTTCGCCAACCCCAAGAGCTCGACCGGGCGGCTCGACATCCTCACCCGCCTGATCGCCGATGAGGCGACGCTCTTCGATCAGGTCGGCGAGGGCTACGAGGGGCAGCTCTATCTCGAGATCGCGCCACGCAGCTTCAGCGTCGTGGTGCGCAGCGGAACCCGCCTGAACCAGCTGCGCTTCCGCCGCACCCGCGGCGAAGCGCCACGACCGATCACCGCGAGCGACTGGCGGCAACTGCTGAGCGAGGGGCAGATCTCCGACGGTGCCGAAGTCAGCGACCGCACCGGCTTCCTGCCGTTCACGATCGATCTGGTCGGCTCCGGCAAGGACGGATGTCTGATCGGCTGGCGTGCCAAGAAGCACGCCCGGCGCATCGACCTCGACCGGCGCGACTACGATCCGCTCGACTTCTGGGAACCCATCCACTTCCACCGCCGCGCCTCGCTGGTGCTCGATCCGGACGAGTTCTACATCCTGATGACCAAGGAGCCGATCGCGGTACCGCCCGACTTTGCGGCGGAGATGCTGCCGTACGACACCCGCGCCGGGGAGTTCCGCGTGCACTACGCCGGATTCTTCGATCCGGGCTTCGGCTGGGACCCCGTGACGCGCAAGGCCGGCAGCAGCCGCGGTGTGCTCGAGGTGCGCTCGCACGAGGTGCCGTTCGTTCTCGAGGACGGCCAGCGGGTCGGCTGGCTGCGCTACGAGCGCATGGCCGAGCGACCGCACACGCTTTACGGGCGCGAGATCGGCTCACACTATCAGGGGCAGGACCTCAGGCTCGCCAAGCAGTTCAAACAGCCGCGCGGCTAGCGGTCCGCGCCGCGACTTCAGTGGCGCGTCAGGCTGTCGATCTCCATGGTCCACTGCACCTGCGCGCCGCGCGTCTGCTCCACCTTGATGGGGATGTAGCCGCGGTCCGGGGCACACCAGAAGCGCGTGATGCGCGGCGAGCCGGATTTCTGCGAGCGATACACGACGGTGGGGATCGCGCCGAGCGGCGTCTGCAGCGTCGCCTCGCCGTCGCGCGCGAACTGGTACTCGCGCGTGGTATCCCTGTCGATGATGCGAAAGCTCTTCGGGGTGCGCCCCGCGAGCAGCTCCACGGTGAGTGCGAGCTCGACCGAGGCGTCATCCTGCACCTCGGGCGTCAGCGGCAGATCGACCGGCGTGCCCTCGTAGGTGCCGGTGACGCGGTGCGCGCCCGCATCGTACTTGAGGTCGATGGACTTGGCGCGGTCGCCGCCCTCGGACTTGTAGCTGACCGGCTGCACGCCGGCGCTGGTCACGCGCACGACGCTCACCTGGCGCGGCGGGAAGATCCCGGCGGCGAGGTGCCCGACCCCGCGCGGCGAGCTGCTCGAGCTGTAAGTCCAGGTGTCGCCCGTGTGCTCGAGCTTCAGGTCCGAGACCGCGACCGTCATCCCGTGCCAGATGCCGCGGTAGCTCGCCTCATAGGGGCGCAGCTCGTCGGCGCGCACGGCGCCCGCCGCCAGCAGCGGGAGTACCGCCGCGAGGAGCGCCAGGCGGCTGGTTGTGTTGCGGGTCGAACTCATGGGAACTCCTCCACCACGGGCGCGGCGAGCGGCCGGCCGTCGAGCCACGCGCCGCCGTCCTGCCAGGCGAGCCGCCCGGCGGCGAACCAGCCGAGCGCCCGCGGGTAGATGACGTGCTCGCTCGCGAGCACGCGCGCCGCCAGTGCGGCGGCGCTGTCGCCGGGTCGTACCGGCACGCGCGATTGCAGTACCACCGGGCCCGCGTCGAGCTCGGCAGTGACGAAGTGCACGCTCGCCCCGTGGACCGGCTCGCCGGCCGCGAGCACCCGGCGATGGGTATCGAGGCCGCGGTAGCGCGGCAAAAGCGAGGGATGGATGTTGAAGAGCCGCCCGAGGTAGGCCGCGACGAACTGCGCCGACAGCACGCGCATGAAGCCGGCGAGCGCCACCGCCTGCGGCGCGTGCCGCGCGAGCACCGCGGCGAGCGCGCGCTCGAAGGCGCTGCGGTCGCCCGCATGCACCACCGTCGCGGTCTCGATGCCGAGCGCGCGCGCCGTGTCGATGCCGGCGGCACCGCTGCGGTCGGCGATCACCACCGCGACGCGCGCCGCGAGCGTGCCGCTCGCGCAGGCGCGCGCCAGCGCCTCCATGTTGGAGCCGCGCCCGGAGATCAGGATCGCGAGCCTGAGGGGCGCGCGCGCGCTCATTCCCGGATGTGCACGCCGCGCCCGCCGGGCTGCACCTCGCCGATGACGGCTGCCGTCTCGCCGTGCGCGCCGAGCAGCTCCACCGCGGCCGCCGCGTGCGCGCGCGGCACGACCGCCACCATGCCGATGCCGCAGTTGAAGGTGCGGTACATCTCTGCGCCCTCGATGGCGCCGGCGTGCTGCAGCCAGTCGAATACCGGATCGCGCCGCCAGCGGCTGCGCTCGAGCACCGCCTCGAGCCCTGCGGGCAGCACGCGCGGGATGTTGTCGGTCAGGCCGCCGCCGGTGATGTGCGCGAGGGCGTGCACCGGCACAGCCTTCAGCAGCGCGAGCAGCGGCTTCACGTAGATGCGGGTCGGCGCCAGCAGCCGCTCGAACAGCGGGCGGCCGCCGACCATCGTGTCGGGTGTCGCCTTGGCGTGCGTCAGGAGCTTGCGGATGAGCGAGTAGCCGTTGGAATGCGGCCCGGAGGAGGCGAGCCCGATGATGGCATCCCCGGCGGCGGTGCGTGTGCCGTCGATGATGGCGCTCTTCTCGACCACCCCGACGCAGAAGCCCGCCAGGTCGTAGTCCTCGCCGTGATACATGCCCGGCATCTCCGCCGTCTCCCCGCCGACCAGCGCAGCTCCCGCCTGCACGCAGCCCTCGACGATGCCGCGCACGACGGCCTCGGCCACGCCGACCCGCAGCTTCCCGGTCGCGTAGTAGTCGAGGAAGAACAGCGGCTCGGCGCCCTGCACCACGACGTCGTTGGCGCACATGGCCACGAGGTCGATGCCGATCGTGTCGTGCCGGCCCAGGTCGATCGCCAGGCGCAGCTTCGTGCCGACGCCGTCGGTGCCCGACACCAGCACCGGGTGGCGGTAGCCGGGGGGCAGCTCCACCAGCGCGCCGAAGCCGCCGATGCCGGCGAGCACCTCGGGGCGCTGCGCGCGGCGCACCAGCGGCTTGATGCGCTCGACCAACTCGTCGCCGGCGTCGATGTCGACACCCGCATCACGATAGGTAATGCCAGAACGCTCAGTCATACGATTTACGCAGGTGGGCTCGACGCGGCCGGCAGACGGCGCGTGTGCTATTGTACATTCCGTCCAATGCCCGCGTGTGCGATCCGCACGATGCCTCAACCGAATCCAAGCTCGACCGCCCCGAGGCGGCGCCGGCGCGCAAGCTTCGCCGGAGTCATCGCGCTGTGCGGGGCGCTGCCGCTGGCGGCCTGGGCGCTGCGGCCGGTGCGTGTCTACGAAGTCGACCTCGAGCAACAGTCGCCGCTCGCCGTGCAGAGCGCCATGCGCCAGGCGCTGGTGCGCGCGACCGGACGCCGCGAGGCCGCGGATGACCCGGCGCTCGGCAGCGTGATCGCGGACGCGGCGCGCTACGTGAAGAGCTACGCTTCGGGGCCGCGCGGCGAGCCGCAGGTGGTGTTCGACGGCGCCGCCGTCGAGCAGGCGGTCGCTGCGGCTGGGCGGAGCCTGTGGAGCCGCGAGCGCCCCTTCACCCTCGTCGTGCTGTACCCGCCGCCGGCGCGCGCGGACGCCGACGCGGCGCGCGCCGAGCTCGAGCGGGTCGCGACCGAGCGCGGGCTGCCGATCAGCGTGATCCCGCTGCCGGTGGTCGATGCCGGCGGCAACGTGCTCGGCGCAGAGGCTCTGCTGCAGGCGGCGCAGCGCTACGGCGGCGATGAGGTGCTCATCGGCCGCGCGGACGCGGGGCTTGCGGCCGGCCAGCTGCAGTGGACCCTGGCGACGCGCGCCGAGACGCACAGCTGGTCCGGAAACCTCGCCGCCGGGATCGATCACACGGTCGATATGCTCGCCCCGCCGCCGGGCGCGGCGGCGAACGAGGTCGCCGCCGCCATGCGCGTACGCATCGAGGGCGTCACGGGGCTGACCGACTACGCCAATGTCGAGCGTCTGATGCAGAGCATTCCCGGCGTTCGCCGCGCCGACCTCGCCGAGGTCGACCCGGGCGGCGTGACGTTCGAGGTGGAGCTGAGCGGCGGTGCCGCCGCGCTCGAGCGCGAGCTGACGGGTGCGCCCCACCTTGCGCGCGTGACGCCCGGCTCGCCACGGCTCGTCTACCGCTATCAGCCGGCAGGCTGAGGACGGCCTGTTCAAGAGCGTCGCGTCCGCCCGTGCGCCATCTTCCCAACCTCATCTGTCTGATACGCATCGGACTCGTCTGGCCGGTCGCCGCCGCGCTGGCCCGTGGCAACATGCCGCTCGCGCTCGCGCTGTTCGTGCTCGCGGGGTTCTCCGATGGGCTCGATGGCTATCTCGCCAAGCGCTTCCGCTGGACCTCCGAGCTCGGCAAGGTCCTCGACCCGCTCGCCGACAAGGTGCTGCTCATCACGGTGTTCGTGCAGCTCGCGTGGCTCGGGGCCGTTCCCTGGTGGCTGTCCGCCGCCGTGGTGGCGCGCGACGTCATGATCGCCCTCGGCGCACTCGTGTACCGGCTGTGGTTCGGACCGCTGCGCGGCCGGCCGACCGTGCTCAGTAAGATCAACACGGCGCTGCAGCTGATGTACATCACGCTGGTCATGCTGAGTGCCGCCTTCCACGTGCCGCCGCACGAGATACTGGACGCCGTCGCGCTGCTGACGCTCGCCTCGACCGCAGTGTCGGGATTGCATTACGTCCTGAGCTTCACACGACGGGCATGGACGCCCGCGCACAGCGGTTGAGCGCGATGCGCCAGCTGCCGCTCGGCGTGCGACTCCCCGATCGCGCGCTGTTCGAGAGCTTCCTGCCCGGCCCCAACGCGCAGGCGCTTGCGCATGCGCGCGCCGTGGCGCGCGGTGAGGCGCGCGGCGCGAGCTGGCTGTGCGGACCGCAGGGCGCCGGCAAGAGCCACCTGCTGCAGGCGATCTGCGCCGCCGCCGGCCGCGGGCGCGCCGGCTACCTGCCGCTCGCCGAGGTGGCGGCGCTCGGGGCCGGCATGCTGGACGGACTCGCGCAGCTTCAGTGCCTGTGCATCGACGACCTCGAGCGCGTCGCGGGCGATGCGGTCTGGGAGCGGGGCCTGTTCGCCGTGCTGTGCGAGATCGAGGAGGGCGGTGGCGCCCTGGTCGCCGCTGCGCGCGAGCCGCCCGCGCTCCTGCCCTGGACGCTCGCGGATCTCGGCTCGCGCTTCGCGGCGGGGGCGGTGTTCGCGCTGCGCGCGCTCGATGAGGGCGAGCAGCACGCCGCGCTCGCGCTGCGGGCACGGCTGCGCGGGCTCGAGCTCCCCGAGGAAACCTGGCAGTGGCTGCGGCGCCGCTACCCGCGCGACATGCACCGGCTGTATGAGCTGCTCGATACGCTCGATGCGGCGGCACTCGCCGCGCAGCGCCGCCTCACGGTGCCGTTCATTCGCGACGTGCTGCGTCAGCCGTCCCGGCCGCGCTCCTGAGGAGCACCGCGAGCTGTGCGACGCGCCGCCCGAGCAGCTGCGCGAGCGATTTCTCCTCGGCGCTGAGCGTGCCGGGCGCGCTCGCGCCGCGGCCGACGTGCGAGGCCCCGTAGGGGGTGCCACCGCTCGCGGTCTCGTTGAGCGCGCGCTCGGTGTAGGGAAGCCCTACGATGTACATGCCGTGGTGCAGCAGCGGCAGCATCATGGACACCAGCGTCGTCTCCTGGCCGCCGTGCATGGTCTGCGTCGAGGTGAAGACGCCGGCCGGCTTGCCGGCCAGCGCGCCGCTCAGCCAGAGACTGGAGGTGCCATCGAGAAAGTATTTGAGCGGTGCCGCCATGTTGCCGAAGCGCGTGGGACTGCCGAGCACCAGGCCCGCCGCGTCGGTGAGATCCTCGAGCGTCGCGTAGGGCGGTCCGCTTGCGGGCACGGGCCGCGCCGGCTCCTCGCTCGCTGCGGCGACCGGCGGCACGGTGCGCAGCCGTGCGCTCGCCCCGGGCACCGTCTCGATCCCGCGGCAGACCTGCCGCGCCAGCTCGGCCGTAGCGCCGCTGCGCGAGTAATAGAGCACCAGGACTTCCGGCATGTTGGAACGACTCTCCGCAGGCGATTGTCAGCAACCTCAAGTAATATTGCTGATTGTGCGGTGGGGGACGCAAGCAGGGCATGGTCTGCATGAAATGTATGGTGGGCGGGCGTGTCCAGGGCGTGTTCTACCGTGCCACTGCGGCGCGGCGCGCGCAGGAGCTCGGCATCCGCGGCCACGCGCGCAACCTGCCCGATGGCCGCGTGGAGGTGCTCGCCTGCGGCGAGCGCGCGGCGGTCCAGGCGTTCGTCAGCTGGTTGTGGATCGGCTCCTCCGCCTGCAAGGTCACCTCGGTCGAGGCGAGCGAGGCGCCGGTCGATCCGCTGCTCCCGTCCGGCTTCCATAGCCGCTGAAGAGGATCCGATGCTGAAGCGCGCAATGGTGCTGCTCGCCGTGCTCGCCGCGTTCGCGGCGGCCGTGCCCGGCGGTGCCCAGCCCGCGCCCCCTGCTGCGCCCGCCTCTGCACAGACGCCCCAGCCGCCGCCGGCAGTACCCTCCACCGGGCAGTCGGCGGCGCCCACCCCGGCGCCGGCGCCGGCGCAGACGCCGGATCTGCCGCCTGCCGCGACGCCGCCGAGCGCGGCGCCGGCCCCCGCCGAGAGCCCGGCGAGTGAAGCGCCTGCACCCGCACCCGCGCCGGCGGCTGCGAAGCTCGGGCTGTTCCATCGGCACCCGAAAGGCCAGGCGTGGGTGGCCGCCGCGAATCCTCTCGCGGTCGATGCGGGACTGGAGATTCTCGCCAAGGGCGGCAACGCGATCGACGCCGCGGTTGCCGTGCAGGCAATGCTCGGCCTGGTCGAACCGCAGAGCTCCGGGATCGCCGGCGGCGCCTTCCTCATGTATTACGACGCGAGCACCCGCGAGGTGAGCGCCCTCGATGGGCGCGAGAAGGCGCCGGCGGCCGCCCCCGCCACCATGTTTCTCGATGAGCACGGCAAGCCGTTGCCCTTCCTCGAGGCGGTGCGCAGCGGCCGCTCGACCGGGGTCCCCGGCGTGATCGCGATGCTCTATGCGGCACATTCGAAGCTCGGGTCGCTGCGCTGGAAGGAGCTGTTCCAGCCGGCGATCCACGCAGCTGCCGCGGGCTTTCGCGTGCCGGAGCGGCTCGCCTCCTTCCTCGGGGAGGGATCGCCGTTCCCGCCGACCAACGAGATCCGCACGCTCTTCTCGCGGCCGAGCGGCGAGCCGCTCGAGGCCGACGACATCTTCCGCAATCCCGAGTATGCGAGGACGCTCGAGCGCATCGCGCACGAGGGGCCGCGCGGGCTCTACACCGGTCCGCTCGCGCGCGCCATCGTGAACGAGACGCACGAAGAGCCGCTGCCGGGCACCATGACGCTGCAGGACCTCGCCGCCTACAAGCCCGAGTGGGACCCGCCCCTGTGCCGTCCCTACCGGCATTACTCGGTGTGCGCGCCGCCACCGCCCGCCGGCGGTGTGTCGCTGCTCGAGCTCCTCGGGATGCTGGACAAGACCGACATCGCCAGCCGCGGGCCGAACGATCCGCAGGCCTGGTTCCTGTTCGCGCAGGCGAGCCGCCTCGCTTACGCGGATCGCGACCGTTACGTTGCCGATCCGCACTTCGTCAGCGTGCCGGTCGAGCGGCTGCTCGATTCAGGCTATCTGCGGCTGCGTGCGCAGCTGATCGGCGATCACGCCGGTCCCGCGCCGCCTCCCGGGGAGATCTCCATGCCCCGCGGACGCGATGCGACCACGGAGTCGCAGGGGACGAGCCACTTCGTGGTGGTCGATGCGGCCGGCAACGTCGTGTCGATGACCACGACGATCGAGTCGGTGTTCGGCTCGGGGCGCACGGTGGGCGGTTTCGTGCTCAACAACCAGCTGACCGACTTCTCCTTCACCCCGACCGACGACGGCCAGCCGGTGGCCAACGCGGTGCACGGCGGCAAGCGCCCGCGTTCCTCCATGGCGCCCGTCATCGTGCTCGATCACGAAGGCAACTTCGTCGCCGCGCTCGGCTCGCCGGGCGGCTCCGCCATCACCGAGTACAACGCCAAGGCACTGGTGGGGCTGCTGGCCTGGAAGCTCACGCTCAAGCAGGCGATCGAGCTGCCGAACCTGATCGCGCGCGGCGACAGCTATACGGGGGAGCTCTCCAAGTTCACCCCCGAGGTGCTCGGGGGCCTGCGCGAGCGCGGCATGCTGCTCAAGCTCGGCCGCGCGGAGAACTCCGGGCTCCAGGGCATCGTCCGTCTCGCAGACGGTACCTACGAGGGCGCGGCGGACTCGCGCCGCGAAGGCGTCGCGCGCATGCTGCCGCCGCGCACGGCGGCCCGGCATCACTAGCCGGGGACGGCTCAGCGGTGGTTCGCCGCCGCCGGGAAGCCCAGGTCATCGGCGCCGTTCCAGCGCCGCCATGCCGTGAGCACCAGGTCCGGGTAGTCGCGCTTTCCGGGGCTGCCGTTGTAGCGCGCCAGCGCCTTGCGCACGTCGTTGTGCTCGAAGCCGAGGTAGTAGCGCAGGATCGCACAGCCCATGTGCACGTTCGGTGCGACGTGCACCAGCTCGTAGCGGCGCATGCCGAGCTGCTCGGGCCAGAAGGGCATGACCTGCATGAGGCCGACCGCGCCGGCCCTGGAGACCGCCCAGCGGTCGAAGCGGCTCTCGACCGCTATCAGCGCCATCACCAGCCCCGGCGGCAGCCGCGCTTCCCCGGGCCGGTGGGTCTCGCAATAGACCTCCCTGAGGATCTCGAGCCGCTCCGCCTGATCCTTCACCAGCGCGCGCAGCCGCGGCTCCATGAGTGTGTACCACACGGCCGAGTCGTACTGATCGGAGAAGCACTGCGCCTGCGCGATCGCACGCCCCACCACTTCACGCAGTGCCGGGTCGAGCTGCTGGTCGGCGTGTGCCGGCGCAGCGGTGAGGGCGGTGGCGAGGAGCAGCGCCAGCGCGCACCAGGCATGCGCCGCGCGCAGGCGGCGCCCGGGCGCTGCGCCCGCGCCGCGCATCAGCTCACTTGAGCCGGGCGCGCAGGAAGCTGTGCGCCTCGGCGGCGGGGAATGCGGTGCTCTCGGTGTCACGGCGATGGCGGTACTCGAGCGTACCGCCGTCCAGCCCGCGCTCCCCCACCACCACGCGATGCGGGATGCCGAGCAGCTCCGCGTCGGCGAACTTGACGCCGGGGCGGGCATCGCGGTCGTCGAGCAGCACCTCGATGCCGGCGGCGGTGAGCTCGGCGTACAGGCTTTCGGTGGCGGCGCGCACACGATCGGATTTCTGCAGATTGAGCGGTACCAGTATCACCTGGAACGGAGCAATGGGGTCAGGCCAGATGATGCCGCGATCATCATGATTCTGCTCGATCGCCGCGGCCACGATGCGCGTCACACCGATGCCGTAGCAGCCCATATAAAGGGTAACCTCGCGCCCCGCCTCATCGAGCACCGCGGCCTTCATCGGCTCGGAGTACTTGCGGCCGAGCTGGAAGATGTGTCCCACCTCGATCCCGCGGGCGAGCTTGAGGTGCCCGCGGCCGGAAGGGCTCGGATCGCCCTCGACCACGTTGCGCAGGTCCGCCGCGACCGCGCCCTGCACGTCGCGCTCCCAGTTCACCCCCATGAGGTGCAGGTCCTTCTCGTTGGCGCCGCAGACGAAGTCGGCCAGCGCGAGCGCGGAGTGGTCGGCGTAGATGCGGCACTTGAGGCCAGGCAGGCCCACGTAGCCGGGTGCCGTGCCGGTGGCGGCGAGTACCCGCTCGGGGCTCGCCATGCGCAGCGGGCTCGCCACCCCCGCAAGCTTCTGTGCCTTGAGTGCGTTCAGCTCGTGGTCGCCGCGCAGCGCGAGCGCGACGACCTCGCCCCCGCTGCCGTCCACGATCAGCGTCTTGATGCAGCGCTGCGGCTCGATGCGCAGGAACCTGGCGAGATCCTCGATGGTGCGCGCGCCCGGGGTCGCCACCTTGCGCAGCTCCTCGCCCGGGGGCGGGCGCGGTGCGGCGGGCGGCTGCGCCGCGGCCGCTTCGAGGTTCGCCGCGTAGTCGTCGCCGTCGGAGAAGACGATCGCATCCTCGCCCGACTGGGCCAGCACGTGGAACTCCTGGCTGACGTCGCCGCCGATCGCGCCGGAATCGGCGCGCACGGCGCGGAAGGTGAGCCCGGTGCGCGTGAAGATGCG
>Ga0335073_10013071_pt1 | contig 11638 bp, 6 predicted proteins | sample Lox_Sample_22_FD_207093 | JGI IMG/M metagenome (GOLD analysis project Ga0335073, IMG submission 207093) | Soil microbial communities from Loxahatchee National Wildlife Refuge, Florida, United States - Lox_Sample_2.2 | ecosystem: Environmental > Terrestrial > Soil > Wetlands | place: USA: Florida... | reverse complement strand
TAGTCGTGGGCACCATTGACGAGGCAGTGAAGGCCGGCAAGCTCAGCAGGCACCGGCTAGACGGCATCGAGCTTGCCGACAACGGCAGGTACTCGCGTAAGAGCTTCGTGTTCCCTACGTACGAGCAAGTCAGGTTCGTGGCCGACGGCGGCATCAACCCGGAGACGAAGCGCGCCGTTGGCGGGGCGGGACTGTGCGTATGGCTTATGCGCGGCTGCGGCCTGCGCATCGAAGAGGCGCTAGCCGTGTGCAAGGAAGACTTCATAGAGGACGGCACTGTCCTGCGGGTGGCGTGGCAGGCGTCGGGGGACGGCACGAAGCGGGTACCTCTCAAGCACCGCAAGGCGGGCGAGTTCCGAGACGTGCCCGTGCCTTCATGGCTCTTGGAGCTAGTTCGGGACATGCCCGATGGTCCGCTCATCCCAGGGAACGGGAAGCTGTTCCAGCGGTACGGCACGACCTATTTCCGGTTCATGCGCGCTGCCGAGGTGGCCGGAATCGCTGAGGGGTTCACCCCGCACTCGCTGCGCGACGCCTTCGCTTCCGCGATGCTTGCCCGTGGCGTCCAGATCACCGAGCTTGCTCACTTCCTCGGCCATAGGGATATCAACGTCACGCACCAGGTGTACGGTCACCTCCTGCCGTCTGCGGCCAAGAGGGCTGTTGCAGCGCTAGACGCCGAGTTTGCCGAGTGGAGCAGGGGCGAGAGCCACCGGCCACGACTCGCTTATTAGAAGGTCGTTTCATGACAGGGCTGGCAACTGTGGCATTCCTGGTCAGAGTCGGTTCGGTCGTCGTCTGACATTACCGCTCGGTGCCTGTGGTTTCCTTCTCGTTCTGGCACGCGGCTGGTACGGAATGCGCCGTTCCCTGCCCGCCAGGTAAGCAAGGCGAGTGATCGCCAACAGTGGGTGAAGGCGCATGGGCGGTCTTGACGGCGAACCCAGCGCGACGCGCTGCTACCCCAATTCGTTGACCAGCCGTGACGCTAAGCCGATTAGATACATCACGTGGAGTTCCTGCTCGAAGCTGAAAGGGGAGGCGTATCATCAGCTTTTGTCATCGCCAGAGCAGTTGTTGTCCAGGCCCAATGCCGCTTAGGGTTGAGTTGATCTTGGCTGGTTTGGTGCCTTGCCGGCTTGAGATGGCTGGCCTGCCCGCGGATCGGGCGGGCGGGCAGTCTTGCCGTTCGTCACTGTCATCTGCGGTCTGTGCGGCACCGTGGCCCGGGGCAGCCCCGCGCGGCAGTGACGCACGGGGCAGGGGACGAGCCTGTCTTGTCAGGCACCGGCTCGGCAGCCCATCTCCGCCAGGTTGGCCCACCATCAGCTAAGCGGCATTGGGTTATAGGCCGCAGAGGAACGATCTCTTCCGCGCTCTGGAGAAGAGCGGTGCCCCGGTTAGTGAGTTTCGGCTGCAAGTCAGCCCCGAACAGTTCCCGGGATCGCTATTTGTTCATCATGATCCTTTGCAGTTGAGGGATTTAAAGAATACGAGATAACCCCAGATCTCTGGGCGGAGTTTGAACGTGGCCCACAACTTTTCTCTGCATCGTCCGATAATGCGCCGTTCACCGAGGCTGAGCGCGAACGGATCTTTGTCCAAATACAGCAGCTCAAGGTGTTCATTACGAACACCTATGAGTTGAGTTCTGATCAGCTATCGGAAGTCAATGAAAGACCCGATGAAATAGCGAAGGCCAGTGGTCGTTTGGGCCGAAAAGACTGGTTGATGGCCTTCAGCGGCGCCGTGTTCAGCCTCGTCCTGTCTGATCTCATCTCACCTCAGGCTTCCTCATCGTCTGGCGACAGTCGGCGGTTGCCCGGCCGCGGCCTGGCATACGGATGGGTCGCCGGGCTGGGGCTCCCGGTCGGCGTCCCGAGCGCTGCGGGGCCATGCTGCCAGTCGCTCCCGCAGCCTGGTGACATCAGCCCGGCTGAGCCCTACCTTGGCGAATGCCCGGTCATCCGCCGAGAAAGGGAAGGCACTGCTCGCCTCACTGGCCGACAGCTTCGCATCCGTGCTGGGGATCCTGCAGAGGGATAGCCCGTTCAGCGACGGGCTACTGCGGGCGCGCCATCTGGTTCCATGAGAAACGACTCCGCTGCACTAGCCTTCACGGACCCCAGGCGCCGAGGTTTTTCTACCCGCCGGTGGCGAGCAAGACGGTCATAACGCCGCTCCCAGAGTGGCGACCATGAGGGCCTTGATGGTGTGCATGCGGTTCTCCGCCTGGTCGAAGACGACCGAGGCGGGTGACTCGAACACTTCGTCGGTTACCTCGAGAGCGTCCAGGCCGCGCTTGTCATAAACGCGCTGCCCGATCCCCGTGTGGCGGTCATGCAGGGCCGGCAGGCAGTGCAGGAACTTCACCGCCGGATTTCCGGTGGCCGCCAGCACGTCGGCGTTCACCTGATAGGGCAGCAGCTCGTCGATGCGCTCGTCCCACTCCTGAGGCGGCTCGCCCATCGACAGCCACACATCGGTATACAGGAAGTCTGCTCCTGCCACGGCCGAGGCAACCTCGTGGTCTACTGCTACCCGGGCACCCGAGTCCCCCGCGAGCCGGACGGCGATGTCCCGCACCTCCGTCGTCGGCGACAGCGTCAAGGGTGCGCAGATGCGGATGTCCATGCCCAGCAGCGCGCCGGTGACTAGCAGCGAGTTCGCGGTATTGTTCCGTCCGTCGCCCAGGTAACAGAGCGAAACCTCCTGCAGCGGCCCGGCGTGTTGATCGCTGATGGTCAGGATGTCGGCCAGCATCTGAGTGGGGTGCCAGGCGTCGGTGAGCCCGTTCCATACCGGCACCCCGGCGGACAGTGCCAGGAGGTGGACCGACTCCTGGGCGAAGCCACGGTACTCGATGCCGTCGTACATGCGGCCGAGGACGCGGGCGGTGTCCTTCACCGACTCCTTTTCGCCGAGCTGGCTGTCGCCCGGTCCAAGGTAGGTAACGTGGGCGCCCTCGTCGTGCGCCGCGACCTCGAAGGCGGCCCTGGTCCGGGTGGACGTCTTCTCGTAAATGAGCGCGATATTCCGTCCGGCCAGCCGCTGTCCGGCCACGCCGCGGCGTTTCTGTGACCGCAGCTCCCGCGCCAACTCGATGAGCCAGAGGAATTCTTCGGCAGTGAAGTCGGTAGGTGTCAGCAGACTGCGTCCGTGCAGGTCCATGATGTCTTCCCTTCTTCGTGGTACATCAGGAGAGGTCGCGTTCGCGCTGCGGGAACATCCCTCCCCCGCCAAGAGGGGTGGGACCAGGGCCTGGTGCCCCTGCTTCTCTTGCTGAAGGCCCAACGCTGTGGCCGACCGCCTCACCCCCCACCACACGCGGCCGGGCCCTAGATCACCAGAGGGCTTTGGTCCCTGGTCCGGGTGGCCGACCGCCCCGGTGCTATGTGTCACGCAGCGGGATCCTCCTGCGCCGATTCTGCGCGCCGCTTGAGGGTCGCCGCGTTCGGCCTTGCCTCCGAGTGGGCCTGATGGTCTTGTCTGCGGTGACATTCGGCTCTAATCAATCCGGCAGGCCAACAGCCAGGCTGAAAAGGATTCCTGCAGCGAGTTACGCGTCCGGTGACTACCTCATCGGCGGGTGAGGAGGGGGCAACAATGACAACCGCCAAAACCGCGCCGCGCGGGCCAGTTGCCCGGGCATCAGGCGACGGCGCCGGCCTGGCTGTGGAGACCGTGTCGTTGTCGAAGCGTTTCGGCGAGATGCACGCGGTCAAGGGCATATCGTTCTCGATCGGGCGGGGCGAGGTATTTGCCTTCCTGGGGCCGAACGGGGCGGGCAAGACAACCACGGTCAGGATGTTGTGCACGCTGACCCGGCCGAGCGGCGGCCACGCGGCCGTGGCGGGGTTCGATGTGGCGCGTCAGCCGGAGGCGGTGCGGCGCCGGATCGGGCTGGTGTTCCAGGAACAGACCCTCGATGACCGGCTGACGGCGGAGCAGAACCTGCGCTTTCACGCGGTGCTGTACCACGTCCCGCGCGCGGAGGTGAAGGCGCGCATTGACCGGGTGCTCCGGCTGGTGGCGCTGGAGGATCGCCGACACGACCTGGTGTCCACGTTCTCCGGCGGGATGGCCAGGCGGCTGGAGATCGCGCGCGGGATGCTGCATACCCCGGTGGTGCTGTTCTTGGACGAGCCGACCGTCGGCCTGGACCCGCAGACGCGGGCCCTGGTGTGGGAGGACGTGCTGCGGCTGCGCCGGGAGGAGCAGATGACGATCTTCCTGACCACCCACTACATGGACGAGGCGGAGTACGCGGACCGGGTCGCGATCATCGACCACGGCCAGATCGTGGCCACCGGCACCCCCGATGAGCTGAAACACCAGGTCGGCGCCGATACGGTCGAGCTGGTCACCGTTGACGACGCGGCCGCGGCCGCCCACCTGGATGCGGCCGGCTTCCGGGTGCGCCGCGGCGAGGAGCAGCTGGCCATCTCCGCTGAGGACGGCGAGGCCGCGGTGCCCCGGCTCATCGAGGCCGCCGGGGTCAGGGTCCGCAGCGTGGACGTGCATCACCCCACCCTCGATGACGTGTTCCTGCACTACACCGGGCGCCAGATCCGCGACGAGCATGCCGAGCGCGCGCAGTCCGCCATGGCACGTGCACGCACGGCGCGGCGTTAGGAGACAGCCATGACAGCAACTGTCCTGCAACTGCCCGGCGGGCCGCTGGCCGATGAGCGGGTGAGCCTGGGCGAGGAGCTGCGCACGGTCGGCATGGTATGGGAACGGGAGGCGATAAGGTTCTTCCGCACCAAGGCCCGGGTCGTGTCCAGCTTCGTCCAGCCGGTCCTGTTCCTGTTCGTGCTCGGCTACGGGATGAGCACGCTGGTAGGCGAGACCGCCGGGTTCGACTTCAAGAAGTTTCTGTTCCCCGGGATCGTGGCCATGACGGTCATGTCGACAGCCCTCTCCTCGGCGATCTCGATCGTATGGGACCGGGAGTTCGGGTTCCTGCGCGAGATGCTGGTGGCCCCGGTCAGCCGCACGTCAATAGTGAGCGGCAAGACCCTCGGCGGGGCCAGCATCGCGACCGTCCAGGGCACCATCATGCTCGCCCTGGCACCGGCCATCGGCGTCCGCCTGACCTGGCTGGCGGTGCTGGAGGTGATCGGCCTCGAGCTGCTGATGGCGGTCACGGTGACCGCGTTCGGAGTGTTCGTCGCCAGCCACGTCCAGCGGATGGAGGGCTTCTCGGCCGTCATGCAGCTACTGCTGTTCCCGATGCTGTTCCTGTCCGGGGCCCTGTTCCCGCTCAACGGCCTGCCGGGCTGGCTGACCGTCTTGACCCGGGTCAACCCGCTCACCTACGCCGTCGCGCCGCTGCGCTCGGTAGTCTTTGCCGCCCAGCACATGCCACCTGCGGCCGCGGCGAAGTTCTCCAGTACCGTCACGTTGTTCGGCGCCACGCTGTCGAACGCTGCCTGTATCGGCATCACCTGCGGCTTCGCCGTGCTGTTTCTCGCCCTGGCCGTCGCCGGATTCGGCCAGCCCGACTGAACCGGCAGGCCAGGTGCCCGGTTGCCGGGTCCTTATTCAGGCTGCCTTCGGCGGCGTGCGCCGCTGCCGCGGGCGGAGGGCCTGCGGCTGGGCCCCCGCGGACGGGTCGCGGCCGGAGAATAGCGTTGCGGCCAGGCCGACCGCGCAGTTCGCCAGGGCGAGCACAGGCAGCTGCCCGCCCGGGGCCAGCCCGGTGATCGTGACCTGGGACAGGCCAGCGAGGGAGGCGGCGAGGCCGACCAGCACGAGCACTGGGGACCAAGACCGAGGCGGCCCCATCCCGGCGGGCAGGCGGCGCATCGGCCGCTCCGCCCATATGATGACCAGGATCAGCGGCACGAGAACCACGGTGAGCAGGGCGAGCCAGGCCAGACGCAGCTCCCACCACTGCGCCGTCCCGATGGCCGGCTGGGCCATCACCCCCGTCGGATAGAAGGCCACGGCGATGAGGAGCACGGGCACGAAGTGCCACAAGTAGACGGTCATCACCGCGTTGTTCAACCGCTGGACGAGGTGCCATTCACGCGGCCTGGCCAGCAGCCGGGTGACGGCCGGCTCAGCCGCGAGGACCAGCCCGACCTGGACGGCGGCGTAGGCGAGCAGCGCGATCGAGGGCGGGTTGGTGTTCCCCGGGCCGACCATGTCGGCCTGGAACGCCCCAGACGTCACCAGCCCGGCCAGCAGGGCGGCGCCAACGGCGGCCAGCGCGTACGGTTGCCACCGGGTCCGGGTCAGAAGACCGTCGCGCCAGGCGAAGCCGCACTGGTGGATCGCGCCCCACGCCAGCAGGTAGTTGGCGTACCCGATCCCCCGCAAGTGCGGCACAGCCATACCCGCATTCACCAGGGCCACCGCCGCGGCCATGCTGACGGGCACCGCCAAACCCCAGCGGCGGTGCGCAGCGTGCATCACCGGGGTCAGCGCGATCAGCACCAGATAGACAGGCAGGAACCACAGCTGGAGAGTGACCACGCGGCCAGCCAGCGCGATGTTTGCCGGGGCCACCCCCGCCGCCCCTGCAGCGGCGACCGCCAGGGCTCCTGCGCCCAGGAACACCGCCGTCGGCCACCACAACCGCATGGCCCGGCGCTGTATCCACCAGGTCCAGCTTTCTCCTTGCGCATGATGCGTCGCCCAGGACAGGGCATTGGCGTACCCGCCGACGAGGAAGAATACCGGCATCACCTGGAATGCCCAGGTTACCCACCGCCCCCATTCGATGTAATCCAGCGCATTCAGGTCGGAGAACCGCCCGCCAGAGTAAGTCAGGCCAATCAGCAGCCAGTGGCCGTACACCACGCTGCCGATGGCCACCGGCCGCAGCAGGTCGAGGTAACGGTTGCGTTCCATGCCGTGAGAACCTCCCACGGCCACCGGAGACAGCCGGGCGGCGCGCGGCGGCGATGATGCGTGGCGGGCGGACGAGCGTCGCCGCGACGTCGGCACAGAGCACCAGCGAGCCGACAGGAACCCGGGCAACCGTGCTCATGTTCCGACTCTGCGGGCCGGCGGCACCGGGGACGAGGGTCTTTCGTCACTTGATGCCCAGGATTTGCCGAACGAGCCGGCTAGGCACGCTAGTCACGGCGGAGAAGCAGGTCCTCACGTGTGACGGGGAACAAGGAGGAATCCTGGCGGTCATCACGCTCGCACAGTTGTCGGCGAGCGTGGCTGTCACCCGGCCGCAGAGCCCGGAGCCGTAGTGAGGACGACCAGCGCGCGGGCGAACTCGACACGCTGGCACATCCCGCCGGACAGTTCCCCGGGGATAGGCGGACTCGAAGCCCGTCTGGCCGATCCGGTCGATGGCCTGCTAGGGCTGGCCATCTGCCGCAGGTCGGTGGGGTGGCGCCGGGCCCCGGCCATGACGTTGAACAGGGCGCACCACCGCGTCCCCGCCGTAACGCCACCAGCGGGTTACCTGGCCACGCTTGGCCGCCCTCGCCTTCCCGTCACCGCTGGCTCCTCCATCGCCGTGACGAGGGACCGGTGGGCCGTGCAGATGACGTCCCGGGCCTGACCCCGCAGCCAGTCGACGTCGTGACAGGTCAGGCCGGTGGTCTGCAGCGGCTGTCCGGCAACCAGGCGCGCCTGGCCGGGGTGGATCGATCTTCGCCCCGGCGGCCAGATCCGGCCGGTGCCGTGGATGGCGACCGGCACGACCGGCACCTGGCCGGTGATCGCGATGACGAAGGCGCCGTCCTTGAACTTCCCGATCGTGCCGTTCCGGGAGATCCTTCCCTCCGGGTAGCTCAGCAGGCAGTGCCCGGCTGCCAGGGCCCGGGCGGCCTCGGAATCGATCTCGCGGAAGTCGGGAGATTCCCGGTCCACCTCGATCATCCCGATCGTGCGCATGGCCGCACCGAGCAGCGGGATCTGGAACAGCTCGCGCATGGCCAGGGCGCGCAGCGAGCCCGGCAGCGCGTGGAGGTGCACGATCGGGTCCAGGAGGGACTGGTGATTGGACACGATCACGCAAGGGCCGGCCATGCTGAGGTGCTCGAGGCCGTCAGCGGTCACCTGCGCCCCCGCGGCGCGCAGCCACACCCCCGCCCACCACCGCACGATCCGGTCGGTGATGGCCGAGTCGGCCCGGGCTCGCCCGCGGCACAGTACCAGCACGGCAGCGCCAGCGGTCGCCAGCACGCCCGCGGCGAACGTCGGCACCGTGCGCCAGGGTGGCCGCCCGCGCGTGGCCTGCGGCGGGGCCGCTGCGGCCGGGGCGCGGCCGGCCAGCAGGGTCGCGGCCAGGCCCGCCGCGCAGACGGCCAGGGCCAGCGCGGAAAGCTGGCCGCCTGGGGCGAATCCGGCGATCGCGAGCCGGGCCAGGCCGAACATAGAGGCGGCGAGGCCTGCCAGCAGGAGCACCGGTGACCAGGGCCCCGGCGGTCCGATCCCGGCGGGCAGGCGGCGCATCGGGCGCTCAGCCCGCATGACGGCCACGACCAGCGGCACGAGCACCGCGGTGAGCAGGGCGAGCCAGGCCGGGCGCAGCTCCCACCACCGCGCCGTCCCGATCGCGGGCTCCGGTATCACACCGGTCCGGTAGAAGGCCACGGCGACGATGATCACGGGCACGAAATGCCACAGGTAGAGGGTCATCGCGGCACCGTTCAGCCGCATCACACACTGCCAGAGGCGGGGTCTGGCCAGCAGCCCGGCAGCGACCGGCCGGGCCGCGACAAGGAGCCCGCACTGGGCTGCGGCGAAGGCGAGCAGCGCGATCGACGGCGGGTTGGTGTTACCCGAACCCACCATGTCCACCATGAATCGCCGTGACGCCAGCAGGCCGGCCAGCAAGATAGCGCCGAGTGCGGCTAGCGCGTACGGGCGCCACCGGGGACGGCTGAGGGTCCCGTCCCGCCACGCGAAGCCCCACTGGTGGATCGATCCCCAGACCAGCAGGTAGTTCGCGTAACCGATCACCTGCAGGTGCGACCCGATCACGCCCTTGTCCACCAGAGCCGCCGCCGCGGCCATGCCTGCGGGAACCGCCAGTCCCCAGCGGCGGTGCGCGGCGAGCAGCACCGGGGTCAGCGCGATCAGCAGCAGGTAAACCGGCAAGAACCACAGCTGCAACGCGGCCACCCAGCCGGCCTTGGCGATCTCGGCCGGACGCGCCCCGGACATCATCGCCGCCGTGGCCGCCACGATCCCCGCCGCCACGAACACCGCCGTCGGCCACCACAGCCGCATCGCGCGGCGCTGCACCCACCAGGTCCAGCTCTCCCCGCGTGCATGGTGCGCGCTCCATGACTGGGCGTTGACGTACCCGCCGACCAGGAAGAAGACCGGCATCACCTGGAAGGCCCAGGTGACCCACCGTCCCCATTCGATGTAGTCCAGCGCATCCCGGCCGGACAACTGACCGGCCCGGTACGTGATGTCGACGAGCAGCCAGTGCCCGTAAACCACGCCGCAGATGGCCGCCGCCCGCAGCAGGTCAAGGTAGCGGTTGCGTTCCGCGGCTGCCGCCGGGGCCGGTGCCGCGGTCACCGGTAGAGGGCCTCGACGTCGCCGGCGTATTTGGCCAGCACGTAATCTCTGCGGACCTTGTTCATCGGGGTCAGCTCGGCGCCGATGGCGAAGCGGGCGTCCAGGATGCGGAACCGCTTGATCGTTTCGGCCCGGGACAAGGTGGCGTTCACCCCGTCCACCGCGTCCTGGACGACCGCGTTCAGGTCCGGGTCGTCCCTGAGGTCGCAGACGCTTGCCGCGGGCGGCTTGCCGAGCCGCTGCTTCCACCGGGCAAACGCCGCCTCGTCCAGTGTGACGAGCGCGGCCGGGTAGGGCCGCTTGTCACCGACAATGACGCACTGGTCGATGAGCCAGTGCCTCCGCAACCGGTCCTCCAACGGGCCGGGCGCCAGGTGCTGGCCGTACGCCGTGATGATCAGGTCCTTCTTCCTGCCGCCGACGAACACGAACCCGTCGTCGTCGACCCGCCCGAGGTCGCCGGTGCGGAACCACCTGCCGTCGAACGCCTCGCCGTTAGCCTGCGGATCTTGCCAGTAGCCGGTGAACACGTCCGGGCCCTGGACCTCGATCTCGCCGCCGGGCGCTATCCGCACGGCGCAGCCGGGCAGCGCAAGGCCGACCGAGCCGATCCGCTGCGCGCCGGGCATGTTCATCGTCACAGGCCCCGTCGTCTCGGTCATGCCCCACCCCTCCAGGATGGTGATCCCGGCGCCGCGGAAGAAATGCGCCAGGTCCGCATCCAGCGGCGCCCCGCCACTGATCGCCCAGGCCACCCGGCCGCCGACCGCCCCGCGCAACTGCCGGTAGACCAGGGGCCCGAACATGGCATGCCGCAGCCGCAGCAGCACACCGCGATGCTTGCCAGCCGCGCTGTAGCGGACGGCCGTAGCCCGCGCGGCGGCGAACAGCCGCTCATGCCCGCCGGCCTCGGCCTGCTGGCTGCCGTCCGCGGCGATTTTCTCGAACACGCGCGGAACCGCAAGCAGGATCGTCGGGCGGAAGGACGTCAGCCCGGCCGGCAGCTCGCGGAGATCGGGCAAGTAGCCGATCCGCCGGCCGGCGTGTACCAGGCACAAGGCGACGACCCGGGCCAGGATGTGCGACAGCGGCAGGAACAGCAGGGCGCTGGCCTCCCCGGCCAGTATGCGGTCCTGGACCCCCGGCGCGGCCAAGATGGCCCCGACCGCCTGGACGAGGTTGCCGTGGCTGATCATGCAGCCCTTCGGCCGGCCCGTGGTGCCCGAGGTGTACACGATGGTCGCCATGCTCCCGGCCGTCACCGTCCCGCGCCGCCGCACGATCTCGTCAGGGCTGACGCTGGCCCCGGCGTCAGCCAGCACGTCAAGGTCCCGGTCCATGACCCACACGGTCTCGACCGTCGGTGCTTGCGCGCGCCGGACGGCATCGGCGAGCGACGCGTTGCCGGCGAACACCGCGGCCGCGCCGGAATCGCCGAGGATCCAGCGGATCTGCTCGACCGATGAGGTCTCATAGACCGGGACCGTGACCGCCCCGGCGGCCCAGATGGCGAAGTCGCAAATCGCCCAATCCAGGCTGGGCGCCGCCATCAGGCCGACCCGGTCACCAGGCCGGATCTGCCCGGCGATCAGGCCCGCGGCGACCGCCGCGACTCGGCTGGCGAACTCCCCCGCGGTCACCGGTAGCCAGCCGCCATCCGCCCGACGGCTGAACGTAACCCTGTCCGGATCACGGGAAGCCCAGTCGAAGATGTCATCACACGCGTTCTCGCCCATACCTGACAGTCCCTCAGCGGGCTCCGGCCGGCCAGGGTCGAAGGTCCGGCGAGCTGGCGCTGACATTAAGGCGGGGTGGTGCTGGGCGAGAGACTACTAGGCGTACCGGAGACCCTCGGCGTGGCCGAAGGTGTTGGCGTGACCCGATGAGATGGTGTGGCCGAAGGTGACGATGAGACCGAATAAGAGGAAATTGGCGAACGAGATGGCTGCGATGAACGAGACGGCCGCGGCGTGCGGGACGGGCTGGGTGACCAGGTGGGAGCGGAAGCAGTCGGCGTGGGGCTGACTGTCGGGGTCGGCGGGGGCGTCGTTGCCGGGCTGGGTACGGGGCGCACCAGGAAGTACACCACGAGCACGGCCAGGAACAGGATGGTCAGCACCACGGTGGAGGT
>Ga0335073_10013070_pt1 | contig 11638 bp, 14 predicted proteins | sample Lox_Sample_22_FD_207093 | JGI IMG/M metagenome (GOLD analysis project Ga0335073, IMG submission 207093) | Soil microbial communities from Loxahatchee National Wildlife Refuge, Florida, United States - Lox_Sample_2.2 | ecosystem: Environmental > Terrestrial > Soil > Wetlands | place: USA... | reverse complement strand
AGGAGATGGCCGTAACCGCGCTGAGGGACGGCGCGCAGGTGGTGGCGTCGCCGGATCCGCCCGGCGGCATCGCCGCGCTCCTGCGCTTCCCCCTTGCCACCTGGCAGGCACAGACCGCCTGACTGGCGGCGGCCGCTGCCCGCCGGGGCGGACGTCCCGCACGCGCCGGCCGTTGGGCCCTGGCAGCCGGCGGACCGGGCGGATGTCATGAAAGTGACAAACGTGGCCACCCAAAAAAAAGCGTGGCGCGGATGAGAGGCGAAGAGGGTGCCCGGATGAAGGCTGTCGTTATCTACGAGTCGATGTACGGAAACACCAAGACGATCGCGGAGGCCATCGCCAGGGGCTTCGGGCACGGCAGCGAGGCCGTTGTGGTCCCGGTCAGCCAGGCCCGCCCGGAGTCACTGGACGGGGCGGACCTGGTGGTGGTCGGCGGGCCGACGCACGTGCACGGCATGAGCCGGGCATCGACCAGGAACGGAGCCGCTCAGGCGGCGGCCAAGCCCGGCAGCCGACTCACCCTGGTTCCCGGTGCGGAGGGCACCGGCCTGCGCGAGTGGTTCGCCGGCCTCGGCCAGGTGAACGTCGCCGCAGCCGCCTTTGACACCCGGCTTGACGGCGTCGCGGTGTTCACCGGCCGGGCGTCAAAGGGCGTCGCCAGGCAGCTGCGGGAGCACGGGTGCACGCTGGCGACCAGGCCCGAGAGTTTCCTGGTCACCGGGCACAACCAGCTCCGTGCGGGCGAGGAGGCCCGGGCCCTCGGCTGGGGGCGGCTCCTGTCGAGCAAGGTCGTGGCCATGAAGCTGGCCGCGGACAGCTCATCCTGATGCCGCAGGCCGCTGGCACCTGCGCGGCCTGCGGCACCGCCGCGGTCAGTCACCGGCGCCCGGCGCGATCGCGGACACCCTCATGAACACAGAGGAGCCCCGGGCCGAGCAGGTGCCGAAATCCCACAGGGCGTGATCGGCGGAGTGCCGGCCGGGTGGGTAGACCCGCAGCTCGAAGGCTGTGGCCCGGTCGGCGGACGGGCAGTCCCCGGTCATCACGTCGCTGTATCCCAGCACCGCGTACCCGGTCTGGCCCGGGGCGAGACGGACCGTTTGCTCGGGGCCAGCCCGATCGGGAGCGGCCGGGCTGCCGAGCGGGCTCCCATCCCTGCCGATCGCAAAAACGCGCGGCAACCCGCGCAGCGTGCAGGCATGGTCACTCAGGTTGGTGAATTCCAGCGGCATGGACAGGGTCCCCATGGCCCCTCCCATCCAGTCGGCCTCGACCCAGACGCCCAGGTCCGCTGCGGTACATGGCGTTAAGCCGGTGGTCGCGCTTGCGAGCGCGGACGGACTCCGCGGCGCCGAGGGCGCGGTCAGGACCAAGGCCATGGCTGTGACACCCGCGATAGCCGCGGCCACCACGGCAACTGGCCGTGCGGCGCGGACGACATCGGTGATCATCGCACTTCCCCCCACGATCAGGGGCTCTCCGGCTGAGAGACCCCTCTTTCACTCCATGCTCATGAATGACTACAGAGAGCAATAGAGCTGAAGGTCCCGCTGGGACAGGAAGAATGGCACTCACCTGTCCGGCCGGGCAGGCCGTGGCCACGGTCGGCCGGTCAGCCGGCCGTGTGGCGCGATGCCCCGTACCGCACGTAGTCGGCGAGCCGAGCGCCCAGCATGACCGACACCGTGTACTCGCCGTGCGAGACCGCCAGCCCGGCCTGGTCTGGTGTCGGGGTCACGGTCCATCCGTGCAGGTCCACGTTGCGGGTGGCGCTCTTCAGCACGCGCTGAGCTCGTTCCTCCGCGCTGGGGTACCAGCTGCCGTCGTCGTTCAGCTCGAGGGCGAGCGTGAACTCCAGATCCGTGCTGGACCTCAGCTGCTCGAGATTCCGCTCGATGCTGATCAGGACGGGTGCCAGGGCCAGGTCGGCTGCTGAATGCGGGTGGGGCTGGGACATCTCTATCACCTACGCTGGGGCGCCGAGCTTTTCCACGACGTCCACGACGCCGTCGATGTCCCAGATCAGCCGGACGGCGACCGGGATGAGGTCATGCCGCTCGGCGTCGGTTGGCTGACCGGCGAGCACCACGACCCCCTCGTGCACCTTCGCCGACACGCCGGCCGGCGCGGTGAACAGAATCTCGCTCAGCAGCTCACGAACCTCGGCGGCGATCTGCGCATCGGAGCGCAGGAACACCGTCAGCAGGTCGCGCCGGCTCACGATGCCGAGCAGCTTGCCATCGGGATCGGTCACCGGCAGCCGCTTGATGTGATGTGAATGCATCAGCGACGCCGCGCGCGGGATCGGCGCGTCCGGGTTGATCGTGATCGCCGGCGAGGTCATCAGCTGCTCAGCGGTCAGCGGCGGATGCTTCCTGCCCTGGCCGTGCGGCCACGGCAGGTGATCCGCCTTGCCCGTCATGGCTTTCCGGGCCTGCTGGTCCTCCGCCGCCAGCAGGTCGGCCTCCGAGACCACCCCGGCCACATGCCGGCCCATCGTCAGCACCGGAACAGCGCTGATCCTGTGATCAGCCAGCAGGCGGACGATCTCCTTATATGGGGTGATCCGGTCCACGGTAACCACCTCGGTGGTCATCACATCCCGGATCGTGCTGTGCCAGCGGCCGTGGTGATGGGCAACGTTCGGCGGCGTCCCCCCACGCTTCTTCCCGTCGAACAGATCAGCCGATTCTGGCTTCTCGGCCAGCCGCTCCTCAATCGTGGCACGCGCCCGCGCCACGTCGGCCGCGCTCGCCCTGCCGTGCAGCGACTCGTAGTACGCAGCCCCGAGGTGGCGGAGCATCGCGTCCAGATACGTATCGCGCGACATGCTCGCTCCCTCCATCGATGCCGGGTTCCGCCTGCAGGGCGGACCGCCGTCACCATCAGTGTCGCGCCGTTGCGGTCGGCCTGATCACGGCTGAAGGTCACCAAGCGACGGGACCTTCGGCCATTGCCGCATGCCGCACCTTCCGGGCGCCTTCTGACGTTTGGCCACCCCGCCAGGACCTTGGCCTCTGCCCACGGTCACCAGGGGTCCCATAAAAAGGGACAGCAGGACACCGCGGGAGGGGGCTAAGGGTTGCCGCAAGCGCGTGATTTCCTTGACCGGTTCCGGCCCGCCGGCGCTCCTGGCGCGGCGAGCAGGGCCGGGGTACCCGCCGACCGCTCGGCAGAGCTGTCCGCCGAGCTCGGGCCGCCGCTGGCGCTGCTGGCGGAGACGCACGCCGAATGCGGCCGCGTCATCGCCGCGGCGCGGCGGGATGCCGAACGGATCGCCGATGATGCCCGCCAGCAAGCCGCCGTGCTCGCTGCTGACGCGCAAGATCGGGCACGCGCAGCACGGCAGGCCGCGGTGGAGCAGGCGCTCACCGCGGCTCGCGCCGAGGCCAGCGCGGCGGTGAGCGCCGCGCAGGCGCAAGCCAGCCACCGCCGCGCGGCGTTCGCCTCCGGCCAGGCCGATCGTCTGGCGGCCTCGGCCGTGGAGCTGGTTCTCGCCATCCCCGCCGGCACCGCCAGCCGCCGGAACGGATCGTCATGAGCGCGGGCTGGGTCGCGGGCAGCGTGCGGGCCAGAGCGCTCGCCCGGCGGCGGCTCGGCCCGGACAGCGCGCGGCAGGTGGCGGCGTGCCGCTCGCTGCGCGAGGCCCTCGGCCTCCTCGCCGGCACCCCCTACGCCGAGGCCGGCAAGCAGAGTCAGGCCCTGGCCGCCGTCCAGCACGCGATCGTTGCGGAGGTGCTGTGGAACTACCGGGTGCTCGCCGGGTGGCTGCCACGCGGCGGGCTGTCGCTGATGCGGCCGCTGGCAGGGTGGTTCGAGCTCGCCAACATCGACGAGCTGATCGAGGACCTGGACGGCCGGGCGGGTGGCCAGCGGTTCGAGCTCGGCGCGCTGGCCACCGCGTGGCCACGGCTGCGCGAGGTGGGCAGCCTGGCGGAGCTGCGAGCAGGCCTCGCGGCGTCGCCATGGAAAGACCCGGGAGGCAGCTCGCGGCTGGAGATCCGGGCCGGGGTACGGGCCCGCTGGGCGGAACGGGTCGCCGCCCTCGGCGGCCCGGCGGCCATCTGGGCGGCCGGCGCGGCGGCGCTGCTGCTCGCCGGCGAGCGGTTCGCCGCCCGCCGTTCGCCGAACCCGGCCGTGCAGGCCGCCGCCCGCAACCTCCTTGGCCCAGCCGCGGCCGGGGCGGTGACGCTCGCCGACCTGCGCGACCGGCTGCCGTCCCGGCTGGCGTGGGTCCTGGCACCGGCTCAGTCCGCCGGTGACCTGTGGCGCGCCGAAGCTGCCTGGTACGCCCGGGTGGAACGGGACGGGCTCGCCTTGCTCCGGTCGTCCGCGCCGGACTGGCATCCGGTGCTCGGTGCCGCCGCCGTGCTGGCCACCGACGCGCGGCGAGCGGGTGCGGCGCTCGAACTCGCCGCACGCGGCGGGACTGCGCTGGAGGCGTACGATGCCCTGGCTTGAGGCCGCGCTGCCGGCCCGCATGATCAGGGTCGCACTGGTCGCTCCGGCCGACACCATGCGGGACATGCTCGCGGCCGTCGCCGGGACCGCCGCAGTCGAGATCGACGTTGCGGACGCGGGCGAGGGCGCCGAGGCGGCGCGCCGGCTCTCTCACACGGCAAACGCGGGAAACACCGAAGCGGCCCTGAGCGCCAAGGTCCCCGACCTCGACGAGCTGGAACGGGCCGGCCGGTACGACCTGCTGGCCGGTGAGGCCCAGCTGCAGGCGTACGCGGCCGCGGCCGTACGGGAATCCGGCTGCGCGGCCCTGGCCGGCTGGATCCCGGCGGCCCGGCGAGTGGAACTCGCCCGGCTGCTGGCCGGCCTGGGCTGCGGCGTTGTCCCGCTGCCGCGCCCGCGAACCAGCGAGGCGCCCACGCTGCTGGACGGCTCGGCGCGGCGGCGGTCGCTGTCTCCCCTGGTGTCCACGTATGGAACCGTTCCCTACGCCGACATCAGCCCGGCCTGGCTGGCGTGGGGCAGCTACGTGCTGATGTTCGGCATGATGTTCGGAGATGCCGGGCACGGGCTGATCCTGATTGGCGCCGCGATCGCCTTGCGGGCCGGCTGGCCGCGGCCGCTGCGGCGGCTGCGCGCCGCCTGGCCGTTCGTGGGCGGCGCCGGTGTCATGGCGGTCGTGTTCGGCATCCTGTACGGCGAGTTCTTCGGGCCCACCGGCCTGATCCCCGCATTCTGGCTGGTCCCGCTCGATCATCCCGTCCCGCTGCTGGCGGCCGCGGTGGCCGTCGGAGCGGCGCTGCTGGCCGGCGCCTACGCCGTGGGCACCGTCAACAGGTTCCGGGAGGGCGGCTGGCCGCTGGCCGCCTACGCGCCGTCCGGGATCGCCGGGGCGCTGCTGTTCGCCGCCGCCTGCCTGGCGGCGGCGGGCTGGTACTCCCGCACCGCTGCGGCGCTGATAGCGGCCGCGATCGCCGCCATCGCCGCGCTCGGCCTGGCGCTGGCCGGATTCCTGGCTCAGGCAGGTGGCGGCGGGACCGGCGTGGTCCAGTCCGTGGTGGAACTGTTCGACTTCGTGGTCCGGCTCGGCTCCAACGTGGTGTCGTTCGCCCGGCTGGCCGCGTTCGGCCTGACCCACGCCGCGCTCGGGCTGCTGGTCTGGGAAGCGACCCGGGCGCTCTGGCACCGCGGCGGGGTGATGGTCGTGGCCGCGGTCGCCGTCTTCGCCGTGGGCAACGCGGTCGCGTTCGGGCTGGAGGCACTGGTCGCGGCCATCCAGGCGCTGCGCCTGGAGTACTACGAGCTGTTCTCCCGGGTGTTCGTCGAGCAGGGCCGGTCGTTCCGGCCTTGGCACCTGCGCGTCGAAACCGGCGTACCGCTGCCGCCCGGGAGCGGTTCCCTGAACGCGAAGGAAGGTGGCTGATGTGGAAACCTGGCTGATCGGGCTCCCGGTGATAGCGATCGCCGCCGTGGGGGCGCACTGGGCCGCGCGGCACGGCCGGCGCGGCGGCTACGCCCTCGCCGGCGCTGGCGTGCTGCTGCTGGTGGGCGCCATCGTGCTGCTCGCGGTCACGGCCGGGGGCGGGCCCGCCAGCGCCGCGGCGACGGTGCACGCCACGCACGCCGCGGCGTCCGCGTCCGGCACCGGGACAAGCTATACCGGGGCACTGATCGGAGCGGCGATCGCGGTCGCCGGGTCGACGATCGGGGCCGGCATCGCGGTCGCCTACGCGGGCGCGGCGGCTCTGGCCGCAATGAGCGAGCGGCCGGAACTGTTCGGCCGCGCGATGGTGATCGTCGGGCTGGCCGAGGGGATCGCGATCTACGGCCTGATCATCGGCGTGATCCTGATCGGAAAGGCATAGCGCGATGCCCAGGGCAGCGATTATTGGCGAGGAGCTATCTGTGCAGGGTTACGCGCTGGCCGGGGCGGTCGTCTGTGCCGCCGACGACGAGGAAGGCGTGCTGCGGGCCTGGCGGGATCTGCCCGGCGACGTCGCCGTCGTCGTGCTCACCGCCAGGGCGGCCGGCTGGCTCGGCGGCGAGCTGGCCAGGCGGCCTGGCCTGCTGCCGGTGGTGATGCCCGGATGACCGCACTGGCCGCAGAGCAGGACGCCGCGCTGGAGCCGGTCCGCGCCGCCATGCTGCGCCGGGCCACGGCCGAGGCGCAGGCGATCATCGCGACGGCACGGCGGGATGCGGCGGCGCTGCTCGTGGCGGCGCGCCGGGACGCCGAGGCCGCCCTGGCCCGGGCCCGCGCGGACGGGGCCGCCCAGGCGGCACCGCTCGCCGCCGCTGAGCGCAACAGGGGGCGCCAGACCGCCCGCGAGACCGTCCTCGAGGCCGAGCACGCCATCCGCGGCGACGTCGAGTGCCGGATCCGCGCCGCGGTCCTCGGCCTGCGCCGCCAGGCCGGCTACCAGGATCTGCGGGACCGGCTGACCGGTGCGTGCCGCGCAGCCGCCGGACCGGGCGCGGAGGTCGCCGAGCATCCGGATGGCGGCGTGGTCGCGCGCACGCCGGGCGTGATCGTGGACTGCTCGCTCCCCCGGCTGGCCGACGTGGCCATCGGCGAGCTCGGGCAGCAGATCGCGGAGGTGTGCGCGCCATGAGCACACCAGCGAAGCAGTCAGCGCGCGTGGTCCGGGTGAGCGGCCCGCTGGTGGAGGTGAGCGGGCTGACGGCGGCGGCCATGTACGACATCGTGGAGATCGGAAAGGCCCGGCTGCCGGGAGAGATCGTGGCCATCCGGGGTCCCGTGGCCACCGTGCAGGCATATGAGTACACGGGGGGTGTCGCGCCGGGCGATCCCGCACGCTGCCGGGGCGAGCCGCTGTCCGCTCCACTCGGCCCGCACCTGCTCGGCGGGGTGTTCGACGGGCTGCTCCGGCCGCTGAACGGCGCCGGCGTCTGGCTGGATCCGGACCAGCCGCCAGCCGCCGATCAGCATGAATTCGAGTTCACGCCCTCGGTCGGTGACGGCGACACCGTGGCGGACGGCGCCGAACTCGGTACGGTGGCCAACCCCGGCCAGGTTGCGTACCGGGCCCTCGTCCCGCCGGGGGTCAGCGGGGTGGCCACAGGCGTTCGGCCGGCGGGCCCGGCCGCCGCCGACGCCGTGATCGCGACCGTCGGCGGCACCGCGGTGCCGCTCACGGCCACGTGGCCGGTGCGGACGCCACGGCCGTACGCCGAACGCCTGGACGGTGACGCACCGCTGCGGACCGGGCAGCGCGTCGTGGACGTGCTGTTCCCGGTGAGCCGTGGCGGCAGCACCGCGGTGCCGGGCGGCTTCGGAACCGGCAAGACCGTGCTGCTGCAGCAGATCACCAAGTGGTGCGAGGCCGACGTGATCGTGTATGTGGGCTGCGGGGAACGGGGCAACGAGCTCGCGGACATGCTCAGCGAGCTGGCCGGGCTCGCCGACCCGCGGACCGGTGGCAAGCTCGCGCAGCGCACGGTGGTGATCGCGAACACCTCGAACATGCCGATGATGGCGCGTGAAGCGAGCATCTACAGCGCCGTCTGTGTGGCCGAGCACTTCCGTGACATGGGCCTGGACGTGGTCGTGGTCGCGGACTCCACCTCCCGCTGGGCGGAGGCGCTGCGCGAGTTCGCGTCCCGCAACGGTGAGCTGCCGGCCGAGGAGGGCTACCCGGCCAGCCTGGCGAGCGCGCTGGCCGCGTTCTACGAGCGGGCCGGGCGCGTCGTCACGACGGGCGGCCGGGAAGGCTCGATCACGATCATCGGCGCGGTCTCCCCGGCAGGCGGCGACATGACCGAACCGGTAACCACGTACACGCAGCGGTTCGTCCGCTGCCTGTGGACCCTCGACCGCGATCTGGCCTACGCGCGGCACTACCCGGCCGTGTCCTGGGCCGGCTCGTTCTCCCGTGACGCCGCGGCGATTGGCGGCTGGCAGGCCCGGCATGGCGATCCCGGATGGTCGGCGCGGCGATCCCGGCTGGCCGCGCTGCTCGCCGATGCGGACAGGATCGGCGAGCTCGCCGAGCTCATGGGCGTCACCGCGCTGCCGCCAGGCCAGCGGGTGACGATCCTGGCTGGCCGGCTCGTCCGTGAGGGCGTCCTGCAGCAGAGCGCGCTGAGCGCGGTGGATGCCTCGTGTCCTCCCGAGCGGGCCGCGGCGCTGGCCGACGCCGCGCTGGCGGTCGCCGGCCGCTGCCAGGAACTGGCCGACCGCGGGGTGCCGCCATCGACGATCGAGGAGCAGGACTTCTCGGCGCTGCTGCGGGCCAAGGATGAGGCAGCTACACCCGAGGAAGTCCGGGCGCGCCAGGATCAGCTGCTGGCCAGGCTCGACGCGGTGGCGGCAGCGCCGGGCGCGGAGGTGCCGTCATGACAACGTGGGCCCGGCCGGAATACACCGACGTCGCCGAGGTGCGGGGCCCGCTGCTCGTCGTCCGCGGCGTGCGCGGGGTCGGCTGGGACGAGTTCGCGGCGATCAGGACGGACGGTGACGGAGCACCTTCCCGGCACGGGCTGGTGCTCGAGGCCGACGGTGACCTGGCGGTGGTACAGGTGCTCGAAGGCACCTCGGGCATCGACCCGGCCGCCACGCGCGTCGCGTTCAGCGGCAGCCCGCTGCGGATTCCGGTGGGCGCGGAGTGGCTCGGCCGCACGTGCAGCGGGCGCGGCGAGCCCGCCGACGGCGGCCCTCCCATCACCGCGGACCGGACCGCGGCGGTGGCCGGGTTCCCGATCAATCCGGCGGCGCGCGTTCCCCCGGCAGAGCCGGTGCTCACCGGCGTGTCCGCGATCGACGCGCTGACCACGCTCGTCCGGGGCCAGAAACTGCCGGTCTTTTCCGTGGCCGGCCTGCCGCACCTGGAACTCGCCGCCCAGGTGGCTGCCCAGGCATCCGCGGGCGGGGAGCCGTTCAGCGTGATCTTCGCGGCCATGGGCCTGACCCACGCCGATGCCGCCATGGTCCGCGCCGTGCTCGAGGAGCGCTCAGAAGCGGGCGAGCTCGTGCTGCTGCTGAACCTGGCCGACGCACCGGTGATCGAACGGATCCTGACGCCCCGGGTCGCGCTGACGGTGGCCGAAGACCTCGCCTTCCGGCTCGGAAGGCACGTGCTCGTGGTGATGGCGGACATGACGAGCTACTGCGAGGCGCTGCGGGAAGTATCGGCGGCGCGGGGCGAGATCCCGGCCCGCCGTGCCTATCCCGGCTACCTGTACAGCGACCTGGCGTCGCTGTACGAACGGTGCGGCCGGATCGAGGGACGGCCCGGCTCGCTCACGCTGGTCCCGGTGCTGACGATGCCGGCGGGCGACATCACCCACCCGGTGCCCGACCTGACCGGTTACATCACCGAGGGCCAGGTGGTGCTGTCACCGGAGCTGCACGCCCGCGGCATCTACCCGCCCCTGGACGCGCTCTCCTCGCTGTCCCGGCTGATGCGCCAGGGTGCGGGGCCGGGCCGCACCAGGGCCGATCACCTGGACGTCGCCGCGCAGATGCTGGCCGCGCTGGCCGCGGCGAGGAGGGCCAGGGAACTCGCCGAGCTGATCGGCAGCGACGCGCTGAGCGAATCCGACCGCCGGTACCTGGAACTTGAGCGGGCGTTCGAGAACTGCCTGGTGAACCAAGGCCGCACCGAGAACCGGGATCTCGACGAGACGCTGGGGCGGGCGTGGCAGGTTCTCGGCGTGCTGCCCAGGCGCGAATTGTCCATGCTGTCCGCCGAGGCCCTCGACGCCTACTATCCCGACGGCGCCGCGGCTGCAGCGGCCCAGCCGGACGGGGTGGGGCAGTGAACGGCGTGCCTCCAGGGCGGGCGGGCCGGCTGCGGCTGGAGCGCCGCCTTCAGGTCGCCCGGAGGGGTGCCGACCTGCTCGACCGCAAGCTCCGGATACTTCAGCGCGAGCTGCCCGGGCTGCGCGCCGACGCACAGCGGGCAGCACGGGAGTGGGAGCGGTGCGCTGCCGAGGCGGACCGGTGGCTGCTCCGGGCGGCCGTGCTGGGCGGGCAGCGCGCGATCCGGCTCGCCGGCTCCCCGATCCCTGCCGACGTTGAGGTCGGCTACGCGGTGACCGTGGGTGTACGTCACCCGGCGGCTGTCACGTGCACGTTCCCTCGCCAGGACAGCTGGGCGGGTGCCACCCTCGCCGGGGCCGGGCAAGCGCACCAGGCATCGCTCGAGGCGGCCGCCAGGTCCGCCGCCGCGTCGGCGGCGGTGCGGATCATGGAGGCCGAGACGGCAGCGACCCGGCAGCGCCTGCGAGCGGTCAGGGACCGATGGATTCCGCGGCTGGAACGGGCACGGGACGAGCTCGCGCTGGCGATCGACGAACAAGAACGCGCCGACGGCGCCCGCCTCCGGCTCGCCATGGGCAAGAACCGCCGGTGAGCTGCGGCGCCCCCGGCTGACCTCCTGCCCCTGACGCACCCGGTCTGTGGCGGTCCTGGCCGATGACCACGCCGGCTCACTGACCCCGATCAGCACATCCGCGTGCCCCAAGATCAGGATGAAAAGATTCAGTAATTGCCGTCGCAGTATTAACCCTCAGGCGGCGGGACCTGAATGCCTACCTCTGTTGACGGCGAAAGGCCTTCGGTCCCACGATGCGGTGGCTGACGACCCTTATCCAGGCCGGCAGCCGGGGCGATAATGAAAGGTGGAGGAAAGGAGGCGTCATGACCACGCTAGCGCATGAGCCTTCCACGGATAAGCCCGATCGTCGCGGTATCTGGCCTCGAATGCTGGTTACCGAGGTCGGCGCGTATCTGACCATCGTGGTGATGTGGCTCGCGGTGCTTTTTATCGGCATTTTCGGAACCAACATGGTTTTCTCGAACCCGCCGGATGTCACGACCATACCGTCAGCGGTCGTAGTCGCGATATTCGCAGCCATCGGCACGGCAGCCGTGGCCAAGCGCGTTTTCGGGCGCAAAAGCACCGGGGTCTAACGATCCTTAATCGTGGGGGTTACAGAAGGGCCGGTACTGCATCCGCTTGAGCCGGGTCTTCACGAGGGCGGTCAGTTGGCTGATGTTGTGTTTGGCCAGGTTGGCCAGCGATCTTTTCAGGTGTGACCAGACCAGCTCGCCTCATCCCGCTCGGCGGCGCGGCGGGCCGGGATCTGCGCCCGTGTGAGGCCGCGCGGCGACGATCAGGGGCGGCGCGGGCGTGCCACCAGGCCGGTTACGCCTGCG
>Ga0335073_10013069_pt1 | contig 11639 bp, 9 predicted proteins | sample Lox_Sample_22_FD_207093 | JGI IMG/M metagenome (GOLD analysis project Ga0335073, IMG submission 207093) | Soil microbial communities from Loxahatchee National Wildlife Refuge, Florida, United States - Lox_Sample_2.2 | ecosystem: Environmental > Terrestrial > Soil > Wetlands | place: USA: Florida... | reverse complement strand
ATGCCATGCACAGCTTCATCGTTCACGCTGATGCAGCTCACGCCGGGAAACTGGTAAACCATCTGCGGCGCCGACTTCGCTCCTGCCTCGCGCATGACTTTGGCGCCGGCTTCGTCGAGTTCCGCCGTGGTCACGCCGGGACGCACCGCCGCTCGCATGGCATCGAGCATGCGCCGCACAATCGCGCCCGCCGCGCGCATCGCGGCCAGCTCCGCTGGAGTGGTAATGGACAAGGGGCCTCCGAAGATTCTTCATTAGACTAACCCATTTGCCTTGGGAAGGGGGAAAGTACCATCCAAGGCTCTCCCGACTTGTGCGGCGGTCGCACAACGCCGCAAAGGGCATTCCAGGAAGGCTCCCCATAGCGCGAAAACGATGAATCTCTTAAAAGCTGCGTTTCAGTGCCCATGCCCGCCTGAGCCCGGCCGCATGCGCAGAAAAATATGGAACGAAACAGGATTATTTCCATAGGCCGCATCCAGCAACGAGGGCTTGGAGTAGAACGTCACATCTCCGCCCAGGCCAAGTTGCCACACGTGGTTGTGAATTAAATCGCGGACCCCGCCGAACGTATACGCGCCGATGCGATATGGATGGTCATGCTCCCCGGGAAACGGATTATCGGGAAAAGAGTCATCGGGAAAGAGCTCATCTTTATCGACCAGTTCGAAGCGCGTGTAGGCGTAGTTCTTGTGCCGGAAGTTCAGCGTCGACTCCAGCAGATAACTGTTCAGGGGAAAACTTTCAAAATCTTTCTGCACTCTTCCCCATACCAACGTCGTCGCCCAGTTGCCGCCGCCCAGCATTCCGTGCAGGAGCGGCCGGTTGTATTCCACGGACGCTGTCTGCCGCTGCTGGTTTCCCGGCTCAAGCGCTTCGGGCTTTTCCAGGCGTCCGTAGCTGTATTGCGCCATCCAGTTGCGGCCCGGAACAAAACTCGCCCGCGCCGACCAGGAATGGAGCGGCGCCAGTTGAATGCTCCAGCGCTGTTCATCCGGCTCATGCCCGTTGAAGACCGAACCTTCGAGCTTGAAGCGGTCAATCACAAATCCCGTGGTCACCACGCCGAAACTGGTATGAGTCGAATCCTGTTCGTGATGGCTGAGCGGCGCCGCAGGATTTTCCGAGGCCGACGCCCGATGCATGAACGCCACCGGCCCCAGCGCGGGCTCGGCCGCCGGCCCGCCATAAACCAGCCATGAGACTTTTTCATTCAAGGGCACGGAGTACAGCAGGGAGAATTCAGAAAAAACATCGTGGGGATGCTGATGGTCCACCAGCGGCTGGCCGTGGTAGGTCTCACCCGTCTGAAACAGCTCAGGAAAGCCGGGGTGCGGCGAAGTCAACGACTCCCCGGAAAACATCTGGCGAAGGAGCAGCGTTCCCCGGCCCAGCTTATGCTGTTCCATCAGCATGGCAAAGTTTACGGACTCGGCTTTGCCCACGCCGCGCGGCCCGCCTTGCTGATTGTAAGTTAGAAAAATCTGGCCATGCGCCATCAACTGCCAGCCGCCGCGCTCCGTCATCCACATCGGTTCGGGAACCGAGGCCGGCTGCCACGCCGTACCCGAACCAGCGTGGAATGCGGGATCCCCCCCGACCGAAGGCTCTCTCATCGACATGCCGGCCATCTCGGGCATCGAACTGCGGCGCATGTTCATGGCAGGCATACTCGTGTCCTCCATGGTCATGCCGCTCTCATCATGCGCCACTTCCTGCGCCGGCAACGAGGCACAGAAACACATCGGCAGAAGCGCAATGCAAACCCAACGGCAATCAAATTTCAAAAATAGCTTTCCCACCCGTTTTGCCTTTCAAAAGGTTCGCGCGCACCCATTCGCGCCCGAAAGAAATGGGTTTTCGCAGGGGGAAGAATTCGATCGCGAGGCTTTCGCCTCGCGTACTCAGAGGGGCAGATGCGTGATTTCTAAATGCGCAGGGGAGTTAAGCCGGGAGGAGGACTCGTCGCAAGCGCAACATCCATCAAGTCGAATGGTGAAACCGCCGGTAAAGCGAATTCTGTTTCCGTCGTCCGCGCTACTACCACGAGCGCGGCCCGCGGACCGGGAATTTCCTGCAATATCGCGGTATTGTGACCGGTCCGGCAGCAGTCGTAGCTTAGCGGCTGAGGATTAGAAGGAAGCTGGCCATGCTCGTGACAGCCCGCGGGGTGGGAAGAACCAGCCATCGCGGGAAACATCTGCGACGGGGAAGCGAACAGCAGCCCCACTGCCATTAGAACTGCGAGCGCGACGGCCTTGCCGGAATTCATTCCTTACGAACCCGTAATCTTCAGCCAGACTTCTTCCGGAACCCGCTGGCGGATTTCCTGGGGCAGGCGATCATGCACGCGGCGCGCGCCCAGCTTGGCAACGTCAACCACGGCCAGCGGTGCGGGAGTCGCCACCGCCACCGCCAGCCAAATCAAGGCGGAAAGCGCGAATCCCGCCAAAGCCGCCAGCTCCAGCCACAAAGTATGGCGCGGCTCAAAGTGGCGGATCACGCCGAAAGCCAGCAGAAACGTCGCCGCCGAAAGTGAGGCAAGAACAATCAATCCGAGATCGATACCTCGGTGCAGCCGCTGGCGGCGGCGGCATCGTTCGCAGGCGGCCAAATGATCTTCATAGTCGCCGCGCATTTCCGGCGCCAGGCCGGAAATATCGTAACGCCAGCCCGCGAGAATCTTGCCTACCACCGGATCAATGCATTCGCTCATAAGCAGTTACAGCCAAATGGCTTCCATTGGCTCGGCCTGCCGGGCCAGCAGCACCCGGTTTTGCAGCAAAGTGCGCCGCGAACCCAAGGCTTTTTCCACTGCCTGGCGCGCTAGTTCCGGGTGATTGTTCTGCTCGGAAAGATGCGCCAGCACCAGATAGGATGCACTTCCATCATAGTTGTTGGCAAAGAATTCCGCGAGCGCGTCATTGGAAAGGTGCCCGACCCGGCTCATCACCCGCTGCTTGATTACCCAGGGATATGGCCCGACCCGCAGCATCTCTACATCGTGATTGGCCTCGAGCATCAGTAAGTCGCATCCCTGCAAGTGGTTACAGACGCTCGCCGGGACGTACCCCAGATCGGTCGCAAGGCCAATTTTTACGCCCTCGGAGCGAAAGGTGAAGCCCACAGGATCGGCGGCGTCGTGCGGGATGGTGAATGGCGTGACGGCTATATCGCCGATTTGAAAGCTGTGTCCCGAGGAAAAGGTCTCCAACTTATTGAGTTCCGGGCGGCCACCTGTGGCGTCGCGGATCGACTTGGCCCAAAACTGGTGTGTGCCTCCGGTCATAAACACGGGGATGCTCAGCTTTTTCGCCAGCGTGGCCAGGCCAAAGACATGATCATTGTGCTCGTGGGTGATGAGAATGGCGGAAAGCGCGCGCGGGTCGCTGCCTGAAGCTTTGAGGCGTTTGAAAGTCTCGCGGCATGAAATACCGGCATCGACCAGAATGCGCGTGCTCGCGCTGGCCACGACGGCACAATTGCCACGGCTGCCTGAAGCCAGCACGGAGACGGAAACACCCATTTGCGCAGCATACCTGTTGCGCTTGTGCACGCGGGAGTGACTTTCTGGTTAAGCAGAGACTTTTGGCTACGCTGCGTTCAGTTACCAGCCGCTCGCTACTAGCAACTAGCCACTAGTTACTTCAGTCCTACCCCATAAAAGTACGTATATACGCCGTTTTGCACCAGAGGCAGCGCGGTTTCGAAGCTGGAAAAAATGATCGCGTTGCCCTGAAAAGTCGCGAACAGGTCTTGCTGCGCGTTCGATGTGGTAGTGCGGAAGGTGAACACGCCATAGAGCGGATCAGACAGCTTGTTGCTGGTGTGGTCATAGATGTAGGCAGTGTCGGCGATGGCGGCGAGTGTGCCTGTAGCCATGGTCGTGTTCTGGCTGTCCGTAATGGTGACCGAACCGTCGGCGCCGACCATCACCGTGGCCTGGCCCTCGGCAGGCGTTCCGCTTTCGGCGTTGTTCTGTCCCGTCTGGGCATTGGCTTTGGTGTAGTAGATTGCCTTGTAAGTTCCCGCCGTGGAGGGATCAAAGGTTTTCGATGCCGCTTTGGGCAGACCGAGAATCGTGCCGTTCTGGGTATCGACGGCAAAGAAGCCGTTCTGCGTGCCAAACACATAGTCCTGCGAATTGTCGCTTTCCGTGATGGTGAAGAAGTTGCCGGAAGCGTCCTCGCTCACGCTGGAAGCCGCGAAGGAGCCGCTATTGAAACTGTTCCCCTGACTGATTACGCCAAACGGCCAGTAGGAGGCATGGGTGATGTTACCGGAGGAGTCGACTGTGACTGTGCCGATCTCGATTCCGCCGCTCGAGGTGCGGAATTGGATGTAGTTAAAATTCCTGCCCGCGAAAGTATTGATCGAGGCCGGCGCATTCTCAATCGCCGTAATCAGCGCGGCCGTGTCCTTGTACGGACCGGCGTTGGCCGCCTCGACCATCATCACCGTGCCGGGAACTTCGTATGCCGTGAGCAGGTTCCCGTTGGGATCGGTGATCGTGTATGAGCCGTCGGCGCTCACGGTGTAGGGCACTGTGCCGGTTTCGCTGTTCGTATAGTTCTTGTATGTGATCGTCTGCGCCACCGAGTTGATCGAAATGGTCAGAAAATCTCCGACCGACGCCGTTCCGTTGTAGGTCCGGACTGCACTCTGCGCCGGATTGGATTTCGAGACTGAATTGCAACCGGGCAACAAAGCCATGGCCAGCAGAATAACGGCCAGCAGGCCGGCGAGCTTTATGGTTTTCATGCAGAAACCTCCGCAAGGAAGGCCATCGGCTGTCTTGTGGAATTGATTAGGGCGAAGCCAGATCGCTCGCTTACCCAGGTAACAGGGCGCCGGGCACGATTGGAGGCATTTGTGTTTCGAAGCCTGGGCCGGCTCAGCCGTTTTGCCGGAGATTGTCCACGACCCGGCGCATGAACGCGCCAGCGTAAGCGCCCACCAGTCCGGTAAGAAATCCCAAAAACGATTCCCAGATTTGCGCGCGATAGGGTTTTTCGGTCATAACCAGATACGCCAGCACTTGGAGTGCGGGCACGAAACTGGCGATGACGATGACCCAGCGCCAGGGCTTGGCGGGGCGCAGGCTTCCCAGCAGCATGGTTGCAGCCATGACGAACAATGCAGTCAGCAGCAGGTCCCCGATTTTGACGTCAAGCAGGCCGGCGCACAGGCCAAGAAAAGAACCCAGCGCGTAAATTCCCGCATCAGTTTTGCTCGCGGTAGGACCTGACACGACACTCCACTTTGTCATTCTGAGCGAAGCGAAGAACCTCTGCATCTCGAATGCGTAGATCCTTCTCTGCGCTCAGGATGACGAGGCCTTAAGCAATTCAAGCTCAATACTTGTAAAATCCACGCCCGGTCTTTCTTCCCAGCCATCCGGCATCGACCATTTTGATCAGCAACGGGCAGGGACGGTATTTGGGATCGCCCAGGCCCTCTTGCAAAACCCGCATGATGTCGAGGCAGACATCGAGGCCGATGAAGTCGGCAAGCGTGAGTGGGCCCATGGGATGGTTCATTCCGAGTTTAAACACCTCGTCCACAGCTTCGGGCCTCGCCACGCCTTCCATCACGGCAAACATGGCTTCGTTCAGCAGCGGCATGAGCACGCGGTTGGAGACAAATCCCGGGGCGTCGTTGACTTCGACGGGAGCTTTTTCCAGTTTGAGCGCGAGATCGCGGACCACTGCGAACGTTTCCTGCGAAGTCGCCAGACCGCGAATGACTTCAACCAGCTTCATCACCGGCACCGGATTGAAAAAATGCATGCCGATGACTTTCTCCGGGCGCTTGGTCAGGGCCGCGAGTTTGGTGATCGAGATCGAAGAGGTATTCGAGGCCAGGATCACTTCGGGGCGGAGAATGCGGTCGAGATCGCGGAAAATTTCTGCTTTGATTTCAAATTTTTCGGTTGCGGCTTCGATGACGAAATCGCACACGGTCAATCGGCCGCGTTCGACCACCGGCTCGATTCGGTTCAGCGCGGCGGCTTTGTCTTCAGCGGTGAGTTTGTTTTTCGCCGCTTCGCGATCGAGATTTTTGCTGATCGTCGCGAGCGCGCGGTCAAGAAAGCGCCGCTCGACATCGCAGAGCACAACCGCAAAACTGCCTCGCGCGAAAACGTGCGCAATGCCGTTGCCCATCGTGCCCGCGCCGATGACGCCGACTCGTTCGACCTTCATGGCGGAAGTCTAACACCCGGAAAAACCATAACCACAGAGCACGCGCAGGAGCACAGAGAATTCCAGCCTCCGGAACCCAGCTTGAGCCTCCTCTGTGAAACTCTGTGCCCTCTGTGGCGGGAAAACGATAACCACAGAGGACACCGAGGTGCACAAAGGAAAAATCCCGGCAAACTCGCGCAACCCTCGCCGACGAAAAAAGTTTCGTCAGAAAACGCGGAAAATCTTCTCTGGTGGCCCGAAAAAGCGCGCAGATTCCCAATTTTTTCCGGGCAGCAATCAGGAATTTTCGCGCATCTTAACAACTACGAACATGGAGTCACGGCGAGCGAAAAAACGCCTGGGGCGAGATCGGAGGAAGTCATGCTGCGAAGCAAACCGCTGCAGGCAATTCGACCGGGAATCATAAGGCGGCGCACCGTAAAAATGGCCGCTCTGGCGCTTGCGCTGGCGATGATTTTGATTGTCGGGTTGCGCCAGTCCGCCTCCGCGCAGGACGGCTACCACTACTTTGACCGCGTTGACTACCGCGATGGCAGCCTGCGCGTGGCCCGCGACTTTGGCGCAGAAGATGGCTCGCTGGTGGCGCGCCAGGATCTGGCCAAGGGCAAGCCGTTTCAGCCGTATCCGCGCGGTAAGTACGCGCATGAGGACCGCGGCTATCGCAACGAATTCGGCGACAAGTACGCCTACGAGGAGGCCTACGCGCGCGCCTATCAGCAGGCCTACGAGCATACCTTCCGGCGGTATTAGCAGGCAGCCACAACGTATCGCGTAACCTGTCGGGGAAAGCCTCGGCCGTGTTCGATGTGGGCGCGAAGGTCCCGCTCGTGCAATGCGGTCGGTGGAGTGACGGGCGTCCCCGCCCGTCGTTTTTTCCCCGGACGAGGACGTCCGGGTCTACATGATTTTCATCCCTATTCCCGATCGAGGGTTTCTTCGATTGAAACCTTGCCGTTTTTCTCGACCGTGATCACGCGATGAACGTCTTTGTAGCCGGTCATGGTGATGTCGACGACATAAGTACCGGGGTTGAGATAGAACTCAAGCGGCGCCAGCTTGTCCAAAATGCGATTGTTGATAGCGACTTGCGCGCCCTTGGGCTGGGTGTGGACGACGACCGCTCCCATGCCGGCACTCTCGCCACCGCCGCCAAAGATTTTCTTTAGTTTCCCGCCGCCGATTTTAATGTCGTCCGTGTTGCCCAGCGCTTTAAGAGACGGCGAAAAGTGCAGCAACTGGCCGGGTTGAAAGTTGGCGGTGGTGGTTTCGTCAAGATATCCCGCTTTTTTCACCAAGATGGTGTGTGTGCCGGCTTTGTCGATGGAAATCTGGGTCGGCGTGACTCGGCCGGTGTCCCTGCCATCCAGCAACACCGACGCTCCCGCCGGTGTACTGGCGATGGCAAGCGTGGCGGTTAGCGGCGCCAATTCCACCACCAGGAATGACTTGCTTCCTGAGGCAACTTCAATGCTGCGCGTCTCCCCGGCGAATCCTGCTTTTGTCACCTTCACCAGATGCTGGCCCGGTAACAGGCCGCTCATGTTGAATGGTGTGACCCAACTGGGGTCATGGCGGTCGTCGAGCGAGACGTCCGCGCCCTGCGGTGTCGAATTCACCGTCAGCTGTCCGGGAACAAGCACGGGCGCGGCGGCCTGCGCTTTGGTTTTCTTATGGTATTTGGGTGTGACGGAAACCGCTCGCCTGGGGGCCGCGACGGGGGTCTCCACTTCGACCGTCGTCGCTTCCGGCTGGGCCGGCGTCACGGCCGCGGGCTGGCTGGTTGCCGGCTGCGGCGGCGCCTGGGTTGCCGGAGCGGTCGCGGCAGTTTCCGCGCCGTCCTCTGCGTTCTCCGAGCGGACGTGGAACATGATCCCAACTACCACCAGCAAAATCACCCCGACCGCCGCCGCAATCGAATACATAAACAGCTTCGGCGGCGTCTTTTTGATTTCGCTGACCGCTTTTTTTGCCGCCTGTTTTGCCACCACCTGCGGCTGCACTCGCGGCTTCTCAGGAACGGCACGAAACACCGTCACAGGTGCCGGCGCAGCAGCCGGTTCGCTTTCTACCGGCGGCGGCGGAGTGTAAATCTCCTTCAGCGGAGGCAGTTCGGTGATCTCGGAAAAGCTCATTCCCTTCGCGCCCTCGCCTTTTTCCGCCTCTTGCATCATGGGATCGACGGCGATCTTCGGCGCTGCGGGCTGCGGTTTGACCGCCGCTGCCGACATGGTTTCCTCTTCCTGCGTCAGGGCGTCGACTGATGCCTTGATGCAGGTGCTGATGAACTGTTCGCTGGAATCGAGTTTCGGCGCGCGGGAAAGTTCGCTTGAACTTGAATCCGTTCCGCCGAATCCCGCGGCTGCGGCCCGCCATGCCGGAGCCGAAGGCGGCGTTGAGACCGGAGCCGGTGCCGCTTCTTCTGCGGCGGGCGCGGCCGAAGCGGTCACGGCAAATTCGCTGACCGGCTTCGCCGCCGCCGCAACTTCGGTCTTGGCTTCAGCTTTAGCTGCTGCGCTGGCGACCGCCGGTTTCGGCGTCTGAGCCACTGCTGGCGGAGCTTGCGGTTTGCTGACCGGAGCTGTTGGAGCGACCGTCGCCGGAACAAAAGCCGGACGCGTGCTTGCGGGCGGTGCCGCCTTTGCCGGCGCACTCACGCTCGCTGCAGGTTTCTTGGCCGCGGTTTTTGCCGGGTTTTCCTTGCAGCGCTCAAGATCGTTCACCAACTCCTGGCCATTCTGATAGCGCGCCTCGGGCGCTTTGGCCAGCGCCTTCATGATCACTTCGCTGAGCGCAGGATGCAGCTTGCGATTCACCTGAGCGGGCGGCGCCGGCATGTGCTCTTGAATCAGCTGCCGCACCTGGTCGGCATCTTCTCCTGGAAATGCTTTGGTCTCCGTGACCATTTCATACAAAATCGCGCCCAGGCTGAACATATTTGAGCGCGGGTCGACGGCTTCGCCGCGCACCTGCTCCGGCGACATATAGTGCAGAACCTCAAGCGCCTTTCCCGGCGCCTGATAGTTGAACGTGCTCATGCGCGAGACCCCAAAGCTCAGGATCTTGACCGTGCCATCCCACGAGACCATGATCTTCGCCGGTTCCAGGCTAAAATGCGCCACCTGCCGCACGTGCGCATGATCGAGACCCTGGCAGGTTTGCCGCGCGATATCCTGCAGGTCCCAGATGGAAAATCCTTCTTTGCGTGCCAGCATTGTGCCGATGCTGTTGCCCTGCACGTATTCCATGGCGGCGCAAAACTGGCCTGCCATCTCCTGCGCGCCAAAGAGTTGGGTCACGTTGTGGCTACTCAGGACCTGGCTGGCCGTGGCTTCTTCCAGCACGCCCTGAATGAGAGGCGCATACTGCTCGCCCAGTGCTTCCGGGCGGACGGTTTTCAACGCAATGGTCTGCCCGCTCTCCGGGTCCAAAGCCTTGTACACCGCGCCAATGGCGGAACGCGAGAGTTCACTGAGGACGTCGAAGCGGCCGATCTTGGTGGACATAAGCTCTTTAGCCCCCGCCCGCCCGAACGCAGTTTGCTTCGACTGCGTACACTCCGGGTCGGCGCTGTGGGGAGTCGACGTTAAGAATATCCCGACTGAAATGCGGGCCGTCAGTTACGAAAGTACTCGTGGGAAAACCAAAGCCCAACGCCTTGAAGACCATGGCCAGCGGAAGCCGCACTTGCGGATTTCCTCTGTGGAACCCCGCGTCCTCTGTGGTTAGGGTTTTGTACCACAGAGGTTCATGAAGTCGAAGCCAGCCAGTCGCGCAGCAGTTCCCGGACCTTGCCACCTTCCATTCTGCGGCGGACGGCATCCATCACGACAAAGCGCGCGGCTGCGCGGCGTCCCCGGAATCCAACCCAGTAAGGAACATAAATTTCGCCGGGAATTGCCTCTGCCGAGAGGCGAAAATTCCACAGCCGGAAAAATCCGGTGGTAAAGAGCAGGCGTTGCACTTTCGTCGCCACAAGGGATTTTCCGATCTCATCGTTGACGATGATCGGAGCACGGTTGCGCGACTCCCGGTAAATGACCTCATGATCGCCGGGCATTTGATCGAAGCCGTACAAGTCGAGCAATCCACTCGCTGCATCAAGGCCGAAGATTCTCAACTTCTTGCGGCCGTTGTTGAAAATTTCAACCTGAAAGAGCTTAAAGGGCACGAAAAAATCGGCCACCGACCGCAACGGGCCGTACAATCCCGCGCGCATGTGGCTTATGGCGCCGCGCGAGAATTGTTCGATCGCTTCCTCGCGCGTCACATTCGGCTTGAGAATGCGCAGGCTCGTCATAGTTATCGGACCATGGTTATCGGAAGTGGATCCAGAGCCCGATCACGGTAAACAGCAACGCCAGACTGAATATGATGTTGACCGTGCGCTCGCGGGCGGTTTCCGCCGCCGGCTTATAAACGGCCGAAGGTGTGATCGGCACCACCTCCATCTTTTCGCCGACAGTCGCAAACGTCAGCCCGGCTAGTTTTTTGCGCTCCGGCGCCGGAGTCATCAGGCTGACCGCAATCAGCACGAAGCAGCACACGATGAACATCAGAATCGCGTAGTGCAGGAAATTCATGTCCACCAGGCCGCGCATGAAGGCGCCATCGAAGGCGTGGCCGCCGGCAGCCCGATCCATCAGTTCCGCGATAAATCGAACCGCGCCCAGCACAAAGCCTGTCAGCAGTGACGTGATGGCCCCTTGTGCATTCAGCCGCGGCCATAAAATTCCCAGAACGAAGCAGGCGGCGATGGGCGGGCTGATGTATCCCTGCACGCTTTGCAGGTAAATATAAAGCTGGCTGCTGATGTAGTGAATGAACGGCACCCAGAGCAACCCGAGCAGAACCATGATTCCGGTGGCGAAGCGGCCAACGTTCACCAGATTGGCTTCACTGGCGTTGGGTCTGACCTTTTTGTAGAAATCCAACGTGAAAAGTGTGGAAGCAGAGTTGAAAACCGAACTCATGGCGCCCATGACTGCCGCGAGCAACGCCGCCAGTACCAAACCGACAAGCCCAACCGGAAGCAGATTCAAAATCAGGGTCGGATACGCGATGTCTCCATTCAGCACTTGGCCGTCCGGCCCGATTTTAAAGAGATTGCGGAAAAGTGCGAACGCGATGATGCCGGGCAAAACCAGCATGAAGACCGGAAGAATTTTCAGAAATCCGGCAAAGATGGTGCCGGCTTTGGCGTGGCCCTCATCGCGGGCGGAGAGCACGCGCTGGACGATCACCTGATCGGTGCACCAATACCAAATACCCAGAATCGGCGCCCCAAAGAACATGCCGGTCCAGGGAAAGTCCGGGGCGCTGACCGGTTTAATCATGTGGAAATAACTGTCGGGCACCGCTGCACGCAGCCCGGCAAATCCGCCCACCCGATGCAGTCCGATTACTGTCAGCAGCACCGCGCCGACGATCAGAATC
>Ga0335073_10013068_pt1 | contig 11639 bp, 8 predicted proteins | sample Lox_Sample_22_FD_207093 | JGI IMG/M metagenome (GOLD analysis project Ga0335073, IMG submission 207093) | Soil microbial communities from Loxahatchee National Wildlife Refuge, Florida, United States - Lox_Sample_2.2 | ecosystem: Environmental > Terrestrial > Soil > Wetlands | place: USA: Florida... | reverse complement strand
GGGAAATCGGCGAATCCGGCGGCTGCCAGCCCGGCCCCGGCCAGATACAGCCAGAACACCCGCGGCAGGCCCGAGGTGGTGACCTCCGCTGGGCCGGCCGCCAGGTCCTGCGGCCGCGGGAACAGCCGCCGTGCGGCCAGCACCAGCGACAGGGTGATCGCTCCCGGGACCGCGAGCGCCGCGAACGCGAGGCGGTAGTCGTGCTGGCTGACCGAAAGCACCAGCGCGACGAGCAGCGGGCCGAACATCGCGCCGAACTGGTCCAGGGCCTCGTGCACGCCGAAGCCCCAGCCGTAGCCCATTTCCCGGGACGCGCGGGACAGCATCGCGTCGCGCGGCGGGTTACGGGTGGCCTTGCCCACCCGCTCGGCGATGATCAGCAAGGCGGCCACCTGCCAGCTTCCGGCAAGCGCCAGCAGCGGCACCGCTGCCATCTGCACCGCGTACCCGCCGATCGTGATCGGCCAGTATCGCCCGGTCCGGTCGGCGCCGCGCCCCGACAGCAGCCGCAATCCGTAGCCGAGGAACTCGCCCAGCCCGCTGATCACGCTGATCGCCAGTGCCCCGGCACCGAGAGTTCCCAGGTAGGGGCCAATAACGGAGCGCGAGCCCTCGTAGGTAAAGTCGGCGAAGAAGCTCATGATCCCGACCGTGAGCACAAACTTCAGCGCCGGGGACGCACTGGCGATCCGCTGCCGGAGCAACCGGGCCTCCTGCCTCTGGCAGGGACCGTTGGCGGCGTCTCCGCGGTCGACGGCGGGCCCCTCCGCCGGTGGCCACAGCTTAGCCAAGTGAATTTGCAGGACCAGCGGGGCTTGCACCACAATGAGGGGCTGGCGATGAGGCTCGCCATAACCGCGGGACCGTCCGCTAATGGCTTCTGCAACCTAGCCGGGGATACCGGCAGGCTTACAGGAGGCTGTCAGTGACAGACGTGGGGCCGGAGCCGCCCGGCAAACATAGCGGGGGCGCGCAGCCCCCCGTCCAGGTCACAGGAGCGGACCGGTGAGCGCGGATCTGCCGATCCCGGTCATCCAGTTCCTTCAGGTCGCGACCATCGGCGTCGCCGCGCCCGGGATCTCCGGCGTGATCGCCAAGGTCGAGGCCCGGCTGCAGGGCCGCAGGGGCCCGCGGGTACTGCAGCCGTACTACGACGTGGCGAAGCTGCTGCGCAAGGAGTCACTCGCGCCCGAGGGCGCGAGCTGGGTGTTCCTTGCCGCGCCGGTGGGCGCTGCCGCGTGCTACCTGACCGTGCCGCTGCTGATCCCGGTGCTGACCAGCTTCGGGCTGCCGCTGGGCTACATGGGAGACATCCTCGGCGGCGGGCTCATCCTGGCGCTGGCCAGCTTCCTGGTCGCGATCGCCGCCTCGGAGACCGGCAGCCCCTACGCCCAGCTCGGCGCCAGCCGGGCGAAGACGTTCAGCGCGATCACCGAGCCCGTCGTGCTATTCGTGATCTTCGTGGTCGCGCTGGTGACCGGGACCGACCTGCCGTACGCGCTGGCCGCCACCGTGCGCTCGTCTGCCAGCCAGATCGTCCGTCCCGCGCACCTGCTCGCCGCGGCCGCGCTGTTCATGGTGATCCTGGCGGAGACCGGGCGGATCCCGGTCGAGACGCACACCGGGACCAACGAGTTCGGGATGATCGAGGAGGCCCGGCCGTTCGAGCACTCCGGCCCCTACTTCGCCCTGCTGAAGTGGGGTTCGTGGATGAAGCAGCTGATCCTGTACACGATCTTGCTCAACGTGTTCGTCGCGCCGTGGGGCCTGGCCGCCACCGCGCAGACAGGGGACGTGGCGCTGGCGATCGTGGCGCTGGTGGGCAAGGCCGCGGTGCTGGGGGTCGTCGTGGCCGTCATCGACAACTCGTTCGCCAAGCTGCGCCTTTTCAAGATCACTGAATACGTCTCGGCGGCGTTCCTGCTCGCGGTGCTCGGCGTGTTCACGCTGTACCTGGGGGGTGGCTGATGTCGGCCACGGCTGCGGTCGCCGCGCCGAGCGTCTACTCCGGCGGCGCCAGCGTGATCTCGCTCGGCGTGCTGCTTGCGGAGTTCGGCATGTTCCGCCAGGCGCTGCTGCGCGACCAGGTGCGCCTGTACGCGGTGCAGTCCGGCCTTATCTCGGTGCTCGCGATCCTCGTCGCGGCCGTGCGGCACCTGCCGGACCTGTACGTGCTGGCCGCGCTGTCCGCGGCGCTGAAGGTCGTGATCGTGCCGATCGTGCTGCGCCGGCTGCTGCGCGGCATCGGCCGGGCGGGCGAGGACGAGCCGGCGGCTGGCTGGACCGAGATCGCCGGCAGCGGCTCGCTGAGCCTGGCCAACACCGTGCTGCTGGCGATCGCGGTCGCCGCGTTCGGCTTCTTCTCGGTCCGCGCCCTTGATATTCGCAGTTCCGTCCTGCCCCCTACTGCGCTGGAGATCTCGGTGTCGGTGGCGCTGGTCGCGTTCGTCCTGATGATCACGCGCCGGGACGTGGCGTCGCAGGCGATCGGCTTCCTGTCGCTGGAGAACGGGATCTCCCTCGCGGCCCTGGTGGTTGCCGCCGGCCTGCCGCTGATCCTCGAGGTCGCGTTCCTCTTCGACCTGCTGGTCGCCGTCGTCGTGTTCGAGCTGCTGATCCGGGTGCACCACGGCCGCGCCGAGTCGCTGTCCACCGCCGACCTGACAAGCCTGCGGGGGTAACCGATGCTCGCCGTCATCCTGCTGCTGCTCATCCTGCCGTTCGCCGCTGCGGCGGTGTCGCTCCGCGCCCCGGACCGCGTGGCCGAGGCGGTCACCGCCGTCAGCGGCGTGGCCTGCTTCGGGCTGGTGCTCGCGCTGGTTCCCGCTGCCGCGCACCACAACCTCGACTACCTGTCCTACCTGCGGGTCGACGCGGTCAGCGTGGTGTTCCTGATGGCCACCAGCTTCCTGTACGCCGCGGTCGCGGTGTACTCGATCGGCTACCTGGCGCCGAGCCGGCGCAGCCGCGAGCCGGGGTTCTCCCGGTACTCCCGGCGCTTCTACACCGGGCTGAACCTGTTCGCGTGGACGATGCTGGCCGCGCCGATGATGAACAACCTGGCGCTGCTGTGGATCGCGGTCGAGGTCACCACCGTGATCTCCGCGCTGCTGGTCGCGATCGAGAACACCGACGGCGCGGCCGAGGCGGCCTGGAAGTACATCCTGATCGCCTCGGCAGGCCTCGGCCTCGCGCTGCTCGCCACGATCTTCACGTACTACGCGGGTGCTCAGGTGCTCGGCCAGCACTACGACCTCTCGTTCACCCCGCTGCTGCATGCGGGCGCCAGGCTGCCGCACACACCGGTGCGGCTGGCGTTCGTCCTCGCCGTGCTCGGGTTCGGCACCAAGATGGGCCTGTTCCCGGTGCACACCTGGCTGCCCGACGCACACTCCGAGGCACCCACCCCGGTGTCCGCGCTGCTGTCCGGCTCGCTGCTCGCGGTCAGTTTCTACGCCATCCTGCGCTACTACCAGGTCGCGGCGGCCGCGGTGGGCCCGGCCTTCCCCCGCGACGTGCTGCTGGTCTTCGGCGTCGCGTCGCTGCTGCTCGCCGCGCTCTACCTGCTCGATCAGCGTGACGTCAAGCGGATGCTCGCCTACTCCAGCGTCGAGCACATGGGCATCCTGGCGATCGGGGTCAGCTTCGGCGCGCCGATCGCGCTGGCCGGGGTGCTGCTGCACGTGCTCGCGCACGCCGCGGCAAAGGGCAACGCGTTCATGGGCGCCGGCGTGCTCGTGCACAAGTTCGGCAGCAAGCGCATCTCCGGGATAACCGGCGGCCTCGACCTGCTGCCGTGGAGCGGGCCGCTGTTCGGGATCGCGATCCTCGCGCTGTGCGCGATGCCCCCGTTCGGGATCTTCCGGAGCGAATTCGAGATCGTTCAGGGCGGTTTCTCGAGTGCCCGCTACGCGACGCCTGCGGTGCTGATCGTGCTGGTGACGCTGGCCTTCTTCGGGCTTACGGTCGCGGCGAACCGGATGCTGCTCCTGCCGGCGCGCGGCGGCGCGAAGGCCCTGACGCGCGGCGAGCCGAGTGCCTGGATGGTGGTGCCGGTGGTCGCCGGGGTCGCCGCGCTGCTGGTGCTCGGCGTCCATCCCCCGGCCGAGCTGACCGGGCTGCTGTCCCGCGCCGTGCACCAGCTCGGGGTGGCGACGTGAGGGTGGCTCCCGACACGGTGTCCGCGCTGTGGGACCGGCTGGCCGACGAGGTGACGGCCGGCCGCAGGTTCGCGGGGCTTTTCGGCAGCGCACGGCCCGAAGGGCTCGTGCTGTCCGCGCACCTGGCCGGCCGCGACGGCGTCACGATGGCCGAGGCAGTGCTCCCCGCGACCGCCACCAGCTATCCGTCGCTTACCCCGCGGCTTGGCGCCGCGTTCTGGTACGAGCGGGAGATCTGCGACATGTTCGGCGTGATCCCGCAGGGGCATCCGCGCCCCGAGCCGCTGCTGCTGCCGCAGCCGCCGGACGGTGCGCTGCGGCCCAGGCCGGGGGAGGCGGGCGGCCCGGCGGCCATCGAGCCGGACCCGCGGGCGCTGCCGCTGCACGTGATCGGGCCCGGCCTGTTCACGATCCCGCACGGCCCGGTGCGCTCGGGCGTCTTCGAGTCGATCGAGTACCTGGTCGAGACGCCCGGCGAGGACATACCGCACCTGAACATGCGGGTCTTCTACAAGCACCGGGGCCTGGAGAAGCGCTTCGAGGGCATGACCGCGGCCGACGGCGTGCTGCTCGCCGAGCGCGTCGAGGGCACCGCCACGGTCGCGCACGCGCTGGCGTACTGCCACGCCCTCGAACGGATCGCCGGTGCGGAGGTCCCCTGGACCGCCGCGCTGGTCCGGGTGCTGCACGCGGAGCTGGAGAGGCTGGCCTGCCATCTCGACGTCGCGGTCCGGCTCGCCGACGCCGCCGGGCTCGCCGTGGCCACCGCGCGGTTCGGCTGGCACAAGGAACATGTGCTGCGCCTGGTCGGCCGGGCCTGCGGCAGCAGGTTCGGGCGTGGCGTGGTCGTGCCCGGCGGGGTGAGCCGGCTGCCGCTGACCGGGCCGGGCGAGCTGCTGTCCGAGGTCGGCCGGCTGGACAGGGCGGTGACGGCGGACGTCGCCGCGCTGATGGGCACGGCGTCGTTCCTGGACCGGCTGCGCCGCACCGGCCCGCTCCGGCCGCAGCGCGCGCGCGAGCACGGCGCGCTCGGCCCGGTCGGCAAGGCGTCGGGGTACTCCGACGACGCCCGCGAGTTCCGGGCGTACGACGCCTATCCGTCGCTCGGGCTTCGCCAGCCCGCCCCCCGGGCGGCAGGCGACGCGCTGGACCGGCTCCGGGTGCGCTGGGACGAGGTCGCCCAGTCCTTCCACCTGCTCCGCCAAGTGGCCGACGAGCTGGCGGAGGCGCCGGAGGGTCCGCTGCGCGCCGAGTGCGGCGTGACCGACGGGCGAGCGGCCGGCTGGGCCGAGGCCCCGCAGGGCGAGGTGCTGTACGACGTGCGCCTGGAAGACGGCCGGATCACCCGGTGCCATCCGCGCTCCGCGTCGTTCCACAACCTCGTGCTGATGCACGAGCTGTTCGCCGGCGACATCCTCACCGACTTCCCGTTCATCGAGGCGAGCCTCGGGCTGTCCATTGCGGGGGTGACGCGCTAGATGTGGGCGCTGCGGGGACTTCGCAACGGCGTGGTAACCACACGCTGGCCGGCCAGGCCCGACCCGTACGCGGCCGCCGTGCGCGGGCCTGCCACGGTGCTGGCCCAGCCCGCCGACGCCGATGACCGGCTCGACCGGCTCTGCCCGGCCGGCGCGATCAGCGCTGCCGACGGCGCCGTGCGGCTCGACCAGGGCAGGTGCGTGCAGTGCGGGCGCTGCGTGGAGGGCCGGCCCGACGTGTTCGGCTGGTCCGAAGGGCCCGCCACCGCCGGGCTGTGGCGCGGCGCACTGACCGTTCCCGAGTTCGAGGAGACGCCAGAGCGGCTGGACGCGTTGCGTTCCGGCCTGAAAACCAGAGCCGCGGCGCTTCGCCGGTCCGTGCACCTGCGGCACGTGGACGCGGGGTCGGATGGCACCGAGGAATGGGAGATCCTGGCCCTGTTCAACCCGGTGTACGACGTGCACCGGCTCGGCATCTTCCTGACCGCGAGCCCCAGGCACGCCGACATCCTGCTGGTCACCGGGTCCGGGGCCCGGGGCATGGCCGAGCCGCTGCGGCAGACCTACGAGGCGATGCCGGACCCGAAGGTCGTGATCGCGGTCGGCACCGACGCGGTGAGCGGCGGCCTGGCCAGCCCCACGTACGCGGTGACCGGGGGGATCGGCGACATCGTGCCGGTCGACGTCTGGGTGCCGGGCTCGCCGCCGGCGCCGTTCAGCATCCTGCACGGGCTGCTGCTCGCGCTGGGACGACTGCCGGCAGGAGCCGGCCGGAAAGCAGGGTCGGCCGCAGCCGGCGAAGGAGCACGGCCATGACCGGGTTCTCTGCCTGGCTGGCCGCCGGGCTGGCGCTGCTCGCCGCGGCGGCCGCTGTCGACCTCGTTGCCGGCGCACGGCGGCACCTTCTCTCGGCGCTGCCGTACCTGGCCGGCGCGGCCGGGTCGGTGTGCCTGGTCGTCGGCGGGGCCGGCGCCCTGGCGGGGCACCGCGCCACGGTGTGGCCGGCCGGCGTGCTCGGCCCCGGCACCGCGGGGCTGTCCGCCGACCGGCTGTCCGGGCTGTTCCTGGTGATCGCTTTCGGCGCCGCAGCCTGGGTGTCGCTGGGCTTCGCGAACTGGGCGCGCCGCGGGGGCAGGGCCGGGTCGGGCGGCAGGGCCGGGTCGGGCGGGACAAACCGGCGCGGGCTCGGCGCGTGCTACGCGCTCGCGCTCGCGGCGGTCGCGGTGTTCCTGACCGCCGGGGACGCCTTCACGCTGCTGTTCGCGTGGGAGATCCTGACGGTCGCCTTCTACCTGCTGGCCGGGTTCGAGCGCGGCAAGCCGGACCGGCCCGCCGCCGCGCTGGTCACGCTCGCGTTCGGCAAGGCCAGCGGCATGGCCCTGCTCGCGGGGCTGCTGCTGCTCGCCGCCCGGTCGGGCTCGCTGGCGCTGGCCAGCTTCGCCCACGTGCCCGCGAGCGGGGTGCGCACGACCGCGCAGGTGCTGCTGCTGGCCGGGTTCGCGGTCAAGGTCGGCCTCGTCCCGTTCCAGGTCTGGCTGCCGCGCGGGTACGCGGCCGCGCCGGGCCCGGCCAGGGCCGTGATGGCCGGCGTCGCGGTCAACGTCGGCTTCTACGGGATGTGGCGAACGCTGGCGGTGCTCGGCCCGCCCCCGGGCTGGGCGACCGGCACGCTGCTGGTGCTGGCCGGGCTGACCGCGGTGCTCGGGATCGCGCACGCCGCGGTGCAGAACGGGCTGCTGCGGGTCATCGCGTACTCCAGCGTCGAGAACGCGGGGCTGATCCTGGCCGGGTTCGGCGTCGCCCTGGTCGGGGCCACCATCGGTGACCGGCTCCTCGTCGCCGCCGGGCTGCTGGCCGCGACGCTGCAGGTGATCGCGCACAGCGCGGCCAAGTCGCTGCTCTTCACGGCCGCCGCTGGCATGGAGTCAGCGGCCGGCACCGACAACCTGGACGCGCTGCGGGGCGTCGCCCGGCTCGCGCCGTGGCGCGGCACCGGCCTGGCCATCGGCGGGCTGACCCTGGCCGGGCTGCCGCCCACCGCCGGGTTCGTCTCCGAATGGTTCCTGCTCGAGGCGCTGATGCAGCAGTTCCGGGTGCCCGGGCTCGGCTTCCGGCTGGTGCTCGCGGTCGCCGGGGCGGCGGTCGCGCTCACCGCGGGTTTCGCCGGCGTGACGTTCGTGCGCCTCATCGGCATGGTGGTACTCGGGCAGCCCCGGCCCGTTCACCCGGACCTGGGCGATCTCCGCGTGGGCGGCCGCGCCGCGGTCGTGGGTCTCAGCGCCGCCTGCCTGGCGCTGGCCGCGCTGACGCCGCTGGAGATCCGGGTGGTCGCCGCGGGGCTCTCGCCGATCGTGCCCGCCACGGCGACCAGCGGGGCGCTGAAGTCGCCGTGGGTCCTGCAGCCGGTGTTCGCCGGCTTCTCGATCCTGTCGCCGTCCTGGCTGTGGATCGCCATGCCCTGCCTGTTCCTGATCGTCGTGCTGCTCACGCTGGGCTTGTCCGGCCGCCGGCTGCTGCGGGTCCGGCGGGTGCCTGCCTGGCGGTCGGCAACCGCTGGCGTGACCGGATCGGCCCGCTACACCGCGTTCGGCTTCGCCAACCCGACCCGCCGGGTGCTCGCGACGGTGCTGCACACCAGGACCGACGTGCGGCGGATCGACGCGGAGGAGAGCGCCGCGCACGTCGGGTACGAGTCGGACGTGATCGAGGTCGTCGGGTGGTACCTGTACCGACCGCTGGTGCGCCCGCTGCTGGCGGTGGCGCGAGCCGCCAGGCGGCTGCAGTCCGGGCGCCTGGACGCGTATCTCGCGTACATGCTGATCGCGCTCATCGCCGTGCTGGCCGTCGTGATCGCACTGTCCTGATCCAGGTTCATATTCGGCTGGCTACTTGTGACCGGGCCTCGCTGCCGCCGACAATGGCCTCGGCGATGAGGCTCGCCGTAACCGCGGGATGACAGCTCGCTGATGGCCTCTATCCGCATCCGCCCAGGTGATGGAGGAAGTCGTGCTGATCATAATCGCGGTGGAACCCCGGTGACGGCGTGAGCGCGGGGCCGTTCCGCCGGGTACTCGTCGGCTGGGACGCGTCGCCGGGCGCCGCGGAGGCGCTGAGCGCAGCCGCGGCGATCGTCGGCAGCGGCGCCGGGCACGTGGTCGCGCTCACCGTGGTTCCGGCCGGCCCGGGCGGCGAGGCTGCCGACGAGCAGCGGAGCGAGCAGGCGGCGATCAGGCGGCGTGCCGAAGAACGCTTCGAGCGGGTGCGGGGCTCGGCGGCGGCCGGCGTCCGGATGAGCCTGCACATCGTGGAGGGCCGCCAGGTCGGCCGCGCGGTCTGCGCCTATGCCGCCGAGCACGGCTTCGATCTGCTGGTACTCGGCCGGCACGGCGACGGCGGGGCCTTACGCTCACGCCTGGGCAGGGTGGCCGAAACAGCGGCCCGGGACAGCGAGGTCCCGGTCCTGCTGCTCGGTGTTCCCTGAAAATCGGTGTTCCCTGAAAACCTGAAGGCCGGTGCGCCTGAGCTCACGAGCCCCGGCGACGGTCAAGAACCGCGGCGATGCGTTCCACCATCTCGGCCAGGATCGGCTGGGGGGTGGCGAAATTGAGGCGGAACCCGCCCGCGCCGCCCTCGCCGAACGCGGGTCCGTCTACCACCGTGACGTGCGCGCGCTCGGTGACGAGCTCGCCGGGCGAACCGGGCAGGTCCAGAGCGGTGCAGTCGAGCCAGGCCAGGTACGTCCCGTCGGGCGGGCGGTAACGCACCTGCGGCAGGTGCCGGGCGAGCAGGCCGGCGAGCAGTGAGCGGCTGTCATCGAGGTAGCCGACGGCGTCGTCCAGCCATTCCCGGCCGTGGCGATAGGCGGCGATGTTGGCGACCACGCCAGGGGTGCTGGCGCCGTGGGTAGCGAAGAAGGCCAGCTCATCCCAGCGCTGCCGGTCGGCCTCATTGCTGAGGATCATCTGGGCGCATTTGAGGCCGGGCAGGTTCCACGCCTTGGAAGCCGACGTGGCGGTCAGCGTGTGCGCCGCGGCAGCATCGGAGGTGGACGCGTACGGGATGTGGCGGTTCCCCGGGTAGACCAGCGGGCCGTGGATCTCGTCGGCGAAGACCCGGCCGCCCCGGGAGCCGACGACGGTGGTCAGCTGTGTCATCTCGTCCACCGTGAACACCCGCCCGAGCGGGTTGTACGGGTTGCAGAAGATCAGCAGATGCCCGCCGCGGCGGAACGCGTCGTCGATCCCGTCGAGGTCGAGAGTGAAGAATCCGGCGTCGTCGCCGCGCATCCGCACCTGGATGATCTCGCGGCCCAGGAACGGGGGCACGGCGAGGAACGGCATGTACGCGGGCGTGGGCAGGATGATGGGGGATCCGGGCCGCGAGAAGTACGTGATCGCGATCTGCAGCGCTCTGATCACGTCGGGCATGTGCCGGATCTGCCCTGGATCGACCTCCCAGCCGTAGCGGCTCCGCTGGAATTCCGCGCACGCCGCGCCGAGTTCGCCGGCCAGATGCGGCGGCAGGTAGCCAAAGTTCGCCTCGGCTGACAGCCCGGCGAGTGCGTCCAGGATTGCGGGGGCGGCGCCGAAATCCATCTCAGCGACGCCCGCGCCGAACCCGCCCGGCCCCGGGACCGTCCATTTGACGCTGCGACGGGCGCGAAGCTCGGCAGCCGTGGTCGTGTCGATGATCTCTCGAAGACTTTCTGCCACACCGTTATCCTGCACCTGAGGTGAGGCAATGTCCGAAGTGCTCACCGCGCCGCGCGTCATCACCGGCGGCGAGACCATGACCGGCGGCGCGGTTGTCATCGGCGACCGCACCGTGAACTGGGTCGGCCCGGCTGAAGCCTTGCCAGCCGAGTACGCGGCGCTGCCGTGCACGGACTACCCGGATTCAACGATCATGCCGGGCCTGATCGACAGCCACGTGCATCTGGGCTTCGACGGCGGGCCGCAACCGGCCGCGCGGATGCAGCGCGAGACCGACACGCAACTGCTGGTGCTGATGCTGCGCAGCGCGCGGGAACTGCTCGGCGTCGGCGTGACCACCGCCCGCGACCTCGGCGCGCGAGGCTATCTGGACGTGATCGTGCGTGACGCCATCGCCGCCGGGCTGGCCCGCGGCCCACGGATGATCGTGTCAGCCAGCCCGCTCACCGTGACCGGCGGCCACTGCTGGTTCATGGGCGCCGAGGCGGACACCGAGGATGACCTCCGCCGCATGGTCCGCAGCCACCACAAGAACGGCGCCGATCTGATCAAGGTCATGTCGACCGGCGGATTCATGACCACCGGGTCGGCGCCCTGGCATGCGCAGTTCACCACCGCACAGCTTTCGGCCGTCGTGGAGGAGGCGCGGCGGGTCGACAAGCCGGTCGCCGCGCACGCGCACGGCATCGAGGGAATCCGCCGCGCCGTCGACGCCGGGGTCACCACGCTCGAGCACTGCTCGTTCGTAACCGAGACCAACGAGCGTCGCTTCGACGAGTCGCTGGCCGCCCGGATCGCGGAGCAGGGCATCATCGTCTGCCCAACCCTCAACGTTAACGCGCCCTACGTCGCCGAGCTGACCGATATCACGCCCGGTCAGTTCGTCGCTGCGATGCACGAGATGGGGGTGCGGATCATCGCGGGCACCGACGCGGGCGTCAACAACACGCCGCACCACCAGTTCGTCGGCGGACTGGAGTACCTGGTGACGCTGGGTTTCCGGCCCGAGCAGGTGCTCGCGATGGCCACCAGCGAGGCAGCTTCGGCTCTCGGTGTCGGTGCGGTCACCGGCCGCCTCGCGCCCGGCTACGAGGCCGACCTGATCGTCACCGGCGGTGACCCTCGCGCCGACATCGCGGCGCTCGGCAAGCTGCGGCGCGTCATCGCCCGGGGCCGCGACTACGTGCCGGACAGCGGCCGGTTCGACGTCAGCGCGCCCGGCACCCCGTTCGCGTCCGCGGAGCAGGGCGCCGATCTCCTGATCATCGAGGCGACGAAACGCCGGCCGG
>Ga0335073_10013067_pt1 | contig 11639 bp, 12 predicted proteins | sample Lox_Sample_22_FD_207093 | JGI IMG/M metagenome (GOLD analysis project Ga0335073, IMG submission 207093) | Soil microbial communities from Loxahatchee National Wildlife Refuge, Florida, United States - Lox_Sample_2.2 | ecosystem: Environmental > Terrestrial > Soil > Wetlands | place: USA... | reverse complement strand
GGGCGCTTTCGACGAGCTGCGCGGAGCCGGCCACCGAGCCCGTCGCGATCAGCACTGCGGCCAGCGCGTCATCGTCGGCGCCGCTGGTCGACGCGAGCTCTACCGCCCAGCGGAGCGACTCGGTGCACGCGCCGACCACGATCAGCGCGGCGAGGCGCACCAGCACCCGGGTGCGGCGGTCCAGCGCGGGCCGGGTCAGTGCGTATTCGCGCTCGAACTCGGGCGTGGGAGACATCGCGCTGCGCAGCGAGCGCTCATCGTGTGCCGCTAGACGGCGTAGTAGCTCCCGTGGTTCGCTCACGATGTCGTTCTATCCCCGGAGTCGATGCTGCCGGGATCCTCTCGCCAAGGCTTGATCACGGCATCCTCCGAATGGGATGAGACGCGGCCTAGAACTCGTCCGCCCAGTACATGCACTCGGCGAGCGTCTTCGCAACGAGTTGCGCGCGCGATCGCGCACTCACCTTCGTCATCGCGTTGCGGGTGTGGGTGCGCACGGTGTTGTGCGCGATGCGCAGTTCGTCGGCGACCTCGGGCCCGCTGAACCCGAGCGCCAGCAGTCTCACGACGTCGAGCTCGCGCGGCGACAGCTCGGCGCGCGGGGTCTCGGATTCGCCGTTCTCGCGCAGCCGTCCGCCCCGAGAGACTCTGAGAGCCACAAACAGAATGAGCTGGCGTCCGGTGACGACCTCGGGGTGACCGGCGTACTCCGCGATCAGATGCCCGCCGTCAGCGCGCACGAGCTCGATCGTGCCGGTGAACTGCTTCTGGCGGATCGCCGCGCGCCACTGCGCTTCGGAGATGGCTGCGTGATCGGCGCGCAGCTCGTAGACGGGCCTTCCGATCAGCTCGCTCGGCCGGTATCCCAGCAGTTGCACATAGGCGCCGTTGACCTCGACGTGCCGGCGTTCGTCGTCGAGCAGCACCATCGCGTTCCGGGACTGGTTGAACGCATCCCGGAACAGGGCCGACCAACCCGATCGAGTCTCCACGGTGTCGGTGGTCATGGACGTCTATCGCAACTCTCGCAGGGACGGCGGCCAAGGTCCAGCGGATCGTCCGAAATGGTGGTGCACGCTTCCCGGCGTGAAGCATGTTCGCCGTGTTGCCTGCGGCGCGAAGGGGTGGGACGCTGACGGTGGTGAAGCCCGCTCGAAAGCTCGGGGTCGCAATGACGGTCGCGCTCGTTGCCGGGGCTCTCGTCGCCTGGACGGTCCCCGCCGTGGCGCAGACCACGACCGATTCGACGACGACGACGACCGAGACCACGACGGTCTCGACCACCGTCACGGCTCCCCCCAAGACCACCACCGAGACCTCGACGACGACGGTCACCGGGCCGGGACACACGACGACGATCAAGAACAACACGACGAGCGTGGTCACGGGTACGACGCCAACCACGAGCAACTCGAGCAGCAGCTCAGTGGCCTGGTGGGTGTGGGTCCTGATCGGGCTCGGCGCGGTCGGCGTTGCGGTGGCCGTGTTCCAGCTCGGACGGGGCAGTGGCGAGAAGGCGGCGGCCTCCAGGTATCAGGCGCCACCGGGCCGGCGTCCGCCTGGCCAAGCCGGCGACGGGTGGGATGAGCCGACCTACCGAGACCCACCCCCGCCGTCACGCTAGCTGGACGATCCCGTAGGCCGTAAGCGCGGCGCCGGCCACCCCGGCGACGGGCGCGACCACGATCGGCCAGCGGGTCTGGATCCAGTTGCTGACCGGTACCAGCAGCTCGGCGCCGTTTTCGCCCATGACCGCGCGGACGACCACGATCGCGATCAGCGGGATCACGTAGATCAGGTTGTAGAGGACGAGCAGGAACACCTTGGAGGGGGCCGCCACCGACGAGCCCAGCACCATCGCGATCGCGGCGAAGTAGGGGAACGCCGTGAGCAGCTCGACGCCGGCGATACCGGCGCCCATCAGCAGCGCGGAGCCGTGCGAGCTCGGCTCGTGCGTCGTCCCGGGGTCGGCGGCAAGCGCTTCCCGACGCCACCAGATCACCGCGCCGCCGCACATCACGACCACGCCGACCACGATCGCCACGTCCCACTTGGCGGTGTGCGACAGCTTGGGCAGCAGGGAAAGGATCAGATCGCCGAGACCGAGCGCGATCGCGAGGCCCCCGGCCAGCGTCACCGCGAACGTCGCGATTGTGAACAGGACCGTCCGCCGGACCGGGCGATCCCCGAGCGCGAGGTACACCGCGGCGACGATCAGAGACGGGTTCAGCGAGTCGGGCAGCGCGATCGCGATCACCGCGAGCGCAAGGGCGGGCATGCTATGGCGTTCCGGGCAGCGGCCGGCCCGGTCTCAATGCCTGAACGTCGTGACCTCGTGAGCGGGCCGCTCGGGGAGGCGTGAGCCGAGGCCTTCCAGCGACGCCGTCTGCTTGCGAAGCGCGCTCAGGAACAGGTCGGCCATGTCGTGCGACATGCCGGCGCGGACGACCACTCTCAGGACCGACAGATCCTCGCGGTTCTCGGGAAACGTGTAGGCCGGCACCAGCCAGCCCCCTTCGCGCAACCGGGCCGACACGTCGAACACGGTGTAGTTGCCGTTCTCGGGCGCGACCGAGAACGCGAACACCGGCAGGTCGCTCCCATCCGTGATCAGGCGGTACGGGCCGATGCCCGCGACACCGCGCGCGATGTGCTGGGCCACCGCGCTCGACCCGCGCTGGACCTCTCTGTACCCGGTCTCGCCGAGCGCCACGAACATGAAGTACTGGGCGATGACTTCGCTTCCGGGGCGTGAGAAGTTGAGCGCGAACGTCGGCATGTGGCCGCCGAGGTAGTTGACGTCGAAGATGAGATCGGCCGGGAGCGCATCCGAGTCGCGCCAGATGGCCCAGCCGACGCCGGGATACACGAGGCCGTACTTGTGGCCGGAGGCGTTGATCGACTGCACGCGCGCCAGGCGGAAGTCCCATTCGAGCTCGGGCTGTACGAACGGCGCGACGAACCCACCGGACGCCGCGTCGACGTGAACGGGCACATCGGGTCCGCCCGCGGCCGCGAGCCGGTCGAGCGCGGAGCAGATCTCGCCGATCGGCTCGTAGCTGCCGTCGAACGTCGAGCCGAGAACCGCGACGACGCCGATCGTGTTCTCATCGCACATCGCGGCCGCCTCCTCGGCGCCGAGATGAAGCCGGTCGCCCTCCATCGGCACGAGCCGCGGCTCGACGTCCCAGTAGCGGCAGAACTTCTCCCAGCAGACCTGTACGTTGACGCCGGTCACCAGGTTCGGCCGCTCGGTTGGCTTGCCGGCCTGGCTCATCCGCTCGCGCCAGCGCCACTTCAGCGCCAGGCCGCCCAGCATCGCGGCCTCGCTCGAGCCCGTCGTCGAGGTGCCGGTCACGTCGCCGTCTCCGGGCGCGTGCCACAGGCGGCCGACGATGTTGACGCACCGCCGCTCGATCTCCGCGGTCTGCGGATACTCGTCCTTGTCGATCATGTTCTTGTCGGCGGTCTCTGCCATCAGCGCGCACGCGCGCGGCGGCATCCATGTCGTCACGAACGTGGCCAGGTTCAGCCGAGCGCTGCCGTCGAGCAGGAGTTCGTTCGCGAGCAGGTCGTAGGCCACCTCGGTGCCGGTCCCGCTCTCGTTGAGAGAGTCGTGGGGAAGGTCCATGACGCGCTGCTCGAGTACCAGCGCCGAAGCGCCTGCCTTGTTCGTCTCCAACCTCATCGGCCCTCGGTTCCTCGGCGGACAAAACTCGCGGCAAGGTTCGAGCGCCCACAGGATGGGCGCATCATCCGGATCAGGTGATGGGCGATCGCGGCGGGCGATCGCGCGGCGACGGCTCGCGATCCGGCCCGAGCGGCGAGTCAGAAGCCGAGCGGGTGCTCGGTCTCGGGCAGCTCGGCGAGGCTCTGGCGGAGGCTGCGGAGCGCCCTGGCGGCACGATCGGACCGGAGCGCGGCGAGCGCGTTCGGGACCTCCCAGCCGGCGAACACGGGGCATCCGATGCAGATCGCGACGACCAGCGGGATCGCGACGCCGGGGGCCGGAGCGAGGATCGCGCCGACGCAGACCGCGGCGCTGATCAGCGCCGTGAACAGCGCGGCGAGCAGGACGAGGCGAGGCCGCACGCGGCTGACCGGGCGCCACATCGCCGGCGCGTAATCGTCGAGAAGTCCCTCGTCACCCATGTCGCTCGAACCTACCCGGTTGATCTCCCACAAAATCGGCCGCTAGCGCGCGTGGCTTAAGGATTTCCTGGCCCGGCCGTCGTCCGGCTCGGCCGGTGCCGCGCCCTCCCCGGCCGCCGCCTCGGGCATCAGCAGCAGCGCGCCGATCAGGAAGCAGAGTCCGCCCACCGACGTGCCGGCGTTGGCGATCCGCGCGCTGATGGGTTCGCCGGAGGCGGGCTCGAGCAACGAGGCGATCGCGGATGCGCCGAAGGCGATCGAGCCGAGCAGGTTCAGCGCGACGATCTTCCAAGCCAGCGTCCGGTTGCGGAATCCGATCCAGCGATGACAGACCTCCGCGAACGCGAGCTCGCTCGAGATCAGGAACGCGATCGAGCCGAACGCGTCCGGTGCCCACACGCGCACGTTGCTCTGGTGCGCGGTCAGGGCGTGGTTCAGCGCGGCGAACGTGCTGATGTTGAACAGGACCGTTCCGATCAGCTGCACCAGCGCCGACAGCCAGTCGATTCGCTTGGGCTCCCAGGACACGGGACGCCACCGAACGCCGTGCGTGCGAGGGCCGAGCCCGCGCTCGACGTTGACGGCCTCGGAGAACTGCAGGTACGCCGCTGACGTGAAGAACAGCGAGCCGACGAAGAAATCCACGCCGATCCACGCCCGCGGCGTCGCGGCCCACTGGGAGGCGATCCCGCCGATGGTGAAGCACAGCGCCCCGATCACGAACAGCGCGGCCATCCACCAGTTGCGCTGTTGCGGTCGCCACCAGACCGACCGCCCCTCGGCGGTGGCTCCGCGGTTCCCTGCCGGCGACCGCTTGCGGTGCCGGCGCGAATCCCAGCGATGTTCGGTGCCGTCAGGCGCGCGGAGCACCTCGCTGGTGACGAACGGCCCCGGGCCCGACGCGGATACGCGAGTCCAGCCATCGGGCAGATCGACGTAGCCGTTCACAGCTCGACGATCCCCTTGACGATGAGCCACACCCCGACGATGGTGGCCAGCCCGATCGCGACCTCCCGGGAGTGATCGTGACCCCAGCTCGAGGCGCGCTCGACGAAGCCGGCCGCACCCTGCGGGTTGATCACATAGGCAACGATCGGGATCTCGACCAGCGCGAACATAATCACGTTGAACAGCAGCAATTGGAGCAGCGCCGAGACCGTCGACGGCATCGCCTTGGCGATCTCCGTGAGGGCATCGAGGTACCAGACTCCCGGGAGGTTGAGCACGAGTCCGGCGACGAACGCCATCGCGATCGAGCCGCGCGAGAGTGCCCGGTCCGCCATCGATGGCTTGCGCGGGGTTGCCGGCTCCGGCTTCGATCTTCGGTGCTTGCGCAGGCCGCGGCTGACCCAGCCGGTCGCGATTCCCCACGCGACGAGCAGCGACACCGATCCGAGCACGATCGAGACGACCGGCTTGGTCGTGTGGTTGGACCTGCCGACCGCGCCCGATGACTCGATCGCGCGGACGATCCCGATGCCGGCGATCATGCTGATCGTCAGTCCGCCGGCGAGGAAGCCGAGCAGCATCCGCAGGGGCCGGGGATGGGCGAGGATGAGGATCACGCCGGCGAGCAGCGTCGGGTAGACGCAAGCCGCGAGCGCGAGCAGAACCAGGGTCACCGGATCCACGCGCGTAGCCTCGCGGGCCCGGCTCGCCGCTGCGTCATCCGGTCGGGATGACGAGCCCGCGGTCCTGACTGCTACTCGAGCTTTCCGGATCCGGCCGCGCGCGAGAGCGGATCGCCGCCCGGGCCGCGCAGGATCACCGCGAAGCCGACCGCGATCAGCGCGCCGATCACCGGACCGAGCACGTACACCCAGTAGCTGCTCCAATCGCCGCTGACCAGCGCCGGGCCGAACGAACGCGCGGGGTTCATCGACGTTCCGCTGACCGGCGCCGCCCAAAGACCAGCGAGCGCGATGTACCCGCCCACGCCGAGCGCCCCGATCGTGCCGACGTTCTGAGCCGCCGACGCGGTGCCGAGGATCACGCTGACGAGCCCCCCGGTCAGCGCGATCTCCATCAGCAGCGCCTGCCAGTTGTGGTAGCCGGGACCGGGGAGGGTCGCGCCGAGGTGCTCGACGTTGCCGAACACCGCGAGCAGAAACAGACACGCGAGCGTCGCGCCAAGTAGCTGGGCGACGAGGTAGCCGAGAAATCGCCTCGTCGGGAAGTCGTGCCGCAGCGCGAACGCCAGCGTGACGACCGGGTTCAGGTGCGCTCCCGACACCGCGCCCATGAACAGGATGATCGACAGCACCGTCAGTCCCGGCGCGACGACCGCCGCGGCGAGGCTGATCTGTCCCTTGGCGTGGAGGATGCCCCCGCCGGCGGCAGCCAGCAGCAGCAGGAACGTCCCCAGGGCCTCCGAGAACAGACGTCGGTAGGCCAGGCGCGGGTCGTCGAAGTCCTCGCGCCTACCGAATTCGAGCGTGAGCAGACGTAGCGCCCGATCGCGATCGTGGTCGCTGAGGGACGTCGACGGTGACGGCGTCGCCATCTAGACCCGCGATTGTGCGCCCTGCGGCGGACGGATTCTCGCGCCGCCCGCGCGCCGGGTCTGGCTCCGGGCCCGATCGACCCGGGTCAGACCTCCAGCCGGCGTCCGTACGCCACGAGCCCGTAGATCCCGAGGATGTTCAGCGCGAACAGTGCCAGCGACCAGAACGGGTACGCGGGGATCATCAGCATCTGGGCGATCGCGTTCGCCGCGAGCACGACCACGCCGGCCCACCGCGAGAACTGGTTCTTGACGAACACGCCGAGCCCGACGGCGAGTTGCAGCACGCCGATGCAGAGCACGATCCAACCCCAGGTCTTGAGGTTGCCGGTGATGTAGTGGGCGTTGGCGGCAAAGAAGTGCGCGTTGCCGATCGCGGCGATGCCCTCGATCACATTCATGGTTCCGAGCATCAGCAACAAGATGCCCGCGAACGAGACCCAGCCGTAACCGCGGTCTTCGTCCGCGTAGTCCCGATACCCGGCCGAGGGTCTGCTTTCGGGCGTTGACTGGACAGACATGGCAGTCCTCCGGTTGTTGTCCTGACGGGTCACGCACCCCGTCGTTATGCACGGCAAGATCCCACCGGCCACAGAGGTAGGCAATGGTGTGCTCTTGCCTCTGCGGGGAAGGTCGGCACCCTCACCCCGATCAGGTGATGAACACGCCCCGGTGAGCGCGCAACCTGCTCGACATGACCGTCCGGAGGATCTGGTCCGCGGTTGCGCTCGTGCTGGTCCTCGCGGCGATCGTGCTCGCCGTCGACACCGCGATCGCCCACTTTCCGAGCGGCCTCGCGGTCCTGGCCTGCCTGATCCTCGCCGGATGCTGCGCCTGGTTCGGGATCTGCCGTCGCGGTGTGGCACGTATCGCCGGTCTCGCCGCCGCGGCACTGTTCGTTGCCGGCGCGATCGTGCTCATCATCGTCGGGAAGCGGGTGCTCGAGGACGCCCTCGTCGTGGCGGCCATTGCCGTCGCGCTGGCGGCGACCCGCGAGGCGTTCAAGGCCCACGCGCACCTGCCGCACGCCGAGCGGCCGAGCCGCCCCGTGCTGTTCTACAACCCGAAGTCGGGTGGCGGCAAGGCCGAGCGCTTCCATCTCGCCGACGAGGCTCGCCGGCGCGGGATCGAGCCGATCGAGCTCAAGCGCGGACAGGACCTCGAGCAACTCGTGCGCGCCGCGGTCAGCGACGGCGCCGATGCGCTGGCGATGGCCGGCGGTGACGGGTCCCAGGCCGTGGTCGCGATGATCGCCGCGGAGCTGGATCTTCCCTACGCGTGCATCCCGGCGGGCACGCGCAACCACTTCGCGCTCGACCTCGGCGTCGACCGGGACGACGTCGTCGGCGCGCTCGAGGCGTTCGTGGACGGGGGTGAGCGTCGCGTCGACCTCGCCGAGGTCAACGGGCAGGTGTTCGTCAACAACGTGTCGCTCGGCCTGTACGCGGAGGCGGTGCAGCAGCCCGGATACCGTGACGCGAAGCTGCACACGCTGCTGGAGACCGTTCCCGACACGATCGGGCCGGACGCCAAGTCGCCCGACCTGCATTGGGACAGCCCCGCCGGCGAACAGTCTGCGGTGGCGATTCTCGTCTCGAACAATGCCTACCGGCTCGGCCGGGTCCTCGGGTCGGGAACGCGTCCACGGCTCGACCGGGGGGTCCTCGGGGTGACCGTGCTCGCCCCGACCGAGTCCGGCGCCGGCAGCGGAGTCAGGCCGAAGCTCGGCATGGAGCAGTGGATCGCTCCGACGTTCGAGATCGCGTCGGGGTCGCCGGTGCCGGCGGGGATCGACGGCGAGGCGATGCGCCTCGATGCGCCCTTGCGGTTCCGCATCCGCCCAGGCGCGCTGCGCGTCAGGATCGCGCCCCACCACCCGGGTGCCTCTCCGTCGGCGCTCGAGCCCGAAAAGCCGTTGCGGACGATCAGGGCGTTGACGAGCCTCTTGATCAACGGCGCGCCGGCCGAGCCGCCGCCCGCTCGCTGACGTCGCGCGGGCCGGTCCTCGCTGACGCCGCGCCCGGGCCCCGCGAGACGTCCCGTTGCTCATCCTTTTCGGGTGATGACGGAGCCGGCGGCATTTCGGATGCTCGGCTCGCGCGAGAACGTCGCGTCTGGCTCGGCACGGTCGCGGGACCGCACCGCCGGGGCCAGGATCCCCATCCGAAAGGAGATGTGCTTAATGGCAACGCTCGTTGCGATCGGTTACCCGGACCAGGGAACCGCTGAGCAGGCGCGGGCAACCGTCAGGGAGCTGGAGTCGGATCTCGTGATCCAGGCGGAGCAGGTCGCCTCGATCTCGCGTGACCTCGAAGGCAAGTACCACGTACAGACATCGCACGGCGGCGCATCGGCCGGCGGTGGCGCCTGGTGGGGCGGCTTCTGGGGCTTCCTGTTCGGCCTGTTGTTCTTCATCCCGTTCGCAGGCCTTGCCTTGGGCGCGGGGATGGGAGCGCTGTTCGGCCACTTCGGGTCGAAGGGCATCGACAAGGCATTCCAAGAGCAGGTACGTGACTACCTGAAGCCGGGCACGTCGGCGCTGTTCATGATCATCGAGCAGGTCACCGAGGACAAGGCGGTCGCCGCGCTCCAGCAGTACGGCGGCACCGTGATCCGGACCTCGCTGTCCGAAGAGGACACCAAGAAGCTCCAGGAGGCGTTGACACCGCCCGCGCCCGTCAGCTGACGGGCCGCCTGACCGGACGCGTGGGAGGTTGCTCGGGCGGTCTCCCACGCCCAGCCGGCTCGCCTGCGGGCTCTCCCGCGGCCTCGCCTGCCGGAAGGTCTCGCGGCTCGCCCGCCGGATCTCCCGGCGGATCGCCTTGTAGCGAGCGCCGCCAGCCCAGGAGGATCTCGTGAACCGCGGCGGCGCCGACCACCCGATGCGGGGGCATGGGCAATCCCACCGGATGGAGGATGAACGGCTGGGTCTGCGGTCCGCCGAGGCCGCCGTGGAACGAGATCAGCTCCTCGAACGCGCAGCCCTGCTCGATGTCGGCGTCGTAGAAGCTGTTGACCATCACGTCGGCGACGTGCTCGAAACCGTCGGTCCGCCGCAGGTGAACCGCGGCGCGCGGTCCGAACGGGGCGAGCGGATCCTCCCCGTCGACGGTGTCGTCGGCCAGGTACCGGGTTCCGCGGGCGCCGAGCACGACCGCGCCGCGCTCGCGTGAGCGGACGAGCAGGAACCCGATGTGCTGATGCCGGCGCAGGCTTTCGAGCAGCCGCGGGTGGCGCTCGCCGATCTCCTCGAGGAACAGGCGGCGCTGCTCGTCCATCAGGTAGATCAGCCCGAGATTGCCCGACGCGAGCACGATCAGGTCGTTCCCGCCGATCCCGTCGCCGCCGGCTCCCTCGACGCGTCCGGTGGCCTCGGCGACCGCGTGGCCGACCGCCGCGTCGTTCTCGTCGCCGGTCGCCACGCGCGCGACCTTCCCGCCCGCGATCGAGCGCTCGACGAACTCCTGCAGGTCGTAGCCGTTGCGCTGCTTGAACGTCGCCCCCTGCGTCTGGCCGTGGTCGGAGAGCACGACCAGTTCGTAGGGACGCGGTGCGAACCGGCGAGCGCGCGCGATCCGGCCGAACTGCTCGTCGAGCTTGCGCAGCGCCTCGAGCGTGTCCGGACGCTCGAGCCCCGAATGGTGGGCGACCTCGTCGTAGCTCGAGAACGTCGCGTACACGGCGGGGCGCCCGCGCATCATGTCGGTCAGGACGCCGAACACGATCAGGTCGCGCACGCCGACGCACAGCGCCGCCCGCAGGAACGGGTAGCGGCCGCCGCGGTAGCCGCGGGGCCACACCTTCCGCCGCCGCTGCCGGATCGCGTACACCTTCTCGAGCATCGCCTCCCAGAGGAACAGGACCAGCAGCCGCGTGACGTTGAAGCCGTTGGCCAGAAACGCGCGGTAGCCGGGGTTGGCCTTCTTCTCGGCGCCCATCCGACTGACGGTGAGGATCATCGCGTCGGCCTCGCCCGAGAACAGGTTCCCGCGGCTCGCGCCGTCGTGGGTGAGCAGGCCGTTGCCGTTCGCGAGCCGGCGCTCGATCTCGGCGCAGTCGTCGGGCGAGGAGCACGTCATCACCTTCCCGGTGGCCTTCTCGACCCAGCGGAACGCCGGGATGTCCTCGTTGGAGCCGAGCAGGATCCCGGCCTGACTCGCGCCCGTCTGCGAGCTCAGGTCGGGCTCCCATTCCTCGAGGCGATGGGTGCCGAGCTCGAGCCAGCTCGCCATCTGCGGCGCGTTCCCGTCGCGGATCGCCCGCTGCAGGACGGGCCGGGCTAGGCCATCGATCTCCAGGAACAGGATCCCCGGCGTGTCGGTGCGGACCGTCCCGCCCTGCCGCCGCGCGATCCGCCGGATCACCTTCAGCGAGTACGTGTCGTCGTCGTTGGCACCGAAGATCACGTCGAGCACCAGCATCGTCGCCGCGATCACCACCGACGCGAGCAACGCCCACCCGAACGAGTCCACCCTGATCGTCCTCGTCGTGATGTGCGACGCGAGCAGCAGCATCAACGCGTCGAGCACGAGCACGATCACGAACCCGAGCGCCAGCGTGAACGGCAGCCGCAGCGCGGCGACCACCGGCGGCAGCACCGCGTTGAGCGCCGCGATCAGCACCGCAGCCGCCAGCGCATCGGTGAAGCTGCCGACGCTCACGTGCGGAACGATCGTCGCGGCCACGAACACCGCCACGCCCGCCACCAGCCAGGAGACGAGCACGTGCACCACGTTGTAGCGGGGCCGCTGCGGGGCCCAGGTCGGCTCCTGTCCGTATGAATCGCTCGCGGGCATCGACCGTGCCCGAGTATCGCCACCGGCTCCCGCGGGAGCATCACCCCGAACGGAGGATGACCCTCGGCTTCACCCGCATCGGATGATGGACCCTACGCGCGCTCTGACACGATTCACAACATGGCTACAACTGCGCGTACACCCCCCAGGGCGAAGGCTGTCGTTCATCTCACCGTCGACGAGCGGAT
>Ga0335073_10013065_pt1 | contig 11640 bp, 13 predicted proteins | sample Lox_Sample_22_FD_207093 | JGI IMG/M metagenome (GOLD analysis project Ga0335073, IMG submission 207093) | Soil microbial communities from Loxahatchee National Wildlife Refuge, Florida, United States - Lox_Sample_2.2 | ecosystem: Environmental > Terrestrial > Soil > Wetlands | place: USA... | reverse complement strand
TCCTGTCGTTCGGCGGCGGCGCACATTATTGCCTGGGCTCCCACCTGGCCCGACTCGAACTCAGAGAAGCTTTGACGATCATCACCCGCCGGATGCCCAACCCGCGCCGCACCGAACCGGCACGGTGGAAGCAGATCATCGGTATCACCGGCCCGACCGCGCTGCCCCTGGAATTCGAGCCCGGACACTGAATCAGCTACCGAGGCCCTTCTTGATGGCTTCGTCTTGTTTGTGGCCGACGTCGAGGACGAATTCCGATGGTGCCAGTGCATACGTCGGGCCATCGAATTCCAGCGTGACGAAGGCCTTGCCCTCGGTGAACAGCAACACCGTCACCCCCTTGGTGCGATCCGGCGACGTTCCCGTGATCGTCGTGCCGTCCACCCCGACCTCGGCCCCTAATGGTTTGGCGAGCAAGTTTTCGTGGTGCTGTTGCTTCGCCGAATCCAGTTCGTTCGCGGCGGCGGCAGGGTCCAACGCGACCACGATCGTGTCGATGATCGTGTGGCTGTGGTCTTGGTCGGTGAACGTCGTTGTCGCGCCATGTTGGCCATTCGGATTGTTCACCGGCGGACTGGCGGTGAAGGCATCGGGTGCGTTGATATCGCTCGCCTTGATCAGCAGCGTCGTGTAGTCGCCTGATTGGGCGACGTGTGTCGAGGACGAGGATGTCGGTCCCGATGCCGGTGTCGAAGACTTCGAATGGCTACCGCAGCCCGCCGTCGACGCTGCCGCCAGCGTCGACACCGCGACCGCCGCGGCGATCACCGGGTGAGAAATCCTCATCGGGCTGCGCTCCCTTCCACCGAGCTGATCGGAAAACCGTATCCCAGGGCTGACTTGTCTGGTCGGAGGCCGCCCTGTCGGCGGCGTCAGCGCGCCCTGTTTAGGAGAGGTCGCCGCGTACGGCCTCGGTGATGATGTCGACCACGGCTTGCGGTCGGGTAATCAGGGGAGCGTGGTCTGCATCGTGGTTATGAACTGTCGCGTGCATGCGTTCGGCCATGAACTTCTGCGTGACCGGGTTGATCATCCGGTCTTCCTCGGCGACCAGGTACCAGGACGGGCGGTCCTTCCACGCGGGTTTCGGCACAGGTTGTTGGATGCATTGCACGGCAATGGGTCGCTGCACCGCGGCCAGCACCACATGTTCGTCGGGAGTCCCCTGTTGGGCGAATGCTTTCCCAAAGGCGTTGACCGGCAGCCAGATCCAGCCGTGATCGTCTGGCTTGAGGTCGGGTGCGTCAGGGTGTGAGGGATCGCGGTAGAAGACATCGGCCACGGTCTCGCCTTCGTCCGGCGCCAACGCGGCGACATAGACGAGCGCACGCACCCGCGGATGCGAGGTGGCCCCGATGACACCGCCGGCATAGGCGTGCGCCACCACCACGACCGGCCCGTCGACCCTGTCGATGGTGCGGTCGAGCGCGTCGACGTCGTCGGCGAGAGAAGTGAGCGGGATGGGCGCTGCGGTGACGGCGATACCGGCTTGATCCAGACCGGTGATCACCCGGCTCCAGCTGGACCCGTCGGCCCATGCTCCGTGGACGAGTACCACCGTGGGCGAGGTTGGCCTACTCATGTCAGACAGTTGCGACTCCGGCCGGCGTGTAAAGCCCGCTTCCCGTGATTAACGGCAAGTCCATCGTGGTCCTGATTCCGGGTGGCGCCGCGACCACGGCCGGGATCGCGTTGACGATGCGGCCCGCCGCCCCGACGATCGCCGCGTGGTTGTGATCGCCTTTGCGGCTGGCCGGGCAGATGTCCACGGTGTAGGACGGCTCGCCGACGATCTCCACGCGGTACGAGCCGCCGGGCTGGGCGGGCTGCGGCCAATCGGGCCGCAGGTCCTCCCGAAGCCGGGTGATGTGCTCGACGATAATCGCGGGGTGGCCGTCGACCATGCCGCGGATCTCGAACTGCAGTGCGGCCATCGTGCCCTTGGCGACGGGTCCAACCGCGATGTCGAAATCTTCCGGGGCCGGTTCGCGCTCATAGGACTCGGTGATCTCGTCGAGTTCGATACCCAGGCCCGCCGCCAGCTGACGGATTGCCCCGCCCCAGGCGATGCTGAGCACGCCCGGTAGCAGCAGCATCGGTATGTCGTCCAGCGGTCTGCCGAACCCCATGTAGTGCATGACCTCGGCGCCGTCATAGGTCGCGTAGTCGGCGATCTCCATGCAGCGCACCTGCTCGATCGACTGGCAGGTACTCGCGAGTGCGAACGGGATGAGGTCGTTGATGAATCCAGGGTCGACGCCGTTGATGAAGATGCTTGAGTTACCTTGCTGTGCCGCATCTTCGACGCGGGCGATGTACTTGTCGGGCATGACTCCCCACGGGTACTGCAACATCCCCGGCGACGACCCGACGACGTTGATGCCCGCGGCGAGGATGCGCATGACATCTTTCATCGCGTCCGGGAGACGGGTGTCACCCATCGCGCAGTAGACAACACACTCCGGCCGGCTCGCGATCACGGCGTCCAGGTCATTGACCGCCGCGATACCGGTGGCGACGTCCACTCCGGCGAGTGCGCCGGCGTCCTTGCCGACTTTCTCCGGCGTCGAGACGCACAATCCGGTCAGTTCGAATTGCGGATTGGTGACCAGTTCGGTCAACGCCAGACGACCGACGTTTCCGGTGCCGACATGGGCGACACGGATCGCCATGACTGTCCTCCGTCCCTGGATGCGAGCGCACAGACTTTTCTAGACGCTAGTCCAGGGCAGAGATCAACGATGCGCTGACGTCACTCGCCGAAGCCTTGGTGTGGAGTTGCCGCCACAACCTGTCCGCCAGCTACGCCGAGGCGGCTGGCGGCGAAGTCAGCCCCCTGGGAAATCACGCCTCCGTCGTCGGCGTAGCCGTCGTGCGCGGCGAAATTCATCCCGTCCGAGCAGACCGGGTCCTCGGGAGCGCAGACCTTGATGGTCTTGTCCTGGTACAGCGGGCCGATCACGATCTGCGGTTGGCCGAGGAAGTTCATGGCGCGCACATTGGGCGTTCCGAACAGCACGACCGCGGCGACGTGGTTCGCCACATCAGGCGACAGCGGCTTGGGAATCGTCGCCGGATCGACATCAGCCGGTATCGAATCCGGGACGGCGGGCGAGGTGACAAAGCCCATCACAGCTGCACCCTGCGAGAAGCCGCCGAGCACCATCTTGGTGTTGGGACAGCTGCCCGCCATCGAAACGACGTGGGAGCCGGCATCTCGGATTCCGTCGAGTCCCGTCGACCATTGGTCGCTGGCCGGGTAGTTGACCGGATACACGCCCATGGACTTTCCACCAAGACGCCCACGCAGCGCATCGACGAATGCTTGTCCGGTCGGACCGACACCCGGGTCCTCACCGGTACCGCGGGCGAACACCACCTCGGTGTCGGGACACGGTGCGGCGGATGCTGGGGGAGCGGCAGCGGCAGGAAGGGCAAAACTCAACGCTGTCAGTACTACGGGACCAAGGAAACGACTGAGGTGACGGGGGATCATGCCGCAGGAAATTCCCCCGGCCGCACCTCCCGAAACTTCAGATTTTGGAACAATTCTTGAACGGATAGCAACAGTCTTGGCCCAGGTCACGACAGACAGCTAACCATGCCCGGACAGTTTTTTCAGATTGACACTGTGTTAACACTCGTCGGCGCATCGGACAGCTTCACCAGCCGCACGTCCGGCCGCGCCGGGACCTCGTCGGCAAGGAACCACCGGAAGGCCAGGTTGCCACGCGGATAGCCAAGCGTGGTAAGGGAATTCGGGTGTGGCGTTGTCGTGCCGGAGATGACGATTGTCACCGAGCCGTCTGCGTTGAGCACCGCGGTGTGGCCGTTGACCGAGCTGCGCGCATCGGTGACGCCGTGGGTGGCCATGAATTGGTTCCACACGACCAGGTTCCAGAATCTGCACCGCGGCGGCCGGTGGGTGATGACGAGTGCCTCGTCCTCGTTGAGCACGAAACTGCCGTAGGAATAACAGGCATCACGGGCCGACCAGCCGAAGTTGGCGTCCGGGACTTGATACGGGTCGGCGAACTGATTGGCCGCATGCGCGATTTCGTGGCCCAGCGCATGCGCGTCGTCAACCCGCGCTCCGACAGCCAGCGGGACGATCGCGAACATCGTGCGCAGCCACGCGGCACTGGCCCGTAGCCGCGCAGCGGTTTCGGCGTCCCCGTGCCGAATCGGTTCCGGTTCGTCGAGCGCCTCGATAGTCCAGTTGATCGGACGGCCCGTCACAGGGTCGGCCTGGTAGTCGCGGGTCATCAGAACCGCCGCGTCGGGTGTGGGTCCGAGTTCGAACGAGAAGTTGCCCGCCGCGTCGATCTCGAGGTCGTCGTCCCGGACGATCGCCACGATGCGGTCCGACCAGGCGCCCGGCGACGGTTCGTTGTAGGCGGTCAGCGAGAAGTAGACGCTGTCACCGCGGTTGCCGCTGATGCGGTAGCGACGGTTGGGATCGACCGGGCACATGTAGTAGTAGGCGTCGGTGTTGTCGCCGCCCCATCGACGATCGCGCCGGAACGGCGTATTGACCGCGACGAACACCGGCCGGCTGGGCTCGGCGAACAGGTAGGTGTCGAAGGCGACGCCCAGCGTGGTCGCGAGCATGCGGTAGCCGTCGGCGATGTGCCGGTCGTCGGTGACGGCGCGGTCGCCGTCGAGGAACGAGCGGTCGAGGCCGCCCAGGGTCTCGAGCAACTCGTGCCATGCGGCGGTGGACTCGTGTGTCGTTTCAGTCAAGCCCTGATTCCTCTCGTGATGAAAGCGGCGGTGCGGTCTATCCAGGCTTCGTCGAGTGTGTCGCCACGGGTGAGCAGCGCCAGGAACGTGGTTCCGGCGACGACTTCGACGAGTTCGGCGGCGGTGACGTCGGGCCTCACCTCGCCGCGCGCGGCTGCATCCGCCAGCCGGTCCGACAGGCCGCGGGACAGGATGTCGCCGAAACGCTCCAGCAGGGCGGAGTGCAGCGTGAGATCGGCCGCCATCTCGCCGACCAGCCCAGGCAGCGCGGCCCGCGCGGCGGGGGTGGTCAATACCTCCGCGGTGCGGCGAACCATCTCGCGCATGTCGCCGGCGAGCGACCCCGTTTCGGGTATCGCGGTCGCGTCGCCGATCGGAAACACCGCCTCGTGGACCAGGTGCGCCTTGCCGGGCCAGCGCCGGTAGATCGCCGGCTTGCTGGTGCCCGCCCGGCGCGCGATCGCGTCGACCGAGAGGTCGGCGTAGCCCGTCTGCGCGAGCAGTTCGACGGTGGCCTGCAGCACCGCGCCGTCGATGCGCTTATCACGGGGTCGGCCAAGTTCTGTCGTCATTACGAAACTCAGAGTAACATAAGTCGCCGTGACTCCAACCCTCGTACATCTCGACGACCTTGCTGAGCCGCGCTTCAGCCCTCAGATCGAGCAGATCCGCGACCTGATGACCGCGATGGCCCCAGAGTGCCCACTGGAGGCCGACGCTTTGCACGCCAAAGCCACCGCCGATACCGGGCTGACCGACTTCGGGCCGGACGATTACCGGGAACGCCTCGACGTCTACCTGGCAGCGTTGCGAGAGATCGCCGGCATGCACGGGCCCGGGATCGTCAATTTCCACGCTCAGCTGTTGCAGTGGCTCAAAAACCGGCTACTGCTCAATGACCTGCTGACGCGCCATCCCGAGATCCACGACATCGAGTTGCTGCCGCCTGTCGTCATCGCGGGCCTGCCGCGTACCGGGACCACCCATCTGCACAACCTGCTGGCGGCGGCCCCGACGTTTCGCACCATTCCTTATTGGGAGAGCAACGAGCCTTTCCCACTGCCCGCCGAGGTCGGGGTCGAGCCTGATCCGCGCAAAGCCCGGATGGACGCCGCCGTCGAGTTCATGAACGCCGCGATGCCGCACTTTGCGCTGATGCATGAGATGACGACCGAGCACGTCCACGAAGAGATCCAGCTGCTGGCCAACGACTTCTCCACAATGCTGTTCGAGACCCTCGGACACGTGCCACGCTGGCGCGACTACTACCTGGTCCACGACCAGACGTCGTCGTACCAACACCTGGCCGTCCAATTGAAAGCGCTGCAGTTCCTGCGCGGCGGGCGCCGCTGGCTGCTGAAGTCGCCGCAGCACCTCGAGCAGCTGCCGGTGCTGGAGGCGGCTTTCCCCGGGACGATCGTGCTGTGCACCCACCGCGACCCGGTGCCGGTGGCACTGTCGATGATCGCGATGATCACCTATACCGCACGGATGCATTGCTCGCCGGTGCCGGTGCACGAGATCGCGGCATCGTGGATCGACCGCCTGCAGATGATGCTGAGCGCACTCGTCCGCGATCGCGACGTCATCCCGCCGGAACGTTCGATCGACATCCGCTTCAACGACTTCATGGCCGATGAGCTCGGCGTCGCCGAGCGGGTGTACGACCTCGCCGGCGAGCCGCTGACTGCTGCGGCTCGCACGGCGATGGTCGATTACCTTTCCGGTCACCAGCGCGGGCGGTTGGGCCAGATCGCGACGTCGGCCGAGATGTTCGGACTCGACGAGCATGAGCTGCGCCCCCGGTTCACCCGCTACGTGGAGCGCTTCTTGACGTGAAGGCCGGTCGGCCTAGGTAGCGACCGGCGGCTGGTCCGGGGCCGACGGCGGAGGAGCGTCCGGGGCCGGCGGCGGAGGAGCGTCCGGGGCCGGCGGCGGAGGTGCGTCGGGGGCCGGCGGCGGAGGTGCGTCAGGGGCCGGCGGCGGAGGTGCGTCAGGGGCCGGCGGCGGGGGAGCGTCCGGAGCCACCAGGTTCACCAGCACCGGACCGGGCGGCGGTGGGGCGTCCGCGGGTGCGTCAGGATCCACCGGCAAGTACATGTGATGGGTGAACTGGGACTGGTAGGCCCCGCCACCACCAATGCGCACGCCGCCACGTTCACCGCTGGAAACGGGCGTGCCATCCGGCAGCGTCACCGCGGTGTGACCGCCGTTCCAGCCGATCACCAGAGCGCCCGGGGCGGTTCCATATTTGAAGCCGCGTGCCAACAAGGCTGATTCTTCGTTTCCGGTGTTGAACCTTTGGGAGAAAGCCGGCCGGTCGCTAGCAACGTTCGATACTAACGAGGCCAGACCCGAACAGTCCGTTCCGGTCGGGGAATAGCCGTGGCTATACGGCGTGCCTGACATCTGGTTAACCAGAGCCATGATCGTTTCTAAAAACATGCGCCGGGACGTTAACAACAAGATCAAAGCCGGCCAAAATTTGTGGTAGCCGTCACTTTTCGTGTTACTGAATGACCTACGCTACATTTCCCTAGAAAAACCGCTGGTAGACAGGGTTTAACAACGCGCTATCGGACACTCACGAAAAGTTAAGTAATTGTTTGCTTCGCATAGATATCGGTCTCAGTTCGGAAACCATACGCTCAAACGCTTTACAAAAATAGAGTCATTTTCGCTGGTGAGCGATATTGCGGTGCAACACCTCTGTGCAGCGTGTTGGGTGCTGTCGGTCACAACACGGTGTCGTTCGCCACTACTCCGCCGGGGGCAGTTGCCGTGGGCCGTTAGCTGCACGCACCTCGGGTGGTCCCTTACGTTCGGTCAGACCGCGTTTGGGCTCACGCTGCGCCAACGGTGAATCGTCCCCATGCTTTGCCGAGAGCCGTTCTGGCGTCACGCGTTGCGCTGCGATATGTTGCGCGCCAGAGTGATCGCCGTCACTTGCATCGACGCCAGCCGATCTAACCGAGGCCCCTTGGCCGGCACTCTCCTCGCTATTGATGGTGACTTTGTGCGTACGCCTGAACGAGAAGGTGATTTCCTCGACCTCCTCGAATACCTGGCGTGCGGTGCGCAGCGGGTGAGTCGACGTATCGATTGCGCGGGCGATAAATCCGGGAACCAGCGGACGAACCCAGCGGGCAGCGGCTTTGGTGATGTCGGGAATGGTCGGAATCGACGGAGTGGCAGGCACGTCGGGCGTTTCGACCGTCGCGGGCAGGTTGGGGGTCTCGTCGGCTGTTGCTGCTGCGTCGGGCAATTCGATCGCGGCCAGGCTCGCGGCCTCCGCCTCTGCGGCGATCGGCAGGTAGATGTCTTCGGCCACCGGCTCATCGGCGTGTTTCGGGCCCTCGAGCTCGGCGTTCACGCGCCGACGAAGCTGCGCGCGGTCGATCTCGGTCTGCGCCTCGACGGCCATGCGGGCCTGGACGAGTTGCTGTTCGGCCCAAAGGGTTTCGGCGGCCGCGCGCACCTCGGCTCGTTTGACGGCGATCGCGGTCTCCGCGTCGAGCTCGGCGCGCTCGCGTTCGGCACGGGCTGTCGCGTGGCGGTCATGGGCCGTTTCACCGCGCCACAACCGCAGGATCAACGGCAGCAGGCTGAGCAAGGTGAAGAACGCGATGGTGAGGAGCCGCAACATGAGTGCGCCGGCGCCGGCTAACGTCAAGGCCTGCATGGCGAGCCACCGCGCTGCCAGGCCATGATCGGCGTCCGCGATCACCGATTGGCGCGCTTGGGATAGGGCACGCTCGCCGTCGGCGATCTTCGGATCCAGTTCAGGGGCTTGACGGTCGCGAGTGGCGATCGCGGTGTCCAGCTCCTGTTGGGAGTCCGCCAGAACCTCATTGGCCGTTCGGGTTTCGGGCCCGGAACCCGGTACCCCGGTGATGCGGGTCTGCGGACAGGCCGGGGTCGGGTGGTATTCGCAGCGCGCAATGACCAGCGCTTCGTCCCGGTGGACGCGTGCGGTGTCGACGGCTTTGTCGAGCGCGACCCGCGCGTTGCGCAGCTGCGCCAGGTTCGTCGACGCCTGCAGCACCGGCGGCGCGGAGTCGGCATTGCGCGCGGCTTGTAGCGCCAACTGATGGTCGATCGATCCGGAGAACACCGCCAGGGCGCCGAACTCACCGACGGCCACGCCGACGGCCACCGCCACCAGTCCACGTCCCACGATTCCGCGAAGCCCGCGGATCGGCCCGCTCGCGACGCCGCGGATGATCGCGCCGACCAGCACGCCGAACAACAAGGTGAACGGCAGAACCGCCAGCACCGGCCAACGGGTCGCTTCCAGCACGGCGAGCGTTGTCACCAGCCAGGCGAGTGCAGCGTTGAGGATCACGACCACGCCGGCGATTGCGTGTGCCGACCTCTCGTGCTGTTCGTCGAGTTCGCGGCGTTCTCCGCCGCCTACCCAAGTGAGCATCAGACTCAAACACCTCCAGGATCTGCCAGCCTGACAGGCCAGGGCCGGGATAGAAGAATCAGCGGGTGACTGTGTGGCGCGGTTAACAGCGCGACCAGAATCGCCCAGGCAGGTTCGCGCCGGTGCGACTGCCGAATTCTCTCATAACCGCCGCCGCGCAGGCCGCCACCGTCGTACGTTTCGTGAAGAACGTGCAGGGAAAGGAGCGCGGTATGACCGTGCGGCGGTTCGTTCTGGTGCTGGGGGCAGTGGCCCTGGTCGTCGGGATCATCGGTTTGTTGGTGCCCGTCTCGGTCTCCGACAGCAAGGGCGGCAGCCTCGGATGCGGAACCGCCGCGATCTCGAATTTGTCCAGCGCGCGCGAGGCCAACAACAAGTCGGTAGCCAGCATTCCGATTCTCAATCAGATCGTCCCGCACACTGATTTCGTCGCCGAATGCCAATCAGCACTTTCCGGCCGGCGGTCGTGGACGATTCCAGTCACCCTGATCGGCGCGATCGCAATTGTCGCGGCACTTTTCGTGCGGGTAGGCCGGTCAGCCGGGATCTGACGGTACTCCGCCGCGAAATTTTCCCAACACCACTGGCAGAGGCGGCTTCGGCCGACACGAACGGATCAGCGCCGGTGTCGGAATACGACGTGAGACGGTATCTAGTTATGCAGGGCTACGACTACGTCAGCTACGAGACTTTCGGACGGCGATTCTTCGAAGTCGCCGTGACGGAGGAGCGTGTCGGGGCCGCCTTTGCCGCGTTCGCCGGCAACGAGTTCGACATGCCCCCGATGGCCCAGGGTCCCGGCAAGATCGCCAAAGTCAGCGCCAGGGTGACGATCAAGCAACCTCAGGTCAGCCGCAACGTCGACGACAGCATCACTTTCGACATCCACATCCCGCTTCTCATTGACCTGCTCCTGGACCTACGCCTCGACAAACAGCGGTTCAAGGTTGACGGTGACATCGCGCTGACCGCGACAGCGCGCGCGGCCGAACCGCTGCTGTTGATCGTCGACGTCGCCAAGCCGCGGTCGTCGGACATCACCGTGCAGGTGTCGGCGACAAGCATCCGCGGCGAGCTGTTGCGCATCATCGCCGGCGTTGACGGCGAGATCCGGCGCTTCATCGCGCAATACGTCAGCGAGGAGATCGATTCTCCGCAATCGCAAAAGGCGCAAGTCATCGACGTCGCCGAACAACTCGACCAGACTTGGACCGGTATCTGACCGCCGGTTTACCGCCCGGTCGCACCCGGGTATGCCGCACCGGTGGCGCGAGTGGACGTTTCGACGTCGTCGGACCTGGCACCGGAATCGGCGTGGAAGCTGGCGTGCGATTTGAAGCGGTTCGGCGACTGGATGACAATCTTCGCCGGTTGGCGCGGTCCGGTTCCTGACAAAATCGACAAGGGCACTCAAGTGTCGTCCTGCATCAAAGTGAAGGGTTTTCGCAACGTCATCCATTGGACGGTCACTCGGTACGAAGAGCCGAAAGCAATTGAATTGTCTGGCCGCGGCCGCGGCGGGATCCGCATTGCGGTAGCGATGACGGTCACCGAGAACCATCCCGGGTCAACGTTTCATTTGACCGCTGATCTGACCGGAGGCCTGCTGAACGGGCCCATCGGGCGTCTCGTCGCGCGGATCATCAAGTCCGATGTGCATGACTCGGTGTGCAACTTGGCCGCGTTGCAATGATTTTCGTGGCGCGCAGGCTAGGTCGGTTCACCGTGGCTGCTCTGCCATTCGCGTTGGACCTGACGGACCCGCCTCGATTCCATGCCCAGCCACGCGAAGCCCGCGCCGGTCGCAAGCAAAGCGACGGCGATCGCGCCGATTCCGACCGCAACCTGCCGCTGCGCAAAGCTGGCCAGGCAAACCACGATTGCGACCACGCCGACTGCTAAGAGAAGGAGCCCCGGCGTCTTCACGCCGCTCTTCATCGATTCGCCGGCGCGCGGATCTGTGGTTCGCTGATGGTCGATAGGGTCGCGCGAGGTATCTCCCATGCGGGACCGACTACCCCCAACGTGAAACGAGAAAACGGCTCGTGAGCACCCTTACGCGCGGGCGGCGAAACCGGCCATCATGGCGCGCATGGACAGCCCGACCGCCTGCCTGGTGGCGACGGGATCTTCAGAGTTGGCGATCAGCATCGCACCGCGATTCAGCGCACCGAACAGCAGTCGGGTGACAGTCTCCGGATCGTCGACTCGAAGTGCACCGGCTTCGGTCGCGGCCCGCAGCCCCGCAACAATGACAGCGAACGCGTAGCGCTCGTCCAGTTCGGTGAAGCGCGCCAAGCCCAGCACCCCGGGGCCATCCAGAATCAGGATGCGCTGTATGTCTGGCTCCAACATGGCGTCGAGGAACGTCTCGAAGCCGCGCGCCAGCACGTCGAGGTCATCGGTCGCATCCTGCGCGGCAGCCATCGACGCGGCCATCAGTTCGGTGTGGGCATACTCGAAGACCG
>Ga0335073_10013064_pt1 | contig 11641 bp, 10 predicted proteins | sample Lox_Sample_22_FD_207093 | JGI IMG/M metagenome (GOLD analysis project Ga0335073, IMG submission 207093) | Soil microbial communities from Loxahatchee National Wildlife Refuge, Florida, United States - Lox_Sample_2.2 | ecosystem: Environmental > Terrestrial > Soil > Wetlands | place: USA... | reverse complement strand
TTGCGCGGGAGAAGAGTCATGAGAAAAACCAGTCTGACGCTCATCGCAGTGTGCGCTGCATTGCTGTGGGCCGCAGCGGGATACGCCCAGATAGAACCGCCTCCGATGTGCCCCCCGCCCGCAGGGCCGCTCGTAGGGCCGCGCTTCCAGGACAACGGAAACGGTACGGTCACCGACAATCAGACCGGTCTGATGTGGGAGCAGAAGACCGGAGTAGTGGGCGTCAAGCCTAAAACCCCGAACATTCACGATGTCAACAACAATTACTCGTGGTCAGGCCTCCTGAGCACAGACCCGGACGGGACGGTATTCGCGAATTTTTTGGGAACCCTCGACTTCAACCAATCCAGTGATGGCAGCAGCATCACTGGTTGCTTTGCGAACTACTGCGATTGGCGCTTACCGACAAGCGTGGAGCTCCAGGGGATTATCGATAAGACTGCGCCCGGATGTGGTCCTGGAGGCACGTGCATCGATCCCACGTTCGGACCCACGCAGCGCCGTGCTTATTGGTCGGGAACTACCGTTGAAGACGAGAACTCTTTCGTGTGGGACGTGCACTTCGAGCTCAGCCGCGGGCTCAACTTTCCTGGTCTCGCTCAAGGATTTAAGACCTCGAACTTCGCCGTCCGTGCCGTGCGTTGCAGCCAGTGAGGTCGGACAGTCGGTGAGCCGTCCATTGAGCATTTGATTGAGTGCGCGCCCGAGCGCGCTAAATGCGCCACAACAAGCGGCGACTCATCGACTTCTAGTTCGGCTCTTCGGCGGTTTTACGAAAAATTGATCACTACATAGCTGTTCATCACTTCAAAAACGCGCGGAGCCGGTCGGCCAGCTCCTGGGGTTTTTCTTCGGGGATGAAGTGGCCGCAGTCTGGGATCGAGCCGCCTTCGGATTTCAGGGCTACGCGTCTTAGCGATTCGATGACCAGTTCGCCGCGGCCGCGCGAGCCGCCGCCGCCGAGACCGAGCGTCGGCATCGGCAGTTTGAATCCGGTTGCGAACGTCGCGCGATTGTCGGCGACGTCCTGATGCATCGCGCGGTAGTAGTTGAACCCGGCGCGCATCGCGCCCGGTTGCGAGTAGGTGCGCACGTATTCGCGGATATCCGCGTCGCTGAACGTGCCTGCCTGGTTGGTGCCGTTCATGAAAAAGAACTCGAGGAAGATTCGCTCGCGGCCGTAGGTCAGCGCCTCGGGAAGGTCGGGCACGCGGTTAAACTGATGATGCCATCGCGGCGTGCCGCCGAGCGCTCCGCCCGACGGCTGATCGCCTGGCACCGGCACGTCGAGCAGGCAGAGATGCGTCACGGCATCGGCGTGATCCGCCGCGAGCCGGAACGCTACCGGCGCGCCCCAATCGTGGCCGACGACGGCGAAGCGCTGATGCCCGAGATGCTCGTGCATTAACAACCAGAGGTCGTTGGCGACAATCTTCTTCTCGTAGCCGCTCGAAGGCCGCGACGAATCGCCAAGCCCGCGCATGTCGGGCGCGACGAGCGTGTAAGCGTCCGCAAGCAGCGGCATCACGCGCCGCCATTCGTACCAGCTCTGCGGCCATCCGTGGATCAGCACGACCGGCGCGCCTTGTCCCATCGTCACGTAATGAAGCCGCACGCCTTTCAGCTCGGCATAATGATGACTGAATTCGGTCGCCATGATTTCCTCCGTCGTGCGACAATCTTGCGCATCATGGCAGGGCCTTCAATCGTCGTCGTGCTGATGGGCGTGTCCGGTTCGGGCAAGACTACGCTCGGCACGATGCTGGCGAGGGAACTCGGATGGGAATTTCGCGACGGCGACGATCTTCATCTCGCGGAGAACAAGCGCAAGATGCATCAGGGGATCGCGCTGACGGACGCCGATCGAGCGCCATGGCTCGCGGCGATCCGCGCGCTCATCGAGCGATTCCTGCGCGACGACACGAATCTGATCGTCGCATGCTCGGCGTTGAAGCGCGCCTATCGCCACGAGATCGTCGTCGACGCGGTGCGGGTGAAAGTCGCTTACCTGAAAGCATCGCGCGAGCTGATCGCACAGCGGCTCGCGGCGCGTAGCAGGCACTTCTTCGATTCCGCACTGCTCGGCAGTCAGTTTGCGACGCTCGAAGAGCCTGACGACGCGATCACGATCGACGTCTCGCACACGCCGGAGCAGGCGGTCGCTGATATCAGAGCGAAGCTGGGAATCTAGTCGGGCTGGCGGCGCGCGATGATCTGCGTTGACGGCGACAGCTCTTCGAGCGTCCGGCCCCGCGTCTCAGGCACCGCGACAAAGACGAGGACCACGCCAACCAGCGGTCCGAATGCGAGCACGGACGCCGCGTTGCCGAGCCCGCCCATCGGTTTTGAGAGCAGTCCGATCACGACGGGCGAGAGCGCCCAGCCGATTTGTCCCACGACCTGCACGCACAGCGAATAGCCGGTCGCGCGAATCTCCGTCGGGAACAGCTCCGTCGATAGTGCCGATGTCGCGGTGCGCGCCGCCTGGTACGCGAACATCGTCGCCATCTCTGCGATGAGCATCGTCCAATAGTCCGTGCTCTGGAACAGCACGTACATCGAGGCGCCCGCGCCGATGTAGAAAGCCGCGGTCGTGAAGCGCCGCCCGACGCGGTCCATCAGGAACCCTGACAACATCGAACCAATCGACCCGGCGACGTAGGCAAGGATGAACGCGGTGCTGACCTCGGGCGCGGTCCAATGCTGATCGCGGCGCGCGTAGAGGCTGAAGTAAGTGACAGTCGGACCTCCGATAAGACCGATCGAGTTCCACATCGTCGAAATGAGCAACAGGCGGCCGCGATACTGGCCGAGGAACGGCTTGATGCACATCCGGATCGAGGCCCAAAACTCCGGCATCTCATAGCCTGCCGCCGTACGCTCTTCCTGCACCGCGCGGAAGCGGGCCGTTTCGCGCATCCCGCGGCGCAGGAAGGCGATCAGAGCAAGCGGCGCAAGACCGAGCAGGTACATCCCGCGCCAGCCCCAGCGCGACTCCGACATCACGCCATAAATCAGCCCCGCGGCGGTCACGCCGAAGAACGCGACCATATGCAGTCCGCCGAGCGCACGGCCGCGCAGCTCGTCGGGAAACTCCTCGCTGATCATCGTCACGGCGACGCCGAACTCGGCGGCGAGGAAAACCTGGGCTGAGCTTTGGAAGATGGTGAACCCAAGTACGCCGGTTGACAGCGCGGTTAGGAGCGTAAACAGGCTGTAGCAGAGGACGGTCGCCGAGATGATAGGCTTGCGGCCATGGCGATCGGCGAGGATCACGACGAAGAACGAGACCATCCCGCCGATGCGCACGACCGTCGCCATCAGGCCGATCACGGGATCGCTGAGATGGAACGTCTTGGCGATGTCAGGCGTGCAGAGGTGGAAAATCGTGATGTCGTAGCCCTCGAAGATCGTGGCCGACATCAGCATCGCGAACAGCGCGTAGAGGTAGCGGCGCGTCGGAGGCGTGAAGCCTGCAGGAAGCGGAGCGTTGTCCAGATCTGATTGTGCTGCGCGCATTGAGCTACTACTGCGCCTCGGACGACGTGAAGACGCCGATAAGCTTTCTCAAATTAAGGATGGCTCCGCAAGCTGCCTTCGGCGGAACCTGGTTTATCATTCAATTACGGGAGGCACTGCTCGTCCAGGGGGAAGTCTCTCGAGCGAGGCGCCGGAATAGGGCGTGGCCGCTTTGCGTGCTAGAGCAAATCGCAACGAACAGCGCGGGGAGAAATCGATGAACGGCATAACCATCAAGGTTGAAACGAACCACGGATCATTCGATGCGTATCTCAGTCTTCCGCCTGCGGGCAGCGGTCCCGGCATCCTGCTGCTGCAGGAAATCTTCGGCGTGAACGGGCATATGCGGAACGTCGCGGACTCATACGCCGAGGAAGGCTACGTCGTGATCGCGCCGGATTTGTTCTGGCGCCTGCAACCGGGCGTGCAGCTCGGCTACGACGACGCGAGCGTTGCGCGCGCTCGCGAGCTGCGCTCCCAGTTCGACATCGACCAGGGCGTTCGCGATATAGGCGCGGCGCTGGCCGCTTTGCGCGCGCGTCCCGAGTTGCGCGGCAAGGCCGCGGCGCTCGGATACTGCCTCGGCGGGCTGATGGCGTATTTGTCGGCGGCGCGGCTCGATGTCGATGCGGCGATTTCGTACTACGGTGTGAGCCTCGACGCGCATCTCGATGAAGCCGCCGCAATCAACTGTCCAATCTTGTTTCACTTTCCGGAAAACGACCGCTTCGCGCCCGCGCCGCTTCGCGAGAAGATTCGGGCCGCCTTTGCAGCTCATGACGACGCGGAGTTTTTTGTCTATCGCGGCGCCGATCACGCCTTCAACAATTCGATGCGTCCCAATTACGATCGCGTCGCGGCGCAGCTCGCGCGCTCGCGCACGATCGGACTGCTACGGCGCGTGATGGGACCGCGCTACGATCTCAACGCAATCTGGGAAACTCACGGCGACTACGAATTCGCCACGCGCGATGCCGATGCGACGATCGCGACGATGGTCGCGGAGCCGTACGTGAATCATATCCCGACGCTCACCGGCGGCATCGGACGCCGCCAGCTGCATCGATTTTACAAATATCATTTCATCGCGACGCTCCCGGCTGACACGCGGATCGTATCGATCTCGCGCACCGTCGGTCCCGACTCGGTCGTCGATGAGCTGCTGTTCTGCTGCACCCACGATCGCGAGATCGATTGGCTCCTGCCGGGCATCGCGCCGACCGGCAAGTACATCGAAGTTCCAACCGTCGTGATCATCCAGTTCCGCGGCGATAAAATCGCGCACGAGCACATCTATTGGGACATGGGCACGGCCCTCAAACAGATCGGTCTGCTCGAGCGAAACGATTTGCCGATTGCCGGCATCGAATGCGCGCATAAGGCACGCGACGAAAACAGCCCCGCGTCCAACCAGATGCTGGCGCGGTGGAAGGAAAGCGAAGGGAAGCCGTAGCGATGCAATTAAAACGTGCGACGCGGATGGCATCGGAGTAGATCAGAAGGGTCGGAAGTCCGCCTGACGCAAAGGAGCTAACGATGGCCTCGACGCCGCTTACGCAACGTTCCGCATGGAAAGCGCTTCAGGCGCATCACGGCAAGATTCGCGACACGCATCTGCGCCAGCTCTTCGCCGACGATCCCAAGCGTGGCGAGACGATGGCTCTGGAAGCGGTCGGGCTCTATATGGACTACTCGAAGCATCGCGCCACCGGCGAGACCATCAAGCTGCTCATCGCGCTCGCCGAAGAATGCGGCCTGCGCGCGAAGATCGACGCGATGTTCCGCGGCGACAAGATCAACATCACTGAGAATCGCGCCGTGCTGCACGTTGCACTGCGCGCGCCGCGCGGCGAGAAGATCCTTGTCGATGGCAAAGACGTCGTGCCTGACGTGCACGAAGTGCTCGATCGGATGGCGGTGTTCTCGCGGCGTATCCGCGACGGTTCGTGGACGGGGCATACCGGCAAGCGCATCCGCAACATCATCAACATTGGAATCGGCGGCTCGGACCTCGGTCCGGTAATGGCGTACGAGGCGCTGCGCTTCTACAGCGATCGCAATCTCACGGTGCGCTTCGTCTCCAACGTCGACGGAACCGACTTCGCCGAGGCGACGCGCGATCTCGACCCGGCCGAGACGCTCTTTATCGTATCGTCGAAAACCTTCACCACGCTCGAGACGATGACCAACGCGCACACCGCGCGCGGCTGGGCGCTTGGCACGCTCAAGGATGAAAAAGCGATCGCGAAGCATTTTGTCGCGGTCTCGACCAATGCGGCCGAGGTGACCAAGTTCGGCATCGACACCGCGAACATGTTCGGCTTCTGGGACTGGGTCGGCGGGCGCTATTCGATGGACTCGGCGATCGGGCTTTCGACGATGATCGCGGTCGGGCCGGAGAATTTCAGCGCGATGCTCGCGGGGTTTCACGCCATCGACGAGCATTTCCGCACCGCGCCGTTCGATCGCAACCTGCCGGTGCTGATGGGCCTGCTCGCGCTGTGGTACAACGATTTCTTCGACGCGCAGACGGTCGCGGTGCTGCCGTACGAGCAATACCTGAAGCGGTTTCCGGCCTATCTGCAACAGCTAACGATGGAATCGAACGGCAAGCACGTCACCCTCGACGGCACCGCTGTTGACTATCAGACTGGGCCGATTTTCTGGGGCGAGCCGGGGACCAACGGACAGCATTCGTTCTACCAGCTCATCCACCAGGGCACCAAAATCATCCCGTGCGATTTTATCGGCTTCTGCAAACCGCTGAACCACGTCGGACGCCATCATGACTTGTTGTTATCGAACGTATTCGCGCAAGCCGAAGCGCTCGCCTTCGGCAAGACTCCGGAACAAGTAAAGGCCGAAGGCACGGCAGATAAGCTCGTGCCGCATCGCGTGTTCGAAGGCAATCGCCCCTCGACGACGATTCTCGCCGATCAGCTAACACCCGAGATGCTCGGCAAGCTGGTCGCGTTATACGAACACAGCGTGTTCACGCAAGGCGCGATCTGGAACATCGATTCGTTCGATCAGTGGGGCGTGGAGCTCGGCAAAGTGCTGGCCCAAAGAATCATCCCCGAGCTGGAGAGCAAGGGCGATCCAGATCTAAAGCACGACAGCTCGACGAACACGTTGATTAGAAGATATCGGGCGAGCAAATCGGCATAAAGCTGTCTAATTTCTGACTGACTGAGAAAATATAGTGGGGCGGGCGTCCCGACGGGCGTCCCTGCCCGCCATTAAGACGGCGCGCTGCGCGCCTTCGATGCCGGGTGAGGGTAGTCTGTATTTTACTGGAAGGCCCGCGCGCGTGAGGATTCCAGTGTTTCACCTCTCTCTAGCCCTCTCCTAGGATAAGGAGAGGGGATCAGACCAGGAGCGGGTCGCGCGTGTGACTGTTGGTTATGAGCGAACGGCTCAGCCCGCGAGTTTCTTTTTCATCAGATCGTTAATCACCTTGGGATTGGCCTTGCCGCCCATGGCTTTCATGGCCTGGCCTACGAAGAAGCCGAATAGCTTGTCGCGGCCAGCGCGATACTCGGCGACCTTGGCGGGCTCCGATGCGATTATCTTGTCGATTGCTTCGATGATCGGGCCTTCGTCGCTTACTTGCAGCAAACCGAACTCGCTAACCGTCGCTTCCGCTGAGTTGCCGTTTTTCACCATCGCGGCGAAGGCAGTCTTGGCGGCGTTGAGGCTGATCTTTGCCTCCTCGACCATCTTGAGCAGGGCGCCTACTTCTTTCGCGGCAGGAACTGATTCGGCCAGCGATTTGCCCGGCTCGCGAAGGCGCAGCACTTCGGTCATTACCCAGTTGGCCGCGGTCTTGCGGTTCTTGAGTCCCGGCAGCGCCGCTTCGAAATAGTCAGCGACCTCGCGCTCGCTGGTCAGCACTCCGGCTTCGTATGCGGTCAGACCTTCTTTGACGTAGCGCGCGCGGCGATCGGCCGGCAGCTCGGGCATCTCAGTGCGAATCGCCTCGACCAGATCTGGCGCCACAACCAGCGGCGGCAAATCGGGCTCGGGGAAGTAGCGATAGTCATTCGCATACTCCTTCGAGCGCATCGGGCGCGTCACTTCGCGCACGGGGTCCCATAAATGCGTTTCCTGCGTTACCTTGCCGCCGGATTCGATAACGTCAATTTGGCGATCGATCTCATACTCAATCGCTTTTTCAACGAAACGGAACGAATTGAGATTTTTGATCTCAGTCTTGACGCCGTATTCCTTCTGTCCGCGCGGTCGCACCGAGACGTTGCAGTCGCATCGTAAGCTGCCTTCTTCCATGCGGCCGTCGGAGGCGTCGATATAGCGCAGGATCGCACGCAGCTCCTGCACATACGCGGCAGCCTCCGCGCCGGTGCGGATATCAGGCTCGCTGACGATTTCCACGAGCGGTACGCCGGAGCGATTCAGATCGACGAGGCTTGCGCCTTCTTCATGGATGTTCTTTCCCGCGTCCTCCTCGAGATGGATACGCACCAGCCGAATCCGGCGCGAGTCGCCATTCTCAGTCGGCAGGTCGACGTAGCCGCCTTTGCAGATTGGCGTTTCGTACTGACTAATCTGGTAGCCCTTGGGCAGATCGGGATAGAAATAACTTTTGCGATCGAAGATGGAGTAGGGCGCGATCTCGCAATGCGCCGCGAGGCCTGCGCGAATCGCGATTTTTACCACCTCTTCATTTAAAACAGGAAGCACGCCGGGCATCGCCACGCACACCGGGCAGGTGTTCGCGTTGGGCTCGCGGCCGAACTCCGTCGAGCATCCGCAGAACATCTTCGACCTGGTCAGCAGATGAGTATGGACTTCGAGTCCGATTACCGCTTCATATTTTTCGCGATTCGTCGCCATAGTCATTACTCAGATCGCGGGCTCGCGTTTGGTGAAGGCGCCGGAGCGCTCGTAGGCATCGCCGGCGCGCAAAATCGTTTCCTCGCTGAATGGCGGCCCGATCAGTTGCAATCCGATCGGGAGATTTTTGCCGTCATAGCCGCACGGTATCGACATCCCGGGCAGCCCGGCGAGATTTACTGAGATTGTGAAGATGTCGGACAAATACATAGTCAGCGGATCGTCCATCTTTTCGCCCAGCTTGAATGCCGTGGTCGGTGCGACTGGAGTCATGATCACATCGCAGTTCTCGAAGGCGCGCTCGAAGTCGCGGCGGATCAGCGTGCGGACCTTCTGCGCCTTCAGATAGTAGGCATCGTAGTAACCGGTCGAAAGTGCGAAGGTGCCGAGCATGATGCGGCGTTTGACCTCGGCGCCGAAGCCCTGCGCGCGTGTCTCTTCGTAAAGCGTGATGTGATCGGGCGCCTCGGCGCGCAGGCCGTAGCGGATACCGTCGTAGCGCGCGAGGTTGGCGCTCGCCTCGGCGGTTGCGATCAGATAGTAAGCCGCGATCGCGTAGCTCGAATGCGGCAGCGAAATCTCGTGCAGCGTCGCGCCGAGCGATTCGTATTGCTTGAGCGCGGCGCGCACGGCCTGCTCGACCTCGGGCGCCATCCCGTCGATGAAATATTCTTTCGGCACGCCGATGCGCAGTCCCTTCACGTCGCCGGTGAGCGCCTTCTCGTAGTCGGGCACCGGGCGCGCTGAGCATGTCGAGTCCATCGGATCGACGCCCGCCAGCGTGCGCAGGATGATCGCTGCATCGCGGACAGTGTTCGCGAAGGGGCCGACCTGGTCGAGCGACGAGGCGTAGGCGATGACGCCGAAGCGGCTGACGCGGCTGTAGGTCGGCTTGATGCCGACCACGCCGCAGAACGACGCGGGCTCGCGAATCGATCCGCCGGTGTCGGTGCCGAGGGCGCCGAGGCATTCGCGCGCCGCGACCGCCGCCGCCGATCCTCCCGATGATCCGCCGGCGACGCGCTCGAGGTCGTAGGGATTGAGCGTCGCGCCGAACGCGGAATTCTCCGTTGACGAGCCCATAGCGAACTCGTCCAGGTTCGCCTTGCCGATAAACACGGCGCCGTCGGCGCGCAGCTTCGCGATCGTGGTTGCATCGAAGGGCGAGACGAAATTTTCCAAAATGCGCGAGGCGCAGGTCGTGCGCACGCCCTTCGTATTGTAGATGTCCTTGATTCCGAGCGGGATTCCACACAAGGCCGGAGCGTTGCCCGCCGCGATGCGCCGATCTGCCTCGACGGCCTGCTCGGCCGCTTCCTTTTCGCATACGGTGAGGAACGCGTTGAGCCGCGGATCGACCGCGGCAATTCGCTCGAGGCACGCGCGTGTGAGCTGGAGCGCTGTGATCTCGCGCTTATGGAGCATCGCCGACGCTTCGGCGATCGTGAGCTTGTTAAGTTCGGATGCCATCATTCAGGCTTTCAAGTCCACAGCTTTATTCGATGATCTTGGGAACGCGGAAATAGCCGCGCTCCGCCGAAGGTGCATTGGCGAGCATCGCTTCCGCGTCTGATGGACAGGTAACTGCGTCCTCGCGGCGGGGAGTGCCCGCTTCTCCGACCTGCGCCGTTGGCGGCACACTCTCGGTGTCGAGCTCGTTGAGCTTATCGACGTACGCCAGCATCTGGCCGAGATCCGCGAGCAGGCGCTCCTGCTCGACGTCGCTGAGTTTGAGCCGCGCGAGGCGTGCGACATGCTGCACCATCTCAAGTGTGATCCTGGTTTCGGCCATTGTTATCTCTTTTGTCGGCGCTGGAGCGCGAACTTGGAATCGTAACATCCCGCGCGGCGCGTGTCAGGAAGGTTGGCCGCGTCGGCACAGGCTTTCATCGTGCGCGGCAGCGATATTCAATATGCGAGTTAGCTCGTCATAGCCATATCGCGAGCTGGGGGGCGGCTTGGCTAAGATAAGGCGTCGCGAATCGATCGGCGCGAAAGTATCGCGATGGCTGGTGCGGCTCGGTGCTGCCGTTCCGCTGGGGCAACGCGGAGAGCGTGCCGCCGAGCGGCATCTCAAGCGCTGCGGCTATCGGATCGTTGCGCGGAATTTTCGCGCCGCTGGCGCCGAAATCGATCTGATCGCGATGGAAGGCGAGACTCTCGTATTCGTCGAGGTGAAGACGCGCAGCGGCGACGGCGCGGGCGCTCCGGTCGATGCGGTCGATCGGCGCAAGCAGGAACGGATGCGCCGCGCGGCCGAAGTATTTGCCGCTCGCAACCGTGCGGGAGATCGCCTGATGAGATTCGACGTGGTCGCGATCACAAGCGGCGGCGGCGACCTGAAGCTTGACCTATTGAAGGACGCGTTTTGAGGAAATGCTCGATATCAAGTTGATTCGCGAACAGACCGACTTCGTCAAGGCGGAACTGGGCAAGGCCGGCGTCGAGCCGCAGGAAATCGATAGTCTGCTGGAACTCGACGCGCGCCGGCGCAAGCTGCAGTTCGAGCTCGACGAGATGCGCGCGCGCCGCACGCGCGAATCGAAGGAGTTGGGCAAGGCCAGTCCCGAGGAGCGCGATAAGAAGCGCGCCGAGATGCGCGAGCTGGGCGACCGGATCGGCGTGGGCGAAAAGAATCTCAGCGAGATCGAGCAGACGCTGACGACCCGGATGCTGGGGATCAGGAATATACCGCGGCCGTATGTCGTCGTGGGCGCGAGCGAAGCCGACAATCGCGTCATCCGGGGCGAGGGCAAGCCGCAGGAGTTCACGTCATTCAAGCCGCTGCCGCATTGGGAGATCGGCGAAAAGCTCGGGATCATCGACTTCGATCGCGGCGTGAAGCTTTCCGGCACCCGTTTTTACGTGATGAGCGGGCTCGGTGCCCGGATGCAGCGGGCGCTCATCACCTGGATGCTCGATATCAAGATCAAGGAGCAGGGCTACCGCGAAATATTGCCGCCGCTGATGGTCAACACCGCGACTGTCACGAGCACAGGGCATTACCCGAAGAACGCCGACACGATGTACCGCGATATCGAGGAGGATTACTGGTTCATCCCGACCGCCGAGGTGCCGCTGACCAATCTCTATGCGCGCGAAATTGTCGACGCCGAGCGGTTGCCGATCTATCTCACTGCCTACACGCCGTGCTTCCGACGCGAGAAGATGTCGGCCGGGCGGGACGTCCGCGGAATCAAGCGGGGCCATCAGTTCGACAAGGTCGAGATGGTCAAGGTGGTGCGGCCGGAAACCTCCGACGACGAGC
>Ga0335073_10013063_pt1 | contig 11641 bp, 11 predicted proteins | sample Lox_Sample_22_FD_207093 | JGI IMG/M metagenome (GOLD analysis project Ga0335073, IMG submission 207093) | Soil microbial communities from Loxahatchee National Wildlife Refuge, Florida, United States - Lox_Sample_2.2 | ecosystem: Environmental > Terrestrial > Soil > Wetlands | place: USA... | reverse complement strand
GCGCGAAACGTCAGCCGCAAATACGACAGCCAAGTCCACCGTTTCGGCGCTGGCTTTCGCCGCGCCGAGGCAGAACAGAATTGCGAGCAGGACGTATGACCGCATTGGCGCCTCCCTCGTCGGGTTCGGTGTCAGGATAAGGTGATCTAATTGTCGAGAGAAGTCAGCTGGGATGACAAGTCCCCTGGCAGCCTATTATCCTGATCCGTCGCGCGATCCGTACTAGGGGGAAGCCGATGACAGTGCCCATCATTTTCGCTGTTGCTGCCTCGACCATTCTGGTCGGTGCCCCGCTTGCTCAAGCCTTTCAGCAAGTAGAGAGCAGCAGTGTTCCGGCCGTCAACGCGGCCCGGGTCGCGGACCCTGACGACATTATGAACAACATGGACAACGAAGCCTCGGGCAACGGCAGCGCGGTGACGCCGTTCGGCAATTCGCTCCACTTCGGGACTTCGACCACTGACGGCAGCAGCTCCGGGGGCGGCAGCCCGTTCCTAGAGAGCCCTGCGAGCCGCACGGTTCCGTCGCAAGCGCGTTAGCTTCCGAAAGGGGGTAAAGTCAGAGTCGGCAGCCGTTCCCCTGGTCGTTGACGTCTTCGCCGGCCTCCGGCACAGCTCAGAAGCGTACGGTTATGCAGGCGAGGCGTTCCGGGCTTCTTGTGGATTTTCCCGGCACCGCCGAGAAAGTCAGGCTTATAGACCTTGTCCCCCCAATCGGCGGGCTTGACATCTTCGATGGCGACCAAGACAGAGTCGGCGTCGGGATTCATATTTCCCGATAGCCGGCGCGACGGTCCGGACATTATCAAGCATCGGCGTAGGCAGGATCTTCGATTTCGCCATGGCGATCGCCTGATCTACTCGAGCAGTTCACGAGACAATGAGGGCGAGCAAGGCGACTGCCGCAGCAAGAATTTTCATTTCGACCTTGGTCTCGATCGATCGCCCGCCCGCTGGAGATGGATGGTCCCACAAGAAGCCGTGCCGCCACCGGCGCGGCACAGAGCGCGGCCACGGCACTGGCGAGAAATGCGGTGCCCAGGCCAGCCGTGCCCGCGACCAGACCGAGTGCCGGAGTGCCGAGCCCCAGCGCAAGATCGAGAAAGTCGTGTAGGCTCTCATGGCGAGGCCGCGGCTCTCGGGCGGCACGCGGCGGACCGCTTCAACGCCAAGTCCCGGGTAAACGAGCGAGTAGCCGACCCCGGTAAGCACGGCGCCCGCCAAAGCGATCTCGGCCGCAAGACTACTGGCCTCACCAAGCGCATGGAGGTCGGCGCCTGGGCGCTCACCTGTCTTTATCTCGGCAACTACTACCGCACCTACCGGCTGACGGTGGAAGATGAGGTGCGCGGCCTGCTCGCGCGCCGCGAGGATTTCATCACAGGGCCACTAAGCTTCGCCCGCGACACGCCGGAGAAGCTCCACATCGGCTTCACCGTCCGCGAGGGCAACTACCTCTCGGCGCGCTGGCCCGGCGACGCGCATCGCTTCGCCGGCGATTTCGCCGCGATGCTGGAGCAGCCGAGCGCCTAGGCCGGCCGCAGCCGCAGAATGTCAGCTTTCACGATTTCGATGACGGCGCCGCCGCGGGGCGGAGATCCGGGCGCTGGAGATGGCGGCGCGCTGCGTGGTCGAGACCGGAACGGCGGCGTTTTACCGCGCGCTGGCGGCGATGAGCCCGGAGCCGGTGCTGAGCAAGATCGCCGCCGCGATCAGCACCGACGAGCGATCCTGAGTGCGATTCGTTCGCTATCCCACTTAGCCCCGCCCCAACCGGCGGGGCTTTTCTTCGCCGGTGGTCGTCAGCGCCTGCACATGTGCGCCAGCATCGCGAATCGCCAGCCGAGCCGGTCCCGCTCCTCCGGCTCGAGATTGGCGATAATGGCATTTGAGTTTCTGCTCGAGCGCCGCCTCTTTTGTGTCATCTTCGGCATAGCTCCAGGCGAATGCGAACCGGATGAGCTCGGCAGCGGTTTTGATCTCACTGTTCATATCCATGGTCCTCATTAACGGCCCTCGTCCTGCTATGGGCCTGGGTCGCCCCATCTGATACCGTTTTCATCCTGCGCCGTCTGGCGGCAATTCCGGCGGCAAATTCTGGTCGTGGAGGTGTTGCCATGAGCGACGTAGAGGCATGCAAGCGGGAACTCGCCGGCATCGTCGACGGTGGCTCGATCGACCCGAGGGGAGAGACGATGACGGAACCGCTCATGCTTAGAGGGCGGCTCTTGCTTAGAGGGTGGCTCATGCTCAGAGGATGAATTTGCTCTGGGATCCGGCCTTCGATCGAAGCCGGGGGATTTCGGCCGTCTTCAAGCTCCGCACGAATCCGCCCGGCATGGCATACTCGATCGATGGAAGCCACATACCGCGTCATCAGTCAGGCGGACGGCTCGTCGAACGCCTCGTGGCTACGCACGTCCAGACGTCTCGCGATCGCCTTCGTTTCGGTCCTATGCCTGGTACACGCTCCGGTCGGCGCACGGACGGTCGGACCGGCCTTCACGACCCCGCCTTCGGTCGCCTATGGAGATCTCTTCCGCGACGTCCAACTGGCAGCGATCTTTCCCGACAGCAAGACGTTTCCGGACATGATCCCGGACGCGCCACCCGCGACGATCCGCGCCGAATACCGCGCCATGAAGACGATGCCGGGTTTCGACCTCGCCGCCTTTGTCCGGGATCATTTCACCGGTCCCGCACCACCAGGCCCGAACGTAAACCCGGCCCGGCCCGGTCAGCGCCTGCTCGACTATGTCGAGAATCTTTGGCCGATTTTGCAGGAGTCTTTCAATTCGACGCCGCCTTACGCGAGCTTGCAGCCGCTGCCCTATCCCTATGTCGTGCCGGGCGGCCGGTTTCGCGAGGTCTATTACTGGGATTCCTACTTCACGATGCTCGGCCTTGCCGATGACAGGCACAATCGGCTCGCGCTCGATTTGCTGCAGGATTTCGCTTTCGAGCTCGACCGCTATGGCATGGTGGCAAACGGCAATCGCAGCTACTACCTCAGCCGCTCGCAACCGCCTTTCTTCTCTCTGATGGCGCGGGTGATCGGAGACCACGCGGCCGCGCTTCGCTATCTGCCGCAACTGCGGCAGGAGTGGGACTTCTGGATGGAAGGTGCCGATACGCTGCGACCCGGCGCCGCCCGGCGCAACACCGTGCGACTGCCGGACGGCACGGTGCTCAACCGCTATTGGGACGCGCGCGATATGCCGCGCGACGAAGCCTACAAGGAGGATGTAGAGACGGCCGGCCTCTCCGGCCGGCCACCTGGGATTGTCTATCGTAATTTGCGTGCGGCAGCGGAATCCGGATGGGATTTCAGCTCGCGGTGGCTCACCGACGGCAAGACGCTGGAGAGCGTACGAACGCTCGCGATCCTGCCGGTCGATCTGAACTGCCTGCTCGTGCATCTCGAAGAGTCGCTGTCGGACGCCTATCGGGCGAAGGGAGATGCGGAACGGGCGGCCGCCTACCGCCGCCGGGCGCAGCATCGGTCCGAGGCGATCCGGCATCTGATGTGGGACGCCCGGGACGGCGTATTCACAGATTATCTGTGGCAAACCGGCGAGCGCACCGGAGCGGTCACCGCCGCGACGCTGTATCCGCTGTTCCTCCGCATCGCGACGCAGGACCAGGCGCGGATCGTCGCGTCCACCGTGCAGCGCAGATTGCTCGATGTGGGCGGGCTGGCCACGACGCTCGTAGAGAGCGGCCAGCAGTGGGATGCTCCCAATGGCTGGGCGCCGCTGCAATGGATCGCGGTGATGGGTCTGCGCAACTACGGCTTCGACCGGCTCGCCCACGAGATCGCCGCACGCTGGCTGCACGAGAATATCGCCGGCTACCGGCGCTACGGGAAGCTCGTTGAAAAATACAATATCACTACACCAGGTGGCGACGAGGGCGGCGGCGGCGAATATGCGACCCAGATCGGCTTCGGCTGGACCAACGGTGTTCTAGTTGCTCTGACCTCTCTCTATCCCGACTTGAAAGTCGAGGCGGAGCGGGCGGTCCCGGAGGGATTGGGCAATGGTAATTGATAAGAAAATACCGTCCACGAACGCGTAGCCGTGTAAATATAAGTGAGTGCTAGCAGGTGGTCAGGCCGCTCTCTGGTTCTTTCTTATCACACCGGCACGGTCCTCAGCCGCCTCGGCGATGGTTCTGGTCGGTTGGGCGCGCCGTAGCAGACTTTCGAAGCACCGCTGGTGTTGGGCAGCTTGGTGCCAGAACCGGACCTAGTGCGAAGCCCGTGTTGTCTGCCTAACGGCTTTCTGTGACGCTGTTTTACACGCAAAAAAGAGGACCGCCGAAGCGGTCCTCTTTGAAGCTAGGATGTTCAGAAGTCCATGCCGCCCATGCCGCCGCCATGCGGCATCGCCGGAGCCGATTTAGGCTCCGGTTTCTCAGCCACCATCGCTTCGGTGGTGACCAGTAATCCCGCCACCGACGCCGCATCCTGCAGGGCAAGACGCACAACCTTGGTCGGATCGATGATGCCGGCCTTGAGCATGTCGACATATTCGCCGGTCTGCGCATCGTAGCCGTAGTTGGCGTCACTCTTGTCTTGCAGCTTGCCGATCACGATCGAGCCATCGACGCCGGCGTTCTCCGCGATTTGCCGCGCCGGCGTCTGCAGCGCACGGCGGACGATGTCGATACCCACCTTTTGGTCATCGTTGGCGGGCTTGAGTTTGGCGAGGACTTTGCTGGCGTAGAGCAACGCCACGCCGCCGCCAGCGACGACGCCCTCCTCGACGGCGGCGCGGGTTGCGTGCATCGCGTCGTCGACGCGATCCTTGCGCTCCTTCACCTCGACTTCGGTAGAACCGCCGACGCGAATGATCGCGACACCGCCAGCGAGCTTCGCGAGGCGCTCCTGCAGCTTCTCGCGGTCGTAGTCGGAGGTGGTTTCTTCGATCTGCGCCTTGATCTGACCGATCCGGCCCTGGATGTCCGCCTTCTTGCCAGCGCCGTCGATGATGGTGGTGTTCTCCTTCTCGATGCGCATCTTTTTGGCTTTGCCCAGCATGTTGAGCGTGACGTTCTCGAGCTTGATACCGAGGTCTTCGCTGATCATCTGGCCTGTCGTCAGAATGGCGATGTCCTCGAGCATCGCCTTGCGGCGATCGCCGAAGCCGGGCGCCTTCACCGCCGCCACCTTCAAGCCGCCGCGCAGCTTGTTGACGACGAGCGTGGCAAGCGCCTCGCCCTCGACTTCCTCAGCGATGATCAGAAGCGGCTTGCCACTCTGAACCACGGCCTCGAGAAGCGGTAGCAAGGGCTGCAGGCTCGAGAGCTTCTTCTCATGGATGAGGATGTACGGATCGTCGAGCTCGCAGACCATCTTCTCCGCGTTGGTAACAAAGTATGGCGAGATGTAGCCGCGGTCGAACTGCATACCCTCTACCACATCGAGCTCGGTATCCAGGCTCTTTGCCTCCTCGACCGTGATCACGCCCTCGTTGCCGACCTTCTGCATCGCTTTCGAGAGCATCTCGCCGACTTCCCTATCGCCATTGGCGGAGATCGTCCCAACCTGAGCGATCTCTTCGTTGGTCGAAACCTTCTTCGAGCGCTTCTTCAGGTCCTCGACCACCGCCTCGACGGCACTTTCGATGCCGCGTTTGAGATCCATGGGGTTAAGCCCGGCCGCCACTGCCTTGACGCCTTCGCGGACGATCGCGTGGGCTAGTACCGTCGCGGTAGTTGTGCCATCTCCCGCCTGATCGCTGGTTCTAGTCGCCACCTCGCGAATCATCTGGGCGCCCATATTCTCGAACTTGTCGGCAAGCTCGATCTCCTTGGCGACGGTGACGCCGTCTTTTGTGATACGTGGCGCGCCGAACGACTTGTCGAGCACGACATTGCGGCCCTTGGGGCCGAGCGTCACCCTGACCGCGTGGGCGAGAGTATCGATGCCGCGCAGCATCCTGTCGCGCGCATCGGTCTGAAACCTAACTTCTTTTGCTGCCATTGCTTATCTCCCTCAGGCGACCCTCTTGGCCTTCGACGGCTTGCCCTCGATCACGCCCATCACGTCGCTTTCCTTCATGATCATGAGCTCTTCGCCGTCGATCTTGACCTCGGTGCCCGACCACTTGCCGAACAGCACGCGATCACCTGCCTTGAGGTCGAGCGGTTGAAGCTTGCCGTGTTCGTCCCGGGCACCGGGCCCCACGGCGACGACTTCACCTTCTTGCGGCTTCTCCTTGGCGGTATCCGGGATGATGATGCCGCCGGCAGTCTTCTCTTCCTGCTCCAGGCGACGGACCACCACGCGGTCGTGCAACGGGCGGAATTTCATTGAAATTCTCCCCCTGATTAGCGCTCGAATAAAGTATCATCCCTGATTAGCGCTCGAATAGCGAGAGCGCTACGGCAGCGGCCTCGCTCTCCGTCAGCGCGAACGCCAGCCAAGGGGAACGAGGGACGAGAGCCCAGCCGGAAAAGGGGCCGATCTCTGCTCATGCGATGGATCGTGGCTGCGGTCGACGCCGCTGACACCTTCGTGGCTGTCCTCACAAACGGGAAGGTGACGGGAGACAAAGTAGGGTCCGACGGCGATCTGCTTCCAGAGTTTCCGTACCTGGGGTCGCCTCACGCTGCCTGAGGGGCCGTTCGCGACGTTGTCGCAGTCCGCTTCACAGGCGGCGTGTCCGGTTGGGGTCAAATCCGGCGGTCGGCACAAGGTCGGCGACACGGCCGCTTATCATTCAACTGCGGACCAGTCGGTGCGTATCGTTGTACCGCAGCTTCGTGCCAATAGCGGCATTCGAGCTCGGTTGATGGGGCAGCCTCCCGAGATCACGCTGGCGAGCCGCCAACCAACTGAAAGCCCTGGGCTGGGACGGTCATGCGGCGAGACCGAAGAGGGCGATGAGCAGAAACCCGCCGATGATCGCCAGATGCTCGAGCGTGGTCGTGAGCTCGCGAGGCCTCTGACGCTCAGAACCCGGCCGCTGCGCGCAGCGGTGCCGAGGCGCCGCCTTCCGGCCGGTACTCGGCAATGAGGATTGGGTCGTCCAGGCCGCGGACGTGTTCCTCCGCGAGGGGCAGGATGCGGCCGTTGCGGTTGTCGAGCGCCTGCACCACGTCGGCCGAGATGACGCAGAAAACGCCATGCGCCTTTGCGGCCTCCTCCATGCGCGCGGCGATATTGATGGTGTCGCCATAGACGCCGATCGAGCGCTTAGTGTCGCCCTGTACACTCATCACCACGTCGCCGCCATGGACGCCGACGCGGAACGTCGGCGCCACACCGAATCCATGCAAATATTCCTGCCGCTCGCGCCGCACAGCGGCGTGCATTGCATCGATGGCACGGAGAATCGTGTTGCCGTGCACCGCGTGCTCCCAGTTCCAGGTCGCGATGAGCCCATCTCCTTTGTAGAGATAGATGTCGCCGCCCGCGTCGGTGATCGGCTTGCCGATATCGAACAGGAACTTGCCGACGAGTGCGCCCATCCGGAATGCGCCCAGTTGTCCCGCGATCGCGGTCGAGCCGTTGATGTCGACGAACATAAAAACGATCCTCTTTTGGACCGGACGGTGATAAGTGCCAGCCATCAGATGAAACAGGTTCTCGATGCCGATGAAGTGCACTATGCGCATCGCGGAAATCGCGATGATGGAGAACAACACGAAGTCTGCAATCGCGAAGTGAAGCCGGTGGTAGACTACGGGCAATTCGAACCAATTGTCCCAACGGCCGAGCACTAGGTGCGTGATGTGTAGCGCCACGAGATAGATAAGCACCACGACCAGCGTATAGACGAAGAACGAACGCAGCGGATGCATTGCGCGGAGCCAGCGCCCGCGGAGGGTCTGGACGTAAAGTTCCTCGAACGCCCCAACGCCGATACCGGTGAGGATGCCGTTGCCGACGCCATACTCCAAGGGCCGCCCAATAGCGACTGTGATGAGCCCGGCCAGAACCGCGAAGATCCCGCCCGCCATGGTGATTGACAGCAGCTTTCGCCGCGTCGAATGGGAGATGCTAACACCGAACATGAGGCGCAAATCCGGCCTCCTTTTGCTCTTCGCGCGCCCCGCTCGTGTGTGAGTACACGATCCGGTCGAGACGACGCGATATAGCGACAGGGTTTTGCGACGCGTAAAATCCCAGAAATGCGTTAGGTGGCGCCTCGACGCGAAAACGAACGTTTGCGCGACGCTCACCAGCGGCAGCCATTCACGGTTTGTTGAATGACCGGCGCTCGCGTCCCTCGCTAGATGTCGGCCTGCGTTGGAAAGGGCAAGCCATACGCATCACTTCGCTTAGCCGCGGGTATATCATCCTTCTCCCTGCCGCGCTCGTCGTTGCGGTCGCCATTGCTGCCCGCAAGACAGAACCGCAGCCGTGGTCACCGGAGGCCGATAAGATCTATCACGAGATCTACGGGCCGATCATCGATGGCGGCTGACCACCGACGCGGACAGGAGAGGCGTCGTCCGATAATGTCGAGAGGCCGGGATTGCCGCCCCGGCCCACAGGCGCAGTCAAGTGATGGCACGCGCGATCGGTTGCGAGATCAGGGAATACGGTGGCCCGGCTGGACGATCGAGTGGAGCTGGGCCTGCGATCGCCGTGCCGTGCCGCGAGGCTAATGGCGTCCGAAAACGGCGAAATCGCCGCGGCTCGGCAATGCAAGACTTGCGCAAGCAAGCGGCTCCCGCCGGGGTCGCGCGGCCGACCCTGAAGGAGGCGCCCATGGCATCGATCTACGAGGGAATCATCATTGGCGCCGCGGCGGAGCAAGTCCGGGCAGCGCTTCGCGATGTCGGCGCCGCGCATGAGCGGTTCGCCCCGGGCCGCGTGGTCGCGGACCGCAGCCTGGCCCGCCCAGCAGTAACGTCGTGTTCGTCACCATCCGCAAAAGCCGGGCTTCGGCGTCGCGAATCGAGCGCGGTCAGCTTCCGCATTTGACACCAACCTGCCATGAGAGGCCGTGCGCTCGAAGGTCTGCTTACTGCAGCTGAGCTGACTAGACGCGGACATAGCCTCGACCGCCGCTCGTGACCCGAAGGCGACGTTCTGGACCATAGTCTTGGACACATCGATTCGATCAGAGCAGCATCGAACCGCGCTCTTTGGGGGAGTGACGATGGATGTCTCGGCTTCGCGGCGAAACTTCGATTTCGGACGATACGAGGCGGCCTGTCGCGACAGTGAAAACGACGGCTAGATTCTTGCCGAACTTGACGGCGATCGCGGTCAGCCCGCCTCGCCCGCCGCACGTCGCAGGCCCGAGACCCAGAACTCGCGCTGCATCGGATCGCGAAGACCCAGTCCCGGCGGTGGCATCGGAGGAGATCCTATCGACCGCAAATGGTCCAGGATACCCCTCGCATCGTCCAGCCGCCCCATATGGGCGTAGCAGGACGCAAGGAAATAGGCAGTCGTAACATAGGTCGGCACCTGCCGCAGCGATCCCGCCAGCAGCGCGGCGGCCTCGTCGAATCGGCATTGCAGGAAGTAGCAGGCGCCGAGTCCGGTATGATGGAAGTGCCGCCGCGGCGTACGCGGATCGAGCCGCAACGACCTTTCGAAGTGCTCGATCGCCGTTTCGGTCGATCCCGCGAACAACCTCAAGAAGCCGCTCCAGAACCAACCAGAGGCGTTGCTCGGATTGAGGACAAGCGCGTGGTCGAGCATCGCGAGCGAGGTACCAATGTCCTCTCCGACGAGGTCGAGAGTGCCGGCGGCCCATACGAGCACCTCAGGATCGTCAGGGGCCGCCTTGACCGCCCGCCGAACGAGATCGAGTGCTTCGCGCCGATCGGTCACGGGATCCTCGGCCCAGCCGCCTGTGATGAGCTGGCTGGTGCACCACGCCGCGCCGATGAGCGCGCGGCCGTATTTGGGATCGCGCGCGATGGCCTCGCGAAGCAAATCCAGGCCCTGGAGCGCGGGCTCCTTGCCCCAGCCGGCCATCAGCGGCAACGCGCGGAGATAGAGGTCGTAAGCGGTCAGATCGGAGGTGGGGTGTGCGGCGGAACGGCGGATTTCCGCTTCCTGTAGCGCCGGTTCGATCACGCCGGCGACGCTGAGCGCGACCCTGTCCTGCAGCTCGAACACGTCCTCCATCGAGCCGTCGAATCGGTCGGCCCAGAGATGCGCGCCGGTCAGCGCGTCGATCAGCTGGCCGGCGATGCGTAGACGCGTTCCCGCCTTGCGCACTGATCCCTCAAGGACGTAGCGAACGCCGAGTTCCCGCCCGACCTGCTTGATGTCGACGGCCTTGCCCTTGTAGGTGAAGCTGGAATTGCGCGCGATCACGAACAGCCAACGAGCGCGCGACAGGGCGGTGGTGATGTCCTCGACCATGCCGTCGGCGAAATAGTCCTGCTCAGGGTCGCCCGACATGTTCTGAAACGGAAGCACCGCGATCGACGGCTTGTCGGGAAGGGCAAGACGAGGCACCGGTTTTCCATCCGTCGCCGGCTCGACCGGCGCCGCGGCTTTCGCCCGGGAGGGGCGCCCGACTTGAAGCGAATAGACTCGCACCGGCTCGACGATGTTTTTGAGCTGGGTTTGACCGAGATCGTTGACCTCGAAGTCGAGCCGCGCGCGCACCTGCCGGTAGGCGTCCTCGGAAAGGCAGATCGCGCCGGGCTGCGCGATTCCCTCCAATCGCGCGGCAATATTAACGCCGTCGCCCATCAGATCGCCGTCGCTCTCTTCGACCACGTCGCCCAAGTGAATGCCGATCCGGAACTCTATTCGGCGGTCGGCGGGCAAGCCAGCGTTGCGTTCGACCATCGCGTTTTGAATTTCCACCGCGCAGCGCACGGCGTCGACGACGCTACGGAACTCGACGAGAGCGCCGTCGCCAGTGCGCTTAACGACGCGGCCGTTATGCACGGCGATGGTCGGATCGATCAGGTCGCTTCGGAGCGCCCGCAGCCGCGCCAGTGTGCGATCCTCATCGGCGCCAGCCAGCCGGCTGTACCCGACCACGTCCGCCGCCAGGATTGCCGCAAGTTTCCGGGACTCGGCCATGACATTCCGCCACAGTCCATCGCGCAACGGCGAGTTTTGGCCCGCCGAAATGCGGGGAAGGATATCACGCCTCAATACCCAGTTCCGCAACCTAATCCAGGAGGCTCCGAGCGACCAGGGATGTCGCCTTCTGGCACGCATGCGAAGTAGTCCGCCTCGTGCGCGGAGTCTGCTGAGGGCACCAAAGCGGACCTGACGCCGTCGCTCATCTTCTTCCGGGCAGTGCCAACGTCGCGGACATTGTCATCCGCGAGCGCGCGGGAGAACACTCGATACGCCGAGATCCCGGTGCACCATCGACCGTCGGCAGTAGAGCATCGGTCAAGCCATGAAAAACGCCGATGGCTTCGCTCAGCATTCGTCCGCAGAAGCTCCTAGGCCGTAGGCTCCAGAAAGCGGGAGAGCAGTCCTGACCACCGGTCATAGGCAAAGCCCGCAGAGGGATGGCGGGTGCGAGTGAAGCGGCTGCGGTGTCCGTCGAGGGTGACGCCGCGGCACGGTTCGTCGATATCACCGCAGCGGATCGGCGGGTTCGTTTCCCAAGGAGTGTCGGCAACGGCGATCGCGTCCCAATTCGCCTCGCCCCAGACGATGACATGGCTCGGCTTGTAGCGCAGCAACATGTCGC
>Ga0335073_10013062_pt1 | contig 11642 bp, 9 predicted proteins | sample Lox_Sample_22_FD_207093 | JGI IMG/M metagenome (GOLD analysis project Ga0335073, IMG submission 207093) | Soil microbial communities from Loxahatchee National Wildlife Refuge, Florida, United States - Lox_Sample_2.2 | ecosystem: Environmental > Terrestrial > Soil > Wetlands | place: USA: Florida... | reverse complement strand
GTTACTTGCGGTACAGGAGGTGGTGGAGAGCATCGCCGCCCACCGTGCCCCACCAGAGTCGATCGTTTCCAAAATCTCTCAATACCAAATGACCGGCACCGGCCGGCTGAGAGTGACGTTGCTGCGCCAGGGCATCGACCCGACCCGGAGGGCGCAGCGCAGTGCGCTGATCTCGTTCGCGCGTCGGCTCATCGACCTTGCCTCGGCTCTTGAGCATACGCCAAGTCGGCCGGGCGATGACGACGCTGCCCGCCTGCGCTCTCTCTCCGACAGACTCGGAGAGATCCGAACGGCGCTCCGTGAACCAGGGGGCGTTACCGCACCTGCGGCGTTGCTCGAAGGGCAGCCGTCCCCGGATTTCCCGATGCTTCAAGAGATGGAACGGATCATCGCGATCATCACGGGAGTCCTTCAGCCCGATGCGGCCGTGAGTCGTACCCAGAATTGCTTAGAACCGCAGTGGTGGCGCAGCATTTTTTTGCCGGACGCACTCGAGAACCCGGAATATCAGCGCTTTGCCCTGGCCGGATGTCTCGCGGCGACGGTTTGCTACGTGCTTTACAACGCACTGGACTGGCCCGGCATCGGCCAGACCTGTGTCATTACCTGCATCGTGACTGCGCTGAGCACCATTGGGAATTCGCTGCAGGCACAGTTTTTGCGGCTTGCCGGCTTTGTGGCCGGAGGGCTGGTGATGGGAATTTCCGCGCAGGTTCTGATTCTGCCGAGTCTCGACAGCATCTTTGGGTTTGCCGTTTTCTTTGCCGCGGGGACCGCGATCGCCGCCTGGTTCGCGACCTCGAGCCCGCGGCTTTCATATTTTGGCGTGCAGATGGCGCTCTCCTTCTACTTTGTCAACCTTCAGGATCCGCACATCCAGACCGACCTTACGGTGGCACGGGACAAGGTGATGGGCGTATTGCTGGGGATTCTTGCCATGGGCTTCATCTTCGATCGCTTCGGGTCGAGGAGCGATGCGGAGCAACTGCAGAAGCTGCTGGTGGGGAGCGTCCGGCTACTGGCACAACTGGGAGTCAGCCCGCAGGCGGTGCGCGACAGAGTTGCGGCCGGCGCACAGGTCAGCCGTCTCCGCAGCCAGATCAACGACAATTTCGCGAGTCTGGAGTCACAGATGGATGCGGCGCGATTTGAATTTGAATTTCGACATCGCCGCGAAGACGCCGCCGTGGAGTGTGGGCGGATTCAGAGGGTTCAGCCAGGGTTGCGCTCGATCTTCCTGCTGGAACTTAGTCTGCTGTCGCATCGTGAGCAACTTGTCAGGGGCTCTGGATTGACACAAGGGGAAACTCAGGAGCTGGACGAGTTTCTGAAGCACTTCAGCGATGAGCTCCTTCACATTGCCGCGTGGATCGCGGAAGAAGAGGAGGCTCCGGCGCACATCAGCAGGGATTCCCTCAAGTCTATGCGGCAGTCCTTCGAGAACCAGAGATCCCCCGGTGCGGGGGCCGTCGCCGATATCTGTGAGAAGATGACTTCCGCTCTTCTTACGCTGCAGGCTGAGTGCTGACCGCGCATTCCCAACAGGGCAGTCACCTGCCTGGCATGAGCGGCCGAACGTCGCGCGAGTTCCTGACTCAAGTCCTGTCGAGCAACATCAGCAGAAAGAGGGATGGGAGGTAAATGATCGAAGCGAGCAACAACCGGCGCGCCATGACGTTCGATCGATGGAGGGCCAGCTGGACGGCACAATACAGGAATGCCATAGTTAGCACCGTGGCTCCCAGGAGATAGATCTTCCCCTCATCGCCTAAAAGGGCGGGGAAGAGACTGATCGGCACCAGAAGCAGCGACGGAACAAGGGTCTGCAGGGCGACGAATCGCTGCCTGTATCCGCCCTGGGGAAGGACCCTGTAGCCAGCGCGGTCATAGTCCTCACGGTACATCCACGCGATCGCCATGAAGTGCGGAAACTGCCAGAGGAAGAGCAACGAAAAGAGCAGCCATGCTTCCGATCTCAGGTTGCCCGATGCCGCGGCCCAGCCAATCAGAGGCGGAGCTGCTCCAGGCAAAGCACCGGCAAATGTGCACATCGGCGTTATTCTCTTGAGCGGGGTATAGACGGCCAAATAGCTGCCGAGGGTGAGGACCGCGATGACGCTCGACAGCAGGTTGACGGCGAGCGCAAGATAAGCGGCGCCGCCCAGTGACAAGAGAATGCCAAACCACAGAGCTGGAGCGGGCGCTATGGTTCCCGCAACGAGAGGCCTCCGCGATGTCCGGCGCATTCGGGAATCGAAGCGACGCTCGATAACCTGGTTGAGCGCTCCGGCGCCACTGGCGATCAGTACAGAACCGAGCAGGGCATGAATGAGCAGGACAAATGGGAAGGTTCGCGGGGAGGCATGGGAAGCCAGGCAGAAGCCTGCAAGAACGGTGATCGCGATGAGGAAGTTCACTTCGGGCTTGGTTAGGGCCCAATAGTCAGACAAGAGCCGTTTATCCGATCTCTCGCGCGGCGCCGCGGCCGTCGGCAATGCGATCTTCGCGACAGCGGATTCAGTTGCCATCGTCACGCGACCTTGTGTTTCATCGCGGGCTCGTCGGCCGACGCCACAATGTGCAAGAGTGCGAGACGCAGGCATCGAGGAGCCACGCCTCGGCCGACATGCGCGCTGCATTCGAAAAAGCAATCGGCAACTGTCGTGGTGTTAATCATCGGTCAGTAATCTGGCCAGCGGGCGATGAGCTTTGTTGCGCGCCAGAGGCGGGCTGGTTCCGGGACGTTTCGATCGCACGCCGCGACGCGTCATAGGCCGGCGGTTCGTTCGCCGGGTGCAACGTTTCCAGGAAGCTGACGAGTGCCTCAATCTCAGGCGGTGAGAGGTTTTTACCGTAGGCGGGCATATTGCCGCCACCGGTGACTACTTTGAAGCGCAGCTGGTCGATCGTCAGACGCGTAGCGACGGCGTCCAGGGCCGGTCCACGCTCTCCGCCGGTGCCGCCTATGGAGTGGCAGTTACGGCATTGCTTCGCCTGGAACACGACGGCCCCCTCGCGCTCGAGCGGTGTTGCGTTGTGCATGCGGTTGACCGGCAGGGGATTGCCGCTCCACGCATTCATGTGCGGGCTCCACGGGGTTGTGGTGCCCAACTGGGTGAGCACTCCCCAGCAGACGGCAATGAGGGAAACCAAGAGGACCGCGACGGGGCGGCGATGCCAGCTCTTTTCGCCTTCAGCAGCGACGAAGGGAAGCGCGAGCAGAATTGCTATGACCAGAAGAGGCACGGTGAGAAGAAACGGCGTCTCGAGGGGCGGCGGCAGATAGGAAAGGATTGTGTAGATCCACAGGAAAAAGAAATCGGGTTTTGGGACGGTCTGAATGATGGAGGGGTCAGGCTGGCCGCCGGGGCCGAACGGGCCAAAGACGAGGGCGCATACGGCAACCGCAGCGAGAACCGCACCAGAGAAGATGAGATCCTTCCAGAACGCGCCGGGGATAAATGGAATGCCGTCAGTGTGCGTGAGGTTGTGATACTCCGCGATGTAAGTTTCGCGGCGGACGATGCGGCCGGGCATGGGCCAGTCATTGACGCCGAGCTTCAGCACCATCCATACATGCGCGGAGACAAAGAGCAGCAGCGTGCCGGGAATAACAAAGACGTGAAGAGCGAAGAAGCGCGAGAGGGTCGCGCCGGCAATGATGGGTCCGCCGAGCAACAGATGCACCAGGCCGCCGCCCGCGAACGGCACGCGGCTGACAATGGAGGCTCCGATGCCGAGTCCCCAGTAGGCATCCTGATCGAAGCGCAGAACCTGACCGGTGAATGCCATGCCGAGGGTCATGAGGAGCAGAAAGACGCCGACGATCCATGTAAGCTCGCGGGGAAATTTGTAGCCGCCGAAGAGAAACACCTGGGCCATGTGGATGAGGACAATGGCGACCATGAAGTTCGATCCCCAGCCATGCATCGCGCGCAGAAACCAGCCAAGCGGGATTTGGTGGTTAAGAACATTCAGGCTGTTCCACGCTTGCCCCGCGGAAGGGACGTAGACCAGGGCCAATAAGATGCCGGTGAAGATTTGTAAGAACAGCAAAGTGAAAGCGGCGCTTCCGAAGACATACCACCAGCTGGCAGTATTGCGGGGCACCCGATGGAGGGCTGCCTCCTTTACCGGGCCTTCGAGCTGAAGGCGCCGCTCAATCCAGGCGTAGAGGAGCGCCGCGGTCCGCTTCATCCGCTGCATCTGGCGTCTCCGGATCCGCTGGAGATGGTGACGAGTTTCGCGGTGTTGGAAAGGGTAGGCATCTGGCCGGCCAGGATCTGCAGCTCGCCCGAGACGATTTGCCAGTTGTAAGTGAACAGGCCGCGCTCAGGCGGGCCGGAGGCGCGCGATCCGTCAGCGTAATAGACGCCACCGTGGCACGGACACATGAAGAGCTGCGATTGCGGGAACCAGCGGACCGGGCAACCCAGGTGCGCGCAGTTGATTGCGAATACCCTGAACCGATTGCCTGCTTCGCGCCGAACATAGCAGGCCACGTTGTCGGTCTGGCCGTCCCAGGGATTCTGCGAGGGATTCCGGTAGTAAGCCAGCCGTGTTTCTCCCGCGGGAAAGTTGTCGATGGGGCCGAGGGAAGTCCAGGAGCTGTAACTCGCGTCTTTCTTCCAGGGCGCCAGCAGATAGCGGAGAACCGGAACCGCGAGCACAAGGCCGACGAAGCCGTTGAGCGCGATGGCGGCGTTGAGGAGCAGCCAGCGACGCGAGATGAGAGCGCGGTCGCCGGACGCGGGAGCGATCACCGGTTCCGGCTCGAGGTTTACCGATTGGGTGTCAATGGCCATGTTTTTCATCTCCCGGTAGATACGGCTGACGCCGGCGCGGCAACAATATCCTTCGCCGCCCGGGCGGCGGGCGCGGAATCCCGCAGGCCGGCAAGATAGGCAACGATGTTATCGACCTCGTGCGGAGAGAGCGGCTGCGCGGGTTTTCCGGCGGGGCCGAGATGGTTCCAGTCGGGCTGCCCTATATCGGGACGGCCCGCGATGATGATGCTTCGCAGAGCCTGATTGCCGACGAGCGCAAGAAAATCCGGGCTGGTGATCTGGTGGTGTGACGGTGCGTGGCATGCCAGGCATCGAACCCGATAGGTCTGTTCGCCGGCGTCGGCATCGCCCTTCTGCGTTTGCGCGTAAGGTGGGGGCGTGGGTTCGCCGGAGACGCCGGGCTGTGACCATCGCGCGCGCATTCCGGCGACGAGCGCGTTCACCTGCGCAGCGGTCAACATGCCGCCTGCCGACTGCGCGAAGGCCGGCATCTCAGTTCCGGGCATGCCACCACTAATCCACCTGCGCAGTGTGGCATCGTCGACCAGCGCCTGATATTCGGGGTTGGCGAGATCGATCGCCGGACCGTTTTGCCCGTTGGCACCGTGGCAGCCGGAGCAGTTCTGGCTAAAGAGAGTGGTGAAATCCAGAACCTGTGAGGGGGGCCTGACCGGCTGAGAGGGATAACCGGGCATGTGCTCACAACCCGCGCTGAAGGCGGCAAAGCACGCGAGAATCACGGGAGCCGGGAAACGCATCACGGCTTCTCCTTATGCTGCGGCGAAGCCGTGTCAGGGGGCGAATCCATGAGCCCGGTCGCTTCGATGCCCATGCGCTCGGCGAACGGGATGGACTGCCCGGTGCGAATACGCTCCTGGCGCGCGACCACGAGGCCGGCGGTCAATCCATAGGTCACCTGCGAGATCAGGAACCATCCCCACTGAATCCGCTGATTGAGCGCGGGGTTAATGATGACCATGAAGGAGTGCAGAATGCCGGTCCACAGTACCGGCGCGAGGATACCGCCGAGCAAAACGGGGCGGCGCGGCACCATAGGAAGCATTGCGCCATAGAGCAAGCCGACCAGCACGGAGGTGACGGAGTGAATGGCGATGGCGACGAGCAGGCCCTGCCAGTGGAATGCCGCAATATCGGCCGTGCTGGGATTGCGCCAATGGGCTACGCCCGCGCCGCCCAACAGATTGATCGGGTACCAGATGCTGTGGTAAGCGACCTGACCATAGATGAGGGCGGGGACGATCATCGCGAATCCGCCCGCAATGCCGCCTTTGAGACCGCTGGTGACGGGATAGGTCTCGAGAGGCAGGTGCGCGCGATGCTCGGGGCTGAGACGAATACGCTCGACAAGAGCGCGCGAGGTAGCAATGGTGACCGGCAGATCGACTACCGGAACCTCCTCGTGCTGCTCGTGGGGGAGGACCTGACGAAACCAACCGACAGAACCAGCCAGCATGAGCACGGCGCCGAGCATGCCGATGCCGATGTCGGTTACGAGGCTGGCAGCGGCAAGCGTGCAACCCAGGGCGAGGACGATGGGCCACACTGTCGGCGCGGGCAGCTGAATAGCCGGGGCTCCGGCAAATCCGTGATCGTTGTGATGATCGGCCACTGTTCTTACCTTCCGACTATGTAGACGACAGTAAAGACCACGACCCACACTGCATCGACGAAGTGCCAGTAGAGCGAGAGCACCTGAATCCGCTCGGCATGGCGCTCCTCCACGCGGCCGAGCAAGGTGAAGATCATGACGAGCGAGAGCATAAGAAGTCCGACGACGACGTGGGTGGCGTGCAGGCCGACAAGCGAGTAGAAGGTGGTTCCAAAGAGGTTGGTGCGGATGTCAAGGCCATCCGTCCAGATCAATCGCTTCCATTCAGTCGCCGTGCCGGCAAGAAAGACGATGCCAAGCAGCATCGTGAGGCCCCACCACGAGGCGAATGCGCGGATGCGTCCGCGCTCAATGGCGCGCTCGGCGAGCAGAATGGAGACGCTGCTGGAGAGCAGGCAAATGGTGTTGAACCAGGGAACCTCGAGGATCTGCGGTGATGGACCACAGGTGCTGCGGCCGATGTAGTAGATGTACGCCACGACGAAGATGGTGAAGATAGCCGACTCGCCAACGATGAGGGAAAGCATGGCCACACGGCCGCGCGAGGGCAAACGCCACGGTTCGCCAGCAAAGGCTGAGGTTGCGCTCATAACTCGTACTTCCAGTCAGGGTCTTCGGGGTGCTTGATGTCCCAGAGCGGGCGCCGGCTGCGAACCACCGGCTCTGTCGCGAAGTTATACGGCGGCGGCGGGGAAGGGGTTGACCACTCCAGGGTCCACGCATCCCACGGGTCGTTGCCGGCGGAGCGTCCGTGCATATAAGAGTCGACTATATTCCATACGAGGATCAACACTGCAACCGCCTGGATGAGCCCACCGACGGAGACAATCATGTTGAGAGTTGTCCATCCCCGATCCGGCTCGTAGGTATAAATGGAGCGCGGCATACCCAGGATGCCGAGGAAGTGCATCGTATCGAAAGTCATGTGAAAGCCGATGAAGAAGAGCCAGAAATGCCACTTGCCCAGGGTCTCGCTTAACATGCGGCCGGTGATTTTCGGGTACCAGTAATAAATCGCGGCGAAGAAGCAGAATACGAACGAGCCGGTCAGGGTATAGTGAAAGTGGGCAACTACAAAGTAAGAGTTATGCAGTTGCCAGTCCCAGGGCGCTACGGCGAGCATGATACCGGTGAGGCCTGCACACAAAAACTGAAAGAGAAACGCTGTACAGAACAGCATGGGAGTGGCGAAGCGGATTTTCCCGCCCCACATGGTTGCAACCCAGTTGAAGATCTTGATGCCCGTGGGAATACCGACCATCATGGTAGAGAGGGCGAAGAAGGCGTTGCTCGCCGAAGTCATACCAATCGTGAACATGTGGTGTGCCCAGACGCTCAGACTCACGAAGGCGATCCCGACCGAGGCTGCAACCATCGCCGGATAACCGAAGATGGCTTTGCGGGAGAACACCGGGATTACTTCACTGGCAATGCCAAACGCGGGCAGGATCAAGACGTAGACTTCCGGGTGGCCGAAGATCCAGAAGAAGTGCATCCACACGGTTGCCGAGCCGCCCGCCTGGGTATCGAAGAAGTGCCCGCCGAGGTAGCGATCGATGATCAGCATCACCTGCGCGGCAGTCAGCGGTGTAATGACGATGAGGGTGTCGGCGCTGGCCACGACCATCAGCCATACGAAGAGGGGCATGCGGAGCAGTGTCATGCCGCGGCACCGCATCGAAAACGCAGTGGCCAGAGTATTGATGGCCGCGCCCAGGGTTCCGAATCCCATCACAATGAGCGCGATCGCCCAGTAATCGGTGTTGTGGCCCGGCGAGAAGGCTCTTTCCGTAAGCGGAGCATAGGCCCACCAGGTCACGTCGGGGGCAGCGCCCATGCCGTACAGTCCGAAGCCCCCGATAAAACTGAAGTAGAGAAGCAGGCCCCCGAACGCGCTCATCCAGAAGCTAAATGCATTGAGCCGCGGGAATGCCATGTCTCGCGCCCCGATCATCAACGGGACGAGATAGTTGCCGAACCCAAAGATCAGGGTCATCCCGACCAGGAAGACCATCGTGGTGCCGTGCATGGTAAAGAATTCGTTATAAAGCTCGGGCGAAAGTAAGTGATTATTTGGTATGGCTAACTGAATGCGGATTGCCATGGCCTCGCTGCCAGCGACGAGCAGGAAGAAGAGCGCGTAGACGATGTAGAGAATGCCAAGCTTCTTGTGGTCGACGGTGATGACCCAGGTATGGAGCCACTCGAGCAGCGCCGCGCCGCGTGAGCGGCCCACGCCGAGAGCTCCGGGAATGGGTAAGGTCTGGTCGGCCATAGCAGTATCCTTTAGCGCAAGGTGCTCAGATAGCTCACGAGTTCGTCCACCTGCTGATCACTGAGCTGCATGGCAGGCATCAGCGATCCGGGCTTGAAGGTGTTGGGGTCCTCAATCCATGAGCGGAGGTTCGCGGGTGTATTGTCGGCGGCACCGGAGGCAATCGTGGCGCGGCTCATCAGATGGGTAAGATCGGGACCGAAAAGTCCGCGAGCCGATGTCCCTCTAATCGTGTGACAGTTTGCGCAGGCCTCCGATTCGAAAACCTGCCGACCAGCCGCGACGGCGGGATTATCCACCGCCGGTTGCTGTTGGTTCTTCACCCACGCGTCGAACAGCCGGGGGGTGTCGACGTACACGCGGAGCAACATTTTTGCGTGTTCCACGCCGCAGAACTGGGCGCACTGCCCGAGATAGAGCCCAGGTGACTGCGGGTCGATCCACATCTTGTTGGGATGGTTGGGAATCAGGTCCGTCTTGCCGCCGAGCTGCGGCACCCAAAAACTATGGTCGACATCGGCCGACAGCAGCTCCAGATAGGCGGGCTGCGGGGCGGCGGTCGTGCTGACAGGAATATGCAGCTCGTTGGCGGTGACGATCCCGAGTCGCGGGTAGCGGAATTCCCACCAGAACTGGTGGCCGACGACAGTGACGTCAAGCGCGGACGGAGGTTCGGGCGCATCCTGAATGGCGAAGATGATTCGCGCAGTGGTAAGAAACAGGACGACAACGATGAGGACGGGAATTACAGTCCATGCCAGCTCTACGTGAGTACTGCCGTAGACCTGCGCCGGCTCGTGCCCCGCATCGGTCTTACGTTCGTGGAACCTGATGATGACGAAGGCGAGCAGGCCTGCGACGATAACGAAAATTGCGCCCGTAATTACGAGGACAAATTTCGACAGACTGTAAATCTCATGCGCGGGGGTGCTTGCGGGCGCCAAAATCGACGGCGTAGCCTGCGGGCCCTGGGCGAAACAGGTGATCGCTCCCATGCAAGCCAGTGCCAGACAGAATGCCGGCAAGTAACTCAGGGACGAAATGCGTCGTACCTTCATTGTTCTGCACGTCCCATCGCTGGCGACCTACTTCGCTGATTAAGCCAGAAGACGGAACATGAGTCTATTGGACAATGGTATTAATCGACCGTGACTCATATGCCGGGATCGAACGGTAATGAGACGCTGCTGTCAACCGATGACGGTCGAGTTCCCACCTTGTTCAACAACCGGGCGATGTGCATAGGGCAAACGTGTCACCAAAGGGCGACACTCTTCATCTAACAGGAGTTAAAACGGCGAGAGAAGCTGGGCGGCCGCGCGGCCATAGAACGATGACAAATGAGGCTGCCAGGCGAAGGTATTGAAATTACGAGTGCTGATGGGTGTTCGGACATCGTCGCGGCAAAAGGGGGACGCATGGCGGTCATCTCGGAAATTGCTCCGAGTGTGTTTCGGATCTCGATCTTTGCTCCACGGGGCAATTTGCAGTTCAATCATTTTCTGGTGTTAGACGAGGAGCCTCTGCTGTTCCACACAGGGCTACGCGGAATGCACACGGAAGTTCGCGACGCGGTCTCTACGCTCATCGACGTCAGCAGGCTACGCCACATCAGCTTCAGTCATTTTGAGTCAGATGAGTGCGGGTCGCTCAATGAATGGCTGAATGCCGCGCCGAACTCCGATGTTGTCTGCAGCCAGCTCGGCGCCCGCGTGAACGTGAACGACTTTATTGGCCGAGAGTCACGCGCTCTCGCGGATGGCGGGACTCTCGTGACGGGTAAATATCGCTTTCGCTATTGCCAGACTCCCCATTTGCCGCATGGCTGGGACGCCGGTGTACTTTTCGAAGAGACCGAGAAGACGCTGCTGTGTTCGGACCTGTTCCATCAGGCCGGCGACGTTGAACCCCTCACCTGCGGCGATATCGTCGGGCGCTCGCGCCGGGCATTGAAGGAGTATCAGGCGGGGATTCTCGCAGCCTATGTGCCGTACACGCCGCAGACGAGTGAAAACCTGAAGAAGCTCGCGGACCTGAAGCCGAAGACGCTGGCGGTCATGCATGGATCCAGCTTTACGGGCGATTGCGTCCAGGCGCTTGGAGACCTCGATCTGGCCTTAGGTGAGCTGTTCGGGCCGCGGTAGCAGGGGCAGAAGACTTGTCGCTCCGGATTGTGAGCGGTGAGTTCCGCAGCGCACGGGCATTCGCAGGTCATCGAATTCGTCCGCGAGAGTCAACGTTAGCCTTCGCTCTGTGCGGTTGATTCCGATCACCGCGCATTCTTCAGCGTTTTGCGATCGCCTTCGCTCTTGCGGCAACGTTCTCCGGCGTGAAACCAAGCCTGGCCATCACGATCCTGCCGGGCGCCGAGGCACCAAACCGATCGAGCCCAACAACGTCGCCACCGGTGCCCACATAGGTCCGCCAACCCTGGGTAGCTCCCGCCTCGACTGCGAGTCCGGGCACATCTTCCGGCAGCACGCTCGCCCTGTACTCTGCCGACTGCTCCTCGAAGAGTCTCCAGCTTGGCATGCTGACCACGCGCGCCCTGATACCGTCCGCGGCAAGCAACGCGGCCGCATTAAGAGCCAGGGAGACCTCTGAACCCGAAGCGATGAGAACGACCTGAGGATTTGGGACGTCCTCAAGGACGTAGGCTCCTTTGCTCACGCCAGCGTAGATATCATGTTTGGCTGGGTCGATCACAGGCAGATCCTGCCGCGTCAGCGCAAGGAACGACGGGCCGCCGCGGTCGAGGGCGAGCCGCCATGCCGCCGCTGTTTCATTCGCATCCGCAGGACGAAAATCGGTCATATGCGGCACCGCGCGCAGCGCCATCAAGTGTTCGATCGGCTCATGAGTTGGCCCATCCTCGCCCAAACCGATTGAATCGTGGGTGAAGACAAACAGGGAGTTAGCCTTCATCAGAGCCGCAATCCTCAATGCCGGC
>Ga0335073_10013060_pt1 | contig 11642 bp, 9 predicted proteins | sample Lox_Sample_22_FD_207093 | JGI IMG/M metagenome (GOLD analysis project Ga0335073, IMG submission 207093) | Soil microbial communities from Loxahatchee National Wildlife Refuge, Florida, United States - Lox_Sample_2.2 | ecosystem: Environmental > Terrestrial > Soil > Wetlands | place: USA: Florida... | reverse complement strand
CTGCTCGACCAGTGCCGGGCCCTGATCCTGGCCATGGTCACGGCATGGCGCTGGGACCGCGACGACCGGCTCCCGAACGGGAGGCGGGCGGCCCGTGAGCTCCTGGCGGCGCTGCGCCGAGGGCCGCCCTGGCCCGAGCTCGACGCCATCGTGCGGGACGCCCCCGACGGGGGCGAGTGACGGCACCCTGCGGTCCGTCGCCACCTCGTCGGCGGCCCCGCTGCTCCCCGCCTACGAACGGCCCGCTGCCGCCCGGGAGGTGGTGGCGGGGGCCGGCGGCGCCAGGCGCACGGTGCGCTCGACCTCCCCGCCGAACTGGGCCCGCTTGATGACCTCCAGCGTGTCCTCGATGAGCGAGCGGTTGACACGGATCAGGTTGGCCACGATGCCGAGCGTCACCGAGACGAACGACACGTTCAGGAGGACGGCCCCGATGAGCAGGAACTGGATGTGATGGGCGCCGTTCACGTTCTTGGCGGTGAGGAGGAGGTAGAAGTAGTGGATGAACGGGATCAGTCCCACCACGAAGAAGACGGCCCCGATGCTCAGGAAGACGGTGTAGGGCCGGTACATGGTGAAGGCGTTGAGCATGGCCACGGTGCTCTTGCGGACGTGCTCCCACGAGGACTTGAACAGCCGGGACTCCCGCGTCTTCGGGTTCGTGACGATGGGGAGATAGGCGAACGCCAGCCGCTTGTTGGCGGCCTGGATGGTGGTCTCGGTGGCGAAGTTGAAGCGGCCCACCAGGTTGAGCTTGATGGCCGACTCCTTGGAGTAGGCCCGGAAACCGCTCGTCCCGTCCGGGATGTCGGTGCCGGCGGCCACGTTCATGACCCCGGTGCCCAGCTTCTGCAGGAACTTCTTGGTGGGCGAGAAGTGCACGATGGTCTGCACCTGGCGGTCGGCGATGACGGTGTCCGCCGTGCCCTCCAGGATGGGGCGGATCAGATCGGGGATGCGCTCCTGGGGGTACTGGTTGTCGCCGTCGGTGAGGACCAGGATGTCGGCGCCGAGCTCGAGCCCCCGCTGGATGCCGTCGCGCAGGGAGTGGGCCAGGCCCCGGTTCTGGGGGTGGTGGACGAACTCGGTCACCCCCAGGCTCCGGGCGACCTCGACCGTCTCGTCGGTGCAGCCGTCGTCGATGACGAGGATCTCGAGCTCGTCCACGCCCTCGATGGTCTTGGGGATGGTCTCCAGCACGAGGGGAAGGGTGGTCTCCTCGTTGAGGCACGGGATCATGATGACGACCTTCATGGCCCACCGAGGTTAGCCCACCAGGGGAAAACAGGGCACACGCTGGGCCGATGGGAGCCCCTCGGGCGCCCGTCCGGGGCCGGGCCGGCCCCGGGGTCCCGACCGGCCACGCCTCAGCGGAACCGGCGGACGGCGTCGGCGAGGCGGCCCGCCATGCGCCGGCCGAACGCACCGGCGCCGTCCACGGTGACGGCCGCCAGGTAGGTGTACATCCGCCACAGCTCCCGGCGCTCCTCGAAGCCCGGGTCCAGGGGACGGCGCTCGGTGTAGGCGTCCAGCAGGTCGGGGGCGACGGGGTCGAACACGTCGAGCTGGGCCAGGTCCATCTCGGGATGGCCGAAAGAGGGCGCCACGTCGATGACCACCGCCCCCGTCTCCGTGCTCACGAAGTTGTGCTGCTGGGCGTCACCGTGGAGGAGGGTGGGCGGCGGTTCCGGGCCACAGCGCCAGGGGAGGCGCCGGACCACGGCCTCGACGCCCTCCGCCAGCCCCGGGGGGAGATGGCCCGCGTCGAGCGCCGCCCCGAGCATGGGGAGGAGCCTGCGCTCGGCGAAGAACTCGCTCCAGCGGTCCGGCGTCACCGGGGCGTTGTCCTGGCGCAGCGGGCCGTAGTAGCCGTCGATGCCCCGCAGCCCGAACTCGTGCCCCCGGACCTCGTGGATCCGGGCCAGGGTGGCGCCGATCGACCGCCAGTCGGCGGCGGTGCGCCGGTCGGGAGCGCGCTCCCGGAGCGCCTCGTACAGGAGGAGGGAGCGGTGGTCCACCTCCACCAGGCCGGGGCCGACCGGTGTGGGCGTGGGCACGCCGGCCAGACGGCGCAGGAGGGCCAGGCCCGCCAGCTCGGCCCGGAAGCGGGCCGGCGCCTCGGGGTCGTGGGCGAGCTTGGCGAAGATCGGGACCGGCTCGCCGTGGAGCACCCCGCTCGGGTGCGAGGCCAGGTGGTCGAGGGGGGTGAAGCCGAGACACGTCCACGGCCGGCCCAGGTGGGCCGAGGCGGCGTCGGCGACGGCCCGCCCCACGGCGGGGTCGGTGAGCGGATGGTCGGGGTCCGCCACCGCGTCCTCCGGCGCCGCCGGGCCTACTGGCGGGCCAGGGCGAACTCGGCGTCGGCCTCGGGGTCGGAGAAGGGGGTCCCGTCCACCTCCACCACCACCCGCACGATGCGGGCCGTGCAGCGGAAGGGGGCCTGGTACTCCCGGCTCACGGACAGCCCGTTGCTGTAGCCGCAGGTCAGCCCGGCCCCGGTGAGGGAGAAGCGCATGGGCACGAGCCGCGGGATGGGGCCCTCGCCCACCGGGGTGCCGTCCACGAGCAGCTGCCCCTGGCCCCGGTGCTCGCCCGTCTTGGTGAAGCGGAAGGCCACGGTGTGGGGTCCGGGGGCCAGGGCCGGCGTGGCGGGATCGGGCCGCACGTGGTGCTCCTCGAGGCTCACGAAGTTGTGCACGTAGGCGGGGCGCCCGTGGCGCAGGTAGAAGGCCCACCCCCCGAGCCCCGAGCCCTGGGCCAGCAGCACCCCCTCGACCGGGGCGGCGCCGTCGGCCACCACGATCTCGGCCCGCACCTCGTGGTGGCGGTTGCGGATGTTCACCGCCACCGTCTCCGGGACCGCCCCACCCCCGGGGAGGTAGACGTAGCGCCGGCGCGGCGCCACCGCCGGCGGGCGTGACAGCACGAACTCCGAGAAGGGGCGGTTGTCGAGGGGGAGGACCTGGTGGGCCTCGGCCTCCGCCCACCACCGCTGCACCATGGCGGCCAGGCGCTCGGGCTCGGCCCCGGCCAGGTCGTGGCACTCCGACGGGTCCTCGGCCACGTGGTAGAGCTCCCACGTGTCCTCGTCGAAGCCGGTGCTCGTGTCCTGGATGGGGTGGTAGGTGACCGCCTTCCACCCCTCGTGGTACAGGGCCCGGCACCCGAACATCTCGTAGTACTGGGTGGTGTGGCGCTCGGCCGCCCCGGCGTCGTCGAGGCAGGAGCGGAACGAGGTGCCCTCGATCGGGCGCTGGGGCACCCCGCCCAGCGTGGTGGGGGCCTCGACGCCGAGGATGTCGAGCACCGTGGGGACGATGTCGACGGCGTGGACGTACTGGCGGCGCACCTCGCCCCGGCCGGCCGTGCCCGCCGGCCAGTGCACGATGAGGGGATCGGCCACCCCGCCCTCGTGGGTCTCGCGCTTCCAGCGCTTGAAGGGGGTGTTGCCCGCCACCGTCCAGCCCCACGGGTAGTTGTTGTGGCAGCGGGGCCCGCCGATCTCCTCCAGGCGGGCCACGGCCTCGGTCACGGAGTGGCGCGCCCCGTTCCAGGGGCGGAGGTCGTTGAGGGACCCCGTGGGCCCGCCCTCGGAGCTGGCCCCGTTGTCCGAGAGGACCACCAGCACGGTGTTCTCGAGGTCCCCCGTGCGCCCGAGGAATTCGACCAGGCGCCCGAGCTCGTGGTCGGTGTGGCTCAGGAAGGCGGCGAAGGCCTCCATGTAGCGGGCGTAGAGGCGGTGCTCGTCCTCGGACAGCTCGTCCCAGGCCGGGACCCAGTCGGGCCGGGGCGAGAGCTCGGTCCCCCTCGGCAGCACCCCGCCAGCGATCTGACGTTCCAGGGCGGCGGCGCGCCAGGCGTCCCAGCCCCGGTCGAAGGCGCCCCGGTAGCGCGCCAGCCAGGCGGGGGGCGACTGGTGGGGGGAGTGGCAGGCGCCGGTGCAGAAGTAGAGGAAGAAGGGCTTGGCCGGGTCCACCGCCCGCAGGTCGGTCACCAGGGTGATGGCCTGGTCCACCAGGTCCTCGGTGAGGTGGTAGCCGTCCTCGGGACGGCGGGGGGGCTCGATCTGGTGGTTGTCGGACACCAGGTGGGGCACGAACTGGTGGGTCTCGCCCTCCATGAAGCCGTAGAAGCGCTCGAAGCCCCGGCCCAGGGGCCAGCGGGCCCGGGAGGCGGCGGGGTGGCACTCGTCCTCGGGGGTGAGGTGCCACTTCCCTACGGCCCAGGTGGCGTAGCCGTGCTCGAGGAGGATCTCCGACAGCATCCCGTTGGCCCGGGGGATGCGGCTGTCGTAGCCGGGGAAGCCCGTGGCCAGCTCCACGATCCGGCCCATCCCGTTGCTGTGGTGGTTGCGGCCCGTGAGGACGCACGCCCGCGTGGGGGAGCACAGGGCCGTGGTGTGGAAGTTGGTGAAGCGCAGGCCGCCGGCGGCCAGGGCGTCGAGGGTGGGGGTGGCGATGTCGGACCCGAAGCACCCCAGCTGGGCGAAGCCCACGTCGTCGAGCACCACCACCACCACGTTGGGGGAACCGGCCCGGGCCACCGGGGTGGGGGGCCACCACGGCACCGAGGTCGTGAAGTCCCGACCGACGACCCCCTCGAACGTGCCGGGCTCCACCGCTCAGCCGCCGGCCCGGGGCGCGGCGTAGCGCTCGCGCAGCTTGTACTTGAGCACCTTGTTGAGGGTCTCGTTGCGGGGCAGGGCGCCCACCACCTCGAGGCGCTCGGGGATCTTCTGGGTCATGAGGCCGGCGCTGCGGAGGTGGGCCACCATCTCCTCGAAGCCGAGCGGCTCGGCCCCCTCGGCCGTCTCCACCACGGCGCACACGAGCTCCCCCCGTTCGCGGTCGGGGAGGCCGATCACGGCGGCGTCCCCCACCTTGGGGTGGGTGTAGAGCAGGTCCTCGATCTCCTTGGCCGAGATGTTCTCGCCCTTGCGGATGATGATGTCCTTGAGCCGTCCCGTGAGCACCACGTGCCCGTCGGGCCGGACGTGGCCCACGTCGCCCGTCCGGAAGAACCCGTCGGCGTCGAAGGCCTCGGCGCTCAGGACGGGGTCGGTGTAGCCCTTGCACACCATGGCCCCCCGCACCCGCACCTCGCCGTCCACACCGGTGGGGGCCTCGGTCTCCTCGGCCGTCACGATCCGGATCTCGGCCCCGTCGACGGGCTTGCCCACGGTGTGGGCCAGCTGCTCGTCGGTGTCGCCGGGGGAGCCCATGCAGATCATGGGGATCTCGGTCATGCCGTAGCCGTGGGCCACCCGCACCCCCATCTCCCGCTCCACCTCGTGGAAGATCTCGGGCGGCATGGGCGCCCCACCCCCCGAGAGCATCCGCAGCGTGGGGATGATCTTCTGTCCCGGCTGCTTGCGCTGCTCGTTGAGGTAGGCCATGTAGAAGGCGGTGCTGCCCCCGGCCATGGTCACGCCGTTGCGGGCGAAGACCTCGACGGCGGTGGCGGGCACGAAGGTCTCGAGCAGGGCCGTGGAGCAGCCGTTGGCCAGCACCATGACCAGGTAGTCGGGCCCGGCGATGTGGGCGAAGGGGAAGGCGATGGACCCGACGTCGTCCTCGCCCATGGCCAGCGCCAGGGCCAGGCCCCGCCCGCCCGTGATGAGGGTGCCGTCGGTGTGGCGCACGCCCTTGGGGTCCGAGGTCGTGCCCGAGGTGTAGTAGATCCACCGCACCTCGTCGCCCCCCGGGGCGGGCGGCGGGGGCAGCGTGGCGGGGTCGCCCTCGGGCAGCTCGTCGTAGACCACCTCCACCCGGGGCGGGCGGGGGAGCCCGGCGGCGATGGTGTCGGCCATGGCCAGGTAGTCGGTGTCCTTCCACACCCCGGGGACGAAGAAGAACTCGGCCCCGGTCTGGGCCAGGGCGAAGGCCACCTCGCGCTCACGGTAGATGTGGATGATGGGGTTCTGCACCGCCCCCAGGCGGGCCAGGGCCACGGACAGGACGATGGTCTCCAGCCGGGTGGGGAGCTGCCACGACACCACCGTGCCGGGCCCGACGCCGAGCGCCACGAGCCCGGCCGCCACGGTCTCGCACCGGTCCCGGAACTGGCCGAAGGTGAGGCGCCGTCCCTGGTCGTCGACCAGCATGAGGCGGTCGCCCGACAGGGCGGCGCGCCCCTCGACCAGCTCCCACATCGACCCCACGTCGTAGATGGCGCTGCTCACCTCGGCCCCCTCAGGAGAGACGTTCGACGACCATGGCCATGCCCTGGCCCCCCCCCACGCACATGGATTCGAGGCCCCAGGTCTTGTCCTCGTCGTCGAGGGCGTTGAGCAGCGTGGTCATGATGCGGGCGCCGGTCATCCCGAAGGGATGGCCCAGGGCGATGGCGCCCCCCTTGACGTTGAGCTTGTCCCACTCGATGCCGAGGCGGTCGGCGGAGGGGATGATCTGGGCGGCGAAGGCCTCGTTGATCTCGACCAGGTCGATGTCGTCGATGGTCTTCCCCGCCCGCCCCAGCGCCTGGCGGCAGGCCTCGATGGGGCCGAGGCCCATGATCTCGGGGTCGAGGGCCGAGACCCCGCTCGAGACGATGCGGGCCAGGGGGGTGATCCCGAGGGCCGAGGCCCGGGTGTCGGACATGACCACCACGGCGGCGGCGCCGTCGTTGAGGGGACAGGCGTTCCCGGCCGTCACGGTGCCACCCTCCCGGAACACCGGCTTCAAGGCGGACAGGACCTCGACCGTGGTGTCGCGTCGGGGGCCGTCGTCCCTCGTGACCACGGTCCCGTCCTCCAGGGGGACGGGGATGATCTCGCGCTCGAAGAAGCCGTTGTCCTGGGACGCCACGGCCCGGTTCTGGCTGAGGGCGGCGAACTCGTCCATGCGCCGGCGCGGCACCTTCTCGTACTCGGCCACGTTCTCGGCCGTCTGGCCCATGGCGATGTAGACGTCGGGCAGGCCGGGCGGGGGTGTCCAGGGCTCGGTCACGGCCGGGCCCCGGGCCGCGGTGCGGGCCTCGGCCTCGGCGAACCGGGGGTTGTGCGGGCCGGTGTCGGAGGCGCCGTACTGGAAGCGGCTCACCGTCTCCACCCCGGCGGCCACGAAGACGTCCCCCTCACCGGCCCGGATGGCGTGGGCCGCCATGCGGATGGTCTGCAGGGACGACGAGCAGTAGCGGTTGACGGTGGCGCCCGGCACGTCCACGCCGGCCAGGATGGCGGCCACCCGGGCGATGTTGTAGCCCGCCTCGCCGCCGGGCTGCCCGCACCCGAGCAGGACGTCCTCGACCTCGGCCGGGTCCAGCGCCGGCACCTTGGCCAGGACCTCCTTGATGACCAGGGCGGCGAGGTCGTCGGGGCGGCAGGTCACCAGCGAGCCCTTGTTGGCCCGGCCGATGGGGGTGCGGCCGGTGGCGACGATGACGGCGTCGGGCATGGGGTGGGTGCTCCTTCGGTGCGGCCCGGGCGGGACGTCCGGCCGGCGGGCGGGGTTCTAGGTTGGCACAGGGGGGTCGGGGCGGCCCAGGCCGGGTCCGTCCTCGGGGGCCGGGCCCACACCCGCCACCAGGCGTCGCATGGTGCGGTGCGGTCCGATCCCGGGCAGCTCGAAGACGGGACCGTCGCCCTCGAAGCCGGCCCGTTCGTAGAGGTGGCAGGCCGCCACCCGGGCGTGGCACCACACCAGGCCACCGCCGTGGGCGGCGGCGTGGGCCAGGAGGGCCCGGAGCACGCCTGTCCCGAGACCCCGGCGCCGGGCCCAGGGCTCGGCCGCCATGCCCCGGATGCGCCACGCCGGCCGAGCCCGAGGGTCCCACGGGGGCGCCTCGGGGAGGATGGTGCCCACGGCGAGCACGGCCCCACCGGGATCCCGCACGGCGGCGTGGGCCGTGCCGGGGGCGTCGTCGCCGGGGTAGTGCGCCGCGCCGGGGGGCCCGTCCGGGCGCAGGACGGCGCGGCGCAGGGGCCGCACCACCTCGGGCCCCACCAGCTCCACCGCCGGCACCCCGTCGTCCCCGTCCCCCACCGGGGTCGAGCGTAGGCCCGTGTGGCCTGCTGCGAGCACGGAACTGTAACCTGTTCCACGTTCGACCCACGGAAACGCCACAGAAGGGCAGGGCGGGCATGGAGATCGGCCTCACCGACGAGCAGCAGGCCCTGCGGCGCGAGTTGCGCGCCTACTACGCCAACCTCCTCACCCCCGAGGTGGAGGAGGAGCTGGCCCAGAGCCACGGCGTCGGGCCCACCGTCCGGCGCATCGTGAAGCAGATGGCCAGCGACGGGTGGCTGGGCATCGGCTGGCCCACGGAGTACGGGGGCCAGGGCCGCTCGGCCATCGAGCAGTTCATCTTCTTCGACGAGTCCATGCGCTCGGGGGCACCCGTCCCCATGCTCACGATCAACACCGTGGGCCCGACCATCATGAACTTCGGGACCCAGGAGCAGAAGGACTTCTTCCTGCCCAGGATCCTCGCCGGGGAGATCCACTTCTGCATCGGCTACACCGAGCCCAACGCCGGCACCGACCTGGCCGCCCTCGTCACCCGGGGCGTGGTGGACGGCGACGAGCTCGTCATCAACGGCCAGAAGATCTTCACCTCCCTGGCCGGGGACGCCGACTACTGCTGGCTGGCGGTGCGCACCAACCCCGACGCCGCCAAGCACAAGGGCATCTCCATGGTCATCGTGCCCATGAACACCCCCGGCGTGCGGGTCGTGCCGATGTCGCTCATCGGTGACCACAACATCAACACCACCTACTGGGAGGACGTCCGCGTCCCCCTGGCCAACGTGGTGGGCGGGCTCGACCAGGGCTGGAACCTCATCACCAACCAGCTCAACCACGAGCGCGTCACCCTGTGCTCGCCCGGCATCATCGAGCGGGCCCTGGGTGACGTGCGGGCCTGGGCCCAGCAGACCCGCCTGGCCGACGGCCGCCGGGTCGTCGACCAGGAATGGGTGCGGGTCCACCTGGCCCGGGTCCACGCCAAGCTGGAGTTCCTGCGCCTCATCAACTGGAAGGTGGCCTGGCACGGGACCAGGGGCCACCTGGACGTGGCCGACGCCTCGAGCATCAAGGTGTTCGGTACGGAGTTCTACATGGAGGCCCTGCGCCTGCTGTCGGAGGTGCTGGGCCAGTCGGGCTACCTGCGCCGGGGGTCGCCCGAGGAGGTCCTCCACGCCCGCCTGGAGTCCTACACGCGTGGGCTCGTGATCCTCACCTTCGGCGGGGGCACCAACGAGATCCAGCGCGACCTGATCGCCATCTTCGGCCTCGGCATGCCGCGGTCGCTTCGCTAGGGGGGCCACCATGGACTTCGCCTTCACCGAGGAGCAGGAGGCGGTGCGGGAGCTCTCGTCCCGGATCTTCTCCGACCTGTCCACCCCCGAGCGGCTCAAGGAGGTCGAGACGGGCGAGGAGCGCCTCGACCGCAAGCTCTGGGCCGAGCTGGCCTCGGCCGGGCTGCTCGGCATCGCCCTCCCCGAGTCGGCGGGCGGCGCCGGTCTCGGCTTCGTGGCGGCGGGCATCGTGGCCGAGGAGGCGGGCCGTGCCGCCGCCGCCGCCCCGGTGGTGGCCGCCATGGTCCTCGGGGCCGATCCCATCGCCCGCCACGGCACCCCCGAGCTCCAGCAGCGCTGGCTCCCTCCGATGGTGGCCGGTGACGTGGTTCTGAGCGCAGCCCTGGTGGAGCCGGGCGGCGACCCCTGGGCCCCGGCCACCACCGCCACCAGACACGGCGACGGTTGGCGCCTGGACGGCACCAAGGCCTTCGTCCCGGCCGGCATGGTGGCGGGCGCGGTGGTGGTGTCGGCCCGCACCGACGACGGGGCGGGGCTGTTCGTGGTGGACACCGCCGCGCCGGGGGTGACCCGGCGGGCCCAGGAGGCCACCGACTACGCCGTCGAGGCCGAGCTCGTGCTGGACGGGGTCGCGGTGGGCCCCGGCGACGCCCTCGCCACCGGGGCGGCGGGCCGCACCGCCCTCGAGGGGCTCCTGGAGCGGGCCCAGGCGGCGCTGTGCGCCCAGGTGGCCGGGGCGTGCCAGGCCGCCATCAGGCTGACCGCCACCTACACCTCCCAGCGCGAGCAGTTCGGCAAGCCCATCGCCACCTTCCAGGCCGTGGGCCAGCGGGCCGCCGACGCCTACATCGACACCGAGGCCGTCCGCCTCACCGCATGGCAGGCGGTGTGGCGGCTGTCGGAGGACCTCCCCGCCTCGGCCGAGGTGGCCGTGGCCAAGTACTGGGCCGACGAGGGCGCCCAGCGCGTGGTGCACGCCGCCCAGCACCTCCACGGGGGGATGGGCGTGGACCGCGACTACCCCCTGCACCGCTACTACCTCATGGTCAAGCACCTGGCCCTCACCCTGGGCGGTGCCACCACCAGCCTGCTGCGCCTGGGCGACCTGCTGGCCGACGACCCGGTCTGACCCCGGCCACCGCCGCCACCCGGGCTGCTCCCGGGTCAGTCGAGGTCGTAGAGCTTGGTGCCGTCGAGCTCCCGCACGAAGTCGGGTCCCAGCGCCTTCGAAGGGGTGGAGGCACCCGGGGCGATCTCACCGCGGGCGATGCGGGCGGCGATCCGCACCACCGAGTCGGCGGTGAGGTCGTAGGGGTCGAGGGTCGTGATCCGCCCCGACGCCGTGCGGCCCCGGGCGTCGGTGACCTCGCCCCACAGCTGGCCCTGGTTGCGGGCCCGGGCTTCGGCCGAGGGCCCGGGCAGGCGCCCCACCACCCGCTTGAGCGCCGTCTGCACCAGGGGGTTGCGGGTGGCGGGCCCGGCCACCTGGGCCAGGGCCATCACGGGGCCCACCGCGGCCGGCAGGGCGGCGTAGACCACCACGTCACCGATCCCGGTGGAGTGGAAGGCGGTGCTGACGTCGCCCCAGGCGATGGCGTGGACCGTGGCCCGGCCGTCGGCGAAATCCACCGTGCGCCGCCGCCGGTCGGCGGGCACGGGACCGATGACCCCTCCCACCCGGGCCCGCCCCGCGCTCCCGAGCGACTCCATGGCCGTCTTGGCCGTGCCCGGGCTGACCCCGCCGCCGGCCCGCAGCGCCAGCTCCAGGCGCACCGCCCCCGGCAGGGCCCGGGCCAGGAGGGCGGCCAGGCAGTCGGAGGGCACCACGTCGAACCCCGCGCCGGGCAGCACCACGACCCCGGCGGCGCGGGCCTCGTCGTCACGGCGCAGGACGTCCTCGAAGACGTCGATCTCGCCCGTGATGTCGAGGTAGTGGGTCCCCGTGGCGATGCAGGCGTCGACCATGGGCCGGCCCGTGGTCGAGAACGGCCCGGCGCAGTGGGCCACCAGGTCGACGTCCTCGATGGCGCGGGCCGTGGCGGCCGGATCACCGAGGTCGAAGGTGCGGTGCTCGAGCTCGAAGCGCTCGCCCAGCGCCTGCAGGCGCTTGTGGTCGCGCCCGGCCAGCACGGCGAGCTCGCCCCGCTCGGCGGCCAGGGCGGCCACGAGGCGGCCGGTGTAGCCGTAGGCGCCGTAGATCATCCAGGTCATGGGCCACCTCGCCGTCGATGGGCTCGACGGCCCACCCTACCGGCCGGGGGTGTCGGTGGCGGGCGCCACCACGCCCCGGGCGCAGGCCCTGCTCATGGGCCTGCGCCGGCTCGCCCCGGGGCGGAGGGCCGGGGGCCGCTCAGCCCGAGGACACCACCGGGACCCCGGCGGCGAA
>Ga0335073_10013057_pt1 | contig 11645 bp, 10 predicted proteins | sample Lox_Sample_22_FD_207093 | JGI IMG/M metagenome (GOLD analysis project Ga0335073, IMG submission 207093) | Soil microbial communities from Loxahatchee National Wildlife Refuge, Florida, United States - Lox_Sample_2.2 | ecosystem: Environmental > Terrestrial > Soil > Wetlands | place: USA... | reverse complement strand
CGACCGCGCTTATCACCTCGCCAGGCCGGCCGCTCAGGCGCTGCTCGGTGGCCAGCGGCACGATGACCGTGTCATTGCCGTTGTCCGTATCGCTGTCAAAGATCGCTTTCACGGTGAGCGTCGTCCCGTACGCACGGAACGTCGAGCCGACCCTCAGGTGGTTCTTCTTTGCCACCGTCGAGCTGACCATGGCGTCGTTTGCGTCGCCCGTCCCGTCGATCAGGTGCCCGGCCACGATCGCGAGCGCAGAAGCCCCGATGTTGGACGGCGTCGCGGGAACGTTCGTGCCGACCATGCTCAACGGCGTGCCGGGGTTGACAGGCACCAGCGTCCTGCCCGCTTTGGCTCTCCGACCTGGCACAAGGCTGCCGGGAAGAGCCTCATCGACGCCAACCACGTCCGGCAGCTGCGTCAGCCGCTTGATCTCGGCGGTCGTGAGGTGGGCATTGGCTGTGCTTCCCGTGCCGTAGCCGACCGGACTGATGCTGACGGTGGTACCTATCGAGGCGAGCGTTGTGCGGATCTTGTTCTCCACGCCTTGATGGCCGATCAGCATCACGAAGCTCAGCCCGATCGTGAGTGCGAGGATGACGATGATCGCTGCCGCGCGCGCAGGACTGCGGAAGGCGTTCCTGATGCCCCTGCTCCATATGCTCAACGAGCGTCACGCACTTCGCAGGACTTCGGCTGGCCGGACGCGGCCGATCATCCACGACGCGGCCGCGCTGGCGAGTACCGCGGCACCCACGGCAACAGCCAGGCATTCACCGAGCACCGCCCACCCGACTTGCGCATTGATCTTCGTCAGATTGACGAGAACCGGGCTGCCCGCGCCGAACAGGCCGCGAGCACCTGTGTCTGACGCCACGCCGCTGTGCGAGAGCAGCGATGACGTAGCCGGACTCGCCGCGATGACCCCGATGACGACGCCCGCGACCAGGCCGAGCAGAGTGAACGTCAGCGCCTCTGTGGCGAACTGCAGCATGATCGGACCGTTCGGCGTGCCGATCGCCTTCTGAATCCCGATCTCGCGCTTGCGTTCCCGCACGATCATGATCATCACGAAGAACAGGATCAATATGGCTGCCACGAGCGCCCCGGCAAGGCTGACGAGCGTGATATTCCGCACGTTGGCCAGACTGCTGACGGCGCGTTCGGCGTCGGGCACATAGCTCACCACGCTCGCCTTCTGGCCGAGGTCGTGCTCGATTTCCGAGGTGACCGTCGCAAGGTCGGTAAGCGAGGAGGCTGTGACGACCGCGCTGAATACCGGCCCGCCGGTGTCCCCCATGAGGTGCTGGAGGGCTGGCAGCGAGGTGACGATCGTGTCGTTGCCCTGCTGGCTGTCGCTGCTGAAGATGGCCGCGACGGTGAGGGTCTTGCCGTAGGCGGTGAAGGCCGAGCCGACCTTCAGCCGGTTCTTCTTCGCCATCTCCTTGCTGATCATGACGTCGTCCGCTGAGCTCGTACCCGAGATCGCGCGGCCGGACACGATCGTGAGTACCGATGCCCCGATGTTGCCCGCTGCCGTGGGCTCGGTCGATCCGGAGAAATAGATCGTGTAGAAGCTGATCGGCGGTGTACAAGGCGCCGGCTCGCAGGAAAGCCCTTGCGTGGCGAAGGCCGTGGTCCCCGGGTACTTCAGGTTCGTCGTGCCCTGCTTCACCGGGGAGTTACCCGATGAGCCGCGGGCCGTGGCCTTGTGCTTGCCTCGCTGCCCGATGATTCGCGTCTTGCCCGTAGCCCTCGAGCCATCAGGCGGGAGGTTGCTGGCCCTCGCCGCACCGTTGAGGCTCTCATCGATGCCGGTGACCCCTGGCAGGTGCGCGACGGGCGCCAACTCGGCGCTTGTGAGGAACCCGCCAAGCTGCCCGCCAGCCGAAAAGCCAGGCGGGCCGATCGTCACGTTATTGCCGACCGAACTCAGCACCGTCGAGGCTTTCTCGCTGACCGCGCGGTGCGCGACGAGCATCACCAGGGCCAGGCCGGTCGCCAGGCCGAGTATCAGCACGATCGAGACGGTGCGGGTCACGTTGCGGAACGCGTTGCGCACGCCGCGGCCGAGTATGTTCATGGGGTCGTTCCTACGCGGCAGGCCCTTTCAGAAACTTAACGAAACAACGACCGCCGCGACGGGTCAGCAGCCGTCGTAGTCCGTCCAGTTCGATGCGCCGCCTGCGGCGATAGCGTTGTCGAAGACCTGATTCTGATATGCGGGTCCGGCAACGCCGTACTCGCTGGCCGCGCCGCCATAGCGCTCCCAGGTACTCAACTCGAACTGGTAGGCGCCGCCGCCGTTACCCGGACCCCAGGCATAGCTTCCGCCTTCCTCGGCATCGCGGATGCAGATACCCAGTGCCGAATTGGCCGCGTCCCCGCCGCTGCTCGGGGGGGCGGCGCCAGAGCCAGGCGATGAAGACTGCCCGCTCTGGGCGGCAATCGCGGCCAGGTGCTTGCGCCTGGCCGCGATGCTGGCTCGCTTGGCCGCGCGGAATTCCAGTACAGCTACCGCATGGTGCATTGCCGCGTTCATCTGGTACACGCTCGAAGGCGCCTTCTTGGCCGGCGACCGAAACGTGTCACTAGCGAGCCTGGGCGCCGCCGATCCGCTTTGGAGTATCAATTGCGTAGACAAGGCGCCGATGATCATCGCGATGACGACCGCGACGGACATCCCAAGCCAGGCGACGAAATTGCCGCGCTTAGCATGATCGGGTACAGCGTGCAAGGTACTCCTTCGCCCTGGTGCCCCGCGTTCAGCGCGGACCGGTACCAGCCGGCACCAGTGACGCCGCGAACGCTGTCCGAGGCGACGATACCGAAGCAATACACCCGCACGTTCGATAAATCACAACATCGAAGCCAGGGACGGGACACTAGCTCGGCGCCCAGAGAGCGGAAACGGGTGCTGCGACGAGGCGGTCGCCGAGAGGAAAGACGTACGGCCCGGTATGCAGGACTATTCCGGCGGCAAAGGCATTGCCGATCTCATCGCGCAGCCAGGCTAGATGCCTGGCATCGGATGAGGTGACCGTCGCGGATGCCTTGATCTCGATCCCAATGACCAAGCCACTTGCTGTCTCGACGATGAGGTCGATCTCGCGGCGGCCGTGCTCCTCACGCAAGTGATACAGGCGGGGGCCAAGTTCGCTCACCGCCAGTTCCGCGCGCAGTTGAGCCGCAACGAAGGTGTCCAGAAGGCGGCCGAGCATGTCAGGTCCATACAAGATCGCGTCGTGGCCCAGGCCCAGCACGGCCGCCACGAGCGCCGGATCTACCAGATAACGCTTGGGCATCTTCACCAGACGTTTGATCCGGTTGGAAAACCATGCCGGAACGAGATCGAGGAGGAACATCCGCTGGAAGAGCACCTGATACTCACGGGCCGTCTTGGCGTTCACACCTGCCGCCTCGCGCAGGCTTTCCTCGGCGACCAGCCCGGCGCTGTTAACAGCCAGCGCAGACAGGTAGCGGCGCAGCAATTCCGGATCCCTGCGCGGCGCGATCGCCGGGACGTCACGGGAGACCATCTGCTCGACATAGCTCTCGAACCACCGGATCCGCGCCGCTGGCGGGGTGCGCAGCGCCGGCTCGGGAAAACTTCCTTCGAGCATCAAGTCCAGATAGCCGCGGATGTTGAGTTCTTCATTGACGGCGGTCACAGCAGACACCCCGCCGGAAGCCACGCGATCGATGAACGCCGCCTCGGCCGCACGGCCGCGCAGTTCGCGTACGGAAAATCCATACATAGGGACCTGCAGGATTCGGCCAGTTCCAGGCCAGAGGCGTTGCTCTAGCTCGGCACGGACAGAGCCCGTGAGGATGAACCTGCCCGGCCTGGGATCGTCATCAACGAGCCTTTTGACCGCGCCCAGAACGTCCGGCAGTTCCTGCCACTCGTCGAGGATGACTGGTCCTGGCAGTCCTTGAAGCATCGCATCGGGATCCACCGCGACCGCCGTCCGCACGTCCGGGCGATCGAGGCGGAGCACCGTCCCCGCGCGCCGCACAGCCGTCGTAGTCTTCCCCGCCGCACGCGGCCCGACCAGCGAGATGGCGCTGAATCCCAGCAACATATCGTCCAGGAGCCCATCGACCGCCCGACGTACGTAGCTAGCTTTCACCAAGACAGCGTATCCGTTTTCGGCAGCCTCAGATATCTATCTCCGGCGCCCCTCAGTACCTGTTTTCGACAGCGGGCGAGACGTCGGTCTCCGAAGTTTCCTGCTCCTCCAGAGCACTATCTTCGCTGTAGTCAGCGGCGATCTGGACAACCTCGGTCTGCGGGCGGAACTGCGGGTCAAGCCGCACGAGATCCCATTCATTGATCCAGGCCCTGACGTACTGACGCATCCGGGTGGCGCCGAGCCGCTCCAGACCAGGCACGTCTGGTGGCGACCAGTCGAACGCCTGGCCATGCAGCCGCTTGAGTGCGTCGTACGCGCGGTCAAGCTCGGTGTCGTCAGGGGGCGTCAGCTGGCGCATGTTCTGCTCGATGTGCCGCATTCCCGCCTCGGCCATCGCCGCCGTCTCGTCCCACTCTGGCGTCGCTTTCGCGCGCAGTCTGGCCGGCAGATTCTCGCGGTCGCCCTTGCCGGCAAGCACCGCCTCTTCGAAGTCGTCAGTCATGGCCAGAACCGGGATCAACGGCAGCACGCCGTCCGCCGCGGCCCGGTTCAGGCCCAGCCATCTGGCCAGTTCGGCATATGACCGGCCGCGCTGGAGCAGCGAATAACGGCCGATGAGCTCGACTTCGTCAAAAAAGATCACCCATCCAGCACGACCGGACGCGCGCAGCAGGCGCGCGGTGAACCGGAAGCGCTGCCTGGCCAGTTCGGCCGGCGATACGTGCTGGAAGTCGAAGAGGCCTGCCGCGCCGACCGACTTCAACGTCCGGCGCAGATCACTCATCCTGATCGGCTCGCCCGCCCAGAAACGCACCAAGCCGTCGACCGCCTCGTCGGCGCCGGCCACGTTCCCGCCCCGCAGTCGCTCATGGCAAAGCAGCGTCGCCGCGAAGCGCTCATCTATCCCCGCCGCCGCGGAGTTCACCCAACGCGAGAAGTCCGCGTAACGCGGGGTATCGGGATCTAGATATGCCGCCGCGTCGGCGAGCACGCCATAGGTCCGACCAGGATCCAGGGCCGATCCGATCGCGGCACGGTAAACCTTGACAGGGTCGTAAAGCGGGGTCTCCTTGCTGATGACGACGACAGACGTGACGAACTCCATGGACATCGCCAGCCCGGCCAGGTGAGTGAGCAGATGGCTCTTTCCGGCACCAAAGCCGCCGCCGAGCAGAAGCCCGGCTTGATCACCTGAACGGCTTGCCCGCGCGGCCGGCCCGAATGCCGTCGCGGCCGGCCCATCGATCCCGGCGAGCCGCTCGAGCAGCGCAGTGAACTGATCCTCCACCTCCGTCTGGCCCGATCCCAGCATGGAAACCGCGTCCCAGCTTGGCACGCCCGAGCGCAGCGCCTCGATTGCCCGCCGGTGCGCCAGCGGATCTGCCGCGTGAACTGCCGCGTCATCCGTCATAGTCATGCCACTGCCTCCAGCCGGGTTTCCAGCCGGACCAGTGCGGCGAACGGGTTGGCGCGCCTCCGGTCGCGCACCTCGTCGGCGACGCGAAGCCTGAGCGCCGAGTACGCGGGCAAACCGCGAGATTCATCGGTCATCAGCTCAGGTGGCACCACGGCGAGCACAAGCACGCCGCGCAACTCGTCAGTGGCATCGATGAACTGGCGCAGTACCTCGTAGGCGTCAAGCACGGCTGCCTTGGAATAGTAAATGCCCGTCCTGACCGGGGCAGGAGGACGACGGCCCTCAGCCAGCCTGGCCAGATCCAGGCAGACGACAAGGACCCGGCGCCTCGCGGCCAGCAAGGCAGCGGCCGAGGTCAGCATGGATCGCGCGTTGTGCCTGCCTATCCGGTTGTAGATGAGCGCGGGCCGCAGCGTGGTTACCGACCGCAACTCGCCGCGCAGCCAGGCAAGCACCGCTTCGTGCTCGCTCGCGTCCACGTCCCCCGAGCTCAGATGAGCCTGGGACAGGCGCAGCATCGCACGGCCCATCTCGGTCGCGATCACGGGGCTGCCGAGCAGGTTCCGCTCCAGCAAGCGGCGCACGCTCCGGTACAACTCAGGTACGTCCACGTCATGGTGCCGCGCGACTCGCGCCACGGCGAGATCCGCGCCGTCTGGTACCGGGAACGAGGCGTCTTCGTATGCCGAGCGCACGCACTCGGCCGCCAGGTCCTCCCAGGCGATAGCGCGAGAGACAGCGAAGAAGATCTGATCGATCATATGGACCCGCACGGCGTCGGCGGCCACGCCGACGAACAGCCCGTTGCTCGCCGCCGTCTCCGCCGCAAGCGCCGCCTCAAGCCGGTCCGCTGCGCTGGCGTCGCCCACCACGGCGACCTTGACCGCGGCCCCGCCAGCCGGCAGGTAATCGGATAGGTACTCCCGCGCCAGAAAGCCGGCGTAATCGTCTACCTTGAGCACTCCGCCGCCTAGCACCCCGGCCGGCAAGAGAGCCTCGCCGTACATCACGGCACCTGGCCGGTAAACGAGATGCCCCAGTACACCTGCTGCTGCCCGGTACGGGCAACGGTCGTCAGAACTCCTGCCCCGCGGGTACCCGTGCTGGCGTGCCACCGCAGCGTCCGGCCGTCCCTGGCCTGCCTCACCTGCTTTTGATCGAGCAAGTAAAGATCACGGGCAAACTCGGGCCTTGTGTACTCCTTGCCGTGACCGGGCAGCAGCGTGAGCACGGACCAGACGTCGTAAAGCCGCACGACAGCTTCGGTGTTCTTTCCTGAGCGGGCCACCAGCAGGTCGTAGCACTCGGCCAGGCTCTCCAGAAAAGGCTCAGGACGGAACTTCGGCGGCTTAGCCTGCCGGGCAGCCAGCAAGCCGACCAGCACCGATGGCCGCAGCCGACGTTCGCGGCGCCGGTCGACCTCGACCGCCGCCTCGGAAGGCACCAGCCGCACGATCGACGGGTAGCACAGCAGCCGGTCGTCCTCCTCGAACATGGCGACGTCCCGCTCTGCCGCTATTGCCAGGACCTCCTTGGCATAGCCACCAGACGCGAGATACTCGCCTTCGTCGAAGTCATAACGTGCCCGCAGGTCGCCAGCGGCCTCGGCCAGGCTCGCGGCCTGTGTCGCCACGGCATCAAGGGCGCGGCGCAGTTCTTTGACCTGTCCGCTCGCAGCGGCCGCGCGCGCCTTGCGCAACTGGCCGGTGACACCCGCTGCGGACTTGAGTGCGGCCTCGGCACCGCTTTGCACCGCCGCAAGGGCAGACTCCATTCCTGACGGCGAGCCCGCCAGGTCGGCGTCAGGCTTCGTCATCGCAGGTTCCACGGCGTATCTCCCTCAGAATCGTTCACCTTAGGTAATCGGCCGTCGGCTATTCACACGGCGCGATCTGATACTGACAGCAACCTACGACAGGCAGAGCCCTCCGAGCGCACAAAGTGCCGCACGCCATCTCAAGAACGAGCTACCACTAGCCGGGGTCGGCTGGCTACGGGAGTCCGTAGTGCTGTCCGATTCCGTCAATCAGGGCGGTAAGGCCGATATCGAATTGCCTGTCCATGTGGACAAGGGGGCCGGTCTCGGTGCCGGTGTTTCTGGCGTGCTCTGCCAGCGCCGCAAGCTCGGGGAATTTGCCCGTGGACATGAGTTCTTCGCCGTAGACCTGCGCCTCGCCGACCAGGCCGGGATTGCGGGCCACGGCGCGAACGCGCTCCCGTGTCTCGATCGTATGAGCGGCGTTGCCGCTGACGTAATCGTCGATGATCGCCGTTACCTCGGTTTTCTGCGGATAGCTGAGTGTTGTGCCAGCGAGCGCGGCGAGTGATTGCTCGTAGTGCTGGACGGCGTTCGGCCCGAACTGCGCCTGGTTGAGTGAGCTGACCGCCCAGGGGTGGCTGACGAGCACGTCCCTGGTGCGCCGGGCGATGAGCGCCACCGCGTCACGCCACCCCGCGGGGAACTCGCCCGCCGGGACGAGGACGTCCTCAAAGATGGCGTCCTGCATCAGGGCGACGATGTCGGCCTTGTTGCGGACGTAGTAGTACAGCGTCATCGTGCCTGCACCCAGTTCGGCCGCGATGCGCTTCATCGTGACCGCGGCGAACCCCTCGCTGTCGGCTATGCCGATCGCGGTCCGGGCGATCTCGGCACGGGTGTAGCGGGGCTTGCGTCCGGATGGCTCGGGACGCAGCCAGATCAGCGTGGTTTCTTCGCTATCGCTTGGCATTCGTATCGCGTACGATTATATTAGTCGTATCACGTACGACAAGTTCGCACGCCATACGAAAGGCACTCGTGGATCAAGTAGCGGCGGCGGCATCGCCTGCCATCTTCGCGTCGGGCCTGACGAAGGCCTACAGCGAGACGACCGGCATCTTCGATCTTGAACTTGAGGTCCCCCGCGGGACGGTCATGGCACTGCTCGGTCCGAACGGGGCAGGGAAGACGACCTCCTTGCGCATCCTGTCGACGCTGCTGCGTCCCGACCGCGGCACAGTGCGAGTCGGCGGCTTCGACGCGCTGACCCAGCCGGACCGCGTCCAGGCGCTCATCGGGGTGGCGAACCAGTCGTCGGCAGTCGACGAGAAACTCAGCGGGCGGGTGAACCTGAACATGTTCGCCAGGCTCCACCGCCTCTCCTGGCAAACCACCAGGCAGCGCACGGCCGAACTACTTGAGCGTTTCGACCTGACCGAAGCCGCGGGAAAGGTCGTGCGCAGTTACTCGGGCGGGATGCGCCGCAAGCTCGACCTCGCCGTCAGCCTGATCGGCCGGCCGTCCATCCTCTTCCTCGACGAGCCCACGACCGGACTCGACCCGGCAAGCCGCAACGCGCTATGGGACATCATCCGCGGGCTCCTCCAAGACGGCGCGACAGTACTGCTGACCACGCAGAACCTCAGCGAAGCCGACGCGGTGGCCGACCTGGTCACCTTCGTTGACGGCGGCCGGACCATCGCCAGGGGCACGCCGGCCGAGCTGAAGGCCCGCACCGGCGGCCGTCATGCCGAGCTGACCCTGGCGTCCGCGGATCAGGCAGCGCGGCTTGCCCCTGAGCTCAGCGCGTTCGAGGCCGCCCTTGACGGCAGCCGGATGCGCATCGCTATCGGCGACCGTCCCGCTGACCTTACCCGGCTCATGCTGGCAGTAGAGCACTCCGGCATCGAGCCGGTCGACTACGAGGTGCGTACTCCGAGCCTCGACGACGTCTACTTCGCGCTCACCGGCCATGACCATGCAGGACAGCCGGCGGACACACAGGAGGCCACCCGATGACCGCCGACGTCGCGGAACGCCCGCTATCTCGCTGGTGGGTGCTCAGCGACTACTTCGAGATGGCCAAGCGCAGCCTGCGCCACATCGGAGGAGACCCCGACCAGCTCGTGACCGTCACGCTCCAGCCCGTGCTGACGCTGACGATCATGGATTTCTTCATTGGCGGCGCGATCAAAACAGGTACCAGGCAGGACTACCTCGACTTCGTGCTGCCAGGGATTTTCATCGTGATGGCCGGCTTCGCTGCCGTTACGACCGCGCTCGGCGTCGCCTCCGACATGCTGCAAGGCGTCGTCGACCGCTTCCGCACCCTCCCGATGGCAAAGTCCGCCGTTGTAGCCGGGCATGTCATCTCTGACCTGCCGCGTGCACTCATCGGGCTGGCCGCCACGATCGGCTTCGGCCTCCTCATCGGCTTCCGCAGCCCCGCCGGAGCCGCTGGGTGGGCAGCGGCCATCGGCATGACGCTGCTCGCGACCTTTGCGCTTTCCTGGATCGCCGCCGTCATCGGGCTGCTCGGCAAGAGCGTCGAGGTCGTCCAGCAAGTCGCGGCCGTCATCATCATCCCGGTTTTCCTCAGCAACGCACTCGTCCCCACCGACACCATGCCCGCCTGGCTGCGCATCGTGGTCGAGAATCAGCCGCTCAGCCAGGCCATCGACTGCATCCGCGCCTTCCTCGCCGGAACGTCAGCCGGTGATCACCTCATGCTGGCGATCGCTGAACTGGCCGGAATAATCGTGATCGCCCTCGCCGCCGAGACCGTGCTCTTCAAGCGAAAGACATCCTGACGAGACCCCGCTGCAGCAGGCTGGCACATTCTCGGGAAGGTTTGTTAATCTAAGTAACTATTGTCTTTATAGCGAGATATCAAGCCAAGGTCGGAGTGAAGCGGAATGACGTGCCTTTCCAGCTCCCTGGTACGGATGCGGGCCGCCCTGATCGCTGGCACGGTCGCCAGCGTGGCGCTGCTGGGTGCGGGCGTTACCACGTCGGCCGCGCAGGCCCAGACGACCGGCACGGCGGGTACTGCCGGCACCGCGGCTGGGTCTGGGTGGACCGCCGAGAAGCTGCCACTGCTGCGGGGATACACAGAGGACACCGCGCTGCCGGAGGCGAACACCATCGGCTGCGCGTCGGGCAAATGCGTGACGGCGGTCTCATTCAACGGCACCTACGGCGGCGAGTTGGTGGTCGGCTCGGGATCCTCATGGCGGGCGATCGTCCCGCCCGCCCCGTCAAATGCGGCCAGCGGCCCAGGCGGCGCTGACGAACAGTTCGCCGCCGCGGGTTGCGGCGACGGGCGCTGCGTCGCGGTTGGCAACTACTACGCGAAATCCGGGTCCGGCCTGCTCGCCGAGACAGGGAAGGGAACTTCGTGGAAGCCATACGAACTCCCCGACCGCACGGGCGAGGCTTCGCTGGCGCGCGTCGCGTGCGCAGACAAGTGCGCCGCGATCAGCACCAATTCCGTGTACTACCGCGCCGAGCTTGAACTCGGCTCCGGGACCTCGTGGAAGGCCACCGTGGCGCCTGTCCCGTCGAACGCGAGTTCCGACCCGAACGTCACGCTCACGTCAGTGGCCTGCGGCGGTAAGACCTGCGTGGCCACCGGCGGCTACTACACCAAGGCCGGCGGCGAGGATGGCCTGCTTGAAGTCACCACAGGCAGCACCTGGAAAGCCGTTTCCGTGGCCCTGCCGGGAATGCGAGCCGCAGACCAGGACGTCGCGCTGCCGGACATCGCCTGCGTCGCCTCGGGCACGTGCACGACCATCGGAGTCAGCGGCGGTGTCATCCCTGGTTCGGCGTTCGTCACCGGCTCGGGGACGCACTGGACAATGACGAAGATCCCGCTCAAGCGAGGAGACTCCCTCCTGACCTCCTACGGGTTGTACATGGCCTGCGCCAGCGCCACCACGTGCACCGCCGTCAGCGAGTACGTCGGCAGCGGCGGCTTCGCCAACGGAGTGATCGCGGTCAAGTCAGGGAAGACGGTGAAGCTGGCCGCCATCCCCGCACTGGGGAAGGGCACGGTGCTGGTCGCGCCGATCGCGTGCCTGTCCGCGAAACTGTGCGCGTTCGCCGGTACCTACGAGGCTAAATCGGGCGCCGGCGAACCGATGCTAGTGACCGGTGCCGGGACCAAGTGGAAGGCACGCGAACTGCCCGAACCCAAGGGCGCGCCGAAGAACCTGGCCGCCGAGCCGGTCTGGCTCGCCTGTCCCCGCGCCTGCGACATCGTCGGCATCTACGACGGCGACGCCCCATACCTCTCAGCTGGCCCGGCGTAGGCTCCAGGCTGCTGAGCCCTGATGAAAGC
>Ga0335073_10013055_pt1 | contig 11645 bp, 11 predicted proteins | sample Lox_Sample_22_FD_207093 | JGI IMG/M metagenome (GOLD analysis project Ga0335073, IMG submission 207093) | Soil microbial communities from Loxahatchee National Wildlife Refuge, Florida, United States - Lox_Sample_2.2 | ecosystem: Environmental > Terrestrial > Soil > Wetlands | place: USA... | reverse complement strand
CCGACGCTGCCCCCGCAACGGTAATCGAGCCACGGCGGATCAACCGAGCCACTGTGCCTGAGGCATGGGAAGGCGATCCGCCCCGAAGCCGGCAACGCGCTTCAGCTCGAGAGCCCGGAGACCGGCCTCGCAGGCAAGCCGACGGTACCGCGGTGGGCGGTGCTGGCAGCCGGTCTCGACCTGAGCGTCCGCGCCTCGTCTGACGGTTCCAGCGATCCCCGCCGCGCCCTGGGCACGGGTGGTGCAGGTTCGAGGAGCGGCGGATCCCATGAGAGGTCTCGAGGGCCTGCGCGCCGGCGCGCGCGCGGCGTATTCATTTGGCTGGGTGTCGGCCTGCGCGCTTCTCGTCGTCCACCGGGCGTGCGCGCAGCAGCCGCCCGATGTTCTCGTGACCGCCTCGCGCGTGAGCGACAGTGTCGAGAGCGTGCTCTGGTCCGCCGACGTGCTCACCCGCGCCGATATCGACGCCGACCAGAGTTTCTCGGTGCAGGACGTGCTCGACCAGTTGGCCGGTGTCGAGATCGACAACACGGGCGGACTGGGTAAGCAGACCTCGGTGTTTCTCCGTGGCACCAACTCAAACCAGACGTTGCTCCTCATCGACGGCGTGCGGGTGGGCTCCGCTACGCTCGGCACTCCGCCCTTCGAGCTCATTCCACTCGATGAGATCGAGCGGATCGAGGTGGTGCGCGGACCGCTCTCCGCGCTCTACGGCTCGGACGCGATGGGCGGGGTGATCCAGATCTTCACGAAGAACGGCACCGCGCCGGGTTGGGGGGTCGATGCGAGCGCGACCGGCGGGACCTACTCGACCTTCGATGAGTCGCTCGGCGTGAACGGCGCGACCGAGCATCTGTGGGCGAGCGCAAGCGGCGAGCTCCTGCACACCGCGGGCTTCGACGTGTGCACCGCTCCCACCTCGCCGCCGACGGACTGCTTCGGCGGCCCGGTACGGCGCGACGGCTATCTCAATCGCGCGGGCGACTTCGCGGGCGGGGTCCGCTTCGGGGAGGGGTGGACCGCGGACGTGCGCTCGCTCGTCACGAGCGCCGACACGCAGTACGACGGCAGCTACTCGGATGCGACCAACTACGTCGAGCGCGTGACCTCCGCGCACCTCGACGGACCGCTCGGGGGCGGTTGGCAGCTCCGCGCGCTCCTCGGGCGCGACATCGACGATGACTACGATTTTCTCGACCTGGCGCCGGTGGATCGCTATGTCACCCGCCGCGATCAGGCGGGCCTGCAGCTCGATGGTCCGTTCAGCCGCTGGGTGCGCTTGATCGTGGGCTCCGATTGGTATGGCGACCACGTGGGCGCCTACGACGTGTACGACGGGGTGGTCTCGCCGGTCATCTTCACGCGCGACTCGCGCGACACCACCGGGACGTTTCTCGAGCTGCAGGGCACGACCGGCAGCCTGAGTGAGCTCGCAGGCGTGCGCTACGAGCACGACACGCAGTACGGGGATCACGTCACGAGCGATCTCGGCGCCGGGTGGAATCTCACGCGGCAGTACCGCCTCACGGCGACCTGGGGCACGGCCTTCCACGCACCGACGTTCGACGATCTGTACTTTCCCTCGACGCCGGGGTTTCCGCCGGCGAGCAACCCCGCGCTCAAGCCCGAAGCCTCGCACTCCGAGGAGCTCGGATTCGACGCTCGCTGGGATACCGTGCGCGCATCGCTCCACGTCTACCAGAGCGACATCAGCAATCTCATTACCTACGCTCCGCCCGACTACACACCGATCAACCTCGATGCGGCGCGCATCCGCGGCGTCGAGCTCGAGGGCGAATGGCATCATGACGGCTGGCGGGTCTCGGGTCAGGCGACCGGCCTCGACCCGATCGACCGCAGTCCGGGCACGAGCGGGAACCTGCTGCCACGCCGGGCCGAAAGCACCGCGTTCGTCGAGGTGCGTCGCACGCTCGGCGGGTTCGCGAGCCTCGCGGCGCAGGCGCGCTGGGAAGGGCAGCGGTTCGACGATCCCGCCAACACCGTTCCGCTCGGTGGCTACTTCCTCCTCAACTTGCTCGGGGACGCGGCGCTCGGCGGCGGCTGGACGCTCGAGGGGCGCATCGCGAACGCGCTCGGTCGCACCTATCACCTCGCCGCCCTGGAGAATCCGCCGAATCCCGTCTACGACTATGCCGAGCCCGGACGGGAGTTCGATCTCACCGTGCGCTACCACTTCGACGATCGAGGCGCCCGCTGAGGCGTGTTAGAGTCGCGCCCCGGGGAGGCGCGAGATGCGGCGTCGGGTGGCGTTGAGACGGGTCGCATGGCTGGCGGGTGGGGCGTTTGCCGCCGCCGCGCTTAATGCCGCCCAGGCGCAGATCATCGTGACATCGCCCGAGATGGTGAAGTCGGGGCTGAGCGCGCTCGATCAGGTGGCCGCGGAGAGCGGCGAGCTCATTGCCGCCGGAAACTACGATGAGCTCGCGCGCGAATCCGAACGGCTGGATGCGGGGCTGGCGAGTCTCGAGTCCGGAATCGCCGCGCCGCCGGCCCAGCCGTCGCAATCGCGCGCGATGCTCGATCTGCTCATCGCCAAGTCCCGGGTCGCGGCAAGCGCGATGGGCGAGGCGGCCCGCACTCACAACACTTCGATGGTTCGCGTGACCACCTCGCAGCTCGTGGCGGCGGTGAAGGCGATCGTCGCGCTTTTCCCGCAGGAGCTGCGCCCGGTGCACGCACCGCCCGCCCGGTAGCTCCACGATGCAGGCCCCTTCCGGCAAGATCGCCGTGCTCGCAGGCTCAACCGGCCTCACGGGCGGGCACCTGCTCGAGCAGCTCCTCGATGCCCCCGACTTCACGCGCGTGTATGCGCTGTCGCGGCGCCCCCTTGGGCGCGAGCACTTTCGGCTCGCGAACCGCATCGTGCAGTTCGACCGGCTGGAATCGCAGCTCAAGGGGCTCGCCTGTCACACGGCCTTCTGCTGCCTCGGGACCTCCCTGCGCGCCGCGGGCTCGGAGCAAGCGTGCAGGCGGGTGCGGGTGGGTTACGTGCTCGCGTTCGCACGCGCTGCAAAAGCCGCGCAGGCCGAGCGCTTCGTGCTGCTCTCGTGCGCGGGAGCGGACCCGGGTGCGCGCGATGCGGGTCTCAAGATGGCGAGCGAGGCCGAGCGCGCGCTCGAGGCGCTTGCGTTTCCCGCCCTCGACATCCTGCAGCCGGGGTGGCTGCTCGGGCTGCGACGCGAGACGCAGCTCCTCGATCTGTTGCGCGGGGCGAGCGCAGTGGCTGCCTCGCCCTTTCTGGTGGGTGCGCGCGAGCCGCAACGGGCGATTCCCGCGCGCACCGTCGCCGCGGCCATGCTCGGGGCCGCGCGGTCCGGGCGTCGCGGAACGTATCGCTACACCTACGCGGGGATCCGCGGGCTCGCCGAGGCGAAACCGGCGCCTCGGGCGGCCGTCCAGGCCCCGACGACCTCGCGAGCCCGGCCCCCGCCACCTTGACGGCGCGTCGCTTCGGTCGCCGCTAAGCTTGAGCTCTGTCGTGGCCGTGCGACAACGTGATCCAGTTCACATCTCACCGGGCCAGCCCGTGCGAGATTTGCGCCCCCAATCCCCCCAACACAGGTGCGCACGAGCTTGTCGAGCCGACTGGGCCGGCGGATCGCCATCGCTCTGATCATCTGCTCGAGTGTGCCGCCGTTCGCGTTCGCGCTGGCGTCGGGCGTGCTCGGGCTTTCCATTGCGCGCGGTTTGCTCGTGGCGCTCATCGCCGGCTCGGGCTGCACGGCCGTGGCCGCAATGCGCCTCGGTCGGCGCTATCTACCCGCGCTGCGCGCGCTCGAGCGCGGCATCGCATCCCTGCAGCAGGGCCACTTCGGGCTGCCCGCGGTGCGCGCGAGCGATGAGCTCGGCGATCTCACCGAGGCGCTCGCGCGCAGCGCATCGAGCCTGCAAAGACAGTTCCGCGCGATCGAGACGCTTGCCGAGGTCGACCGGCTCCTGCTCGGCTCGGCGGGACTGGAGCAGGTGCTCGATGCGATCCTGTCGCGCGTGCAGGGGGTTGCGCGCTGCCACGGCGCGGGAATCGCGCTGCGTGATGCCGATGCGCCCGGACACGGCCGGGTGTACGCGGCGACGGCCGGGTGCAACACATTGCCGGTGTGGCGCGTGGCGCTCGACGACGGGATGCTCGCACGGCTCGCCGCGGAGACGCAGGGCCTCACGATCGCGCGCAGCGAGGACGCGCGCCACAGCTTTCTCAAGCCCCTCAAAGACACGGGCGCCGAGTTCTTCTGGGTCTGGCCGGTGATCGTCGGCGAGCGGGTCGAGGCGATCCTCGCGATCGGCTATGCGAGCGTGCCGGTCGCCGACCCCCTCGTCACCCGCTGCGGTGGAGAATTCGCCGCGCGACTCGCGATCGCGCTCGCGAACAGCGCGCGCGAGGAGCGGCTTTATCGCCAGGCGCACTACGATCCGCTCACCGGGCTGCCGAATCGGCTGCTCTTTCGCGATCGGCTGTCACGCGAGCTCGGAGGCGCATCCCCGGGCAAGGCGCGCGGGGCGCTGCTCTACATCGACCTCGATCACTTCAAGCGCGTCAACGACGGCTTCGGGCACGGCGCCGGAGACCAGCTGCTCACGACCATTGCGCAGCGTCTGCGCGCTTGCGTGAAGGACGGCGATACGGTCGCGCGGCTCGGCGGGGACGAATTCGCGATCGTTCTCGCTAATGTCACGCGCGCGGAGGCCGAGGGCGTCGCGCGGCGGGTGGTCGAGTCGCTTGCGCTGCCCGTGAGCATCGGCGGCCACGAGCTGCGCGTCTCGGCGAGCCTCGGAGTGGCGCTGATCGAGAGCGGCGCCGCGCTCGAGGAGCTCGTGGGTCATGCCGATGCGGCGCTGTACCGCGCAAAGGAGCTCGGACGTGCCCGCTTCGCGTTCTTCGATCTGGCCGAGTCCGGCGCGCCCGCGGCCCCGGTGAGCGACACGGGCCTGCAGCGCGCACTGCGCAAACGGGAGTTCTCGCTCTTCTATCAGCCGCAGTTCGAGATCGCCGACGGCTCGCTCGCCGCAGTCGAGGCGCTGCTGCGCTGGCAGACGCCGCGCGAGGGGCTGCGCGAGCCGGACGCATTCGTGCCGGCAGCCGAGGAGAGCGGACTGATCCTCGACATCGGCGGCTGGGTGCTCGAGGCGGCCTGCGCGCAGCTCGCCGCGTGGCGCGCGCAGGGGATCGGCCCGCCGCGCCTCGCGCTCAACATCTGCGCGGCGCAGCTCGAGGACGCCGACCTCCCGAAGGCAATCCGCCGGGTGCTCGACCGCTTTGCTCTTCCGGCCGAGCTCATCGAGCTCGAGCTCACCGCGGATGCGCTCAGCGCCGAGCCTGCGCAGGCTACCGTGGCGCGGCTCGCGCAGTCGGGCGTGCGGCTCGCGCTCGATGACGTGAGCGCGGGTGAGGCGGTGCTCGATTGTCTGCGCGATTATCCGATCGGCACCATCAAGCTCGACCGCGCGCTCATCGGCAGGCTGCCGGAGGACGCCGAGTGCGCGATGACCGTGGGCGCGACGATCGCCGCCGCCCACGCACTCGGCCGCAGAGTCGTCGCCAAGGGGATCGAGCGCATCGAGCAGCTCGACTTCCTGCGCGAGCGGCACTGCGACCTCGCGCAAGGGTTCTATCTGGCGCGTCCTCTTTCGGTCGCCGCCGTCGCGGAGCTGCTCGCCGCGCGGGGATCGGCGGCTCCGCCTGGCGCCGAGGCGCGTGCGGCCGGCTGAGCCGGCGAGTCTCGCGCGGCCGCGCAATCGGTGCGCGGCAGCGGTTTATGTTGAGCGTGCTCGCGCGCTTATGTCTGCTGGACGCGACGCGACAGCCACTGTCTGCGACATGCGACGTTGGATGAGATTCGCAGCACACATTGTCGCTTGACTCGCCGTCGGCGCTTTCAGACACTCTCAAACATGTAAGGGCAAACCCGTCGAAAGACGGGGACGCAAAGCCACCGGTCTAATGGACACGCTCCTATGACGGCGGGGTTGCCAGCGGCGAGCACGGCATCGCGCGCGGTTTCCTCCGAACTCGGACACGGAGCGCTCCTCGATGAGGGTGGCAGCACGGACGTTTCCGGGGAACATCGCATGACAACGCCACACGCACAGCCGCTCTCGGCGCGCGGCGATCGCGCCGCTGTCGGGTCGGTGCGCGAGCCGGCGCCGGCCGCCGGCCCGTTCGTCATCAACCTGTGCTCCTCAACGACCCCGATGGCGCTCACGCAGCCGGCGGCTGCGGAGCTCCGGCGCTTCACGTTCTTCGTCAGCCGTCGTCTCGAGGACGGCCGGGAGCGCTTCCGCCTGCACATGGGCTATTTCGAGACGCTGCAGAGCGCCGAGGAGTGGCTCACCATCGCGCGCGAGGTCTATCCCGGCGCATGGGCGGGAGAGGCACCGGGCAAACGACTCGCCGCGCGCGCGGCGGCCGAGTCGGCGATGCGCTCACCGAGCCCGTCCGCCGCACCGAGCCGGCCGAGCGCACCTGTCCCGGCAATCGCAGCGAGCGTACCGACCGCGCCGAAGCGCTCGAGCGCATCGAGTCCGCCGACACCCGCCCTCGCCAAGCTCGTGCCGACGCTGCAGCCCGCTCCGGAGCCGAGTGCCGCGCGGCCCGTCACGGCCGCCACGCCCCCGCGGCGCACGGCGCCGCCCGCTCGATCCGCCGCCGGGAGCAGCGCACCGACGACAGCGCAGGGCGCGCAGCGGGCGGAGACGCGCGCCGCCGCACCGCGAGCGGGCGTCGCGCCGGCCGCGGGTCGTGGCGCGCCGCCGAGTCCCGTGCGCCGCGGCGCGCCGCCGCCGAGCGGAGCGAAGCAGGCAGCCACACGCTCCGCGCAGCTCTCGAATGTGAGTGAGGTGCTCGCTCAGCTCGATGAAACGGGCGCGACCCGACAGTTGCCCGTCGCGGTTGCGCCGCGATCGGCCGAGCCCGCGAAGGGCGAGCCGCCGCTCTCCGACAGCCAGGTTCTGCGGGTGCTCGAGGAGCGGAACATCGAGGCAGCGAGGGCCGTGGAGCTGAACGGCATCAGCCTGCTCAAGCCGGACGACACCGGTACACGCCAGGCGATCAAGCAGGCCGTCGCATCCAACGCGCCCGTCTCCTTCGCCGTGCAGCTGCAATGGTCCGTGCAGCCGATCGATGCCAACGTAGTCCCGCCGCTCGCGATCTTCAGTGCCTACACTCTGTACACGGTCGAGGGGAGCCGCCAGGGGCGGCGCTGGTTCGGGCTGCGGCTGGGATTCTTCGGTGATGCGATCTCGGCCAAGCAGGTCGCACACTACGTGCGCTCGGAGTTCACCGCGGTCGCCGTCGTGCCCGTGAGCCCTCAGGAGCGCGAGCGCGCGAGCGCGCGCGAGAAATCCGCTCCGACCGCGAAGGCCGCGGCTGCGCGAGATCAGCGGCAGGACAAGGTCGCGCTCGCAACCTCCGAGTTCATGCTCATCGACGATTCGCAGAAGCTCGCGAAGCCGGGCGCCGCCCCTGCGGCCGCGCCCGCGGCGAGCGCGCGGGCTGCAAAGCCGCCGCTCGCCGCCGAGCCACAGGGGAGCCCCGGCGGGGAGTCCCCGAAACCATCGCAGCCGGCGGTTCGCCGGCCGCAGGCGGGTGCGGTCCGTGCGAGCGGCTCGCCGCCCGGCAAACGCGCCGTCGTACGCCCGCAGCCGGGCCGCGTCGGTGCGCGCGAGCGCCGCTCGCCGCGAACGCTCGAGGAGACGCTCGAGATTCTCGGAGCCGACCAGCTCGAGATCGATCACGGCCGCAACACGGCGGTGAAGGACCGGGTCGGTCAACTGCCGAAGGCGGAAGCGCGCAAGAACTCGCCGTTCATGAAGCTTCTCGATCGCCTCGCCGACCGGGTGCGCGGCGGGGATTGAGGCGTGCCGCGGCGTTGAGCAGTGGCTCGGCCCGCATACGACGCGCGGTCGCTGAGATGAGGACTCCATCTCCGACATGACCGCAAGAGGACTGCTCAAGCTCTCGCAGATAAGCGCGGTCGTCGGTTGCGTGACCCTCATCGCCGGGCTCGGCTGCGCGTTAGCGCTCGGAGCGGGGCGCGTCCCTCACCTCATCCCGCGCGCGGAGGCGCTGTCGATGCCCTTCTTCGTCACGGCCGCGGTCGGGGGACTCAAGTACTCCACGCGGCACTGGAACGGCCGCCCGGAGAAGCGGCTGCAGCTGCGCATGGTGCGGCTGCTTGCGATACTGCTGATCGTGGTCGCGATTCCGGTGATGGTGCTCAACTGGATTTTCGATTGAGGCGCGGCATTTAACCCCAAGGGAACTCGCATCGTGATCGAGGGATCCTGCCACTGTGGCGCCGTTCGATGGACATTCGCAGGCGAGCCCGATGGTGCAACTGCGTGCAACTGCACGGTGTGCCGACGCTACGGCGTGCTCTGGGCCTATGACTACGAGGGCGAGGGCATCAAAGTCGCGGGCAACACGCGGGCGTACGTGAGAGGCGATGCGATCGAGTTTCATTTCTGTGCGGTTTGCGGATGCGTGGCCTTCTGGCGCGGACAACGCCGGGACGAGGAGGGGCGCCGGCGCATTGCCGTCAATCTGCGTCTCGCAGAGCCGCAGGCGGTAGCGGCGATCCCGATCGATCACTTCGATGGACTCGATACCTTCAAAGACCTTCCGCGAGACGGTCGGTGCGTCGCCGACCATTGGTTCTAAATCGCCGCGCGAATCGCCCCGACGGTTGGCCCGTATTGCAGCTCAACGGAGCACCCTCAACCCGCGGGCGCGGCCAAGCTCGCTATTCCGATGACGCCGCCCACATTGAGGCTGTCGACCATCGCGGTGGGAATGAGGACGGTGGAGCCACGCTCCTTGGTCGTCTCGTAAATGATGTTCATCGCCCGCAGCTGCAGCGCGACGGGATTGTGTCCGTAGGTATTGGCCGCTTCGAGGAACTTGCGCGCGATTTCCTCTTCGGCGGCGCCGAGAATGACGCGAGCCGCTTTCTCGCGCTCGGCCTGAGCTTGCCTGCTCATGGCGTCCTGCAACTGCGCCGGGATGGCCACGTCCCGGATCTCCACGGAGATCGCCGCGACTCCCCACTCGGCCGTCTTGCGGCCGATCTCCTCCTTCAACTGCAGATCGGCGGCCTTGCGCTCCGAAAGAAGCGCACTCAAAGGGGAGGACCCGATCATCTCGCGCAGCGAAGTCTGCGCGACTCGCAGGATCGCTTGGCGGTAGTCCGCGATCTCGAGCGCGGCGCGCTCGGGATCGTGGACTTGCCAGAACAGGATCGCGTCGATGTTCGTAGGCACCGTGTCCCGTGTCAGCGCCTGCTCGGCATTGAACTCGGTCGTCTGGATCCGCTGATCGACCCACGCCGCAACCGTGTCGACGAACGGCACGATCGTGAACAGGCCGGGTCCGCGAATGGCGTGCAATCTTCCGAAGCGCAGCACGACAGCCTTCTCCCATTGCCGCGCCATGAGCAGCGCGAGCGGCACCAGGGCGCCGCTCACCGCGAGGATCGCCGCCACCCCAAAGCCGTACAGCGATCTGCCGAGGATCGCGACGAGCAGCGCCGCGAGCGCACCGAGCATCAGGACCACCGCGATCACCGTCGCCGGGGCGTTCTGACCGAAAGGATAGAATCGTGGAGACTCGTTCATCGCTTTCCCCCTTGCCGCTTCGCGAGCTGCAGCATCTCCTGAGCGACCTCGACCGGATCTATTCCGGATGACGCCGCCAGCGCAATTGCCTGGTGAGCCAGTGCTTGGACCTTCTTCACTTGGCGCGCGCCCTCGACCGGCGGAGGCCGCTCCGCAACGTAGGTGCCGCGCGCTCTGAGGATGACGATCGCGCCGGTCTGCTCGAGCTCCTCGTACGCGTGGCGGACGGTGTTGAGATCGATCCTGAGGTCTACGGCCAACTGACGCATCGTCGGTAGCTGCTCTCCCGGCGCGAGTGCGCCGCTGCCAACGGCGCGCAGGACTTGCTCGCGGATCTGCACGTAAATCGGTACCCCGTTGTTCTCGATCCGAAGGTTGAGCACGCGCGGCAGTCTGTATGAAAGTATGCATACAGTACTACAAGGGCAGTGGCTGTCAAGTCGCGCTATGCCTGCGGCGCGCTCGCGATCGCCCGAGCGGCGCCGATCCGGCCTGCGGTCTTACTCGGAGTCGGGCTTGCCGCCCCGTCCCACCCGATTGCGCCGCTTCTTCCGAGCGGGGAGGGACGTGCGCGATCGCGGTGCTGCAGTGGAGCTTCGTTCAACTTTGTCTCGCGGCGGAGGGAATCGAGGTGGCTCGAAGAAATCCGCCAGCCGTGGTGTTGCGGGATACTTGAGGCCGATGAATGCCGCCGATCCACGCATCGTCGGGTCCATACCGAGGTCCTTGCAGGCCTCGAGAAGCTCCCCATCCGTGCACGCGATCAGCTCCTGTGCGAGCGCTTCGAGAACGCGCTCGAATCCTCGGGCTTCGCGCAGCGGCGCTAGTTTGGTGCGCATGTGAGTCCCTCGCGCAGTAGAACCCGACGCATGCGCTTGCGCGCGGAGTCGTAGTCCGTTGCGGTCAAGCCGGCTGCGAGCCGGATGTCCTCGGCCGCCAAGCCTCGCGCCAGACCGTCCAGAATCCTCAATACCGTGGCGTCCTCCGCGAAGAGCCTGCGGATCGCCGCGAGCTCTTGCTGCGCCATGACGGCGCGATCCGGCCCCGGCACCGTATCGGGGAGTTCGCTCCGAGGCGATACGGGCTTCGAGCGACTTCGTCCCCGTCGTCGATCGCGAGAGGGGTTGCTCTCGACCCGTTGCCAGTGCTCGCTGCGAATGCTGCGCATGACCCCGGCGACGAAGGCGACGCTCGCGACCCCCGCGGGCACCTGGCGTTTCCCCGCCAGAATCCGCGTGAGAGCCTCCTGCAGGAGGTCCTCCCAGGTGGCATCCGGTGGCAAGCCCCTCGCGTACCAGCGCGCGAGCGTCTTCAGCCGCAGAAGCTCCAGATCGGTGACGAGCCCGAGTGCGAGCGCGCTCTCCGTGGGCCGGACAATTCTGCAATCGACGAGCGGCGGAAATGAGGGCATGCGTACACCCGTGTTCTCCTGAGAGTATGCGCACTCCGGGGGCGTGCGCGGACACCCGCCGGAAATCTTGCCGATCGCCGCGCCTGGTCTCGCCCTGAATCGCCGGCCGGCGCCTCGGGACAGCTTGCGCAGCGGGTATGGCCGTATACTTTGCCTCGGGCCGAGGAATCTACATGCTCGGAAGCGTCGCACAAGCCATCGCATTGACCGCCTACGGAAATGCGGTCCTGCAAGGTGCGCACGCCGCGGACGGAGCGCACTTCTATCCGTCGAACAGCGTCTTCCAGTTCTGCGAATGCGTCAGCTTCGTCGACACGGCCGGCACGCTCGGCACCACGAGCTCGACGGAATGGGCCAAGGATCCGATTCGGTGGTTCGAGCGTCTGAAGCAGAAAGAGGTCCATGCCCTGCGGCTGCACTACGGGTCCCAGGGCGGGCGGACGGTAGGGAGCGATCAGGTGCCTGAGCGCATGCTGGCCGGCTTCGTCGGCGGGGGTGGTCGCTGGCTCATCGAGGCGATCGACCGCAGCGGCTCCGACTACTGGGAAGCGCGCTGGGAGCTCGGTGATCGCAGTCGCAGCGACCGACGGATCTGGCGCGTGAC
>Ga0335073_10013054_pt1 | contig 11646 bp, 5 predicted proteins | sample Lox_Sample_22_FD_207093 | JGI IMG/M metagenome (GOLD analysis project Ga0335073, IMG submission 207093) | Soil microbial communities from Loxahatchee National Wildlife Refuge, Florida, United States - Lox_Sample_2.2 | ecosystem: Environmental > Terrestrial > Soil > Wetlands | place: USA: Florida... | reverse complement strand
GCCGTGTTGTCGGTGTAAGAGGCCGTCGCATTCGTGGCTGTGATCGGACCGCCGAGCGATGTCCACGTCGGATGCAGCAAAGACGTCGTGTATTGCAATTGATAGCCATGTCCGTCAAATGTGTTGTTCCAATTTATTACTGTGCGATCCGGCGCGTAAACCACACCGGTCAATGTTACCGGCGGGGCATATGGCTCGCTGTACTGGAACGCCACGATGCCGTTGTTGACGTTGAGGGCAAATCCCCAGCCATTCTTCAACGCCACGACGGAATTTTCCTGCGCGTTGGCGTTATTGGCCGGGAAAAAGTCCTGGTCGAATAGATAAGGGGCGTTGGCATTATCACTCAACAAATACAACTGGACGTCGTTGGGAGTGTCATTGTAGCAGACCCCGCCCAGGATATTATTGGTGACGTCCACACCCAGGCCCGTCAAATCATTCGGTACCTGTGTGCCTGCGTTATAAACTTCAGTCACCGTTCCAATAGCCGGCACTGCGTTGGTATCAAACGACACCTCGCGGAGATTGTAATCGTGTCCGCCTTTCGCATAGAACGTATTGCCGGGGCCGAAAGCAATGCCCAGGCCGGCAAATCCCGCCGGCACTCCGGGCACTTCGATCAACGTCGGCATAAAATTCATGCCGTCCGGCGTCGTAAAGAGGGCCACATTGGTGCCGTTATAGGAACCGAACAGGATTTCTGTGTTTGGTCCTGAACCGCGCACCGCCATCGTATCACCCCAACGGTCAGGCAATGGATCCAGGGTATTGAGATCGTCGCCGCCGCTGGAGCCGCCGTAGGCGTAGTTCAGGCTCGAATAATTATACGTGCCATAGGAAATGATCGAAAAGCCGGTTCCATCCAGGCTCAGATTTGCCGAGTAAAGCGTGCCATCGTCGGCCACGCCGATTTGGTCCACCGTCCAGCCGCCGTTGCCGCTGGTCGGTAGTCCGGCCGTGTTGACGTCAAACTGATAGGTGCCGTTCGTGGAATTATAGTCGTGGATGTAGTAGTGATCAGCCACCAGCAAATTCGAAGTCGTTGAATCATAGGCCAGACCGCGCGTTTCATAACCGGACGTTGTCAGGTACGGTCCGTTCGCCGACGAGTTGGTTCCCGGCGCAATGCTCCATACCTGCGTTGCATTTGTGCCGGTAATCGGAACCACTATAGTCAACAACGCAGGCGGCGTGCTCGTGACGCTGCCCGCAATGTTGTGAACCACCACATCGTAATAACCCGCCGCGCTCAGCGGCGGATTGGTGATGGTGTAGGTGCTCGAGGTCGCCCCCGGAATATTATTCGAATTAAATTGCCATTGATAATACAACGGCACTGAACCGGAAGCGCTCACGGACAAGGTCACGCTCGCGACGTTTGCGTAAGCTGAAGCGCTCAAGGGAGGTGAATTAATCGAGGGCATCGTGATTGCCGGCGTGCCATATGTCAAAGCGACTATTCCATTGTTGACGTCCAGGGCGTAGATGCGCGGATACTTCACAGTAATGGCTGCGTTTTCATTGCCGTTTCCATTGGCCGAAGCAAAGAATGACTGGTCAAAGAGCACCGGCGGATCTGACGTGCCGGTCAGCTCATACAACTGCAAATCATTGGGCGTATCGTTCGGCTGGATGCTGGCCAGAATATTGTTGACCGGATCGACGCCCACACCGATAAGAGCACCGGAAACCTGGCTGGGTTGTTGGTAATCAAACACGACCGTGCCGGTCAGGGTGCCGGGATCGAATGCGATTTCATACAAATCGCCGCCGTAGCTCTTGGCCCAAAACGTATTCCCCGCGCCGAAGCTGATGCTGCCTCCCGCGAATCCCGGCGGCACTCCGCTCACCGCGATGATTTGCGATGAATACGTCAGTCCCTGGCCGTCATTGGGTGTTAGCAGCGCCACATTCGTGCCGCCCGGCGCCGAAGCGCGGGAGCCCAGGAGAATTTCGGTATTTGGACCGGACCCGCGTACCGCCATCGTATCGCCCCAGCGGTCGCTGCTGGCATTGCCGTTGCCAGGATCACCATTGAACGCCTGCGTCGCCGTGACGGAATTAGTCGGCGAGGACCATCGATACAGCGTAAACGTGTTTCCGCTATTGACGAGATTGCCGCCATAAACTGCGCCGTCATCGCCTATTCCCACCTGATCGCAACCTCCGAGCAAACCGCCAAACGTCACGCCGGTCAGGCTCAATTGGCCTATGTTCGTGCCGTTGTTGCCATTAATGATGTAAAGTCCTGAAGTGGCTGAAACCACCACATTCTGCGAGTTGGTATCATAGGCAATTCCGCGTTCATTATTATCGCTTGACGAGAGCCAACTGTAACCGGACTGGCCCGGCGTCACCGTCCACAGAGAACTCACCGCCGAATTGGTGACGGGCTGCTCAGCCTGGACAAAGACGACGGCGCTCGTCGCCGCGCCGGCAATATTGGTCACAATCACTTCATAGAAATTTGTGGACGCCGTCGTTATTGTGTAAGTGTTGGTGGTTGCGCCAGGGATGTTGGTGAAGCTGCCGGCAACAGCGGCGTTGGTTTCGAGCCACTGATAGGAATAAGGTGTCGTCCCGGTGACGGAGACGCTCAACGTATAGGGCGGATAAACCGTTCCGCCAACCGGACCGGAAATCCCCGGCGCAACGGGTGGAACAGTAATAATTTCATACGCGAAGAGCGAGTTGGCGGTATCGTAAGCATAAATAACATTCGTCATTCCATTGCCGCCCAGGGCGACGGCCCCCGTGGCGTTGCCATTGACGTTCGCAGTGGATAAATTTGTGGCGGCCAGAGTGCTCACTCCACCGGCGATATTTCCTCCGCTCAATAGGCCAAGTGGCGAGGGATTGCCGCCAGTAGTCAACACACCCAAAAAGCCGGCGTTCGGCGCATAGGAAAGCATCGTCGTATTATTATACGAACCACCTAATGATGTTGTGGCGACGACAACGCCCGTTACGATTGTTTGGGACGCGTAATTCGCAGGATATTGGATTAAATAGGCCGTGCTGTTGCCGCTGCTCGCGGGTTTGACCAAAAATGTATTGTTTGTATAAAAACAGATGCCGAAAACATTACCTGCGATAGAAAGGCCGCTGGGAACGTCGATAATCGTATTCGTGTAGGTGAGACCAATTCCGTCGTTTGGATAAAAGAGGCAAAAGTACGGCTTGGCGCCCACGCCCGCCAGGATAAGCGTATTCGCGCCGGAACCCGTCACAGCCAATGTATCGCCAATACGTCCGCTGGTATACGAAAGGGGAGTGCCGTTGGCCAGGGCGTTGCCGTTGAAGGCAACGGTTGGTGTCGCCATCCAGTTTGTCCAGCGGTAGAGCTTATTCGCCGAACTCGAAGCTGTGGAGAGATCAATTCCATAAATCGCGCCATCGGCGGCAACGCCGATTTGGTCCACGGCGAACGTGCCTCCTGAAAGGCTGCCAACGCTAAGCGTCCCTAAATATGCCCCGGAAGTCCCATTATAAGCGCCGATAGAAGGCGCAGTGTTTGCAACATAGACCAGATTCGAAACAGAGTCGTACGCCATACCCCGAAGGGTCGTGGCGTTTGCGAGCACACCAACGCCGGTGGCATCCGTAAAAAGATTCGTCAGGGCGTAAGTTGTCTGTGCCTGAAGCGGTTGCTCAAGCCAGCCGCCAAACAGAAGAGCGAGCGCCGCGGCACTCACGGCGCTCAGCCACTTCTTCGGGTTGGCGCAACGATCCTTTGAACCGTTCGAGATTGTTTTCATAGCTTAAGAGGTTTCCGGGGTTGGGTTTCGTTTAGGGTCAGTGTGAAGTTCGCGTCAAAAACCTGCGATGGTTGGAAATGTCGCCTGCAATCGCGGCAAGTCGGGGTCTGTCGAATATGTTTGGAAATTGTAACCGGTGCCCTGCCCCAGGCCCTCAGTGCCGTCGGGAATTTGATTTCCCTGGTTGATATACGGGCCGTACCACTTCCAATGCTCCACGTGCCCGTCGGCAAAACTCAAATTTCCGCCATCATCATGCCGGCTCGTCGGGAGTTTCCAATACATGTAAGTAGTCCCGCCCGCATTGTAACAGGGAAATTCGTTGTTATCGATGCTGTTCGCGGACACTTCGATGAAAACCAGCGCCTGTGCCGGGCCCGGATTGCGGATGGACGTGGATTTGACAAAACTGCCGTTGGACGGGGTGCTGTCCGCGTTGTCATTGGTCCAATTCATCCCGCAACTGATCGAGTAACTGCGGTCGCGAAGAACTTTCCATTCGGTATCGAGGGATTGGTCCGATGGACAATGGTAGAGCTTCGCTTCGGAATTATAGCCGAACAGCAATCCATATTGGATCGCCCACGCTTTCGTTTGGGCGGTTGCGCTGGCTTCCTCTCTGGCGCTGCCGTTCCAGGTGCCCACTCCGAGCTTGTTGCCTCCCGTCACCCACGCGTCGGCGCCACACGCCGAATTTCCGTTGCTGTGGTTGTTGGCGATCCGATCATTGGAATCAATTAGATACGTGTTCCATGCCAGCACCAGTTGCCGCATGCTGTTCAGACATTGCGTGCTTTGGGCTTTTTGTTCCGCCTGATTCAATACCGGCAACAGGATCGCCGCTAAAATTGCAATGATGGCGATGACCACCAGAAGTTCAATCAGCGTAAAGGCTCTGCTCTTTGAAGCGCAAAATTTCTTCCGCATTCTTATTACCATAACAGCAGGTTTCAAACTTCGGGACAATGACGTGTTTGCGTCATTGTGGTTCCCGCCGGAAAAATTAAATAATCCTCGAAGATGAACGAGTGCTGCGTGGCGCCGTAAATCTAAATGAAAGCAAATTGATTTAATGGGTTTTTGAAAGGGTATGTACGAATGAACCCCAATTCCACGGTTTTAAATGCCCCTCGCGTGCCGGAATCCTTTGACTCTCTTCTCCTCACTTACCGGGATGGCCTGCTCAAGGATACCCTGCCGTTTTGGCTGCCCAGGGCCATTGACCGGCAGTGCGGAGGCTACCTCACCTGCTTCGACCAGGATGGATCCCTTCTGCAAACGGACAAGCCAGTTTGGTTTCAGGGCCGCTTTGCCTGGCTCCTGGCCACCCTCTATAACACGGTCGAACAACGGGCCGAGTGGCTCGACGCCGCGCGGCATGGAATCGAATTTATCAATAAGCATTGTTTCGACACGGACGGACGCATGTTTTTCTCGCTGACGCGTGAAGGACAACCGCTTCGAAAACGCCGCTATCTTTTCTCGGAAAGTTTTGCCGTGATCGCTTTGGCGGCATTTGGAATGGCGACTGGAGAATCGCGTTATACAGAACAGGCCCTGGACCTGTTTCGCCTGATCCTGAAATATCACACGACGCCCGGCCTTTTGCCGCCCAAGGTCAATCCTGATGTTCGTCCGATGAAAGGACTGGCGATGCCTATGATCCTTCTGGTTACGGCCCAGGAATTGCGAAAAGCGGTCAATGATCCGCTATTGACGGAAATTATCGACCAATGTATCGACGAAGCGGAACGCGACTTTCTAAAGCCGGAATTCGGCGCGCTTCTGGAATCCGTCGGCCCCACCGGCGAATTTTACGATACATTTGACGGAAGAATGGTGAACCCCGGGCACAGCCTCGAAATGGGCTGGTTTATCCTCGAAGAAGCCCGCCATCGCCAAAATGATTCGCGGCTCATCCGGTTGGGCTGCCGTATCATCGACTATTCCTGGTCGCTCGGCTGGGACCATGAATTTGGCGGAATCTTCTACTTTCGCGACGCGCGCGGGCTGCCTTGCACCGAGTACTGGCACGACATGAAGTTTTGGTGGCCGCACAACGAAGCCATTATCGCCACCTTGCTGGCATACGTGCTGACTGGAATTGAGAAATACGCGGATTGGCACCGGCAAGTCCACGAATGGGCATACGCCCATTTCCCCGACCCGCAGCACGGCGAATGGTTCGGCTACCTGCATCGCGACGGCACCGTAGCCACGCGTTTGAAGGGAAATATGTGGAAAGGTCCCTTTCATTTGCCGCGAATGCAGTGGTATTGCTGGCAACTGCTGGCGGAAGTGAAAGCCGCCGGGCACGACGCATTGGTCCGCCAGGAATCCGTTTTTAATGGGAATGGGAAAATATGAGCCAGAATATTGATCTTCAGGAAACTAATTCCGTCGCTCCGCCAACCCGGCAAGCTGGCCAAAACATTCTGTATCTGGCGTTGGTTTGCCTGGTGGCTTCTCTTGGCGGCTTGTTATTTGGATTTGATACGGCTGTCATTTCCGGGACGGTCCAGCGCGTGCAGGAACAATTCAGCCTGAATGACTGGATGCAAGGCTGGTTCACCAGCTCAGCTCTGGTGGGTTGCATTTTCGGCGCGGCCATTGCTGGAACATTGGGCGATCGTTTTGGACGAAAACCCGTTCTGTTCGCCGCCGGGCTATTCTTTTTGGTCTCGGCGATTTATTCCACAGTTCCCCACACGTTTGGCGTGCTTGTGCTTGCCCGCCTGAGCTGCGGCATCGGCATCGGCATGGCTTCAGTCATTGCGCCCATGTATATCTCCGAGTTCGCTCCGCAGGCCTGGCGCGGGCGTCTCGTGGCGTTTTACCAATTATCCATCGTCATCGGCATTCTATTGGCCTACCTGTCAAACTGGCTGCTCCTGCGCTTTGCCCAGGCTCATCCGCTGGCGTTCACCAATTGGCCCTCGCTCCACTGGATCATGGTGAGCGAATATTGGCGCGCCATGTTTGGCGCCGAGATGGCGCCGGCGGCTTTGTTTTTGCTATTGTTGTTTTGCGTTCCCGAAACGCCGCGCTGGCTCATTCAGGCCGGACGGGAAGGGCAGGGGCTGGAGATACTGAAACGGATTGGCGGAGCGGAAACGGCTGCCCAACAGTTGGCGCAAATTAAAAATACCACCGAGTCGACGCGCGCCTCCATCGGCGAATTATTTGAACCCGGTCTGCGCCGCGCGCTGTTGCTGGGCATTCTTCTGTCCGTCTTCGGCCAGCTCTCCGGCGTCAATATAGTCGTCTATTATGGGCCGAAGATTCTCGCAGCGGCCGGCTTCCAAAACGCCGGCGCGCTTCTGGCGCAAGTCGGTTTCGGATTTATCAACCTCATTTTTACCGTTCTGGCTTTGCTCATTATTGACCGTGTGGGCCGCCGCCCGCTCTTGATCAGTGGAATGGGAGTCGTCACGTTAGCGTTGCTGGCCATCGGCTGCGTTTTTCTTTTCGCGGTGCACAACGGCTCGACGGTTTCCGGCGCGGTTGGCCTTTGGATCGGCGGATTGATCTGTCTTTACGTCGCCGCGATCGCCTTTTCCATTTGTGCAGTGATTTGGGTGTTGACGCCTGAAATCTTTCCCAACCGCGTGCGTGGCCGCGCCATGTCGCTGGCCACTTTCGCAAATTGGACAACCAACGCCTTCAGCGCCTGGGCCTTTCCATGGTACGTCGCCAAATACGGCATGCCCGTCTTCTTCTTCACAGCCGCCGGCATCTGCCTGGTTGCCGCTTCCTATTATTGGGCGGGCGTTCCCGAAACCAAAGGCCGCAGCCTCGAGGAAATTGAAAATCTTTGGGCCACTCCGCCGGTTCAAGTCAAAACCGGACCGGTGGGCCGATCGGAATTGGCATAGGAGCCCCGATTACAATTGCGGGCGGAAGAACACTCGAGGCCTGTCATTCCATTTCCAATAACCGATCGATCCCATCGGCCCTAGGCCCGCCAACTCGGAATATCAGCAAATTTGTGTTGCCTATGTTCTAAAAACGGTCAATTTCATCGCCTGCCGTTCCAGTTATGAGCATATCAAGCTGCAAAGCGGGGAGGATATTGGGGATGATGATTTGTGTTCTGATAGCCATTGTTCCTGGATTATATTCTCAACAATTGCCTCCCGACCCTTCCGACTCCGACCAGACGAATTCCGAAGTGCTCAATGAGTACAAAAAGATGAGCCTGGCACAGCTAATGGATCAGCAGGTCACATCTGTGGAAAAAAAACCGGAACCGTATAAAGATGCCCCTGCCGCCATTGATGTCATCACGAGCGACGACATTCAACGTTCCGGGGCCACTATCATTCCCCAGGCGTTGCGCCTCGCCAACAATCTGGACGTGGAACAACTGAGTTCATCGCAATGGGACATCAGCGCGCGCGGTTTCAATACCGCGGGATTCAGTGACAAACTTTTGGTCCTGATGGACGGGCGCAGTATCTACTCACCCCTGCTGGCGGGTGTCATTTGGAACCTTCAGGATTATCTGTTGCCCGACATTGACCGGATCGAAGTCATCAGCGGTCCCGGCGGCACCCTCTGGGGCGCCAATGCCATGAATGGGGTCATTAATATTATCACTAAAAACGCGGCAGATACTCAGGGTTTCTACGCATCGGCGGGGGGAGGGAACTGGCTGCAAACCCAGGAGTCAGCCCGCTATGGCGGCGCCATCGGCACCAACACCTATTATCGCGTCTATGGCAAATATGTTCAGTTCGGTCCCGAGCGATATCCTGATGGCACCAGCGCTCACGATAGCTGGAACCGTGGCCAGGGCGGCTTTCGTATTGACTCGGAGCCTTCGCCGGATGATCTGCTGACTTTATCGGGGAACATTATCGGCGGCGACAACGAAGAGGCGCCCGGAGGCGAAGGTTCGGTCATTGGCGAAGGCACATCCAGCGATGGCAACGTGATGGGACGGTGGACGCATACCTACTCGGACCGGTCCGACACGCAATTACAACTTTATTACGACAGGACTGCTCTTTCCGGACCTTACCAGTCCACCACAAATGGAACGATTATTGTTCCCCAGGGCCTGTTCCGGAACGATCTCGACACTGCGGATGCGAATTTTCAGGATCGATTTCCAATCGGCGACCGCAATGACGTGGTTTGGGGCCTGGAATACCGTTTCACGCACAGCGTCACCCAGCCGGCGCCCCTCGTGGATTTTATCCCAAATTACCTGGACCAGAATTTGTACAGTGCTTTTGTCCAGGACCAATTCAAAATTTTGGATGACGTTTTTTTGACCGCCGGCACCAAGCTGGAGCACAACGATTATACGGGATTTGAATGGGAGCCCAGCGTACGCCTCCAGTGGAATGTTTCCCAAAATCAAATGCTGTGGGGCGCCATATCCCGCGCGGTTCGAATGCCCTCCGAATACGACCGCAATTTGTACGAGCCCAGTCCAAACTACTTTTTATTTCTCGCAAACAGCAATTCCACGTTCGCATCAGAAACGCTCATTGCCTACGAATTGGGCTATCGCGGGCAATTCAATAACAAGGTTTCAGGCTCGTTGTCGGCTTTTTTCAACGATTATAACCGCTTGCGCAGCCTTAGCCTGTCGCCCGCGGGTCTCCCGGTTTATTGGGCGAATAATGTGCGAGGTCAAACCTGGGGGTTCGAACTGAGTGTCAATTATCAGCCTCTCCAGTGGTGGCGTCTAAATGTGGGGTACGATTTTCTACAGGAAAATATTTCTGTAAAACCGGGCGCCGTGGATGTCGACGGCGGATTCGGCGACACGGCGGACCCGGAAAACCAGGTATTTCTGCGCTCGGCAATGGACTTGCCGCATCATGTGGAACTGGATGCGAACGGCCGCTGGATTGATAAGGCAGAGTTTAACAACGGCCCAAACCTGGGAACTGTGCCCTCCTATTTTGAATTGGATTTGTCACTGGGCTGGCATGTCACGAAGAACCTGGAAGTTTCTGTTACCGGCCAAAATTTGCTGCACGATCAACATGCCGAAGCGGGCTATCCCGATTCAATCCCCCAAACTCAGATACAAATCGTGCGCAGCGTTTACGGCCAAATCACATGGCAATTTTAGTCTCAAGCCATCAATTTCCCTTGCCTGACAGGATCGCCCGCGATCGCGGCGTTCGGACAGTGCTGTTTTTTTTGACGGGTTTCCTGTTCTGGCTGCTTTTCGCGCTTCAACCCATCCAGGCGCCTGCTCAACCGGTTTCCCGCGAATACCCGCTCAAAGCGGTTTTCATGTTGAACTTCGGGCGCTTTACGGATTGGCCCGCCGATGCTTTTTCCAGTCCGGACGCTCCTTTTATTGTCGGGATCCTGGGCGATAATCCCTTTGGCCAAACAATGGATGAAACCATGGGGGGCGAAAAGATCGACCGCCACAAAATTCTGGTGGAATATTACAAAAATGTGGCAGATATCAAAGATTGCAATATGCTCTTTATCTGCCAGTCCGAGGCTGGCCAGGCGCGTAAAATCCTGACAGTTTTGAAAACGCGGCCGGTTTTGACGGTTGCTGACTTTCCGAATGCCGCGGGCAACGGTGTTTGTGTGCAATTCGTGACTCAAAACAACAGAATCCGCTTTCGAATCAATGTCAGCGCTGTAAAGGATGCCCATTTGACGATGAGCTCCGAATTGCTGCGTCTGGCCGACATTGTTTCCCGATAAATAATGAACGCCATTTTTGCCTCTTCCATAAAGCGCAAGGTCATGACCGTCATCCTGCTGGCCAGCGTCGCGGTTGCGCTGGTGACAGTTGTCGCATTCGTGGTTTGTGACGTGATGACATTCGAACAGGCCATCGTTCGAAATCTTACATCGGAGGGCCGGCTGATCGCCGAAAACAGCGCCGCAGCACTGGCATTCAATGATCCGGAGGATGCCGATAATGTCCTGGCGTCATTGCGGACAGAGCCTCATGTTGTCGCCGCCGCTATTTATGACCAAAAAGGGCAGTTGTTCGCGAAATATCCGGGAGAAATTCCGAATGATCGTTTGCCGCCAAAGCCCGAAGGATGGGCCTATAAATTTCAAAACCATTCTCTCTGTATTTACCAGCCCGTCGTTCACTCCGGCGCAAAATTGGGGACGATCTATTTGCAGTCCGACCTGGGCGCCCTGACTCAACGCCTCCGGCGGTATGGCGTAATATCGGTTTTAATCCTGGCGGTATCGCTCCTGGTTGCCGTTTTTCTGTCAAACGTGCTGCAGACGCGCATATCCAAACCGATCGTCGCACTGGCAAGAACCGCGCGCGCAATTTCGGAACGGCAGGACTATTCCATTCGCGCCTCACGGCTGACCGATGACGAATTGGGAGTTCTCACAGACTCTTTCAACAACATGCTTGACCGAATCCAAAATAGCGATTCAGCCCTGCGCGCGCGCGAGGCGCAGTTCCGCCTCGTGACGAACCAGGCGCCCGTTTTGCTGGCTCAACTCGACCGGGACTATCGCTTTAAGTTTGTAAACAAACCGTTCGCATCTCATTTTGGCCATAGCCCGGGGGAGATCGTTGGCTTGCATGCCGCGGAGGTCGTGGGACGGGCGCAATTCGAAGCCGAACGGCCCTACATGGAAATGGTGCTCGCGGGCGAGCAGGTCCAATTTGAACTCCAAACCATGACCGCGCGCGATGAACTGCGCTGGAATCACGTCGAATACACGCCGGAGAAAGATGCCAGCGGACGAGTCGTTGGTTTCGTCGCCGTCCATACCGACGTGACGTCTCGCAAGGAGGCTGAGATCGAAATGAAACTGGCGCGGGACCAGGCGCTCGCCGCGTCCCGCGCAAAGGACGATTTTCTCGCGGCTCTTTCGCATGAACTGCGGACCCCTTTGAGCCCCGTGCTGCTGATAGCCA
>Ga0335073_10013053_pt1 | contig 11646 bp, 10 predicted proteins | sample Lox_Sample_22_FD_207093 | JGI IMG/M metagenome (GOLD analysis project Ga0335073, IMG submission 207093) | Soil microbial communities from Loxahatchee National Wildlife Refuge, Florida, United States - Lox_Sample_2.2 | ecosystem: Environmental > Terrestrial > Soil > Wetlands | place: USA... | reverse complement strand
ACTCTTCACACTGTACATGCCACCGCCTCTATGAGCATCATATCCACCGATGCGCCCACGAATCTCGCCACTGACCATCTTTGCCTTCATCCTGCTGTACTTCTCCACCACAGCGATGCCTCAAACACAGCCGCAACTCCACCGCGAAGATCTATTCGCTTCCAGCGATCCCGGCATTCGCATCCACATCCGGGAAGTGCGCCTCAACTCCATAAATTTCTGCAGCGCGATCCTTCTCGTGCATGGCGCGCGGGTTCCTGGCGTCGCTTCGTTCGACCTGCCGGTCCCCGGTGGTTCACTGGCAGCCGATCTGGCGCGCCGGGGTTTCTGCGTCTACATCATCGATATTCGCGGCTACGGCGATTCCACCCGCCCGCCGGAAATGGACCAACCGCCGCAAAACCATCCGCCCCTCGTGCGTTCCGTCGAAGCTGTCCACGATATAGACGTCGCCATCGGCCTGATTCGCAAGCGAACCAACACCTCGCGCGTCGCTCTTTTTGGCTGGGCCACCGGCGCACAATGGGCCGGCTATTACGCCACGCTACACAGCGACAAACTGAATCATCTGATCTTGCTCGACGCGCTGTACGGCGACGACGCGCCGCAACCACTGATGGGCCACGGTTCCGACATGGAAGATCCCGCGCATCCCGGACAACTCAATCCGTCCGTCGGCGCCTACCGCCGCAACACCGCCGAATCGCTTTTGGCCGGCTGGAATCGCAATATCCCCATCGACGACAAAAATGCCTGGCGCGATCCTGCCGTCGCCGAAGCCTACGTTCAGGCCGCCATGACCAGCGATCCGCAAACCAATTCTCACAATCCTCCCTGTTTCCGTTCACCCAACGGGGCGATGGAAGACAGTTTCTACCTCGCCACTGGCCGCCAATTGTGGGATGCGTCCTTCATCTACGTGCCAACGCTCGTGCTGGCCTCTGAACGCGATTTCTGGTCTCGCCCCGCCGATCGCGAAAAACTCCAACACGATCTCGTTCACGCGCCTTCCGTCAAAATCGTCGTTCTTCCCAACGCCACACACTTCGTCCATCTCGACCGCCCCGAACGCGGCCGCCAACAACTCCTCGACCAAATGATCACTTTCCTCTCCGTGACGGATTTCTAGGTGGTGGGAGCTTAAGCCCCCACGTAAGTCGCGCGGCCCCTGAAGACTCTTCTTCTCACCTAGCGATCATGGCAATTTCAAAGCAGATTGGCCGTTCTCACCCTCACTTCTTCGCAGAGGAACTCTGCTGCGCCCCCGCCGTAATCGGCGTCGACATCCACCACGTATACCCAAACGGGTCGATGATCCCCGCGTTTCGGTCCCCATAAGGCTGGTTCTCAGGCTCGCGCTTTTGCTTTCCCCCCGCCGCCATTGCCCGCTGGAACGCCGCATCGCAATTCTCTACATAGAAGTGCAAGCTCACCGGCGATCCGCCGTAGTGTTCGGGACTGAAGGCCTCAAGCTGCGGGTTTTCGTCGGCCATCATCACGCAGGTATCCCCAATTTGAATCTCCGCGTGCCCGATCGTTCCGTCGGGACGTGTCATCCGCATACGTTCCGTCGCGCCCAGCGCCTTTTTGTAAAACTCCAGCGCGGCGGCGCAATTCTTGATAATCAGGTAAGGCTGCAAACTGTTATAACCGCGATGTTCCGGATTCGTTTCTGGCATGGTGCCTCCTTCAAGGCACCCATTCTCATACACCGCGCACACTTTGGATTGTAAAAAACTGACCCCAACCAAGATGGCCGGGTGTTGCTTGTGTAATGGCCGAACTTTAGATCGGTCCCACTCGAAGCCGGCCAAAAATATGATTACCCGTCATTCCGCCCGCCCTGAACGCAAGCGAAGGGAACGGAGGCTGCTCAGTGACGATTCTCTGTTTTTGGGCCACTCCCCACTCAATTTGTCATTCCGAGCCTGCCTGCGGCACAGCAGGCGCAGTAAGGAATCTCTGTTCGTTTTTCCCGCGTACTTAGAGGACCGGCACATGATTCAAATGTTCCGTAGCCCGCGCCAAATACAAACCCGGCGTCAACCCCGAAAACTCCCGAAAATCGTGGATAAAATGCGCCTGATCGTAGTACCCGCAATCCACCGCCACTCCCGCCCAATCCACTTCCGCCTCACCATGCACCTTTTCCAGAATGCGCTGGAACCGCCGCACCCGGCAAAACGCCTTTGGCGTAAGCCCCAGCTGTTCGTGGAATAGCTGAATGAACCTCCGTTGGCTTAGCCCAACTTCACTCAGCACCGCCGCGACGCTGACTCGATGCGGATGCTTGCAGAATCGCCCGCGCGCAAACGCCACCGCCGGATGCAGTTCCAGCGGCCGAACTAGTTCCGTCAAAAGGTACTGCTCAGCCAGCGCAAACATCGCCTCAATCGTCGTAGCCGCCAGCAGCCGTTCCCGCAACTCGCCCGTGCTTCGGGGCCACACCATCTCCAGTTCCAGGGTGTGGTTCTCGAGTTCACTCGCCGGCATCCGCAAAAAGGGAAACGCTCCCCCGGCCCGAAATTGAATCCCGAACACGCGGTCTTCCTGTGCCGTGTCGATCACAAACGAATTGGTCCGCGCACCGGAAATCACCGCCCGACGATACGCCCCGGAACGTCGCTGGTCGTCCTCATAGACTCGGATGGGATCATCCCTCAAGTTGAAAATGATGCTTGGCTCTCCGTTGGGCATTAGCCGTTCTTGCTTATGCGTTTGTGGCGGCCCCTCCCAATACCACAAGCACTTCACGAAAGCGCTAAGTGGCCCGTTCGGTCGGCGTTGGCGTGAAATGTTTGCCATCGCGGGATTCTACGCGAAGGGGGCGAAAGGCGGTAGCAGCGGCCTGCCTACGGTAGGCGGGCTTTACGCCGCTGTTTTTTCTCGTTCTCAAGCCTCTGTAAACAAGCGTGATAATCTGAGGTTGTCTCGCCCATCACACCCTCACGTGCCCGCCGTACTGGTTTCTCATCCTTCTCCGGCGGACCCTCGCCTCCGGAGGTTCCCCATGACCAATCCCAAAGTTGCCGATTTGGCCGGTCCCGGCATCGGTAATTACGACGAGCTCGAAAAAGTCCTTCCAAATGACTACAGCAGTTTGCTCACCCGCAGAGATACACAAAAAGCCATCTTCGCCGTAAAACGCTTCATCGAAGACAATCTTTGCAAAGAGTTGAATCTCATCATGGTCACCGTCCCGCTCATCGTCGACATCGAAAGGGGTGTCAACGACATGCTCGACCGCGATGGTTCCCGCACTCCCATCCAGTTCCACATCTCCAACGACCGCGACAAGCATCCTGTCGATGCGCAAATCGTTCAGGCCGCCACCAAGTGGAAGAGGACCGCCCTCCACCATTTCAGCATGCGCACCGGCGAAGGCCTTTGCACCGACATGCGCGCCGTCCGTAAGGACTATTTTCTCGACCACGACCATAGCGTGTACGTCGATCAGTGGGACTGGGAGCGCGTCATCTCTGCCAAGGAGCGCAACCTCGATTTCCTCAAGGAAGTCGTCAACAAGATCTGGAAAGTCCTCACCGAAGCTGAGCGCTATGCTCTCGAGCTTTTCCCGGAGCTGCGCAACAAGAAATATCCTCTCCTTCCTGAAAAACTTACTTTTCTGCATGCCGAAGAACTGCTTCGCCTGTACCCGAATCTGCCGCGCAAGCAGCGCGAGACCGCCATTCTCCAGGAGTGCCCGGCGCTGTTCATCGTCGGCATCGGCCATCCGCTCGAAGACGGCTATCCGCACGAAATGCGCGCCGCCGATTATGACGACTGGATCACCCCAACCAAGATGATCGATGGCAAGCAGTGCCACGGGCTGAACGGCGACATCCTCGTCTGGAACCACGTCACCAAGCGCCGCCACGAACTTAGCTCCATGGGCATCCGCGTCAATGCAGAAACCCTCCGCCAGCAGCTCGAAGCGTCCGCACAACTGGACTTCCTGAAATTCCCCTATCACCAGGCGATTCTGAAAAACGACATTCCGCTCAGCATTGGCGGCGGCATTGGTCAAGCCCGCACGCTCATGCTGATTCTGCGCAAGGCGCACCTTGGCGAAGTCACCGTCAGCGTATGGCCCAAGATTCTGAAGGACATTTGCGCCAAGAAAAACATTCACGTCCTCGAGTAAGTCGCGACGCGAGCACGTGTCCTGGTTTGTAGCAGCGGGTGTTTACCCCGCTGCTCTCAAGAGTCAGTAGAAAGGAGAACTTCCGGAATCTGGCCTAAAAAGGAAAAATGAATAGCGAGCGAAACGGGCAGCTGGGAAAGTCATGGGGACGATGATGGCACTGGCTGCCCGTTCTTTCTAAGAGTGTGCCCGCTGGCTTGCCTAGAGCTTGGAAGAGTTTTGCCCGAGGCAAGGCCACCGCCTTGGTTTAGCAGTTTGCAACAATTGCCTTTTCAGGAGGTGGGGCTTCCGGCCCCCACGTAAGTCATACAGTATGAACCGGGGCTTCAGCCCCTGAAGACTCTTCTTGAGCTTTTTCCGAAAGCACATCCCCAATTCTGGCCTGAAACTAATCACTGATAACTGTAGGCTGTCGGCTAACGGCTGGCAGCTATTAGCTGCCTCTAATGTCCCAAAAACTTCTCCAACTTCGTCAACTCCGCATCCGCCAAATCAAAGTACTTCTGCGCATTCTTCAAATCCTGAGCCTTTAGCGCATTGTTGCCCTTCGCCAGATACATCTGCATCCGTTCTTCCGACGACGAGATATCCCCTCGCAAGTTGTACCCCGCGGCTTGCTGCTGTTTCCGCAAAGTCTCTACACTCGTCGTCACCGTGTCGGCTCGCACATTCAGCTTATCGGCTTCATCTTCCGCCTTCGCAATCTCCTCCGGCGAAGGTCCTGGCGGGGGTTCCGGCACGGCTGGCGTTGCGTCGGCGGCTTGCTGCCTTTCCGGCGTTGGGTTCGCCGCATGCTTGCTAGTCGAAATCAATCCGTTCTTGCCCGACATGCTTACCGCACCGGTCTTCCCGTCCACATGCATGCTGCCCTCGGGACCGTTCAGTGACACACTGCCATCCGCCCCCACTTTTATGCTGCCCTGGTCGCCGTTCAGCGAAACTATTGGCTTCGCCGGCGAGTCGTTCGCATTCGGCGTGGCAGGTGCAGAGGGAGCGACGGGACTGCTGGCGTTATTTCCAGAATTATTCCCACTCGCCGGAAACGTCGCTTTGTCCGGGTCCGCGTGTGTACGCAAATGCCGCGGTATCGTCATTCCCGCCGCAATCACCACGCCCACTCCCAACAACACTCCGATGATCAGCCCGATGCTGCGGCCCGAACTCGGTCGGGGCGGTGGCACCGGCGGCGTGGCCATTGCATTCGCCGGCGTTCTGGGGGACGTCATCGGCAGCGTCGCCGGAGGCGGTGTGGCCGGGCGCGCCGGCGCCGGTGTGCGTGGTGGCGCTGGTGTAGTCGACACACGTGGCGTCAACGGCGTGTCCACCAGTGTGGTCGCTCCCGATGGTTTCGGCGTTGGCGTCACCGACGTAGTGTCCGCTGGCGGCAGCGCGCTCACCGGCACGCTGCTCAGCGCCGCGCGAAACGCATCCGTTGTTTGAAACCGGCTCGCCGGGTCCTTCGCGATCGCCATCATGATGATTTCGTTCAATCCCGGGGGCAGGTCCGCGCGCAGCGTAATGGGCTCCGCCGGAGTCTCATTCAAATGCGCGGTCATCAGCGAATATTGCGAGTCGCCCTTAAACGGCAATTTGCCCGTCAGCATCTCATATAGCGACACGCCAAACGAATAAATGTCCGAGCGCGCGTCCGCACCTTCTCCTCGCACCTGCTCGGGCGGCATGTAATTCAGCGAACCCAGCGTCGTTCCCGTGGTTGTCAGTGACCCATCCGTCGCCGAGCGCGCAATGCCGAAATCCATCAATTTCACTACGCCTTGTGGCGTCAACATCATGTTCGCCGGCTTGATGTCACGATGAATGATGTTCTGTTTGTGCGCATAGCTCAGTGCCGATAGCACCTGGTCCGCGTAGTTGACTGCCTCGGCCGTGGAAAGTGGCGCCCGCGCGATGCGGTTGGCCAGCGTTTCTCCTTCCACAAACTCCATGATCATCACCAACTGATTTTCGAAAGTCATCGCCGTGCGCAGCGCTGCAATATGCGGGTGGTCCAGCGCCGCCAGCAGCCGGATCTCTCGCAGAAAGCGGTCTGCCAGGCTCTGATTGCTGCTCAAATCCGGCAAAAGAATCTTCATCGCTTCCACGCGGTCGGAAATCACGTTGCGGACCTTATAAACCTTGCCCATTCCTCCCATGCCCAGAATCGAGAGGATTTCGTAATCCCCAAAATGCTGGCCCACATGAAATTCAGCGGTCATACGTCCTCCAGCGGCTTACGCTACGTCCTGCGAGAATACCTCAAATCCCGGCCCCAAAATACAACCAGCCCGCGCATCGTCTGCGGGCTGGCCGAACTATGGATCCTCCGCGTCCTGGGTTGTGTCGGGCCGGATTGGCTTTTCAGGAGGTGGGGGCTTCAGCCCCCACGTACATCGCACAAAACAAGTCGGGCTTCCGCCCCTAAAGTCTCCTCGTTCGACTTGTGTCCACTTTCTGTTGAGTAGGCCTTAATTCTTCACCACGTCTCCCACCTTCGCTGCTCCGGCTCCCGAAAACGTTGCCGTCGCGGAATCGTCATCGACCTCTGTGACCGTGGCATCCCCTACCGTATCTTCCACGGACTTGATCACTTTTCCCGTCGTCGGATCTTTCACCACGCGCACCTGTCGCGCAATGGTCAGCTTGTCGCCCACCTTTACTCCGGCCTTCTTACCCACGTTTAGGATCAGCGTGTTTCCCGAAACGTCGGCCACCAAACCGTTCACTTTCACTACCGTGGTCGGCACCTTCGTGGCGTTTGCGTCCAACTGTGCCCCGGTATCGTCTACGGCCTTGTGTGTGGCTTCACCAATAATCGTCGCGCCAAAGTTGCTGCTGCCCATGTCCAGGCCGCCGCCCCCGCCTTGCCACCAGCTTCCGCCACCGCCTCCGATGGAAGTGCCGCTGCGTTCCGATTCGCCCGTGCCGGTCACCGCCACCAGGATTTCACCCGTATTCACGTCGACGAGACGCGCAGACACATTCACGATCGCTTTGGATTTACTCATTCCCAGCTTGCCGAATCCGCCGGTCCAGGGATTGCTGTGACCCCCGCCGCCCACGTTGGTGTGTTTGTCGTCTCGTCCGAACTGCGTGATGCTTCCGGTGATAATCGCATCTACGCCCAGTACCTTGCCGATTTTCGCTGCGCTGGTCGCGTCCGCGCGGTCGCTATTCGAGAAATTCTGCTCGGACAGAACCTTGTCGAGCGCGTTCCGCTCGATCACCGAAAACTGCCCATCTTGTACCAGCTTTTGCACCAGCAAATCCGAAATGCCTTTCCCGACGTCCTGGTCGGAGCCAAACAGCTGAATCACTTCGGTGCGCACTGTTCCGTAATCGAAATTCAGTACCGCTACGCGCTTCTTTGGGCCGGCCGGCGCCGTCGGTGCTGCGGCGCCTGCTGCTGGCGTGGCGGCTGCCGGCGTGGTGGTCTGTGCCGACGCCGGAATGCACATCAACCCGAAAGCGATTAAAGACAAACCTATGCGGTTGGACCGGGGAAACGACATATGAGGGCTCCTTGCCGCAGACGATTTAGGCGATGGCACCCGAGGAGTTTCCCTCGCCTGCGAAATGCCGTTATCTTAATGATGTTCTGTGAGCGTGGCAACGGCTTTCCTGCCTCCAGGCTTCTGTATACGGCTCTATCGCTGCTTCGCCATCACAATCTATTTATTCCAATATTTTTGCAGCAACAAATAACGGTCGCGGTGTAACAGGAAGACCGATAGCGTAGAAATCCTGCGAAAGGGCATGGGCTATCCTTCTGTTCCGTCAATTTGGCGCAGATGGGCGAAAAACGCCGCGAGCGCCGCACAGTTTGGCGGCGTCGTCTATAGCACACATTCGCTTACGATTTGCGGCATAGCCAATAGAATTTTCGTCGTAGCGGCGTGCCGCATCCTTGCGCGTTCTGCAGGGGTGCGGACTTTCTCTTCCGGTGGCACCAGCCACAAATCCCACGCACGGGGGTCTTTTGTACCCGTAGTCGCTCCTCCTTTGCGTCTGTATTAGACTATTCCCGCGTTCCCTTCTTCCATGACCCGACCACTTCTTCGCGAACCTCGTTGGCCCGCCTTCGTTGCCATGGTGGCTGCCTCTAGCGTTTACCTCGCCTTGCCCGAACCGCTCTCCATTGGTCCTGGCTGGGTTTTATTCGCGATCATTCTGCTTCTTATGATTCCCATCGTGATCTCCCATCGCCGCGGCGATTTCAAGGTCACCCGTATCCTCACCTTCGCCGCAAATATCATCATTACTGTGGCTATGATCGTTTCGCTGATTCGCTTGGTCAGTGGCATTCCCGAACATCTGGAAACACCCAAGGCGCTGTTGCGCTCCGCAGGTGCTCTTTGGGTCGCCAACATCCTTATTTTCGCTTTGTGGTACTGGAAACTGGATGCAGGTGGCCCCGTGGTTCGCGAGCAACCGGGCGGCTTAGCCAAGAGCGCTTTTTTGTTCCCGCAGATGATGCACGAAAACAGTGACGCTTCCTGGAGCCCGCACTTTGTCGATTATCTTTTTCTTGCTTTCAACACCAGCACGGCCTTCTCGCCCACCGACACCGCGGTCCTTTCCCGCTGGGCCAAACTCGTCACCATGCTGCAGTCCCTGATTTCTCTCGCGATTATTGCCTTGCTCGCCGCCCGCGCCGTTAACATCCTCTAACTTCTTACGGTGTGGCGGCTGGTTTGTTCTAAGGTTAGCGGTTTTACGCACCAAACCTTTGGGCATTCATCATTGATTGGTTTCTTACGACGAGGCATGTAGCGGCGGGTCTTTAGACCCGTTCTGTTGTTTTGGCTGCGGCTACCGTGTCTGCTCGAACGATGCCGCCTCAGCCAGCGCCTTTCTGCGCTTTGCCTCAAACTTGTCCATGATTTTCAAACACTGTGCTTCGTATTTTTCCGCCGTGAATGGATCGCCCGCTTCCAGGGCGCCGGCCCACGCTTGCGACATTCGGATCACCTCGCCCAGCAATTGGATCAATCTCCGGTCCCGTTCCTCTTTGGATTCCGACGAGCCTGGGATTGATCGTCTCGCGACAGGCTTCGTGGCGAGGCATGCCGACTCCTCGGCTGGGCACTGCACGGCTGGGCACTGCACGGCTGGGGGCTGCATGGCTGGTGACCTCCGCGTCGCGAAACACTACACGACAGCATCGCCCGACGCAACGGGTACTCTCTGATTAACAGTAACTTACGTCGCTTCGCGCTTTTTGGCCCCGCGCTCTCCTTCGGTGCAAATCCTGTGAATCCCTTCGTTGACAAACCCTCCCCTCCCCCTCTAAACTTAATTTTTGTCTATACAGGGAAAGGTGTGACTGATTGCAATGAGGACGTACGTAGCCAAGGGTGTTGAAGCAGAGGCGCTCAAAATTGGCGCCCAGTGGTTTGTTTTGGATGCCACCGATCGGCCGCTCGGCCGTTTGGCCACCAAAGCCGCGCGGATCTTGATCGGCAAGGATAAAGCGACCTTTACTCCTTACCTGGATTCCGGCGATCACGTCGTGGTGATCAACGCGGACAAGATTAAGATGACCGGGAACAAGGTGGAGCAGAAAGTCTATTACTCGCACAGTGGTTATCCCGGCGGTTTGAAGGCGGTTCCAGCGAAACGCGTCCGCGAAGCCCGGCCCGAATGGGTGGTTCGCGAAGCCATCGTCGGCATGCTGCCCAAAAACAAGCTGCGTGCCAGTCGCGCCAAGAAGTTGCGCGTCTATCGTGATGCCGCGGGTCTGGCTCGTCACGCGGGACAGAAGCCGCAAACCGTCAGCTTCTAAGAGTTCCCCGGCGCCGCCGGGTCGCAGTACGAGCGTTTCCGCACGTTGGCTGTTTCCTTTCTAAGTAGTGTCTTAGCAGGGAGCCTTCCGAGCGTGATTCACCATCAGCGGACTCGTCTCGTCTTTTGTCGGCTTTTTTGAGTTTTTGGAGGAGGAGCATTGAGTACTTCGGAAACGCCCGCACTGGGCAACAAGACGTGGTTTCACGGCACCGGCCGTCGCAAGGAATCTATTGCCCGTGTGTTTGTTCGGGCGGGCAGCGGCAAATTCACCGTGAACGGCCGTCCGGCCAAGGAATATTTCCCGAATCACGCCTGGGAGCATGATGCCACCGAGCCGCTGAAGTTCACCAGCTTGCTCGACCAGGTGGACGTGGTCGCCACCGCCAAGGGCGGCGGGGTCGGCGGGCAGTCCGGAGCCGTGCGCATGGGCTTGTCGCGCGCCATCAGCCGCTTCAACCCGGAGCTTCGCCCGGCATTGCGTAAGAACGGATTTTTGACTCGCGATTCCCGTATGAAGGAACGCAAGAAGTACGGCCAGAAGGGCGCCCGCAAGCGTTTCCAGTTCACCAAGCGTTAATCGCTGGTGGTGCTGCCGCTTGGGTCGTCGTTTCGCTCTTTGTAGCGGCGGGTCTTTAGCAGTTGTCATCCTGCTTGCCCTCAGCTAGTGAAGGGAGGAGCGTGGATCTCAACCAGCCGTACTTGGCACGATTTTATGAGCTCTGGCGTGTAGCGTGGATTTTACGTCCACGCCAACCCGCCAAGATCATGGCCGGCAAGAAGCCGGCAAGAGGCTGCTGCGCTGCTCGTAGCTGGGTTTTAACCCAGCCAACCGGGCGCGAAAAGCAGCTATCTACTAAGGAGGAAAAGTGGCAGTAGAAATCACCATGAAGGAGCTGCTGGAGGCCGGCGTTCACTTCGGTCACCAGACGCGTCGTTGGAATCCCAAGATGAAGGAATACATCTTCGGGGAGCGCAACGGCATTCACATCATCGACCTGCAGAAAACTCTGAAGATGTTCCGCGAAGCCAGCCGCTTCGTCACGGAAATCTCCAGTCACGGTCGTACAGTTTTGTTCGTGGGTACCAAGCGCCAGGCTCAGGAAGCTGTCGCTGAGGAAGCCAAGCGTGCCGGCGCTTATTTCGTCAACCACCGCTGGCTCGGCGGCACTCTGACCAATTGGGCCACCCTCCAGAAATCCATCAAGCGCGTGAAACTCCTCAAGGCCATGACCGAAGACGGCCGCATGGAGCAGCTCTCCAAGAAAGAGCGCGCGCGGTTGGACCGCGAGATGAAGCATCTCCAGCAGAACCTTGCTGGCATTGAGAACATGGCACAGCTGCCCGATGCTCTGTTCGTCATCGATTCCAACGCCGAAGAAATTGCCGTCAAGGAAGCCCGCCGCATGGGCATCCCCGTCGTCAGCGTTGTCGATACCAACTGCGACCCTGACATGGTCGATTGGATTATCCCGGGCAATGATGACGCTCTGCGCGCCATTCGCCTGTTCACCACCAAGATCGCTGATTCGGTCGCCGAAGGCCGCTCTATTTACGAGCAGTCTCAAGTGGCCGACCAAAAAGTGGCTGCCGACCAGGCTCAGGAAGCTGGCGTCGATTATGTCGACACCAGCGCCTATGAGCAGTACGAAAAGCAGGAAGGCGACTTCGTCGAAGGTTCGGAAGCCTTTATCGAGGCTGCTGCCGAAGCCACCGTCCCG
>Ga0335073_10013051_pt1 | contig 11647 bp, 6 predicted proteins | sample Lox_Sample_22_FD_207093 | JGI IMG/M metagenome (GOLD analysis project Ga0335073, IMG submission 207093) | Soil microbial communities from Loxahatchee National Wildlife Refuge, Florida, United States - Lox_Sample_2.2 | ecosystem: Environmental > Terrestrial > Soil > Wetlands | place: USA: Florida... | reverse complement strand
TGGCAGCTGGCTTTTTCGGACTGAGCGGCGGGCGTACGGCCAGTATCTTGAGGGTAGCCCTGTGTGGCGGGACTGTGGTGCTAGCTCTCTATGCTAATGGACTTCTGCCTATCACAGTCACCCCAGGCGAAATCTTGCTTCGTTCCAAGCCGCTGCTCACTGCCTGGAATACCTTCTCTCGCATCGATGTTTTTGAAACACCAGCGCAACCGGAATACCATGCTTGCAGCCAATCGATTCAGGCTGCTAGCGAGACATTGTCAGCGTCGACCCGAGAGAACTGGCGACAAGCATTGCTACCAACGCAGTAGCGCACCTGCCAAAACAGCGGCGACGAAATCTCGCCCTTCTCTAACTCGTCATGATTTTACGACGAGTCCCTCCCCAGCAGCGACAGTAGAAGTCCGGCGCTACAACGGTTCAGAAGAAAGCGAGTGCCACACAACACTTGCTTCAATGGGCGAAAACTTACTGTTCTTTCCGGAATCAACTCGATGGCTAGAAGCTGATCCGTGCCGTCAGCTCAACGATGCGTGGACCAGATCCCTCTGCCGTTTGTACTCCGTTGACGGTACCGAACCCCGAGGAGTCATATTGCATGTTGTAGGGCAAGTAATTCAAGTGGTTGAAAATATTGCTGATCTGAGTGCCAAATTGAAAGTTAACCCTCTCGGTCAGCGCAAACGACTTGATAAATGACATCGATACTGTCGAAGTGCCGGGCCCCACAACGCTGCCGACAGAACTGTTGCCGAATCGGCCGATGGCATTCCCACTGGTTCCGCCAGGGATCGCAAAAGCTGCATGGTTCAGGAAGGTTTCCACTCCCGAAGCGTTGATGCTCGTGACCTTTTGAGGGACCCCAGGGACCGTGTCCGTGCGATCCGAACCCACCGTGGCAAACTCGTTCGTTCCCGACGAGTCGTTCGTTTCCTGATAAGGGGTCAAAAATGGTCCACTCTCGAAGACCAGCACGCCACCCCATTGCCAGCCTCCCACAATGCTGTTGACCCAACGGGGCGAATTGGACAGGAATTTTTGGCCCTTGCCCAGGGGTAACTCATAAAGGAACGTCGCTAGAAAGCGGTTGCGTCGATCATAGATCACATTGCCATAGTCCAGATTCGGATTGAAGCGATCCGAAAGAAAGTTGGCAGGCTGGGTCGGCAAGGCCGTTGGATTTGCTCCACCGGCATTGGAAAGGTCGCGCGTGAAAACATAGCTCGCATCGAACTGTAGCCCCTTGCTAAAATTCTTGTGTACGTCCGCCGTTAGAGCGTTGTAGTTGCTCCTGGCCAGATTGCTCACACTTTCAATTACGGTCCACAGCGAAAACGGCCGTGTCGAGGCTACTGCGTCGTAACCTAGCGAGTTCGGGGCAACCTGGTTGAGATCCTCCATCACCTCGAGGTTGCTGCCGTGATTGCCCACATAGGACAGTCGTAAGCCAACCCCCGCACCGAGATCCCGTTCAACTGTCAGATTCCACTGCTGCACACTCGGGTCTTGGTAATGCACAGGGAAGGCATAGTAGAAGCTCGCCGCTCCCGGTTGGGGGGCGTCGAGGTTACTCGGAAACGGAGCGGGAAACGAGATTGTTGGATTGCCGTTCGAGCCATAGGAATTACTAAAATACGGTATGAAGCTCGTGGTCGTGGCCCAACCCGCCACTAGGGCGAAGCCAAGTGGAGCCTCGGTGAAGCGCCCGTATCCTCCCCGTATGACGGTCTTGTCGTTGTGGAACGGTCGCCACGCAAACCCGATTCTCGGATCAAAGTCGGTTGTGTCGGTGTAGCGTAAACCGGACGGGATTCCGGCCTGCGCCGCCGTCAACAGCGGAGTGGGAGCTACGGAACCGACCAGACCGGGATCTGCCATATTCACTGCCTGCTGATTCGGCACTACTAGGGCCCCATTCACCGTTTGTCCGTTAACGGTGGTCGAATAGTTCGGCAAGAATGCTCCGCTGTTGTACCCCGTGTCCTTCATCGGGGGGTGAAGTTCGTAACGCAGACCGAGGTTCAGGGTTAGATCAGGCGTGATCTTCAAATCGTCCTGCGCAAAGAAGGCGTACGCGTAGCCGAGGCCATTCATCTTGTCGTTGTTGATCAAAGTGATGAGCTCCCAATCGGGATAGCCCTGTAAGAACGACGCAAACGGATCGCCGATCGTGGCGCCCACCGGAGATGAACCGTCAAATGTATACTGCCCGGATCGCAAGCTGCCGAAAGCATTGTCGTCGGAGTCGCTGATGCGACGGAAGTCGGCACCAAATTTGAACGTGTGCTTGCCCTTGGTCCAAGTGACGTTGTCCGAGATTTCGATGGTATTGCTAATCTGTGTGGAAGGATTCGCCCCACCCGTTTGCTGGAAGCCGGTACTCCCAAATAGCACGCTTGGAACTGCCCCATAGGTGCTGACGTTCGGGATTCCCTGCAAGCCGATCTGGTTGAGAATATCTTGCGAATTCACGTCCAGGGTCGTCTGCAGATGGTAACGGCTGTACCCGCCTCGGATTTCGTTCAGCACCGAAGGGGTGATCACCCAGTTGTGGGCAATCGTGAGGGCACTGTCGTTCTCCGGTTGCTGGAAGGGTCCGGTCGAAGGCGAGCCGGCAAGCTCGCAGAAATTCGGACAGTACGGATCGGGAGCTGTTACCACGCTGCGCGATTTGTAGGTGTACCTGCCCCACAAGGTCTGTGACGTCGTCAGGATTTGATCGATGCGGACGTCACCTTGATTGCTCGAAATTGGGGTGGCCATGTTTTCCGAGTAGTTGTTCGTTGTTGCATTCGGTGTCCCCTGATTCGGTTTCGGCATCAGATATTCCAGAAAGTTCGCAGACACTGGCGAGATCGGTACCGCATTACACGCTATAGGCGTACCGTTCGCAAGCTTCAACTGCGTCGTGCTGCCTTCCGGCACTCCGAGATACGAGCACAAATCACCGCTCCTCATGGCCAGGCTCGGCACACTCGTTGTGATAGGAGTTTCGCGCGGGAGGCGCAGCCCTTCATAACTTAAAAAAACGAAAGTCTTATCCCGTTTGATCGGGCCGCCCAGATAACCGCCGAAATCGTTCATTTGCAACTTTGGCTTCTGCACCGCGAAGGGATTGCCCGCATCGAGTGCAGCATTCTCGAAGTTTTCGAACACTCCGCCGTGATAGGTATTGGTCCCGCTTTTGGAAGTCGTCGTGATGTCCGCGACCCCGCCGAACTCGGCGTTGTTATTCGACTGTGTTACCTTCATTTCCGAGATCGAATTAAACGAGGGGAAGAGCTCGTTGATGGGCCCGGCGTATTCAATGGACATGGTACTGATGCCATCGAGCGTTACTGCAGTAAGCGCGCTGGTTGAACCGGCAATCACTAGCGTGTTTCCGTCGGTTTGAACACCCGGTTGCGTCGTCAATGTCGAGATCGGGCTGGTCGAACCGTTCGAACGTGAATAGATCGCTACCGGCAGGTCCACGAGCTCTTTCCCGGTGCGCGTGTCTCCGACGTCGGAAGAATCGGTCGTGATAACACCAGCCGGCTCTTCTTGTACCGTAACCACTTCCGTGGCCTGACCAACTTTCAGAGTCGCATCGACGCGCTGGGTCTCGCGCGCTTGCAGATTGAGATTGGAGTAAGTCATGGTGGCAAAGCCGTTCGCTTGGATTACCAGCTTGTAGGTCCCCGCTTCGATGTTAAGAAAGGAAAAGTTGCCACTATTGTCAGTAATGGTTTTCCGCTCGGCCGACGTCCCTTCACTGACGAGTGTGACGCTTGCCCCACTGACCGCTCCGCCCGTCGAATCCTTGACGGCTCCGACAAATGCTCCGTTTGTGGATTGCGCGTTCGAAGCCGGGGACCACAGAAGAAAAGGGGTAAGAAGGATCGCGAGCGAATAAAGAATCGAATACACGAGAATCTTACAGTCAGACACCAGCCGCATAGAGTGCCTCCCGGCAGCAGCAGAGTTACCTGAAAGGGAGCGAGAAGATTCAACTTCGCAGCCCACACCAACCTTGTGCGCCACGCCGCGAGACATTAATGAATATTTCACAAAAATATCGGTAGCGCCGTATACAAAGTAGCGCTGGATACAAATCCGTGATCGCGAATCCGCTAGTCTTATACTGGTATGTCGTTTGGACCCGTGGGTCTAAGTGAGCGCATTGCTCTCGTGCGATCAGGAGTGGGCGCATGTTAAAGTCACCTGGCTTGCAGCCTTGCGGACGCGAGGGCGACGAACCGATTACTCCGGTATGACCATCACGTTCGAAGCCGGCTCTGCGCGCTGAATTCCTTCGACGAGGTCACAGGAACGCACCCATGGCTCGCTTTCGCCTTTTCTTTCTTGCCGCCTTCTTACTGGCTTTCGCCACCCACGCGCAAGACACCGCCTACCCGCCCGTGTGGGAACAGATTCCCGGTCCCAGTTGCGCCCCCATTCCTCAGTGGAATTCTCCCGATAAGCCGAAAATCTGCACCGAAGCAGAAACTGCGAAGTGGCTTTCCGACATCCGTCATTGGCGCACCGAACATTACATCCGAATGGGATATCAGGATTCCGCGTATTCTCAAGAAACCTTGCGCTGGACGCAATCGAGCTTCGTGCAACCTCAGATGATGGTGCACGATCGCTATTTCTACGACCTTCGTGCTGGTCACTACACGGTCGATCGTTACCTAGAGGATCTCCTCCGCCGGTATGGAGGAATCGACAGCGTCCTCATCTGGCACACCTACCCAAACCTCGGCGTCGACGACCGCAACCAATATGACCTGTTCCGCGACCTACCGGGTGGTCTCGACGCGGTCCGTGAGATGGTCCGCGCATTCCACCAGCGTGGAGTACGCGTATTCTTCCCCGTGATGGTCTGGGACCAGGGAACACACAGCGAAGGGACGCCAGACCCTGACGCAATCGCCAAGGAACTTGCCACTGTCAATGCCGATGGAATCAACGGTGATACCCAGGAAGGAATGCCGGCATCGTTCCGCCGCGCCGCCAGTGCCATCGGACATCCTCTCGCTCTCGAGCCCGAGGCGCCCTTGGCGGCAGACGAAATGCTTGCCTACGACAATATGAGTTGGGGCTACTGGACATACGACTTCGTGCCTTCGGTCAGCCGTTACAAATGGCTCGAGTCGAGGCACATGGTGAATATGTGTAATCGATGGGCCCATGATCATCAGGACGACCTGCAGCAGGCCTTTTTCAACGGGCTTGGGTTCGAGAGCTGGGAAAACATCTGGGGAATCTGGAACCAAATGACTCCGCGAGATGCCGAAGCTCTCCGCAGAATCGCTACGATCGAACGCACGTTTTCCCGTCTGTTGAGCAGCCCCGACTGGGTGCCGCACGTCTACATCGAACAGTTCGGCGTCTACGCCAGCCAATTCCCGTCGCCCGACCAAACTCTTTGGACCATCGTCAATCGCAATCACTACGCCGTGACTGGCCCTCTTTGGAGAGTCCCGTACAGAACAGGCGCACGCTACTTCGACTTGTGGGGCGGATCTGAAATCACGCCGACGCGGGAAGGCGACGAAAACACCATCGCGCTGACCCTCGAACCCGATGGGTACGGTGCCATTCTCGAGACCACCGCGGCTATCGATCCGTCTCTAACAAAACTCCTCTCCGAGATGAGCGCGCTCGCGAAAACATCGCTCAGCTCATTCTCGAAAACCTGGCGGACGCTCCCTCAGACGATCGTTCCTGTCGACGCGACCGCTCCCGCGACCACGCCCCCTTCCGGTATGCTTCGCATCCCGGAAGGCGATTTCACTTTCCAAGTAACCGGAATTGAGATTGAAGGAATGAATGACGAAGGCGTGGACGTGCAATATCCCTGGGAACCCTCGGCACGCCGATACCACAGCCAACCTCTGCACCTGCACACATTTTGGATCGATCAATATCCAGTCACAAATCGCGAATTCAAGAAGTTCCTTGACGCCACCGGATACGCACCGCACGATGCTCATAATTTCTTGCGCGACTGGAAAAATGGCGCCTACCCCGCCGGATGGGACGATAAACCTGTGACCTGGGTATCTCTGGAGGACGCACGCGCCTATGCAAAATGGGCAGGCAAACGGCTACCCCACGAATGGGAATGGCAATACGCAGCCCAGGGCACCGACCGTCGAGTCTACCCCTGGGGGAATGAATGGACCGCCGAGGCCGTGCCTCAACCAGATAAGGAACGCCAGATGGCGCCACCAAGCGATGTTGCATCTCATCCCAAGGGGGCCAGTCCCTTCGGGGTGATGGACCTCGTCGGGAACGTGTGGCAGTGGACCGACGAATACCAGGACGAACATACACGCGCTGCAGTCGTACGGGGAGGCAGTCACTATCAGCCTCAAGGGTCTCGTTGGTACTTCCCTCAGGCGTACAAGCTTTCCGAACACAGTAAGTATCTCTTGATGGCACCGAGCCTCGACCGCTCGGGTGCTATCGGATTCCGCTGTGTCAAGGACTAAGGGTGATTGCGAATATGAATGCAGGGAAAGCGGTTCGCTTTAACCGATTGGTGGCACAGGACGGCAAGACATTCATCGCTGCACTCGACCATGGCATCGCGGGTCTATCCCCCTTGGAGTCTCTTGCGAATCCGCAATGGTTGATTACCGACCTAGCTAATGTCGGAGTGGACGCACTGATCGTGACTCCGGGTATGCTCCGTCGTTTCTCGGACCTGTTTCGAAGACTCGGGATTATCGTGCGCGTCGACTGCGGCCCTACGGCAGCAACCGGTTTGTGGTCCGAGAATCGGCCAGCCGTGTCTGCCGACGACGCCCTAAGACTCGGAGCAGACGCCGTAGTTGCCATGGGCATTGTAGGAGCAGAGGGCGAATCGGAGAGCTTGCACTCGCTGGCGAAGCTCGCTGTTGAATGTGACCGGTCTGGAATACTCCTCGTTGCCGAAATGCTGCCCGGCGGTTTTGCTTCCGGCCAGCCCAACGCTGACCAGATTCGCACCGCCGCTCGAGTTGGAGCCGATATCGGCGCCGACATCATCAAAATCTGCTATAGCGGAGATCCGCAAAGCTTCCGCAACGTCGCAGAAACCTGTTACCGCCCGATTGTGGTGCTGGGCGGATCAAAGCAGGATCCCGACCAGCTGATCGCTTCCTCGAAAGCTGCCTTAGCCGCCGGCGCTAAAGGTGTGGCCATCGGACGAAACATCTGGCAAGCCAAGAACCCAGCTGTCATTTCAGCGAAGCTGGCAACGGCGGTCCATGGTTGAGATTTCCAGCCCGGTCGGACTCATCGTCAATCCAGCGGCTGGCAAGTCGTCTGCCCGGATTGCGGATGTCGTTCCAAAGCTTGTCACCGAGTTTGCAGCAACGACGGTGCTGACGGGCCCGGGCGCCTTGGGTGCGGCTGTCCTCTCGACTTGGAATGGACAAACCGTGGGGCACGATTTTCCGAACGACAATACCCGCGAAACAACCGAAGCCCTTGCTCGATGGATCGTTGGACACCGGCCTTCCGTTTTGATCGTAGTCGGCGGCGATGGAACTCTCTCTGACGTCGCCCAGGTTTGCGCGACAAGTGGTGCCCGCGTTCCGATCCTCGGCGTGGGTGCCGGTTCGACGAATGTCGGCAATCTTGTCACCTGCAAACTCGAACGCGTCGCGGACGTGAAAGTGCGCGACTTAGAAACCTGGAGTCCACCCTGCCTTTCGGCCACTGTGAATGGACAAGACGTCGCGCTGGCCTTTAATGACGTGGTAATTGGCTACACCGTCGTCGGTACTGTCAACGGCGTTCGGACAGACCTCGATGCGGCTCAACGGATGCAAGGCCGTATCATCCATCGTAAACCCCGAGGTATCGGCGGCGGCGAGACCAGAGTCGTAAAGAGAACTCCTCAAAGCACACACACGGTCGGTGCGGGACGCCGCGTCGGCGCCGTGGTTGCAGGTTTCGCTGAACCCAGCTTCATCGGCAAGGCCATTTCGGGTGGAGTTTGCCTGAGCGCACTTGCTGGGCTTCCGGCAGGGTGTGTCGTTTCGAACGTGCCGCTCGTCCGTGTAGGCATGACACCACAGGAAATCCAGGATGCGCCGCCATTGACGACCAAATACGTCAGCCTCTCTGACGATGCGGAAATTCTGGTGCGGAGTGTCAACCCTGGTGCCGTGCTTTGCGTCGATGGAAATCCGGTACGGTGCCTTACCTCTGCAGACTGCGTACAGATCCGTGTGCGCCGCGAGGCCGTCGTGGCATTTCGCTCAAAGAATCGGGAGATCCGATGAAATCACTTAGATATTACGGACCAGGCGCGTTGCAGCTCGAAGAGCAGCCAGAACCCAAGCCGCGGGACGGGGAAGTCTTGATTTCTGTCGAAGCCTGCGGAATTTGTGCGACCGATGTAAAAACCTACTTGCGAGGACATCCGAAAATCAAGCCGGGAGCGGGGCTCGGGCACGAAGTCGCCGGAACCATCATCGAAGCACCTGCTTCCCACCAGTGGAAATCGGGAATGCGAGTGACGGTGGCGCCGTATGTGCCTTGCGGATCTTGTGAGCTCTGCCGAAAGGGAGAGTACAGCCTCTGCCCGCGCTTGTTCGATGATCTCCTCGATCCCGGCGGGTTTAGCGAATTCCTTCGGGTGCCCCGCAGGATTGTGGAACAAGGCATGTTGGCCCTGCCGGATTCGCTCCCAGCCACGACTGGCTGCCTTGCCGAGCCGGTAGCCTGCTGCTTGCACGCTCTCCGCGGCATCGATCTGCAACCGAATGAATCGGTGTTGATCATCGGAGACGGCGTGATGGGGCTGCTGCAAGCCGAGATTGCTCGATCGCTCGGAGCAAGTGTGGTTATCCTCAGTGGTATGACTCCCGCCCGCCTCGAAAGAGCGAAAGACCTCGCGCACGTCGTCGTCAACGCAAGTACGGAGGACGTTTCGTCTGTCGTCGCGAAGTCCACCATGGGATTAGGACCGGATAAAGTTTTGGTCTCTGCAGCCGATAAGCGCGCGGCACAACTCGGACTCGAAGTGGTGCGAAAAGGAGGAGCGGTCAACTTTTTCGCGGGGATGCCGAAAGGAGCCACGTTGGAATTGGACATGAATCGTATCCACTATGACGAGGTCGAATTAACCGGCTCGTTCGGTTTTGCACCGGCGGATTTTCGGGAAGCCGTCGCGCTGATGGCCTCCGGCCAAATCGACCCAGGAAGGCTGGTGACCTCTTACGTCACACTGGACCGCACGATGGACGCCTTGGAGAAACTGGCCCATTTCGAGGGCCTAAAAACCATCGTGCAATGTAGCCGCCCAGGAGCAAACTAGATGGCGCTGGTGGCTCCAGGAGCGCTCCAGGTTTTGTGGTCCCACATCGCTTCTTCAAAATTTATGTTCCTTGTCGGGGAAATTGTATCGATCCCTATGACCGCCATTGTGGTCCTCGAGGCCTTCCACTATCAGGTTCGCTTTTTCCCGCCGCGCATTGTGAAGGTTGAGCGCCGCTGGAATGCCAAAGCCGTCGCCATGATGGCCATGACAGCGGCCCTCTCCGTCCTTTTGCAGGCAGTCAGCGCGCTACTCGTGCTCATCCCTGGATTTCTGACCTTTCGCACCGACGCGCTGGTTCGCTTCCCGTTTGGGGCTATCTTCGGTATGCCCGCGGTATGGGGAACGGCGATCGCCAACCTCGTAGGCGATGCCCTGACTGGATCGCTTTCCCCCGGATCAGTCGCCGGAGCGATAGTTTCGTGGTGGATGGCGTATCTGTTCTATCGCTGTTACCGACGAACCGATCAGTACGAGATGCGCGGAGCGCTCGCATGGCCCAAGTATTATCTGGTCGTCTCCCTTTGGTGCCTTTTGGGTCCTCTGTACCTTTGCACCAATTTTCAGCTGCTGCGTCTATTCCCTTCCGAGATCATCTGGAAGGGCATCTTCCCGGCCGTGGCCGTCACCACCTTCGCGGGCGGACTTCTCGGCCCGCTGGTTGCCCGCGTCGTGGCGCCAGCAGCAGACCGGTGCGGACTCTCGCGCAGCGAAATGGGCTATGAGCAGTCGACAGAGGCCGAAGCCTCGGCGGCAGGATTCCGATGACACCGGTCATCCAAGTTTGCGGCCTCACTTACGCCTATCGTCGGCGAAGCGACCAGCCAGCCTTGAATGGCGTGAATTTGGAGATTCAGAACGGCGAGTTTCTAGCAATCGCTGGACGGGCGGGCGCCGGCAAATCGACTCTCTGCTACGCGCTGAATGGGTTGATTCCCCACAGTTTCGGCGGACGCATGGAGGGGACGGTGTCCGTCTGTGATTTGAATACGCGTCACGCCACGGTAGCGGCGCTCGCCCGCCACGTTGGCTTTGTCATGCAGAATGCGGAGTCTCAACTGATCGGTTTGACGGTAGAAGAGGACATCGCGTTCGGTTTGGAAAACCTCGGCTTACCGCCACAGGAGATCCGGCAACGCATGCGGGACGTCCTCAGCACTGTGGGGCTTGATGTCGACCCGGGACGCTCCCCATGGAGATTGTCGGGAGGTCAGAAGCAACGACTCGCCATCGCCGCTGCAATCGCCATCCGGCCAAGAGTGCTCGTCCTCGACAACCCGACAGCCGAGCTCGATCCGGCGGGCAAACAGGAAGTCATGGCGACACTAGCGCGCCTGAATACGCAAAACGGCACGACCATCATCGTCGTCAATCAGGAGTTGGATGAAGTGTTGCCCTACGCCAGCCGGCTGGTCCTCATGAGTCATGGACAGATACTCGTGGCGGGACGGCCTTCTGACGTTCTTGCCAGCGTCGAGACGGGCGACTCCGCAGGAATACGTTTGCCGGACCTCGCTCGAGCGGCCGTCGAACTCCGAAAAATACGAAAATGGTCTGGACCAATTCCGATGTCGGTGGAAGAGGCCGCTGACCAATTCAGGAGGCTGCATCCCCCCCGCCAAACGTCTGAACCTCCTCAGCGAGGCCTCTCTGCTGGGCTTCGGGAACCTGTGCTGCGAGTGGAGAATGCCTCTTTTTCCTACTCCGACGGAAGAAAAATTCTGCATAGCATTTGCTTGTCCGTGAAACAGGGGGAATTTGTCGCGTTGATGGGCCAGAACGGAGCGGGAAAAACCACACTCGCCAAGCATTTGAACGGACTGCTAGTTCCTACGGAAGGACGCGTGTGGATTAAAGGGTTTGACACGCGTACAACCCGTGTATCGAAGCTGGCAAGGTTCGTCGGGTACGTCTTCCAGAACCCTGATCACCAACTCTTTGCGCACTCCGTCGAGGAGGAACTTCGGTTCGGTCCTCGTAACCTTGGGTGGACCGAACGCGATTGCGATCTGGCGGTGCGTCGCGGCCTGCAACAAATTGGTCATCCGCAACAAGCAGGAGAGGATCCCTTCTTTATGGGCTCCGCGGAACGTAAACTTGTTTCCATCGCTTCCGTCCTGGCCATGGGACCGAGCGTGTTGGTTCTCGATGAACCCGCGACCGGCGCTGATCATCATGCTTCCCTGCAGGTCATGAACTATCTCAAGGAACTCCATCGTGATGGCCTAACGATCATCGTCGTGACCCACGACGTGTCGCTCGCCGCACACTATGCCGATCGTATCCTCGTCATGAGAGCCGGCAGCATCGTGCTCGATGGGACTCCTCGTGAGGTCTTTCAAAAAA
>Ga0335073_10013050_pt1 | contig 11647 bp, 6 predicted proteins | sample Lox_Sample_22_FD_207093 | JGI IMG/M metagenome (GOLD analysis project Ga0335073, IMG submission 207093) | Soil microbial communities from Loxahatchee National Wildlife Refuge, Florida, United States - Lox_Sample_2.2 | ecosystem: Environmental > Terrestrial > Soil > Wetlands | place: USA: Florida... | reverse complement strand
ACGGGCCGAGGTCCTGGGCAGGAACCCGCGGCTGCTTCAATCGGGCCGGCAGACGCGTGAATTCTACGAAGATATGTGGACCAGCCTGAAGCGAGAAGGGCACTGGTCGGGGGAGATCTGGAATCGCGCGAAGGCCGGCCAGATTTATGCGGAAAACCTGACCATCAGCGCGGTACCCGATGCCGCGGGCAAAACAAAGCAATATGTGGCGATGTTTTCCGACATCACTTCGATAAAAGAAAAAGAGCGGCAACTGCGGCACGTCGCCCACTTCGACCTGCTCACCGGTCTGCCCAACCGGGCTCTGCTGGCCGATCGTCTTCGCCAGGGAATGGCGCAATCGCACCGCCTTGGGCACATGCTCGCGGTGGCGTTTCTTGACCTGGATAATTTTCGGGAAGTGAACGATCTCCATGGGCATATGATCGGAGATCAATTGCTGACTGCGATCACGCAGCGGATGCGGAGCGCGCTGCGCGAGGGCGACACGCTCGCGCGGCTGGGCGGCGACGAATTTGTCGCGGTGTTGCTGGACCTCGTTGACATCGAAGAGAGCCTTCCCCTGATGACCAAGTTGCTGACGGCTGCCGGCGAGCCGGTCGCCTTGGGCGATCTCACCCTCCAGCTTTCCGCGAGCATCGGCGTGACGTTCTACCCGCAGGCGGAGGAGGTCGAGCCTGACCAGTTGCTGCGCCAGGCCGACCAGGCCATGTACTACGCCAAGCTGGCGGGGCGAAGCCGGTACCACATCTTCGATCCGAAGCTGGACCGCACGATGCGCGGCCGGCATGAAGACCTGCGACGAATCCGCGTCGGACTCGAGGCGAAGGAATTCGAGCTGTATTTCCAGCCGCGCGTGAACATGTGCACTGGCGCGATCCTGGGCGCCGAAGCGCTGATTCGCTGGAATCATCCGGAGCAGGGGCTGCTCACTCCCGGCCAATTTCTCCCCATCCTGGATGGAAACGCGCTGGTCGTTGAGCTCGGAGACTGGGTTCTGCGCACGGCGTTGGAGCAGATGGAGGAGTGGCACAAGGAAGGGCTCAACATCCCGGTGAGCGTCAACGTGGATGCGATGCAATTGCAGGAGAGCCAATTTGTGAACAAGCTCAGAGAACTTTTCGCTGAGCATCCAGGCATTTCTCCGTCGCGACTGGAGATGGAGGTGTTGGAAAGCAGCGCACTGCAGGACGTCGCGCAGGTTTCCGAAGTGATTCGCACGTGCAATCGTCTGGGAATTTCCTTCGCCCTGGACGATTTTGGAACCGGATACTCATCGCTCGCTTACCTGAAGCGGCTCCCCGTGGATGTGCTGAAGATCGATCAGACCTTTGTGCACGACATGCTCGACGATCCCGAAGATCTGACGATTCTCGAGGGCATCCTCGGATTGGCAAGGTCGTTTCGACGCCAGGCCGTCGCCGAAGGCGTGGAGACGGTGGAGCACGGCTTGATGCTCCTGCGGCTCGGCTGCCAGCTGGCCCAGGGACATGGAATTGCGCGGCCGATGCGCGGCGGCGAGATGCCCGACTGGGCTGCCGAGTGGCGCCCCGATCCGCGCTGGGCCAACGTCTCGTCGCTCGATCCGGCAAACTGGGCGCTGCTCTACGCCAGCGTCGAGCACCGGGCATGGGTCGCTGAGATTGAAGAATTCGTCCTCGGACATCGCCAGATTTTTCCTTCCATGGATCACCACGCTTGCCGATTCGGCTCCTGGCTGGACGCCGAGGTTGCGGCTGGTCGCGGCGAGCGTGCCGGCTTTCAGACCATGGACGCCCTTCACCAGCGACTCCACAACTTCGCCAACGAGATCTTCGACCTCAAGAAGATGCACCAGGAGAAGGCGGCGCTCGCGGGTCTTACAGAGCTTCATGGGTTGCGGGACGGGATGCTCGACCGCCTGCAGTATTTTGTGCAGTCGCACTGAGTCCGCGTTACTCCCGCAAGGCCAACAGGACGCCGGGGCAATCGTGGATGTTAGACTGAGCCACAGAATTCATCGCGGGCCCGGCGCGAAACAGGTCTTACCGCATCGTTGGGAGCAGTGTGGATGCGTCAACGGGCGAAGTGTGTTCGGCAGATTCCCGAACCATGAAGGAAACAAGCAGCGTGATGGAGATCAGTGAAACCATCCTGGTTACCGGGGGCGCGGGCTTTATCGGCTCGAACTTTGTATTGCAGTGGATTGAGAAGGCCGGCACGCCGCTGGTGAATCTTGATGCCCTGACTTACGCCGGCAACGCGGAGAACCTGGATTCGCTCAAAAATGATCTGCGCCACCACTTCGCGCAAGGCGATATCTGCGATGCCGAACGTGTGGCCTCACTCTTTCGCAAGCACCGGCCGAGGGCCGTTGTTCATTTTGCGGCAGAGAGCCATGTCGATCGGTCTATTGCCGATCCCGGCGCATTTATTCGCACCAACGTGCAAGGCACTTTTACGCTGCTCGACCAGGCCAGGCGATTCTGGCTGGGGCTCGATGAAAACGGGAAGAAGGATTTTCGCTTCCTCCATGTCTCCACCGACGAGGTTTATGGCTCGCTGGGCCCAAGCGACCCCGCGTTTTCCGAGACCACGGGGTACGCGCCGAACAGTCCCTACGCGGCGTCGAAAGCTGCATCGGATCACCTGGTGCGCGCCTATCATCACACCTTCGGGCTGCCGGTACTGACGACGAACTGCTCGAATAATTACGGCCCGTACCAGTTCCCCGAGAAGCTGATTCCGTTGATGATCCTGAACGCGAACGAGGGCAAGCCCCTGCCGGTTTACGGCGACGGGAAAAACGTGCGCGACTGGTTGTTTGTTGAGGATCACTGCGCGGCGATTCGCACCGTTCTCGATCGCGGACGAGTGGGAGAGACATACAACATCGGGGGCAATAGCGAACGGAAGAATATCGACGTAGTGGCCACGATCTGCGACCTGGTGGATGAAATGCGGCCGGACGCAAAAATTGGGCAGCGCCGGAAACTCATCACGTATGTCGCCGACCGCCCGGGACATGATCGCCGCTACGCGATCGATGCGACAAAGATCGAACGTGAATTGGGCTGGCGTCCCGCCGAGGGGTTTGAGGGCGGATTGCGCAAGACCGTGGCCTGGTACCTGCACAACAGCGCGTGGATCGAGAACGTGCGTACCGGCGCTTACATGGACTGGATCCGCCGCAACTATGACGAGAGGGTTCCGCAATGAAGGGGATGATTCTCGCGGGCGGCTCGGGAACGCGGCTCTATCCGGTGACCAATGCGGTCATCAAGCAACTGCTTCCGGTGTACGACAAGCCGATGATCTACTATCCCCTGAGCACGTTGATGCTGGCAGGATTGCGCGACATTCTCATCATATCGACGCCCCAGGACACGCCGCGCTTTGTGGAGCTGTTGGGCGACGGCAAGCGGTGGGGAATCAACCTGCACTATGCGGTGCAACCCAGCCCGGACGGCCTTGCGCAGGCCTTTCTCATCGGGCGGGAGTTTATCGGCAACGACACCAGCGCATTGATCCTCGGCGACAACATCTTCTATGGGCAGTCGTTTTCGCGCCATTTGCAGCGCGCGGCGACAGTGCAGCACGGCGCGGTTGTCTTTGCGTATCCGGTGCACGATCCCGAGCGCTATGGGGTGGTGGAATTTGACCCTCATGGCTGCGCCGTCAGCATTGAAGAAAAGCCGGCCTCTCCCAAATCGCGCTATGCGGTCACGGGCCTTTACTTTTATGACCGGCAGGTTGTCGATCTCGCCGCCTCTCTCAAGCCGTCGAAGCGCGGGGAACTGGAGATTACGGATCTGAACCGGCTTTACCTCGAAGCCGGGTCGCTCAAGGTCGAGGTCATGAGCCGCGGCATGGCATGGCTCGACACCGGTACCCACGATTCACTCTTCGATGCCAGTAACTTCATCCAAACGATCCAGAGACGCCAAGGCTTGAAGATCGCATGTCCCGAAGAGATTGCGTTCCGGCTCGGGTATATTGACGGCGATCAGCTCGAAGAATTAGCCAAGCCCGTGCTCAAGAGTGGATACGGACAATACCTTCTCGCCTTGCGAAACGAACCACATGCTGCCACGGATGCGGACGCATAGATGAAGGTTGAAGAGACAGCTTTGGAAGGTGTGCTCCTGCTGACGCAGCCGGTCTTTCGCGATGGCCGCGGGGCGTTCCTCGAAACTTGGAATCAGCGCACCATGAGCGAGGCCGGATTGCCCTCGACCTGGGTCCAGGACAACTTTTCCGTGTCGAAGAAGAACGTGGTGCGCGGAATTCATTACCAGGTGACTCAGCCGCAGGGAAAGCTGGTTCGCGTCACTCATGGGGCCGTGCTCGATGTTGCGGTGGATTTGCGCCGCAGTTCCCCAAACTTCGGCAAACACCTTGCCGTGGAACTCGACGGCGAAAGCGGGCGCATGCTTTGGATCCCCGTCGGATTCGGCCATGGATTCCTGGCGCTGACCGAAGCAGCCGGGTTCGCCTACAAGGTGACAGACTACTATTCTCCCGCCGGAGAACGGACCATCGTGTGGAACGATGCCGATCTCGCGATTCCGTGGCCGGTGCAAGCGAACGACGCGATCGTATCGGAGAAGGATAAGATTGGCGCTGCATTGCGCGAAGCCCAGGTTTTTGCGTGAGCACGCTTCCCCGCATCCTCATCCTTGGCGCCAATGGGCAAGTCGGATATGAACTGCAGCAGGGATTCGCTGGGAGCAGCGAAGTCGTCGCCTGCGATCGCAGCCAAATCGATTTGACCGATGCCCGCCGGATCCGCGCCGTCGTGCGCAACGCGGCGCCGGATGTCATCTTGAACGCTGCAGCCTACACCGCCGTTGATCGCGCGGAGTCAGAGCCGGAGGCGGCAATGGCCGTGAACGGAGTGGCCCCGGGAGTCCTGGCCGAGGAATCCTCGCGGCTTGGGGCATTGCTCGTCCACTACTCAACGGATTATGTCTTTGATGGAAGCAAGACTGGGCCTTGGGTGGAGACGGATGCCCCTAATCCGCTGAATGTCTATGGCGCCACGAAGCTCGCAGGCGAGCGCGCGATCGCCGAGGCCGGCGGCAGTTACCTCATCTTTCGCACCAGCTGGGTCTATGGGCCGCGTGGGAATAACTTCCTGTTTACGATGCTGCGATTGGGCAAACAGCGTGACGAGTTGAAGATTGTGGATGACCAGTTCGGCGCGCCGACCGCAGCGCTGGAACTGGCTAACGCAACCCATGCGGTTGTGACGAAGATCTTGTCAGAAGGCGGCTCGGCCGCAACGCGGTCTGGAATTTATCACATGAGCTGCGGAGGCGTCGTTTCCTGGTGCGGGTTCGCGAAGGCGATCTTCGAACGGAGCCGTCTGGTGTTGGGAGGAAAGATTCCGCTGGTCCACCCCATCCCGGCGAGCGAGTATCCGACCCCGGCCAGGCGTCCACAGAACTCCGTCCTATCCAACGAGAAGCTTTTCAGGCAGTTCGGCGTTCGGCTTCGCGACTGGCAAGCTGCACTCGATGCCGTAATCCAGCAACTCGATCGCGCATCACCGCGTTGATCGGATCTTCGATGGCAGTCTACTGGATCACGCTGAGCGACGCTGCTCCCAACGCGAATTGTGAGAACAGCTGCGACCAATCGAGCAAGCCGCGCAATGCGCCAGGCCGAAAGGTTTTTTCCGGCACCACAATCGTATCGCCCGGATACATGTGCAGGTTGAGGAAGCCATTTCCCCATAGCCCGTTGGTGGTGTCGTAGGCGACTACTTCGCCGTCGGCGCGAATCACAAAAGTGCGCTTTCGGTCGGCGTCGCGGTTGATCCCCCCGGCCATATCCAGATAGCTGCGGACGCGATGATCGGACGAATAAAGGAACGAGTTCTGGTTGTTTACCGAACCGACGACGTTCACGCTGGCCGGGATGGGAGGGATGATGAAACGATCTCCATCTTCCAGCGTAATGTCGGGAAGTGTCGCGATGCCGGTGCTGCCCGGCTTGAATTGCAAAACAATTCGGCCGGTTGCGCGAATCTGGCGAAGCCGGGTAATCAGTTCGCGTTCGCTGGCCTGCGCCGCGTTCCCGCTGGCCAGATCCTGAGCCGACGATACAGGTGAGGCGGCGAGGGCAAGGTTGCCCCGCTGAATGCGCATGTCAAGGCTCTGTACGTACTCGTCGATACGGGCCTGCTGTACTACCCGGGTCGATTCGCGGGTGAACTCGGAGCCGTAGAGATAGGCATTCGGGGTCAGGCCGCCGGATCGCTGCACCAGCTGGCGCAGCGTCTCACCCGGTTGGACCGTGTATAACCCGGCATGCACAAACTCGCCTTCGAGTTTGACGAGCTTTGTCTGTTGCGCGATGGGGACGCGAATGTCGGCTTCGGAGAGGATGGAAACCACGTCACCCGCTTGCAGCTCGAGATCCTGCGATGAGTCGTGCTGGAGCACCAGCTTGCCGAGATCGAACGGAATCAGAACAGTCTTCAGCGTATTCGCGTCAAGCCTCTGGACGACCGCATAGTCCCAGTCGATTTCCGGAGCGCTCGAGCTGATGTCCAGCTTCTGCGCCGATCGGGGTATGCGCGTGGACATCGATTCCTCTTGCCCTGCAAGGGAGGTACTGGAGCCTCGTTGTTGTGCCGTCAGAGATTGTTGCTGGGGGTTGGGGGAGTTGGGGTCTTGCGAGTTGAGATATTGATCTTGTGGGAAGTTTTGGGGGTACTGTGTTCCGTATTGATCCTGCTGCAGGGCGCCTTGATCTTGCTGCGCAGTTGCGCTTTCCGGGCTTTCCGGATTGATGAGCATCCCATTCCGAGACGAAGGAGATTGGGAGAGCGGAAGCGTGACCGGTTGGTTGTCTTGCGGCTGGCGCATCCACGAGAAACCCGGGATGGGCTCAAACTCTGGAGCAGGCAATCCGAGCTGCGTGCGTTTCCACCAGTAATTGCGGGTAAGCAGCGATTCCTTATCCGGGATCAGCTCGCTGACGTGCATTCCCGGGTGCCACGCGAAGCGCCCGGGATTGGCAATGTTGCCGCGAAGCATCACCGTTTTCTGGTATTGGGGAACCATTGAAAACACGCGCACAAGGTCGCCTTCCGCAAGCTGCGTCGCGAGACCGGTTTGGTCATACGCGACTTCCATTGCCTGGCGCGCGCTGTGGTTGTCAATGCGTTCGATGGAAACACGGGTTTCCGAAGCGACGGTCGAAAGGCCGCCGGCGTCGGCGATCAAGTCGGCCAGAGACTCATTGGCGCGGAGTTCGTAGATCGCCGGAACCCGCACGCTGCCGGTGATGGCTGCCTGGGCGCCGGCCGGCGGGATGAAGATCACATCGCCGGAAGCGAGTTTAACGTCGGTTGATTTGTCTCCGCGAATCAAGAAGGCGTACAGGTCAAAATCGGTAACGGTTTCACTGCCGCGACGGACCTGGATGTGTCGCAACGATCCTTGAACGGAAGGTCCGCCGCTGGCGAAGAGAGCATCGATCAGCGTGCTCAGCGAACTCACTGTGTAAACACCCGGCCGCCTGGCTTCGCCTGCGACGTAGATCTGCATGGCGCGAATCTGCCCGACATCCACTTGGAGGTCGAAATTTCGATAGACACGACCCAGCGCTTCACGCAGGTGTTGGTCGAGTTCGTTTGCCTGCAGACCGGCCACGTGGACAGGCCCAACCTGCGTGATCGGCACGTAGACTTCCCCGGAACGATCGACTGTGACATTGCCCTGGTAGTTGATCTGTCCCCAGACGCGAATCCGCAACACGTCGCCAGGACCCAGAATGTAGTTCGACGGAACCGGCGCCAAATCTAAAGGGGCGAATGTCGAAGGCACATTCTGGAAAAGGCTCGCGCCGAAGATTGGAAGAACCTGGCCAGTTGTGGATGCTGTGAACTTCTGGAACTCAGTGAGAGGCTCTGGCCGTAAGATTGGCCGCACTTGTTGCTGGTTTCGGTTCAGATTTCTCTGGGTCAGGGACTCGATGTCCGATCGGTTGAGAATCTGTTGTTGACCCGGAAGCCCAGAATAGCCGCCAGCGCCCGGAAGACGCATCTGCGGGGAAACACCAAGGTTGGTTTGGTCGGAAGACTGGCCGCTGCATTGCGGAGTGCTCGCCAGAAGGGGGTCGGAGCAGTCCCAGGTATTCGAATTCTGCAACGAGCCGGGGGCGGATTGCTGGTCTTGAGCAAGGAGTACTGTGGCGAAGAAGAAAGGAAGATAGACGGGAAGAAATCGCTTGAATCGCCGGCGCGATGTCGAGAGATGATTACAGTCAGTGGCGGCATTGCTGCGGCTTCTGCCGGACTGCAGAAAGCTCATATGCGATGAGTCTAACACGCGCATTCCATTGGAGAACCTATGCAAAATGACGCGGGGATATCCGAAATAAGCCTGCTTCGTTAAGGTTTTGCACAGGACGGACCAGGCAAGGAAAGGGTCGAATGGGTTTGCCTGAGAAAACGCGTTGATCTGCGGTTCACGGAGGAGCTTTTGAGATCTGTATTTGAGAGGGTTTCTTCGCAAACTATTAACTAAAAATGTAATGATCAAGCGAATAATATCACGTCGCGTCTCAAGAACCCGTCTAATAGAGAATTAGAAAAGAGACCCGGAAAGATTTTGCATCGGGCAACCTTGATTCGTGCAAGGGCATCGGCTGTGTATGTGACTTATGTCACAGTACATGCGGAGCTCTCGCGAGTAGTTTTCTGGTGGAGATTGTTTTCAACTTACGGCAGGATTTAGGTGGCAATTAGTTGAAAAGAGCACAGCCCCGAAGTTTCGCCTTTTTATCAATTTTGCAATCTCAATCATTCGATGTCTGGTATCCTGTTCGGAGTGAAATAGCCGGATTCAGTTGCAGGCCGATCAGATGGTCTGACATGACCTAATGCAGGGACTCGATAACTCAGGGTTCTATGCAGCTGTGATTTGCGACTGACTCGGGGATGCCAACCACTCGACTGCAAACAAGCAGGCTCTCGACTTGCCTTTGGTTGTGTAAGGTACTGCAACATAACTGCACGGTAGGGCGACGGTGACTGAAGGAACCAGCCAACCGGGACGCAAGATCACAATAGGCAAGGTTCCTTATAAGAATAGGATTTGAAGCTTGTCACTCGTGGAGGGTGAATTGAGTCCCAAGTCGCTTCTTCCCGCAACTTTTAGCGCCGCCTTGGATGAATCGGGAGACACTAGAGTTTCAGAGGGCGCTGAACTAGTTGAGAGACAGTCACAAGTCCGAAAACCAGCATTGAACCCGCGTTCTTCGATCCACCTGGTGGGGGATCGGGTAAGCGCGTGGTCGCGCTCGTCCATGAAGCGCTTTTTCGATTGCGCATGCATTGTCCCGGTTGCGCCTTTGTTGATTCCGCTGTTTCTGATCATTGCTCTGGCGGTGCGACTTACCTCAAAGGGACCGGTGCTCTTCCTTCAGAAGCGAATGGGCCGTCATGGTCGCTGTTTTACGATTGTGAAGTTTCGCACGCTCGAGCATCGCGCCAACATGACGCATCAGTCGGTGACTACGACCGAGAATCAGCGTTTCACCCCCGTTGGACCTTTTCTTCGCCGCTGGAAGCTGGATGAATTGCCACAGCTCTGGAATGTGTTAACGGGCGATATGAGCCTGGTGGGCGCGAGGCCGAAACTCCCGGAGCACCAGATCGGCGAGTTACAGTGCCGCCCGGGAATCACGGGTGCGGCAACAATCGCTTTCGCACGTGAAGAGAGTTTCCTTACCCAGCTGCCTAAGCAGATTCTCAACGAGTACTATCACGAGCGGATTCTTCCAGCGAAGCAACAGTTGGATGTCGATTACATGGCGCGGGCGACATTTTCGTCGGATTTCAAACTTCTGGTGGACACGGTTCTGCGGCGCTGGGACTCATCGGTGATGGAAGAGATCTTGAGCGGTGCAATCCCGGAGCAGAGCCCGAGTATGCAGACTCTGCATCCAGCCCGTGCGCATGTTTCCATCCTGTCTACTGACGTAGACCTCTCGGCGGAGCAGCAATTCACCGAGGCTTGAGACCGCCGCTCGAGCGGACTCCGCAAAACCTCGACACTAACTGCACCGGATCACTCCAGCCAATCAGAAAAGGCAGCCCGCACAGCGGCTGCCTTTTTATCCTTGCAAGGGGGGATGGGGGATGCCCTTCCTGGGGTCGGGTCAACTCATGGAATCCATGTGATCTGGGCATTCACAACTGCGTCACTCTGAGCGCCTGACTTATAGATTGGGGCTTTCCAGGATTCATATTGGACTGACCCGCGTACTTCGACGCTCCTGGTGATCTTTTTGCATGCGTACACCTCGAAGTCATTCTGCGTGGTGCCACCAGGGATGAAGACTTTGGCCGCCTTTGCATTGCGGTACACGACCTGTATCTCCTCTTCGGGAGAGAGGTGATAGGTGAGCCAGGCTTGGCCGCCCTTCCCTTCACGGCCGACCCAGTCGCCGACGAGAAAGCCCTTGTTGGTCGGGCCCTGTCGCTGGACGGATTCCCAATACAGAAACTGCCCTTGATCGATTGGCGTTCCATTTGGGTTGTAATGACTGACTGGTGAGGTGTTGGCGCCCTCGATGCGCAGATCCATGTGCTCCAAACCTGGTATGCGCGCGAAGTACAGGCCCGGATGCACGCCAGCACGCCGGGGTGCGCTGATGGGGCTGACGTCGTCGTGGACGAGCGAATCGGTGTAGAGCGTGATCCACTTACGGCGGAACGGAAGCCGGTAGCTGAAATCGAAGGTGCCAAAGCGCGCTCCTGGGTCATTGGCAGAAGCCTTCTGCGCAACAGTCACGTTCTGGAAACTGAAGAAGCTGTGGAGAAAGGTGTGGAGCGTAATTGGTTCATGTCCTTTGCCGCCCCAGATCACCATGCGGTCAAGGCCAAATTCCAGATCTGGAAAAGGCTTGAAGCTGAGTTTCTCCACGTGCACCCACGGATCGTTGGGATAGGTGTGCCCTTTCAGGCTGCCCACAAAAAAGTCATAGCGAAAGGGCCCCGTAAGCTTCGAGAGCAGAGGAATCCGAAACGGCTCAACCCGGTTGATCTCAAAATCGTAGATATTTTCTGCGTTGTTGCTCCACAACATCGACGCCCCCTTGTCGGGGCCCATCCAATGGTCGTCTTTCCCGATCGAGACTTCGTGCCCGAGCAGATGGTAGGAGAGATTGGCCTCCACAATGCGCGCATCGTTTGCCGCGGCAATCGGGCCCTCCGGGATGGTGTCCTGGACGGGGTTAGTCGTGGAGGGAATGTCGTCGATCGAGTTGGACAACAAGGCAGCGAGGGTTGGCGAGTACCCTGCAGCGGACGGCGCCCGTTGGAATTCCCCGCGAAAGTAGAGCGTGAATCGCCCCGCTTCGGCGCGTCCGCTGAAGCCGCTGTAATCGTTGAAGCCCGGTTCATAAGGCCGGCCGTAGTCGTCGACGATCGTCTGTCCCAAGTGAAAGCTGTCGCGCAGCGTGGTTCCGCCGATCCCGCGAAAAGCCGTGTACACCCCTTCCAATTCGGCGCGAGGGCGGCCCAGATGGGTAGAGCGATCGAGATCCGGCCCCACTTGGCGCCACAGCGCTGCATAGATGGCGAGTGCCTCATCGTTGTTGGCGTCGGACTGGATTCGATCCGCGCAGAGCTGGAGCATGTGCGCGATGC
>Ga0335073_10013049_pt1 | contig 11647 bp, 8 predicted proteins | sample Lox_Sample_22_FD_207093 | JGI IMG/M metagenome (GOLD analysis project Ga0335073, IMG submission 207093) | Soil microbial communities from Loxahatchee National Wildlife Refuge, Florida, United States - Lox_Sample_2.2 | ecosystem: Environmental > Terrestrial > Soil > Wetlands | place: USA: Florida... | reverse complement strand
GCGACGGCGTTCGTCGACTGGTACCTCGCCGCTGTCGAGGCGGCGGAGCTCACCGACAAGCGCTACCCGGTGAAGGGGATGAACGTCTGGCCCCCCTACGGGCTCGCCGCGCGCCGCCTCCTGGACGCCGTGCTCGTCCGCGCGATCGAGGCGACCGGATCGTCGGCGGTCGAGTTTCCGACCCTGATCCCCCGGACGGAGTTCCAAAAGGAGGCCGAGCACATCAAGGGGTTCGAGGGGGAGGTCTTCTGGGTCACCCGCGGCGGGACGAGCGAGCTCGACATCCCCCTCGCGCTCCGGCCGACCTCGGAGACGGCGATGTACCCCATCTTCGCGCTCTGGGTCCGCTCGCACCGGGACCTGCCGCTCAACGTCTACCAGATCGTCAACACGTTCCGCTACGACACCAAGACGACGCGGCCGTTCTTCCGGGTCCGGGAGATCCACTTCTTCGAGGAGCACACCTGCCAGCTGGACGAGGCCGGCGGGGTCGGGCGCGTCCGCTCGAACCTCGCCGCGTTCCGGCAGATGGCCGAGGCGTTCGCCCTCCCGTACGTCACGCTCCGGCGGCCCGATTGGGACAAGTTCCCCGGGGCGCGCTACTCGCTCGCGTTCGACTCGCCCCTCGGGGGGCCGCACACGTCCCAGCTCGGGACGGTCCACTACTACCACGAGAACTTCGCTCGCCCGTACCAGATCCAGTACGAGGCGGCCGACGGGACCCAGCGGTTCGTCCATCAGACGACGTTCGGGCTCTCCGAACGGCTCCTGGGCGGGATCGTGGCCGTCCACGGGGACGCGAAGGGGGTCGTGCTGCCGACCGCGGTCGCGCCGTACGAGGTCGTGATCGTGCCCGTCGTCACGGCCGCGTCGGGCGACGCGCCGCTCGAGGCGGCGCGCGCGCATGCCGACCGGCTGCGTCGCCACGGCCGTCGCGTGCACCTCGACACGCGGGACGACCGCCCGGGCGCCAAGTACTACCACTGGGAGGCGCGCGGGGTGCCGCTGCGCCTCGAGGTCGGCCGTCGGGAGGCCGAGCAGGGCTCCGTCACGACCGTCGATCGGCTGGGCCGTCGCTCGACGATCGCCGCGGACGTGCTCGAGGCGGAGGTCGCGGCCCGGCTCGCGGACTTCGATGCCGCGCTCCGCGCGCGGGCCCGCGCGCAGTTCCGGGACCGGTTCCGGGTGGTCCGGTCCCTGGCCGAGCTCCCGGGGAGCGCGACGGTCGCGGTCCTCTCCTGGTGCGGCCGGGAGGCGTGCGGCCACGCGATCGAGACCGCGATCGACGGAGCGCTCCTGGGGACGCCCGAAGAGGAGCTCCCGATCCCGGTGGACGCCCCGGGTCCGTGCGTCGCGTGCGGGGAGACGGCCGAGGCGCGCTGGGCGGTCGCCGCGCGACCGATCTGATCCGCGCCTACGGCTCGGTCGACAGCGGGGCCGGTGGGCTCGGCAGGACGAGCCACATCCCGGCGAGGCCGAACAGGAGCAGCGTGATGAACACGGCGTACACGCCGTTGTCGAACCAGACGCGGAACGAAACGCCCCACCAGACGTAGAAGGCGACCGCGAGCACGACCAGGAACGCGAACCCCCAGAACGAGACCTTGCGCGCGAGCGACATCTCGCGCGGTCGGCCGGCGGGGGCGGGCGTCGGCGCAGCGGGCGCGTCCGGGGCCATCGACGCGTTCGAGCCGGGGCGCGTTAGATAACCCTTGCGGGACCGCGACGGCGTGGGGGGTCGACCTCGCCCGGGGTCCGACGCCAGCCTTAACGTTCGCCGGCGGATAGAACGCGGTCGATGGCGGGCAGCGCCGAAGGTCCCGTCGCGGCCCGGCGCCCGGGCGCGACGTCGTTCGAGGAGCTCTCAGCCGAGGAGCACCGGATCCTCGCGTACGCGAGCGCCATCGGCTCGGAGTTCGACTTCGACCTCCTGGTCGGGGCGATGGGGACCGACGAGGAGCTGCTCGCCGAGCGGCTCGAGCGCCTCGTCCACGCGGGGGTCCTGAGGGAGCGGCCCGGGGGGGACCGGTTCGGCTTCGTCGAGGAGGAGTTCCGCGCGCGGGTCTACCGGTCGCTCACGGAGAGCCGCCTCCGGGTGCTGCACCGGAAGATCGCCGAGGTCCTCGAGCGCATGCACCCCCAGCCGTCCGCGGAGATCCTGCGCGAGCTCGGCCGGCACTACTTCCTGGGGAAGGTCCCGGAGAAATCCTATCGCTACAACCGGCAGGCCGCGGAGGAGGCCCGGGCCGCCGAGGAGCCGGAGGTCGCGACCCACCACCTCCAGCGCGTCCTGGTCGACCTCGCGGCGCTCGGTGGAGAGCGCCGACGCGAGGAGGTCGACGTCGCCGAGAGCCTCGGCGACCTCTACTTCTCGATCGGCGACTACGCCGCGGCGGACCGGTACTACGCGGAGGCGCTCGACCGGATCGGCGTCGAGGAGCCGCGCGTCCGGGGCCGCCTGCGGCTCGCGCGCGCCGAGGTCGCGCGCGAGCAGCTCAACGTCCAGGAGGCGACGCAGGGCGCGGTCGAGGCCCGGCACCTGTTCGAGTCGGCCGAGGACCCGCTCGGCGTCGCCCAGACCTACCGCCTCCTCGGACGGATCGCCTTCCAGCGCGGCGCCTACCGGGATGCGCTCGAAGAGAACATGCGCGCGCTCGACCTCCTCGGGCCCACCGCCGACCCCCGGCTCCTGGGCCGGCTCTCCATCGACATCGGCAACTCCTTCGCGCTGCTCGGCCCCGAGGTCCGCTCGGTGGCGGTCGAGTGGTACGAGCGGGCGATCGACCGCCTGCGTCAGGCCGCCGACTGGCCCGAGCTGTCGCGCGCCTACCACAACCTCGGCGTCGCGGTCGGCGAGCTCCAGCCGCAGGATGGGCTCGACTACCTCGAGAAGGCCCAGGAGGCCGGGGAGCGGGCCCACGATCCGCGCTCGACGGGGCGATCGCTCCTGTCGGGCGTCGAGCTCCGGCTCGCGCTCGGCCAGCTCGACGAGGCGGAGCGGGACAACGAACAGGCGGGGCGCCTCCTCGGCCGGCTCACCGACGACCTCGGCCTCCAGCTCGTGGAGGTCAACCGGGGCCAGATCGACGAACGACGCGGCCAGTGGGAGGACGCCGAACGCGCCTACGAGCGGGCCGCCGACATCTGCCGACGCTTCCACCTGCCCGCCGACGAAGCGGAGGTCGAGTTCCACCTGGCCCGGCTCCGGTTCAAGACCCGCGATCTGGAGGGCGCCCGTCGGGCGCTGCGGCTCGCGGCCGATCTCGGCCTCACCGAGCTCCGGCCGACGCTCGCTCCCGCGTTCGACGACCTCAAGCGCCAGCTCGACCGGGCCGGCCCCGAGGACTCCGCGGAGGCCCCCGGGAGCCTCCGGCCGGCCGACCCGCGCCCCGGAAGAGAGTTATAAGCCGGGGCCGAGCTAAACGGGCGCGTGGCAGCGGGCCGGGACGCGCCGCGGGGGTCGGCCGCGCCGCTGTTCGGCCGCGAAGAGATCGCGCGCGACCTGCGCCGGCTGCTCGAGCAGGCGGCCGAGCACCACGGCTCCGGCGTCCTGCTCGTGGGCGCGGCCGGCATCGGGAAGACCCAGATGCTGCGCTGGCTCGCGGCCCGCGCCCGGACGCGGGGGTTCGTGGTCCTCACCGGCCGCGCCCTGCCCGAGGAGCTGCCCGCCCCGTTCTCGCTCGTCCGGGACCTGACCCGATCTCCCGAGGCCCGGACGCCGCCCGAGCGTTCGGACGAGCCCGACGTGAGCCCCGGGGCGATCTTCCTCGCCCCGTTCGCCGACGCGGCCGGAGACCGCGAGCGGTCGGGAGCCGGTGCCGCGACCGACGACTCCGAGGCCCTGCTCGCCCCGATCTTTGGCGAGGAGGCGGGGGACGTCGCCTCGAGCCGGGACGAGCTGTTCGGGCGGCTCTCCGACCACCTCCTCGGCCTCGCTCGGACGCGGCCGCTCCTGATCGCGATCGACGACCTCGCCTTCGCCGACAGCTCGTCGCTCGAGTTCTGGCGCCGGTTCCTCGGCGAGATCGCCGGCGAGGCGGTCGCCTTCCTCGCGACCGCCCCGCTGCTCGAGGACGGGCCCCCGCGCTCGCGCGACGCGATCGCCGGCCTCGAGCGCCAGCCGACCGTGCGCACGATCCCGATGCGCCCGATGACCGTCCCCGAGGTCGGCGAGTTCGTCCGGTGGATCTCGGGCGGCCGGGACCCGGACCGGGCCGACGTGCTGCGCTGGCATGCCCAGACCGAAGGGAACCCGTTGTTCGTGGAGCAGCTCGTCCGGACGTCGATCGGGGGGACCCGGCCCGTGGCGCCCGTCGACGAGCCGTCGGGGCGCGATGTCACCGAGATGCTGCTGGCGCGCACCCGGGCCCTCGGCGAGGCTGAGGGGCGTCTGCTCACCTACGCCGCCATCCTCGGGAAGGAGTTCGACTTCCCCAAGCTCGCGGCCGTCGCGGGGAAGGGCGAGGAGCGGGTCACCGAGAGCCTCGACCGCCTGGTCCAGGACGGGCTCGTCCGAGAGAAGGGCGGCGAGGTCTACGAGTTCGTCTCGGAGGCGGTCCGCCTCGCGGTCTACGGCGAGCTCACCGAGACCCGACGCCGGCTCCTCCACCGCAAGGCCGGCCGCGCGCTCGAGGGGTCGCGCACCGCGAGCGACACCGAGCTCGCGCGCCAGTTCTACCTCGGCCGGGACGATGCGAAGGCGATCGAGTACAACGACCGCGCGGCGCAGAGCGCGAAACGGGCGTTCGCGTTCGAGACCGCCGGCGCGCACGTCGCGCGCGCGCTCGAGGCGGCGCGGCGCTCCGGATCCGCGGACCCGCGGGCCGAGCTTCGCTTGCTGGTCGAGCAAGGACGGCTGTTCGAGGAGGTCGGGAACCTCCCGCGGGCCGACGAGGTCCTGCTCGAGGCCGTCGAGCTCGCCCGGGCGCGGCCGGGCTCCGACGCCGAGCTCGGCCGGGCGCTCCTGGGGCTCGCCCAGACCCGGACCGACCAGGCGCAGTACTCGTCCGCGGCGCTCCTGGGCAACGAGGCCGCGGAGCTCCTCGGACGGGTCGGGAGCTGGCGCGAGGCGCTCGACTCGCACCGGGTGCTCGGCACGATCGCCTGGCGGGTCGGCAACATCCCCGAGGCCGAACGGCACCGCCGGCAGGCGCTCGCGATCGCGGAGAGCGACGGGAGCGCGCTCGACCAGGGCCAGGCGCTCGTCGACCTCGCGAACACCGTCGTGCCGCTCGGCGCCGACGGGTTCGAGTCGGCGCTCTCCCTCTACACGCGGGCCGCCGATCTGTTCGCGACCCTCGAACACCACGCCGCGCAGGCGCGCGTGCTGATGAACCGGGCCGTGCTCGAGTACGAGGCCGGACGGACCGACGAGGCGTTCGCCGACCTCGGCCGGGCGATCGTCGCCGCCGAGCGTTCCCGCTCGCCGATCTGGATCGGCTACTGCCATCTCAACCTCGCCCAGTGGAACGCCGAGCAGGGGCGCCCGGGTCCGGCGCGCGCCGCCCTCGACCGGGCGGTGCAGGCCGTCGGCCCGCTCGGCGACCGGCTCGCCACCCAGCAGGTGGCGATGACCCGCGGCATGCTCGCGGAGGCCGAGCACGCGTTCGATCTCGCCGAGTCGCACTACCAGGACGCCCTCGCCCAGGCCCGGACGATCGGGATGCCGGTCGAGGTCTCCGAGATGCTGTTCCGCCTCGCCCACCTCGCCCACGCGCGCGGGGACGAGGCCGCCGCGCGCGAGCGGCTTACCGAGGCGCTCGCAGCCGACCTCCGCGCCCACCGCCCCGACCTGGTCGCGCGCGTGGCCGCGCTCGAGGAGGCCCTGCGCGGCGACGGGAGCCGGGGTTAAGCCGCGGTCCCGCTCCCCCGCCGCGTGACGACCCCGCCCGGTCCGGGGCGCACCGCCCCCGACGGCTCCCCGTACCCGGACCGGACGACCCCGGGGTTCGAACGCGACGTGCGGCGGATGTTCACGCACATCGCCGAGCGCTACGACTGGTTCGATCACGTCGCCTCGATGGGGAACGACTTCCTCTGGCGACCGCGGGCGTTCTGGGACCTCGCCCGCTTCCGCGGGTCGCGACCGACCGAGCGCATCCTCGACGTGGGCTGCGGCACGGGCGACCTCGCGCGGCTCGGGGCCCGGCGGTTCCCTCGCGCCCGGGTCCTCGCCTCCGACTTCACCGCGGCCATGCTCCAGAAGGCCGAACGCCGGACCCGGGGCCGGCCCGAGGCCGTCCGCGTCGCCTTCGCCCGGGCGAACGCGCTCCGACTCCCGTTCCCCGACGCGACGTTCGACCTCGCGACCAACGCGTTCGTCGCGCGGAACTTCTCCGACCTCCCGGCCGCGCTGCGCGAGCTGCGGCGGGTGCTCCGCCCCGACGGGACCCTGCTCACGCTCGAGATCACGGAGCCGACCTCGTCCGGGTTCGGGGCGGTCTTTCACGCCTACTTCGACCGGGTCGTGCCGATGATGGGGGCGGCCGTCGCGAGCGCCGGGCCGTACCGCTACCTGCCGGAGTCGCTCCGCAGCCTGCCGGACCGGCCCCGGTTCGCGGCCCTTCTGCGGGACGCCGGCTTCGCCCGCGTCGTCGCCCGGCCCCAGTCGCTCGGGATCGTGACGACGTTCCTCGCCGACGTGGCCCCCGCTCCGCACCAAAGCCGTTAAGCGGGCCCGGGCCGCTTCCCGCGTTCGTGGCCGCGGCTCCCTCGAGCGAGGCGTTCCGCTACGCCCACGCGCACCGGCACGAGGTGGCGTGGATGTCCCAGAACACGAACCACCTCGTGCCTCCCGAGGTGATCCGGGACGCCGTCGAGCGCGCGCTCGCGGAGCGGCGCTACGAGGGCTACCCGCTCGGCACGGGCGAGCCCGAGCTGCTCGAGCTCGTGGCCCGCGACCTGGGCCGGCCCGGGCTCGTCCCGTTCCTCACGTCCGGCGGGACGGAGTCGCTCTACATGATCACGCGCGCCCTCCTCGGCGCCGGCGACGAGGTCCTCGCCTCGGATCCGAGCTACCTCATCATCCACCGCTTCGTCGAGCTGTCGGGCGCGCGCACGGTCAACCTCGACGTCTACGCGCCGCCGTACCGGCTCACCGCCGAGCGCGTCGCGGAGGCGATCGGCCCCCGGACGAAGATGATCCTGCTCATCGATCCGTTGAACCCGCTCGGCTCGGGCTATCCGCGCGACGAGGTGCGCGCGATCGCCGAGCTCGCGCACGACCACCACCTGACCCTGCTCAACGACGTCACGTACCGGGACTTCTCCGACGGCCACGCGCTCGCGGCCGAGTTCGCGCCGGAGGAGACGGTCACCGTCTGGTCGGTCTCGAAGAACTGCGGACTCGCCGGGCTTCGGCTCGGCGGCCTCCTCGCGACGGCCGAGCGCGTCCGGGCCCTCGCGCGGTTCAACACGAACGACCTCGGGGTCAACATCTTCGCCCAGGTCGCGGCGATCGCCGCGCTGCGCACGAAGGCGTCCTGGATCGGCCGGGTGGTCGCCCAGACCCGGGCCAACGGAGCGCGGATCCGCGAGGTCGTGGACGGCGTCCCGGGCACCGCGCTGCTGGCGTACCCCTCGCGCGCGAACATGCTGGCGATCGACGTCGCCCGCGCCGGACTCTCGCCCGAGGCGCTCCAGGACGAGCTGCTCCGCACGCACGGGGTGTTCGTCCGCGCGGGCAACTACCTCTCGCCGACGCACGGCCGCGAGTTCGTCCGGGTCTCGTTCTCGAACCCGCCCGCCGATCTCGAGCGGTTCGCGACGGCGTTCCCGACCGCGGTCCGCGCCCTGCGCCCCGTCAGCGCCCCGGCATAGTGCCCGGCCGCGCCCCGGGGCCGTCGACCCGGGCGTCGACGACCACGTGGGTGCGACCGGGGCCGTACGGCTTCACCGCGCGGCCCCGCGGCGGCGCCCGCAGCGAGCCGCCCGCGGCGCGGACGGCCGCCTCGGTCGCGGCGACGGCCCGGGCCTCGGCCCCCCGGGCGTCCTCGATCGAGTGCACGTGGATCCACGCTCCCGGCCGGGCGAGGGCGAGCGCCCGCGGGATCCACGGCCGCGCGCTCGGAAGGTAGCCGAGGAACAGCCGATCCGCCGACGCGGGGGCCAGGTCGACGGTGCGGTTGTCCCCCAGGACGGGGACGACCCGCTCCGCGACGCCGTTGCGCGCCGCGTTCTCGGTGAGGTAGCGGATCGCGAGGGGGTTGTGGTCGACGGCGACGACCGCGCGGGCCCGGCCGGGCAGCGCGGCCGGGATCGAAAAGTAGCCGATCCCCGCGAACAGGTCGACGACCCGCTCGTCGGGCCGCACGAGGGCGCCGGCCCGCCGACGCTCGGTCCGGTTCCCGGCGGCGAACATGATCCGGGCGGCGTCGAACCGCCAGCGCACGCCGTGCTCGAGGACCTCCGTCTCCGTCGGGCCGCCGGCGATCCGTTCGACGGTCGGGGTCCGACGGTCGCCCGCGATCGGTCCGGTGCGCACGAGCACGGTCGCGACCCGAAGGGTCTCCTGCCAGGCCGCGCCGAGGAGGGGGAAGTACGGCCGGAAGGCGTCGGGGAGCCGCAATACCAGCACGCGACCGAGCCGCTGGTAGCCGCGGGGCATCGCGGCGGCGAGCTCGGGTCCCGCGGCCTCGGCGAGCCGCGCCCGGACCCGCTCGGCCGGCGGGCGCCGGGCGGAGCGGGGCGGGGCCACCGTCCTCCGACCGGACGCCGGCCTAGGCCGGCGCCTCGTCGGGCCCCTTCTCGAGGATGATCTCGAGGAACTGCTTCAGGTGCGCGATGAGGATCGGGTTGTCCGTGAACCCGCACGCGTCGAAGCCGGGCGCCGCGAGGAGCGCATGCTCGCCGTCGGCGAGCACCTCGGTGGCGCGGAGGTTCTCCCGCGGGACGTACTCGACGCCCTCGGGCACGCGCTGGAGCGGGGCCGTCACGAACGTGACCCGCACGCCCCGCTTCACCGCGTGCTGGAGCTTCTTCCCGAGCTCGTCGCGGACCTCGGAGACCTGCGGCGTCGTGAGGATGAACGTGCGCATCGACTGCTCCAAGAGCTCCCCGACCTTCGCGAGCACCTTCTCCCGACCGCTGAGGAGGTAGACCAGCTGCGGCTCGCCGTGCTCGGCGACGACCCGGTGCAGGGCGGCGAGCTGCTCGAAGACCTCCTGGATCGCGGTCTTCAGCGTTTCGGCGACGTCGAGCGGGGGGGTCGGGCGGAAGAGGATCGGCTTCCCCCCCGTCGGCTGGGCGTACCCCTTCGCGGCGAGCGACTCGAGCACCTTGTAGGCGCTCGTGCGCGGGATCCCGGCGGCGGTCGCGAGGGTCGCGGCGTCGCCGACGCCGCGGGCCACGAGCGCGATGTACGCCCGGGCCTCGTACTGGGTCAGCCCGACCTTCCCCAGGACCTCCGCGGCCCGGCGGAACTCGTCGGACGACTGGTTGCCGAGCGAGACGGCGGCCTGTTCGAGCGTCGCCATCCGGGCGGCCGAGGTACGCGGAGAGTCTTAACCTGTCACTGGGCGGCCCTCCGGGCGCGCGCCGGAAACCCTTAGGTCGGGTGTCGGTCTGGGGAGGCCCTCCTTCGGCGGGGCCGAGGCGCACCGGTGGTCGATCCGCTCGAGCTCGGGTACGACATCGGCGGCAACGCGGTCGCTCTCGCGTTGCCCGGGATCCTCTGGGCGGCCTGGTTCCTGCTCGCCTTCGAGCACGACGCCTTCGCCTCGAGCGTCGGCTTCGGCCGCAAGGCGTTCTGGCTGCTCCTCCCCGGGGCGCTCGCGGCGTCCCTCGCCCTCCTGCCGATCGCCCCGGTCACGAACGACTGGCTCGCGATCAGCTTCGCGGGGGCCGTGTTCCCGCTGTTCGCGATCGCGCTCGCGTTCGACCGGTTCGCCCCGCCGCGCCGACGCTCTCTGATCGCGTTCGTCAGCGGGCTCGTCGTGCTCACCGGGCTGCTGCTCGGGCTCGTGCTGCCCATCGGCGGACCGTTCGTCACCTCGGCGGCGGGCGCCCTCGGCGCGTCGGTCGGCGGGACCCAGGACCTCCTCGTGGCGGTGGTCGCGACCGTCCTCGCCGCGGCGGCCGTGGCGGTCGCCCGCGGGCCGACCGGTCGGGCGCTGGGCGCCCTCTTCGGCCTCACCGCCGGGGTCGTCGTCCTCACCTTCGCGTTCTCGGCCGCGATCCCCGGCGTCGGGATCGAGGAGAACTTCCCGGCGTACCTCGTCCCTCCGATCGGCGCGGGCGTGGTCGCCGCCGCCCTGGCCGGGTACGTCGTGCCGCGTCGGGAGGCGCTCGCGCTGCCGCTCGCCTTCGCCGCGTCCACGTTCGGCGTGCTCGTCGGGGCCGACGTGCTCCGCCAGCCCCCGCTCTACAACGGGGGCCCGTCCGGGCTCTACACGATCGGGGGGGCGGGCGTCCTGGACCTCGTGTACCTCTCGGGCCTGCTCGGCCTCGTGAGCGCGTACGGGATGCACCGGCTCCTCGGGCGCGGGTTCGCGCCGGTCGGCGACCCGGCCCCGCCCGAGACCGTGGCCCCGACCGCCCGGCTGGTGCGGGCGTACAAGGCCGGCCTCGCGGGCCGGGTCGACGAGTCGCTCGCCGACGCGGCGGCGGCGGCGCGCGACGCGGCGCTCCAGGCCGGCCGGCTCCTCGGCCGACCGCCCCCACCGGACGATCGCCCGTGGGACGGGCTGCCCGTCCCGGGGTGGATCGTGAGCGACTCGGCGAACCTCGACTCGGCGGCGCGCGCGCGGCCCACGGACGCCCGGGAAGGGTACCGGGGCTGGCTCACCGCCCGCTGGATGGTCCACGTCGGCCGGGAGCTGGGGGCCCGCCGGTTCGGCTCGGTCGGCCGGCGCGCCGCGGCGTTCGGGATCGACCTCGCCGTCGTCACGCTGCCGGCGATCGCGATCTGGGCGGCCCTGTGCGCGACGTTCTCCGGAGGCCTGACCGCGCTCCTGGAGAGCGTGGCGTTCAACGCCGCGGCGTACGGCTTCGTCGCCGTCGCGTTCCTCTACTTCGTCCTCGCCGAGACCGTCGCCGGCACGACCGTGGGCAAGGGGCTCCTGGGGCTCGTCGTCCGGGACCGCGCGCTGGGCCGCCCGGGCTTCCTGAGCCTGCTCGTCCGCAATGCGCCGCTGCTGCCGGCCCTCACGGTGCTCGGCATCGGGGGTCCGGTCGCCGTCGCGTTCCTCGTGAAGGCCGGCGCCGCGGGGGGCGCGGTGCTCGATGGGGTCGTGCTGCCGGGCGGGTTGCTCGCGTTCGTGGCGACGCTCGGGTTCGTCGTGGGCGGGCTCGCCCTCCTCGGCTCGTTCGGGATCCTCCTCATGGTGCTCTCCGCCGAGCGTCAGCGGCTCGGCGACCTGCTCGCCGGGACGTGGGTCGTCCGCCGCTAGGGGGCGGCGGGGGCCGGCGCCCGGTCCGGCCCCGGTCCGGTCCGCGAGATCGGGATCGCGATGGACGAGACGTTCGCGTCGCGCCCGTCGCGGTTCGTGAGCCGCTCGGTGTCGATCGCGATCGGGCCGAGCGCGACCTGCCCCTCGAGGAACCGGCGCCGCACGACCTCGACCACGTCGACCGCCTTGCCGATCGCGTTCCCCCGGGCCCGCACGACGACCGGGCCGGCGCCGGAGTTGAGCTGCGAGACGACCTGGAA
>Ga0335073_10013048_pt1 | contig 11647 bp, 16 predicted proteins | sample Lox_Sample_22_FD_207093 | JGI IMG/M metagenome (GOLD analysis project Ga0335073, IMG submission 207093) | Soil microbial communities from Loxahatchee National Wildlife Refuge, Florida, United States - Lox_Sample_2.2 | ecosystem: Environmental > Terrestrial > Soil > Wetlands | place: USA... | reverse complement strand
CGCAGCTGAGCAACTCCCGATTTGATCTACCTCAAGGTCAATTTGCGCAGCTCATCCATGATTGCACGGGCAGCGGGAGGTGGACCGATGGAGTTGCCTACAGCCGAGAGCTTTCGCCGGAGTGCTGTCTTCTATCGAGAGCGAGCCGCTCGCGAAGATGACGATTGGCGCGCCGAAACGTTGTTTTTGATTGCGGCCGATTTTGAGGCAATGGCGACCGATATGAACTTAGCCCGAGCGGGTAGCCTCGCGCGCGCACAAGCGGCCTTGAAGCGTCTTCGTGTTATCCGCGAATAGCGCGGTTGTGCGAACGTGTGACAGCGCGTTTTGGCTGGCTGTGCGGTCACACGATGGATCTCGGCGCGAATTGATCCAGATCATTCAGCAGCGCGGCTGATTTTCTGATCTTGCACTCATGACGAAAGAAAGCCTCGTGACCTTACCCAACCCGGAAAAGCTGCGCGAGTTGGCGTCCTGGTATCGGGAATTTGCCGAGCGCGCCGGGAACCCCGCGATCTGGAATGCACGCCTCCGCACGGCGGAGGATCTCGAGACCGAGGCTAAGCGGGTCGAGCTGCTCGCGGCAACGGGGCCTTAGCATGGAGTGCATCGCCGTAGATCAGGTCAGGAAACTGCGCCACCTGGCGGCGCAATACCGCATCCTCGCGGCGGGGGCCGAAAACAATTCTGTCCGCGAGGAGAGGCTGCGCACAGCCGCACTCCTCGAGCGAGAGGCCGCTTACACCGAATGCGCTTTTATCAGCCCACCGGCGCGTCTGCGCAGTTGGGGTGTGCGGCCATTGAGCTAGATCAAGGTTGGAATTTGGCACGTCGTTAGACTCGCACCGTCTTGACAACAATGCGATGGAGCTACCGATGGCTAAGACCTCCGTTGAAGTGAAGAAAAACGTTCCGGCGCGCGCGCCGGATTTGTGGCAGTCGTTCCATGACGAGATGGACCGGTTGTTTGATCGGTTCGCCGGCGGTTTCGGTATGCCGGCCCTGCGCCGCTGGTTCAATGCCGAGCCCTCCTGGACATACGAAAGCTCGTTCAGCTTTCCCACTCCGGCGGTCGATGTGACCGAGGACGACAAGGGCTACAAGATCACCGCCGAACTGCCCGGGCTCGAGGAGAAGGACATCGAGGTCACGGTCGCCGGCGGCATGCTGACGATCAAGGGCGAGAAGAGCTACGAGAAGGACGACAAGAACAAGAACCGGCATGTGTCCGAGCGCGCCTACGGCTCTTTCGAGCGCTCGTTCGCGCTGCCTGACGGCGTCGACGCCGACAAGATCGGCGCTGACATGGCCAAGGGCGTCCTGACCGTCACCTTGCCGAAGACGGCCCAGGCCGCGAAGCAGCAGAAGATCGAGGTGAAGCAGGCGGCCTGAAACCGATCAGGCGGGCCGGGTGCAGAACCTGTTGTGCACCCGGCCCGCCAAACGACGTGGTTACCATCTAGCGGTCCGGCGGAAGCGGTAAGACGTTCCGAATCACAGCGCAGCGAAGCGACTGCGAGAAATTTCGCACCATACCGGCCGCGAACTCGCAGCGCAGCAGTCTTGGTCTGCAGTCACGCGGGTGCTGATCCCGCGCTTCTCATGGGACGCGCCTCGCAGAGCTTCGCTAATGCCCTCTGTCGAGTGACCGAATCACCTAGGGCGCCGCCAGAGGTCTAGCCACCCATCCAACTTGATGAGCGCAGCCGTCCACCGTCCGCGCCTTATCCGGCATGAAGAGCTTTTGGTTCTTGAAAAGTTCTCTATATCAACCATTTTAGGTTCATCCGGAAACTTGACAGGTTGCGTGGCGATCGCTTCTGGGAGTGGCGCTCGCGAGGAGCGGTAAATTTGAGTAATCGAGATCATCCAGTTGACGCGTCGGAAGCCCGCCAGCGATCAAACAGTAGTGCTCGCCGCGCCGCGGAGGCGCTATTTGCGCGGAAGGAAGTTTTGCAGGAGAGGCCGTCCGATGAACTCGCAGGGCGGCCTGAGCAATTGGTTCGCAAGCCCCGCGTGCTGCCGGCGTTGATCAGAGCCCGCGGCACTTTGGACCGAATTGTTCAGCGTGGCCGCGGCGAACCCATGACATGTCTTATCCCACCATCGCACGTCGCCCGGATTAGGACCTGGCTTGATTATGGGATGACCGTCCCTCAGGTCGCGCAGGTCTACGGTGTTGCCGTCGGCGTTATTCAGCGTCTGCTCTAAGCTTGCGCTGACCGTTTGAATGGGACCGTAGGAGCTCTCAACTATCAAGCGCTGCGGGGCGGGCTTTAGCGGGCGGTTGATTTGGATTGTCGAGTTCGTCCCAGGGTACCAACGGGACGCTCTGACCATCGTACCACTTGGAAACCTTTCACTCAGTCGGCCGGCGTTACAACCGGGACGCCCGAACGAATGCTTGCACCGCCGGCTCCTGCACGCTCCCGATCATCGCAATGGGTCCGCACCAAATAATCCTCCCTGCAGCAAGAAATGCCGCCCGCTGGGCAATGCGCATTGCGCTGCGTAGGTCGTGTGTGATGGTCAGTGCCGTCGCGTTTAGGCGTTGAAGAGACGCGGCTATGAAGGAGTCGATGATCGCGGTCAAAACTGGATCAAGACCGGCCGTTGGACTGTCGAGAAGAACGATTTCCGGGTTGCCGAACAGCGCGCGGGCAAGCGCCACGCGCTTTTGCATACCGCCCGATAGATCAGCCGGAAGTAAGTCGATCGTATCGCCGCCAATGCCGACATTGGCCAAAGCGTTTGTTGCTCGCTCTCGGGCTATGGTTCGAGTTACGTCACCTGCGCCCAGCAGCCTGAAGACGACATTCTGCCATATGGGTATGGAATCGAAGAGAGCGCCGTTTTGAAAGAGAACGCCGATCTTACGGTTCGCGGTGAGACGATCTGTTCGTCGCAGTCGAACTGTCTCCCGGCCTCCGAGCCAGATCGAGCCGCCATCGGGTTCGATAAGCCCGAGCATACATTTGACCAGCACGCTTTTGCCGCTACCTGAGACGCCAAACAGAGCCAGGTTCTCCCCTTGGCGCAGGTCGAGATCGACACTTGCCAGGACGACTTGATCACCGAAGGCTTTTCGCAATCCGCGAATTCGTGCCGATGTGGTTTGGGCGCCGAGGCAACCAGGCGCCGGCCCGGCCGGAGCGGTTCGGATTATAGCTCGCCCCCGGTGTGATCCGCTGCATGGTCCCCTGGAATTCCAGCGGCAGCAGCTGGTTTATCATATTCCGGCTTACGGTTCAGATTCAGCTCATTTGCAGATTCTGCCGCCATTTTCCTCGATCAAGGCTTCAAACGACGCAGCTGAATCTGCGGCAATCTCGGCCACAATCGCGTGGTGCCCCACAGCCAGCTCGCGCAAGCAAACGCGAACAAATTCGGTAACGGTTCCCTCGTTGAGAAGCTCGGCTGACCAACCGAATAGGGCACCTGCGCCGGCACCTATGAGCGCACCAAGAGGCCCCCCGGCGAGGCCACTCAACCCGCCGATCAAAGCCCCGGTGCCCACCGGGCCGAGCCAATCTTCACTGATATCGCGTATAGACACCTTGTCCTCGATCATTTTTTCGGCCAATGCCAAGCGGTACACGACGATACGATTTTCTGCGCGCTGCTTCGTGACGATCGCGTCGAGTGCTTGATCAACTTTCACCTCGTCGGGGAAAACGAAAATCATCAACTTTGTCTGCGGCGGCGTTACCCGATCCGCGGCAGCGGGAGATGTGACGTACGGACTTCCTTCGATAGCGCTCAATTTTACCTCCAAGCCAGGCCACAGCGAGCTGTTACGACGCTTCAACTGGCAGACCGCGTCGAGTGTGACTGCTCATGCCGTGGGCTTCAGCACGCGAGACAGAAGGACGTAAGCAAGGCCGGTGCTGAGAAAGTTGATGCCAAGCAGAATGCCGAGAAAAATCGCTGAGATCCCCGGCCAGGCCGCTACGATCACGATCGCGACGCCAACGCTGATGATCCCGGAAATTAGAAGCCCCACCCAGCCCGGCAAAGGCCGCGTCTCGTAAGCGAAGGCAATTTCGGACGCTCCTTGCAGGCTGAACAAGAGGGCCACGACGAATGTCAGGACGGCGGCCCCGGCCGCCGGGTTCACCAGGAGAAACACCGAGGCCGCAATCGCCAGCAGGGCGACAAGCAATGTGCCGAAGAAGGGAACTGTGCCGTAAATTGAGAGTGAGCCGAAGAACGCGATAATACCGAAAAACAGCAAAGCCCAGCCGACCATGAGCGTTGCAACAAGGGTCGAGGCCATGGGGAAAACAATGGCCACAATTCCCAACACCAACATCGCCAATCCAACCCAGAACAACCGTTGGGATATGGCCTGGACCCTTTGATGAAAGAAATTCCGAGGGTACGGAGCGTCGGTCATGCGATTTCCTCCACCTTGGCGATCCACGCACCGATTGACGACTTAACTCCATGGTCACGGCAATGCCGGGACGAATAAATCGTCTGCGGCTCCGCTCGTCGTTGATCTGGATCAGGAAAAATGCGGATGAACGCGGTTATTTGAGTACCGCGCAGCGATCACGCACCGAAAAGACGACACCCTCGTTGATTGATCGAGGTCAATGATCCTTCGGTTGCTATAGATGAACATTATCGAGCGCTAGGGCCCCAGCATCAACGGAGGCTGATATGGGCTACCTTATGTGGGGAATCAGTTCCGCTGCCGGAGCGGCGGCCGGGAATATCACGTTTGCTGTGGTAGCGATCGCGATTACCCTTGCGGCGTTCGCAGAGGCATTCGTCTGGCGCATAGGTCAGCGTGATCGGAAACGCCAACATCCTGGCGACTGAACTCTAAGGTTGCAGCGGCCGACGCTGCTGTCCTGCCCGCGTCACCGAGAGACCCGCAAGCTTTACTCCAAATTTCACATTTTGTGCTCGTGGCGCGATAGCGAACGGCCGACTTGTGACGGAAGACGACTCGGGCGGCGGGTCAGCGTTTTGCTTCACCCTTTCCTTCGCCGTGGCACGATTTGAGCCGGCCGGCGCAGGCTCGATGAGAGCGTCGCGCGCTTGCTAGCTCGGAGAAGCGAACAGGTACGTTCTCTACCAGGCATCACCGGTGACGTCGCTCAGATTTGGCGGCGGTCAATATTGAGCCGGCTGAACACCGACCGCTTCAGCCCGTCCATTGCCAGCGCGAAACCCAGCGTCGCTAGCGCCAAAAGCGCAACGATTCCCGGTGAAAGCGAGCTTACTAGCACGCCGCCCAGCACTAGCGCTGCCACGAGGCTCACATCGGCGAGCGATGCCAGCAGCATGATCGGGGCTGGCCGTGAGCTCCATAGAGGTCCCTTCTCGCGTAACACGTACACATTTGCTTGGCCGGCGAACACGAGCATTGCAAAGGTCAGCGTCCGCATCTCCGCCGCCCCAAGGCCCAGCCCATACCAGCCAACCGCCAGGACGCAGACGCAGTAGCAAAGCTTGAAGACGCCGAGCGGGATCGCCGCGAGCGTCAGATTGCGGACGCGCCACGCGTTCGGGTAGGGCGTCGGCTTTGCGCGATCGGCGGCGCGGGACATCGTCACAACGTCGCCCGCCAGCATCGACAACGCCTGCAGCATCGGGGTCAGAACGGCGTGCCCAGTCATGATCAGCCCAACGCCGAGCACCACCAGATTCACCGACTTGTTGACCAGAATGCTCAGCGTGTAGGTCAGCACCCGCTGAAAGGCCGAACGGCCCTCGGCGACGCACGCGACGATGCCGCCCAGCCCGGGCTCGGTCAGCACAATGCCGGCCGCCGCCTTGGCGATATCGGTCGCGGTGGAGACGGCGATGCCCATCTGCGCTTGGCGCAGCGCGGGCGCGTCATTGGCACCGTCACCGCACATACCGACCGCGTCGCCGTGCTGCTGGAAGGCCTTAACCAGCCGGAACTTGTCCTCGGGGAAGACGCCGGCATAGACCGCGAACTGAGCCGGGTTGACGTCATTCGGGATTTCGCCCGGCGGGCAGACGGCCCCATCGAGCCCGATGGTGCTGGCGACGGTCGCGGCCGTCGCCGCAGCGTCTCCGGAGACCATGATCGGCCGCACACCGAGCCCGCGTAATTCCGCCAGCAGTGCGCGCGAATCCGCCCGTGGCGGGTCGCTGAGTGCGATGAGGCCGGTCAGCGTCATCGCATTGGGCGGGCCGAAGGCCACCGCCAGTGTGCGATAGCCAGCCGTCGTGAACCGGTCGAGTTCCTCGGCGGCGCGCGGTGACATCGGCGCCAACGCGGCAATCGCCAGGGGCGCTCCCTTGAGGATGCACACCGCCTGTCCGCTAGCGTCGACAGCGACCGCCTCGGCCAGCTTTCGCGCGGGGTCGAACGGAATGAAGCGCTGCGCGGTCAGCGGCAGTAGCGGCGTCCGATGCGCCGCCGCGAAGGCACGGATCGCGCGGTCAACCAGGTCCTGTCCGTCGGCCGAGCTGGAAAGCAACGCCATCGCCACGACGTCATTTTCGTCGTGGCCAGCGTCGAGAGCACAAACCGCCGCCACCGCGAGCGAATTTTCGGTCAAGGTGCCGGTCTTATCGGCGCACAGCACATCGATCATCGCCGCCTCGTGCAGGGCGTTGAGGCGGGTAAGTAGTACCCCCTTGAGCGCCAGCGTCTTCGCACCCAGCGTCGCGGCGAGGGTAAAGGTCGCCGGAAGCGCGACCGGCACCGCGGCGAGCAGGGAGGTCAATACCAGCGGGATGATCCGCTCGACACCCATCGCGTGCGCATGGGCGTAGGCCACCATGCCGACGACGATCGCGAAATTGAGGATCGTCAGGTTGCGCACGACGCCAAGCACGGCTCGCTGCTCGCTGCTCTCGACACGCGCCACACGGACCAACTCCGCAGCACGGCCGAAATAGGTGCGTGTTCCCGTGCCGACCACCTCGCCGATCGCCTCGCCGCGCCGCACCAGCGCCCCGGCATACGCGGTCTTACCCGAGCCGACCTCAGCCGGCAGTGATTCTCCTGTCAGCATTGATTGATCGAGCAGCAGCGCGCCCGAAACGAGCCGCAGATCCGCCGGAACGACGGCGCCAAGCGATACTTGAACGATGTCGCCCGGGACGAGCTCCGCGGCGGCCAGCTCGCGCCAGTCGCCGTCACGTTTAGCCCTCACCCGGAGCGCCAGACGCTGCTTCAGCAGCGCCAGCGCAGCGTCGGCGCGGCTCTCCTGAAAAACACCCAGTACGACATTGATCATGAGCAGGGCGGCGACCATCAGCGCCTCGACCCGCTCGCCGATCGCCAGCTGCAGTGCGATCGTCGCTTCGAGCATCCAGGGCACTGGCGCCCAGAAATGCCGCAGCACTCGCCGCATCGAGCTGACATGCTCCTCCGCGACCGCGTTCGGGCCGAATTGAGTGAGACGTTGTGCCGCCTCCTCGCTCGACAGCCCCTGGTCGATTGCGAGCGGTGCAGTGGCTCGGGCAGCGAGCATCGAATTCGTTCGCAAACGTGCCTCCCTCAGCACGTCCGCGCTTTATGCTTCAATAAGTCCGATAGCACGTGCTTGGTCCGAATCCTGCGCGGCCTCAGTCATCGTGTGGTTTTTTTGATAGCTCCGATCCAACGCCTTTCGGTTTCGTTTCCTTCTTGCGGTCCCTGGCAATGGCCGCAAGCTCGGTTTCGTCTTTGCGGATCAGCCAGAGGTAAGCTCGAGCGATATCACCGTCGACGCCCTCGCTTAGGTATCGGCGGTAAAGGATAACTCTGGCCTTCAAGAGCTCAATGCGGTCCATGTGATAAATGATGCTGGGAACGCCGTGATGCGGCACTGATTTAGGTCAACGGATTTTCGAGTTGCCCGGCATTCTGCCTGTACTATTTCGCGATCCAGCAATCGCCAATTTTGCGATAGCGCCGCTTGACGGCCGCCCAGGCGACGCGATGTGCGATCTCCTCCTGCGCCTGCGGCCCGCGATCGGTGTAAGAGTCCCACGCGGCGTTGAACGCCGCGCGAAAAATCTCGCGTGCGTGCCAGGGCATCCGGCGTGCCGCCGGCGGCAGCTCGTCTAGCGACCCATAAGGCATGACCCCGGCTCCGCTAGCTGCCCATCACGCGATTTGGCGCGCGGGCAATCAGCACCGAACACAGGGCGTCACTTGCCACTTTATGCGAGACGCTACCGAGAAGTAGCCCCGGCAAGCCGGAGCGATCGCCGGTGCCGACAACAATCAGATCGACATCATGGTGTCGGGCGGCATCAATAATGGCCAGAGCCGCATCATCTGCCTCCAAGCATTCCTGGCGGTAACCGATGACACCCCATCGGTCTGCAATATCGCGGCAGCGATCCAGCACAGCGCTGGCACTCTTGATGAGGATGGACTCGGCCTCCACGACATCGATGTCCTCGGAGCGGGCGAATGCGTCGAGATCCCGGTCTGCGACGCTACCTCTCTCGAACACGGCGAGCGCAATCAGTTCCGCGCCGGTCTTCGCCGCGAGCTCGCTTGCCTGTTCGACCGCTAAGAGGGCCGTATTGGAGCCATCGTCCCCGACAAGGATGCGTTTCACGGCTTCGCTCCGGCATCGTCAGGTAACAGGGTTTCCACCCGCTGGCGGGTCACCAGCGCGCCTTGCCGCAGTCGCTGCAGAGTGGGGAGAAACGCATTGATCTTCTCCTCGCTGTCGATGATTTCGACGACAACTGGCAGGTCGTAGGAGAAGCCTCGCCAGCTCTCGTGGATATGCCGGGAGCGCCCATAGCCTGCGACGCCGCGTATAACCTTGCCGCCGGCAAGCCCGGCCTCGCGCGCCGCCTTGAGGATCGCCTCATGTAGCGGTCGCTCGTCGTGGGAGTCGTCCTCGCTGATCAAGATGCGGAGCGAAATTGCTTCGGTCCAAGGCATACGCGCCTCCTTTACAGCGGTTGGGTGGCTCGCCACCCGGACGGGCAAGCACCGACATAAGGGTAGTATTGCTGGTAAGTATCGCACCAATACCAGTATCCCTGGATCATTCCAGGCGGCGTGTAAGGGTCCGGGACGGGCGCGACCTCGGCCGGATACCAGTACCAGTCGGGACCGACGATCCACCACGAGCCGGTGCGGCCGCCGTAGTTGCCGTGCCACCAGTGCCCGCCGTTCCACTGCTGGTGAAATTGCACGCTGCCTTGCCAACCGGGGTGCGAAGCCCAAGTGCCGTTCGGGCCGTGGAAATGTCCACCGCCGACCATTGGCGCTCCCATTGTTCGACCTGCGGCATGGCCACCGCCAACATGACCACCGACATGGCCGCCAGCAGGATCGGCGCTAGCGCCATCGAGTGGCAAAATTGCCAGCGACAACGCCATCGCAAATGCGAGAATCCCGGACCTCATCGCCCTCTCCCATCCAAGGTCGAGAAAAAGGCTAAGGGCACAGCCGGGTGTACACCTTGATTTGCATCAAATTGCTGAGCTTATCGCCGCCAGCCGGGCGAGAAAGGCGTCGATCAGCGATGACAGGGTCGGTTCGCCCGCATCGAGCCGTGCGAGAAACCGCGTCTCCGCAGCGCCACAACAGCCAAACAGGACGATTACCCCATAGCGGAAGACCACCGCGACTCCGCGCTCTTCGATGGGCAACGTCAGTGGCGCGGTCGCAAGCGTGACCCCACGCTCAAGAGGCCGTGTGTCCAGTCGTTCCGCGAGGAGCAGACCGCGCACGGGCAAGACCTTTGCGCACGAACCCTGTGATGGACCCGTTGCCAATGCGGCGAGAGCGACCTCGGCCATGGTCTTCGTCCTGACGACTCGTCAGCAAGATGGCCGCGGTCGCACCTTAACCCGCACAGGCACCGGTCGGGGTTGGGATCGATAAGCGAAACTAGCGGTGACCGCGAAGGCGATAACGGCCAAGAGGAGCGTGGTCGCGGTTATCATCGAAGCCTCGACAAGGTTTATTTGCCGAAAGCAATCTGAACATCGGAATCCTGAAAAGGCATTGACTCAAGTCAACGGGGCAAACCACGCAAGGCCATACTAACTCGCCCGGCTAGATCGCCATTAGGAATGGTCGTGCCTATGCGAAGCGCAAGGCACGAGCCCCCTACTGATACAATGAGTTCTCCGGCGCGGTACACGTCTCGAATGGCTCAAGCGGCAGCCGCCGGCGCAACTGCTTCACGCGCGCCCTCCTCGAGGAGTTTTGCGATCGTATCGGAGGTACGGGTGACGGCGAGCTTCAGAGCCTCGTCGATGTGGACGTAGCCTTGTGTCACCGATTGCGCTGCGTGACCGAGCATCGCCGCGATGGTCAATTCGGAAAAGCCGAGGTCTCCCGCAACGCTGCCGAAGGTGTGGCGCAGCGTGTGCGGAGTCACATCTGTGATCCCGACCATCGCACACAGCCGTTGCAGGCAAGCCTTCGCCGCCGTGAATGGGCCATCGCCTACATCGGCCGGGAAGAGGTAGGGGCTCTCTTGCTGTCCAGGTTGGCTGGCAGCATGTTGTGCGGCGATAGGCCCGATGGCCCGGATCTGCGCGTCGCCTTTGCTATCGGGGAAGGCGACATAGCCTTCGTCGGCGCGCAGCCATGCTCGATACATCCGCTGGCCCTCCGAAATGCGGAAACCCGTCAGCAGCAACAACTTCACAACGGCTAAGCCAGTGGTGTGCTCTCCGTGGCGCTCTGCATATTGCATCGCGGCGCCGAGTTTTTTGATCTCTCGGACGCTGAGGCGACGCTGCTTCTTTTTACCCGCGAGCCGGCGCGCTCCTTTACTCGGATGTGCCTCGATGATGTCCAATCGAGCTGCGTGGCTGAGAATCGCTTGAAGAGTAGCAACCGCCCGGCCCGCCACGCCAGGACCGCCGCGAGCGATACCACCACGTCCGGGACGCCGTTCTGGCATTGCGGTCTTACCCGCGACGATGTCGGACTGCATCCCCTCGACATCGGCGACTCGTAGACTGCGCGCCATTCGCTTGCCCAGCAGCGGGTTGATGTGCGTGTTGATGCGACTTCGGTCCAACGCCAGCGTGGAGGGTTTGATTGGTCGATTCCTGCGGCCAAGAATGCGGCCAGCTTCGGCTTCGGTCAGATACCAGTTACATAGCTCTTCGACTGTGACATCGTCCTTACGCGCCTCCAACTCCTCGGCAGGATCGATGCCGCCGGCGACGCGGCCGAGGTTAACCTTGGCGAGTTCACGCGCCTGCTCGACAGTCATGATGCCGAACCGCCCCAGCTTAATCCTGCGGCTCTTACCGTGGGCGTTCCGATACTGAACGATGAACGTCTTTAATCCAGAAGGGATAGCGCGGATTCCAAAGCCGCGAATTTCACCGTCCCACAGAAAGCTCTGGCCGATCGCCGGTATTGCCAGTGTCTCAACGGCACGTTTCGTTAGCCTCGACATGGACGGTCCCCGCTGACGATATCTGCTTACATTATCATGATCGGCCAGAAATGTAAGCACCTTGTAAGCGACAAGGGGGCGGGCCTGGAAGCTCTCAGGCTATCATTGCGTAGTCTGATCTTCGGTAACGACTTGATTTACCTTATTATCGGATAAGATCGGACAAACGAGGATAGGGTGATCGCTATCTTGCCAAGGTTGGGGTCGAGGGTTCGAATCCCTTCGCCCGCTCCAAATTTCGTCAAGGAAATGAGTTGCTTAGAACGGCCCTTCGG